>ENA-OQDE01000187-OQDE01000187.1-human-gut-metagenome-genome-assembly--contig:-NODE-187-length-39836-cov-3.121282_pt1 | contig 39836 bp, 39 predicted proteins | sample MGYA00242768_ERZ504595 | MGnify/ENA primary metagenome ERZ504595 (study PRJEB26092, sample SAMD00036307) | human gut metagenome | host: Homo sapiens | study: EMG produced TPA metagenomics assembly of... | reverse complement strand
AAGTAAACCGTATGGAGCCTCTGTTCGCCACTAAGGAAGATTATGATAAATTCAATGAGCGGCAGAGCCATTACAATGTAGTAACCGGTGACATTTCCAGTTACAGCGGAAACTGCTATCTGGGCATTGACGCCGGCTCCACAACAACAAAAGCTGCACTGGTGGGGGAAGACGGCTCCCTGCTCTATTCCTTTTACAGCAACAATAACGGCAATCCCCTGGCTACCAGTATCCGTGCCATTCAGGAATCTACAGCACTCTGCCCGTGAGGCGAAAATTGCGTACTCCTGCTCCACCGGATACGGGGAGGCATTGATAAAAGCTGCTCTCCTTCTGGATGAAGGGGAAGTGGAGACAGTATCCCACTACTACGCAGCGGCCTTCTTTGATCCTGAGGTAGACTGTATCCTGGATATCGGCGGTCAGGATATGAAATGCATAAAAATAAAAAACCATACAGTAGACAGCGTACAGCTCAATGAAGCCTGCTCATCCGGCTGCGGTTCTTTTATCGAAACATTTGCAAATTCCCTGAACTACAGCGTACAGGATTTTGCAAAAGCCGCACTTTTTGCCAAGAATCCCATTGACCTCGGAACCAGATGTACGGTATTCATGAACTCCAAAGTGAAACAGGCCCAGAAGGAAGGCGCTGAGGTATCGGATATCTCCGCAGGTCTGGCCTACTCTGTTATTAAAAACGCTCTGTATAAGGTAATCAAGGTATCCGATGCCTCGGAGTTGGGAAAACATATCGTGGTACAGGGGGAACCTTCTACAACGATGCGGTTTTAAGAAGCTTTGAGCGCATTGCCAACTGTGAGGCCATAAGACCCGACATTGCCGGGATCATGGGTGCTTTCGGTGCTGCCCTGATCGCCAGGGAGCGCTATACAGCGGGACAGGAAACCACCATGCTGCCCATTGAGAAGATCAACAGCCTTCAGTATAAAACCACCATGGCTAACTGCAGGGGCTGTACCAACAACTGCCGGCTGACCATCAACAAATTTTCAGGAGGCCGCCAGTACATCTCCGGCAACCGCTGTGAGCGCGGCATCGGCAAGGAGAAGAATAAGGACATATCCCGAATCTGTTTGATTATAAATACAAAATGCTGTTCTCCTACGAACCGCTGACAGAGGATAAAGCCCCCAGAGGAAAGGTGGGAATACCCAGGGTTCTGAACATGTTTGAGAATTATCCTTCTGGTATACTTCTTTACAGAACTGAAGTATGAAGTTGTGCTCTCTCCTACTTCCACCAGAAAGATTTATGAACTGGGTATTGAATCCATTCCAAGTGAATCCGAATGCTACCCTGCCAAGCTCGCACATGGCCATGTAACCTGGCTGATCCGCAATGGTGTGAAATTTATTTTCTACCCTTGTATTCCATATGAACGTAACGAGTTCCCGGATGCAGTCAATCACTATAACTGCCCGATCGTTACCTCTTATGCCGAAAATATCAAGAATAACGTAGACGAATTAAATGATCCGTCCATTACCTTCCGCAATCCGTTCCTTGCATTTACTTCTGAGGAAATTCTGGCAAATCGTCTGGTAGAGGAATTTAAGGATATCCCGGCAGAAGAAGTCAAAGCTGCTGTGCATAAGGCTGGGAGGAAATGGCTGCTGCACGCCGCGATGTACAGAAAAAAGGGGAAGAAACCCTGAAATATCTGGAGGATACAGGACGCCATGGTATTGTCCTTGCAGGACGCCCATACCATATTGACCCGGAAATCCATCATGGTATCCCGGATCTGATCAACAGCTATGGTATTGCCGTACTTACCGAGGATTCCATCTCTCATCTGGCACCTGTGGAACGCCCGATCCGCGTCAATGACCAGTGGATGTACCACTCCAGACTGTATGCTGCTGCAAACTATGTAAAGACACGCGATGACCTGGATCTGATCCAGCTGAACTCTTTTGGATGTGGTCTGGATGCAGTTACTACTGACGAGGTTTATGAAATCCTTGACGGAAGTGACAAAATCTATACCTGCTTAAAGATTGACGAGGTAAATAACCTTGGTGCTGCAAGAATCCGTATCCGTTCCCTGATCGCAGCGATCCGCGCGAAGAAAGCACAGGGACAGAAACGTACTGTCAAACCTGCTTCCATTGATAAAGTATCCTTTACAAAGGAAATGAGAAAGGACTATACCATCCTCTGCCCGCAGATGTCACCGTTCCATTTCAGTCTCCTGCAGGCAGCATTCAATTCCTGCGGATACAACCTGGAGGTGCTTCCGAATGACAATAAGCATGCAGTGGATGTTGGTCTGAAGTATGTAAACAATGACGCCTGCTATCCGTCTCTGATCGTTGTGGGACAGATCATGGATGCTCTGCTTTCCGGTAAATATGACCTGAACAAAACGGCCGTTGTCATGTCACAGACAGGTGGCGGATGTCGTGCTTCCAACTATATCGCATTTATACGACGCGCATTAAAGAAAGCCGGTATGGAACAGATCCGGTTATCTCTGTTAACTTAAGCGGTCTGGAAAGCAATCCCGGATTCAAACTTACGCTTCCATTAGTGAAGAAGTTGCTTACGGTGCCGTATTCGGAGATATCCTGATGAAATGCGTATATCGTATGCGTCCTTATGAACTGGAAGAGGGAATCGTAAACAGGAAACACAAAATCTGGGAACAGCGTGTGATCTCTTTCTTAAGCGGAAGCAGTATCAGCCACAGCCAGTTTAAAAAAATGTGCCGCGAAATGGTTCATGAATTTGATACCATTCCGATCAGTGATGTGAAGAAGCCGCGTGTCGGCATCGTAGGTGAGATCCTTGTCAAGTTCCTGCCTGCTGCAAATAATCATCTGGCAGAGCTTCTGGAATCTGAAGGCGCTGAGGCAGTTGTACCGGATCTGATCGATTTCATGTGCTACTGCTTCTATAATCAGAACTTTAAGGTAGAAAATCTTGGATTCAAGAAGTCCAAGGCAACCATGGCAAACTGGGGAATCAAAGCAATCGAATGGGTGAGAAAGCCTGCAAGCGAAGCTCTTGCACAGAGCCGCCATTTTGCACCGCCTGCTGATATCAGAAATCTGGCAAAAATGGCATCTCCGATCGTTTCCACCGGAAACCAGACAGGTGAGGGATGGTTCCTGACAGGTGAGATGATGGAACTGATCCATGGAGATGTTCCGAATATTGTTTGTATCCAGCCTTTCGGATGTCTGCCGAACCACATTGTAGGTAAGGGTGTTATCAAAGAGATCCGCAGAGAATATCCGACAGCAATATTGTAGCCATCGACTATGATCCGGGTGCAAGTGAAGTCAATCAGCTGAACCGAATCAAACTGATGCTCTCCACAGCTCAGAAAAACCTGAAAAAAGCAGAAGAAAAAAATGCATAAATAATACCGTAATGGATATATTGCAATGTATTTTACCTTGCAATATATCCGCCTTAAAGCGTATTTGAAAAATCATTCCCGCAATCTACATATCCTGCTTTGCGAAAAGCATTTTTCAAATGCGCTCAAAAAAGAGTTATATTTCAGAAATTTTAAATGTGTTTCTATTTCAGAAATACATTTAAACCATGAAATATAACTCTTTTATTTTTATAACTTCTGTTTTTTAATTATTCTGCCAGAACGGAAGTTTCTCTGCAATCCTTATCAGATAGCTTCCACCCGGAATTCTTCTAAGCTGTGATTCTGACGGCTTGCTGATGATCAGGTAAGCAAACAGATAAACAACCGCAGCAACAGGAATGGAAACAATCAGACAAATGAAATTGGATTTTACAAAAATATTCAAGCCATAGCAGATACATCCTGCAACAATTCCCATGGGAACAGATGCAAGAACAGGATACAGATATCCTTCTTTCCACGGGTTTTTATACTGCAAATACTTCTTCATCGCCCTGTCGTTTAATACACATACAACCACAGAATAAATCACCATTGCGATCAGCAGTGCATAAACTCCAAGGTTTGTAGTAAACAGCAGCACTACCACTACCACAATATCCACAACCAGTGCGATTGCAGCCGTAATCACCGGAATCCTCTGCTGTCCGATTGCCTGCAGAACTCCATTGGAAATATTTGACATTCCATTGAGCAGGATCGAAAAAGAACCAAGGATCAGCAGGTTGGCTGCCAGTCCTGTGGAATTTCCGTAAAGCAAAAATACAATCGGCTGTGCAAGCACTGCCAGTCCCATGGCACATGGGGCAGAAACTACCATAGAAAGCTGTACGGTCTGGTCAATGCACTCTCTGGTCGCTTCAATGTCTCCGGTGGCATACAGGGCGGAAACTTCCGGAATCATGGAAGTAGGTGCCGTACTGGACAGCGTCAGAGGAATATTAATAATTGTCATAAAGTAAGTAGCATACTCTGCATATAAAATACCAATCTGTGCCGCATCTCCACCTCTTCTTCCCAGAATATCCGAGAAAAGATACCCATTGATATAAGCATTTACATTATAAACAAAGGCGCTGAGAATGATCGGCGAAACAACCAGATGATCACACGAAAAATCTCTTTGTAGGACTCTTCCTGGTGTCTGTGATCTCTCTCTACCCGGTGCAGGATTTTTCTGCGGTTTACACCATATACCAGAAGCATGAATGCCAATGCAGTCACCACTCCGGCTCCGGTTCCTACTGTGGAACCTGCTGCCCCCCATTTTGCAATGCTGTTCTCTGTTCCATCTGAGAATGCATTGATGAATCCCCAGCTGCCAGAAGACTGACTGCCGCATTAAATACCTGCTCAATGATCTGGGAGATAGATGTTGGCATCATATTTCTGTATGCCTGAAAATATCCTCTGAATACCCCAAGAATACCGGACAAAAAAATCGTCGGAGCCAGGATCTGAAGTGCCGGAATTGCATCCTTCTGATTCTGAGGGATGATCAGCCTGCTCCAAAGAGACAGAATAAACCGACCACTCCGCCAATCACCATGGCATAGATCATGGCACCCTTAAAGAACTTATGTGCATTTCTGTAATCCTTCAGAGCAATACGCTCGGAGATCAGCTTGGATACCGCCTGTGGAATACTAAAGGATGCGATCATCAGAAGGATCATATAGGCATTCTGTGCAAGACTTGTATAGCCCATTCCAAGGCTTCCGATAATATTGGAAAGGGGACTCTTGTACAGAAGACCGATCACCTTGGAGATCATAGCTGCAATCATCAGAAAGGATGCATTTTTTACTAAATTGTTTTTCTGATTCATGTTATCACTGTGTGTCTTTTACCTGACTACACATTACCTCTTTTCTTATATATTTTCTATCTGCCAGTCGATTGGTTCCAGACCATTGGCAACAAGAAATTCGTTTGTTTTACTGAAATGTTTACACCCGAAAAATCCCCTGTAAGCAGACAGAGGACTTGGATGAGGTGCCTCCAGGATCAGATGCTTCGGATTATTCAACATGGATTTTTTCATCTGCGCTGGACGTCCCCAGAGCAGAAATACAATAGGACGGTCCTGCTCATTCAGAACCTGGATCGCAGCATCCGTAAACTGCTCCCAGCCGATCCCCCTGTGTGAATTTGCCTGATGGGCGCGTACAGTCAGAACTGTGTTCAGAAGAAGCACCCCCTGCTTCGCCCACTTCTCCAGATAGCCGTTATTGGGGATATAGCATCCACAGTCATCATGAAGCTCCTGATAAATATTCACCAGGGACGGCGGCGGCTCCACTCCTCTCTTTACGGAAAAACAAAGCCCATGAGCCTGCCCGTCATTATGATAGGGATCCTGACCCAGAATCACTACCTTCACTTCGTTTAACGGTGTAAAATGAAATGCATTAAACAGATCATCCGCAGGAGGAAAAATCTTCCTGGTCTGATATTCTGTCATCACCGTTTTATATAATTTTGCATAATACGGCTGGTGAAACTCTCCCTTCAGGGCTTCCAGCCAGTCACCTGAAATTGCTGACATACCTTATCCTTCACCTCTTGTATTTTTCGTGGTCATCGTCTGACAGAAATTCCCCTGTCAGACAGATAATCCTTCACCTGAGAAATCTCCAGTTCTTTATAATGGAACAAAGACGCAGCCAGTGCAGCATCTGCTCCCCCTTCGGTCAGTGCATCATAAAAATGCTCCAGTGTACCTGCACCGCCTGATGCGATCACAGGAATGGAGACAGCATCAGCGATTGCTCTGGTAAGAGCCATATCATATCCTGCTTTTGTACCGTCACAGTCCATACTTGTGAGAAGAATTTCCCCTGCGCCCAAAGCTTCCACTTTCTTTGCCCACTCTATGGCATCAATCCCTGTATCCAGTCTTCCGCCATGTTTGTAAATATTCCATCCGCCGTCTTCTCTGCGCTTGGCATCAATAGCCACAACTACGCACTGGCTTCCAAACTTGTCAGCCGCCTCACTGATCAGTTCCGGTCTGTCAATTGCTGCAGAATTTACGGAAATCTTATCTGCTCCTTCTCTCAGCAGTTTCTTGAAATCATCTACAGTACGGATACCGCCGCTACTGTAAACGGGATAAATACATTGGCAGCAACCCGTCTTACCATGTCAACTACCGTATCTCTCTGTTCGCAGGATGCTGTAATATCGAGAAACACCAGTTCATCTGCTCCTGCTGCATCATAGGCTTTGGCAATCTCCACCGGATCACCCGCATCGCGAAGCTGCACAAAATTTACGCCCTTTACCACACGTCCGTTATTTACATCCAGGCAGGGAATAATTCTCTTTGTAAACATCTTATTTTCCCTCCTTCTCAGTATTGCCGTCTTTTCCCACAGCAGCAAAATTTTCAAGTATCTTCAGTCCCCATTTGCTGCTCTTTTCCGGATGGAACTGGCAGGCAAATACATTGTCCTTTTCTACGGAAGCATGAATACAGGTGCTGTATTCTGTAGTAGCCTTTACAATCTCAGGCTCCTCTGCCTGCAGATAATAAGAATGCACAAAATATACATAGGTCTGTTCCGGGATTCCCTGAAACAGTCTGCCATTATTCTGAAGATGCAGGGAATTCCATCCCATATGTGGAATCTTAAGCCCGGGCGCAGGCGGAATCTTAACAATTTTCCCTTTCAGGATTCCAAGGCCTTCCACCCCCGGTGTCTCCTCGCTGCTTTCAAAAAGGAGCTGAAGTCCCAGGCAGATTCCAAGAAATGGTGTCTTCTTCTCTACAATCTCATGGATCACAGGTACAAGTCCGTATGTATGAAGATTCTCCATCGCCTGTCCAAAGCTTCCCACGCCCGGCAGGATTACTTTATCCGCATTTAACAAAGTCTGCGGATCGCGGGTTACTGTTGTTTCTTCCCCAAGATAATGAAGTGCTTTTTCTACACTTTTAATATTTCCGGCATCATAGTCAATTATTGCAATCATGTTATCCTCCTGATGTCATTATCTGTTTTCCTCATTATGGTAATCCAAAGGTTTTCCGGATCACATGTCAGACCGGAATAAAATATCCGATCAAAACGCTCCAATACAGTATAACCCAAAAACAGACAGTTGCAAAGTGCTTTCTTTGCTTCTGTCTGTTTTTATTCCGGTCATACTACCGGTTACTGTTCACTCCGTTCACAATACCCGGATATCTTATCACTGCCTGCAATCCAGAGTGAACCAGAACTCCACGCCATTATCATAATTGCATACCCCATATTTCTGGTTCATACTCTCAATGATTGCCTTAACAATTGAAAGTCCGATACCACTTCCGCCATATTCTCTTGTCCGGGCCTTATCTACTTTGTAGAATTTATTCCAGAGATTTGGGATATCCTCTTCCGGAATCGGAGTACCTGTATTAAATACGGTTACTTTCACACAGTCCTCTTCCTGAAGAACCTTAATTTCTACTTTTCGTTCTCCGTCCAGATGGTTCAGTGCATTGCTTGTGTAATTAGTCACAACCTCTTCAATCTTAAACTCATCCGCCCATACATATACAGGTTCTGTTTCTTCAAAAATCACAGTTGCTTCTTTCTGTTCGATCATAATATGCATGGAACCAAGTACACCCCTGATCAGAGATACAATGTCAAATCTTTCCATCACCGGGGCATCTTTACCGGACTCCAGCTGATTCAGCGTCAGCAGGTTTTTGACCAGCTTGTTCATCTTTGAAGCCTCATCCATAATAACTTCACAGTAAAATTCCCTGCTTTCCGGATCATCGGAAATATTTTCATTCAGCCCCTCTGCATATCCCTGGATCAATGCAATAGGAGTTTTCAGCTCATGAGAAACATTATCAAGAAATTCTTTACGCATCTCATCGATTTTAATCTTATCTTCTATGTCTTTCTGAAGCTTGTTATTAGCCGATTTCAACTCTGAGATCGTGCTCTCAAGTTTTCTGGACATTTTGTTAAAGTTATCGCCAAGTACATCAATCTCATTACCTGCCTTGCTTTGATATCTGGCATCAAAATCCAGATCAGACATCTTCTCTGATAATTTGGTCAGTTCACTGATCGGGCGGGTAATACGATTTGTCATCACAAGAATCACAATACCGCTGACCACAATTATGATTATTCCTACAATGAAGTAAAAACTGTTGGAAATAGATGCACTTTCCTTAATACTTTCCAGAGGAGAACGGATCAGGAAATAGTAACCATTATCAAACTGTCCCCAGCATTCCACATATTCCATGCCTGCAAAGCGATCATGCACCTGCCACATGGTACAGGTATCTGTCTTTTTGAGCACACGACTGTGCTGCATATCCTGATCCAGATTATTAATATACCCAAACAGCTTACTGCGGAGCATTTTTGCCATATTATTCTCTCCCCAGTAATAATAACCGCTGTTTTCCTCATTTACTATGATCCAGGTAAGGTTATTTCTGGAACTGCTCCTCTCAATCTCATCCGAAATCTCATCTGTTGCCCCTTTTTTGTCCTCTTCTATATCTGCATCATACTGCAGGATGTCATCCAGATTCATCTGAGACAACACTTCTTTTGCCTCCTCCAGCACTTCTACTTTTTTGGATACATAATATTTTTCAAGAAAAAGACCATTGATCAGAGTAATGGTAAAGATCGAAAGCAGTAACAGACATATAAACACTACTGAAATCTGATGTTGCAGAGTATGAAATTTTTTATCTGTTTTTCCGGTTCCTGTCATTCGTCTACCTCAAACTTGTATCCCATACCCCATACAGTCTTTATATATTCACCTTTATCTCCCATTTTACTTCTGAGCTTCTTAACATGGGTATCAATCGTACGGGCATCTCCAAAGTAGTCATAATTCCATACAGAATTCAGGATCTTTTCTCTGGAAAGTGCGATTCCCTGATTCTCCAGAAAATATGTCAGAAGTTCAAATTCCTTAAAGCTCAGTTCCATAGGCTTACCATCCACAGTAGCCAGATGTGCTGCTTTATCTATAACAATGCCGCCTGCTGAAATCACATCTTCCGGATTATTCTGACCTGTACGTCTCAGAATTGCCTCCACTCTTGCAACAAGGATTTTCGGACTGAATGGTTTAGAGATGTATTCATCTACCCCCAGATCAAATCCAAGAAGCTCATCTCTCTCATCACTTCTTGCAGTCAGCATAATGATCGGAACTTTTGAGTTCTTGCGAATCTCACGGCAAACTTCCCATCCATCCATCTTCGGCATCATGACATCCAGAATGATCAGTGCGATGTCCTTCTCCTCATAAAAGATATCCATGGCTTCTTCACCATTACCGGCTTCCAGTACCTGGAAATTCTTCTTTGTCAGGAAATCCTTTACCAGCTTTCTCATGCGGCTCTCATCATCCACCACCAGGATTTTTAATGTATCCATTTGATCCCCTCCGTTTTTCTTCATTATTTTCCGAAACAGTTTTTACTTTTTATTTATACTGTTTTCCGAGTATTGTTAAAATCCACGACTGTTCAGCGCCTTTACAGCCACAGCGCAAAATCCGGGAAAATCGCCCTCAGCAACAGATTTTATCTTTCATATGGTTACTATAGCAGAGATTTATGTAAGATTTGTGAACATATGACAGAAAAATTATAAGTATTGCTGTTCACAACACCAAACAGCCTCAAATATAAAAATCTTCTTGACAAATTCTGTTTTTATTTCTATACTGTTAATCAGTCGATATATCTTATATAATGAATGATATATCAATATTAAAAAGTGCTTTCGTCTCATCACCAGTGCTGTTTTATGAAAAACAGCGTTGCAGACTCATTTTCAGGGCTTGTACTGGTTTCGACGGGGGCTTTGAAGTTGGGGAAGCCATCCGCAGACTCCCAGACTGCGTACCAACCGGGAAACTAAATATAAACGCAGACGAACAGTACGCGTTAGCAGCCTAATTGCTGCTCGTCAGCCCTGATGCACTCACACTTCAGGAATCTGACGTCGACCATGTGAGAAACCTTGCCGGGTAAGCTTTGCCCCGGTAGATGTATCATGAAGCTACTAAGGTTGTAAGCCTGTCGGTGGGCGTACATCCAAGGGAATGTTAAAACAGCGACTGTGATGGGAGATGCCTCAATGAATAGGCTTTCGGACGCGGGTTCAATTCCCGCCAGGTCCATAAGAATTCCTTGATTTTATAAGGGTTTTATCTCTTGGTTTTTTTTAGTAAGCAGGAAGTAAGCAAGCAAGTGTAATCAAGGCATGCTAAAGAGTTTATCCACAAAGTGATACTTTACGGATAAGCTCTTTTTATAGTCTGATTCGCTTACATCATATGTGTAGAAATTTTCATTTACTTCTGGTGTGTTTCCAATCAGGACAGCAGTTGTCACTGAATCTGCACCATTACACGCATACGTGAATTTAAAGTCCTGCGAATAGCATGTATACTTTTAACCGGAATTTTTGCCTGTTCACATTTATAACGAGCACATTCAGAAATAGATTCCGGTGTACAATGACCTGTGACAGTAGCAAATTACAAAGTTACTGTTCACTCCGTTCACAGTAACTTAGCCAAATTCATTCCAGATTGCCTGCGGCAATGGAATTTTGGCCTGTATGTCTCGGGATTTTGGCATATTCATGCCAAAACACCTCGCGGGATAGTGGTATGTGAACAGTAACATTACAAATATAAAAAAGAGTTGCTGCCAGATGGTCAGTATTGAATATTTTATGTAAATCCACTATAATATAATCAAAAAGGAGCGTGATCGTATGGCTTTACTCAAAGAAGAATCTTATACCATTGAAGATATTTATGCTCTGCCAGATGGCGAAAGAGCTGAACTGATTGACGGACACATCTATTATATGGCACCACCATCGTACAAACATCAGAAACTCGTCATGGAGCTTTCCGCTATCATCCGTAATTATATAAAACAGCACAAAGGAACTTGCGAAGTGCTTCCTGCACCATTCGCCGTATATCTTGATGTAATAAATAATACTTATGTCGAACCAGATATATCTGTGATTTGTGATCCAAACAAACTTGATGATAAAGGATGTAAAGGCGCACCAGACTGGATTATTGAAATTGTATCGCCTGCAAGCAGAAAAATGGATTATCTCCTGAAACTTTTCAAATATCGTTCCGCAGGTGTCCGAGAATACTGGATCGTAGATATCGCCAAAAACAGAATTACAGTATACAACTTTAATCATGATTATTCCATTGAAGAATATTCGTTCACTGATACTGTAAAAGCTGGAATTTACGAAGATTTATCTATTGATTTCTCAGAAATTAATATCCTGTAAAATCTAAAAAAGTTGGTAATACATCCCTTCTATATGGATTTTACCAACTTTTTATTGTGCTTGTTCCATGGCATATCCGATAGTTTGATTACCAAAACACATCTGGTATTCTTTATGGTGCCAAAGGATTTTAATGATGATATCCTCATCTGCTACCAATCGTCCCACTTTCTTTTGAACAAAAAAAGACACACCATCTCCATAAAAACATCCACAGGGTAATTCCCTGTGGATGTTTTTTATTCACCAAACTGTTGTGCACATTCTTTCAGCATTTCGCGGATTGGCAGATGGTACGGACATCTGGTTTCACATTTGCCGCATTCTATACAGCGGAAGCCTTCACCGCAAGAGAACTGTAACGGTTTCTTGCCCAGTCTCCCAGCCCGTAACGGTTAAGATAGCCTGCGAACAGGAACACACCCGAAATATCGATTCCCACACTGCATGGAGCACAGTAATTACATCTGCGGCAGAAATTTGTGCCAAGCTGATTCCGTACTGTCTGAACTTCCTCCAGTTCTTTCTCGCTTAACGGGGAATCATCAAGACAGGCCTTTATATTCTCCTCGATTTCCTTCTCTTCCGCCATTCCCGGGATCACAATAGTAACGTTCTTATTCGAACAGACATAACGCAATGCCAGCGTTCCATTTTCAATTGCACCACCGGCCAGAGGTTTCATATCAATAAAGCCGATGTTTTTCTCCTCACATTTTGAGATCAGCTCTTCCCCCTGACTCTCTACAATATTATATGGAAACATAATAGTTTCCACCCAGTCAAGCTCCAGAGCCCGGGCAAAAACCTCCACAGAATGAGCGGTCAGACCAATATGTCCGATTTTTCCTGCTGCTCTTGCCTCCTGCAGTGCTTCAAGGGCACCACCGGCCGCCTGCACCTGATCAAGCTGTTCCATACTCGGATTATGCACCTGGTATAATTCAATATGATCTGTACGAAGATTATGAAGACTCTTCTCAATATCTTCAGCCATGGCTTCCTTTGTACGTGCCATGGACTTTGTGGCAATTATAAATCTGTCCCTGATACCTTCCAGTGCATATCCCAGATATTCTTCACTGACCGTATATCCTCTGGCTGTATCAATATAATTTACTCCCCGGTCTGCCAGCTTATGCAGCAGTGTCTTTGTTCCTTCCGCATCAATTTTCTGGATCGGTATCCCGCCAAGGCCCATTCTGGAAACCCTGAGACCGGTTTTTCCAAGCGTTACATATTCCATATTTTTTTCTCCTATTTTCAATCAGAGATAAAAACTGCCACCGGATCTTACCGATGGCAGTTTTTATCTCTTTACATCTGTCGATCAGACAAAACAAACAACTGGTTTCATCCTGATTATACTCGAGAAAGATATTCTCCTGTTCTTGTATCGATTTTCAGTTTGTCGCCCTGGTTAACGAACAGCGGAACCTGAACCTGTGCACCTGTTTCTACAGTAGCCGGTTTTGTAGCACCCTGTGCTGTATTTCCGGCAAATCCCGGCTCTGTCTCAGTAACTTCAAGTTCTACGAACAGAGGAGGCTCAATAGCAAATACATTTCCGTTGTGGGAACAGATCTTAACCATCTCGTTCTCTTTAACGAATTTAAGAGAATCTCCAACCTGATCTTTTGTAAGACCAACCTGATCGTATGTCTCTACGTTCATGAAGTAGTACAGATCACCATCATCATACAGATACTGCATATCTACACGCTCAATACGTGCAGCCGGGAATTTCTCTGTTGGACGGAAAGACTTCTCAAGAACTGATCCTGTAATAATGTTTTTGTATTTTGTTCTTACGAAAGCAGCACCCTTTCCTGGTTTTACGTGCTGGAATTCAACGATCTGACATACGTTTCCGTCAATTTCAAGTGTGATACCGTTTTTGAAATCACCTGCTGAATCATAGTTATATTTCCTCCTTAATAGTACAGTTCAGCAATGCTGTGTCTTTTGACAACAACAGCCGTTCAAGTGTGTGTCCCTCTCATGCTTTTCTCAGTTTTGTGACACACTCTTATTTAATTTTATAATATTCTGCTGTTTTTTTCAACTATTTTTTACACATGTTTTTAATTTTTCTTCAAGCTGACCAATCAGATCCTCAAATGGCTTGTCTCCTGTGATCATCTCAACATCTGCAAACTTTGTATAAACCGGATCGCGCTGTTTAAGAAGTTTTCTGATCTTATCTTCTTTGTCTTCTCCCTCGATCAGAGGATTGCTGCTGGAATTTTCCAGTCTCTTCTTCAACGTTGCATAAGATCCCTTCAAATATACTACAGTTCCCAGTTTTTTAATATATTTTGCATTCTGTTCCTGCATCGGAAGACCGGACCCCAGAGAAATGATCTTCTGTTCCGGATCATCGATCAGTGCTTTGATCACAGTTGTCTCAAGAGCTCTGTAAAATGGTTCTCCGAATCTGTCAAAGATTTCTTTCATTGTAAGGTTCATCTTCTTTGATACTACGCGGTCAACGTCTACAAAAGGAAGATTGAAATCTTTTGCCAGCCGTTTTCCTACTCTTGTCTTACCTGAACCCATAAATCCTATGATAACAATATGGTTCATGAATTCCCCTCCTCTTTGCGGTAAAAATATAGTACAATTCTTTCAAGATATCGTTTCAGTACGATCTGAATCTCTTCTTTCGGATTGAGTGGTTTCACCAGAATATTCCGGATTCCTGTGCGTTTCGCACCATATATATCAGTAAAGAGCTGATCTCCTATAAAAACTGTATTACTTCTGTCTGTCCCAAGAAGTTCCATTGCCCTGATATAATTTTTTGTTGAAGGCTTGTGTGCATTCTCGATAAACTGCGCTCCTATCGCATCATTAAAAGAAGAAACTCTCTCGTACTGGTTGTTTGACAGAAAACAGCATTTAAATCCAAGTTCCTTCAGATGTGCAAACAACGCACATGCTCTCTCATCTGCCGGTGCACCATGAGGTACCAGAGTATTATCTATATCAAACAGAAGTCCTCTGTATCCCTGCGCATACAGATCATCGAAGTTTATCACATAGGTAGAATCCAGATATTCATCCGGAAAAAAGCAATTAAACATCCATAGTCATTTCCTTTATTTATATTTTTCTGAAAACAAGATCAGCGATAAGTGTCTGACAGTACGCTGTCCCCGAAATACTGAATCATTATGATCAGCGTTCATTAAGAGGAACATATACTGCCGGTTCCAGAACATTCTTATATGCCGGACGGATGATCTTATCTGCATTAATGAGCTCTTCCATACGGTGCGCACTCCATCCTACGATACGTGCAACTGCAAACATCGGTGTATATAATTCCAGTGGCAAATCCAGCATACTGTACACAAAACCGCTATAAAAGTCTACATTGGCGCTTACACCTTTATAAATACGACGCTCTTCTGCAATTACTTCAGGTGCCAGACGTTCCACCATAGAATACAGGGCATAATCTTTCATTCTGCCTTTTTCCCTTGCCAGAGTTTCCACATATGCCTTGAAAACTTCAGCTCGCGGATCAGACACTGAATAAATCGCATGTCCCATTCCATAGATCAGTCCCTTCCGGTCAAATGCCTCTTTATGAAGAAGTCTCTTCAGATATGTCCGGACCTCGTCTTCATCCTTCCAGTCCTTAACTTCCTTCTTCATATCATCAAACATCCTGACAACTTTAATGTTGGCACCGCCATGCTTTGGTCCCTTTAATGAGCCAAGTGCTGCGGCAATCGCAGAATATGTATCAGTTCCTGATGAGGAAACCACATGAGTTGTGAATGTAGAGTTATTACCTCCGCCATGTTCCATATGAAGGATAAGCGCAATATCCAGGATCTTTGCCTCCAGATGTGAATACTTCTTATCCGGGCGAAGCATTCTCAGAATGTTCTCTGCTGTGGTAAGTTCTTTCTTCGGATTATGGATATAGAGACTCTTATCTTTAATATAATGGTTATAAGCCTGATATCCATAAACAGATAAAAGCGGAAATACACTGATCAGATTCAGACACTGTCTGAGCACATTCGGCAATGATGTATCGTCAGGGTTGGTATCATAAGAATATAAAGTAAGCACACTTCTGGAAAGCCCGTTCATGATATCCTTGCTCGGAGCCTTCATTATAACATCACGCACAAAATTTGTAGGAAGTGACCGCTGATTTGCCAGAAGCTGTGTAAAATCTGCAAGCTGTTTCTTATCCGGAAGACTGCCAAATAATAAAAGATAGGTAACTTCTTCAAATCCATATCTGTCATCTTCGATAAATCCCCTGGTAAGATCTTTGATATCATATCCTCTGTAGGAAAGACTTCCAGCACATGGAACTTCTTTGCCATCAACGATCTTTGTGGCTTTCACATTAGAAACCTGAGTCAGGCCTGCAAGGACCCCTTTTCCATTAATATCACGAAGACCTCTCTTCACATCATATTTTGCATACAGAGAAAGATCCAGACTTGTATGTTCCTTGCAAACCTCCGTCAGATTTTCAATTTCAGGTGTTACTTTGGTTTTAAATCCCGCCATGTAATAAATCTCCTTTCTTCACAATTCTCTCGATAATGATTCCCTCCTCGTTTCTGTCATCGCAACAATTTGCAGATGCACATCTCTGTAAATATTATTAGCATTTTTTTCTCTTTCGGTCTACATCTTATTATATTCTGTTTCTGAACATAAAAAACCAGATTGTTACTGTTCACTCCGTTCACAGTAACGTAGCCAAAATTCATTCCAGATTGCCACTTACTGTTCACGCACTACTGTCCTGCGAAGCAGTTATTCGGTTATGAGCAAGTAGCGAAGCGGATTGCGAATATCCGCTTGACTTTCCATTTGCAGTTTCTTACGGATACATGGCAATATAAGAACCGAAACGTACAGTGCGAATTTACGCAGTTTTTATAAATATACTGTATTTTTTAGAAATTGCTATAAATTGTATGGATGATTTTTAACATTTTCTCATACTTGGCGGCATTTCGCAAGTACAAATTTTGTTCAAAAAATTTTTCATAAAAAAATTTTCATTTGGCTCTTTCCATTTGTAACACTTTAGTGTATAATAACGTCGATTTAAAAAATAATTATACGATGGACGAGGAGGAAATCATAATGTCTTATACTGAAGAAGTATACGAAAGAGTCGTAGCACAGAATCCAAATGAGCCTGAATTCCATCAGGCAGTAAAGGAAGTTTTAGACTCCCTTAAATCGTAATCGACAAAAATGAAGAGAAATACCGCAAGCTTTCCATTCTGGAACGTCTTGTTGAGCCTGAAAGAATCATCTCTTTCCGAGTTCCGTGGGTAGACGATAAAGGTGTTGTACAGGTAAACAAAGGTTATCGTGTACAGTTCAACAGTGCGATCGGACCATACAAAGGTGGTTTAAGATTTCATCCGTCAGTAAACCAGGGAATCCTTAAATTTTTAGGTTTCGAACAGATTTTCAAGAACTCCCTTACAGGTCTTCCGATCGGTGGCGGTAAAGGTGGTTCAAACTTTGATCCTAAAGGAAAATCTGACAGAGAAGTTATGGCATTCTGCCAGAGCTTTATGACAGAACTTTCCAAATATATCGGTGCTGACATGGACGTTCCTGCAGGTGATATCGGTGTAGGCGGACGTGAGATTGGTTATCTGTACGGACAGTACAAGAGAAACCGCGGATTATACGAGGGTGTTCTCACAGGTAAAGGTCTTTCCTACGGTGGATCTTTGATTCGTACACAGGCTACAGGATATGGTCTTGTATATATGCTGAACGAAATGGTTAAAGCTAAAAACGACACAATCTCCGGTAAAACTCTCATCGTAACAGGTTCCGGTAATGTTGCCATCTACGCAGTAGAGAAAGCTGCCGAACTTGGCGGTAAAGTTGTTGCTATGTGCGACTCCAACGGATATATCTATGATCCGGAAGGAATCAAACTTGACATCGTTAAAGATATCAAAGAAGTAAAACGTGGACGTATCAAAGAATACGCAGATTGCGTAGAAGGCGCTACTTATACAGAAGGAAAAGGTATCTGGAACATCAAATGTGATATCTATCTTCCATGCGCAACTCAGAATGAACTTGACCTTGATGCTGTTAAGATCTTATTGCAAACGGATGCAAATATGTTGCAGAAGGTGCAAATATGCCTACTACCCGCGAGGCAACTGATTACCTTATGGCAAACGGTGTAACATTTATGCCTGGTAAAGCAGCTAATGCCGGTGGTGTTGCTACTTCCGCACTTGAAATGTGCCAGAACTCTGCAAGACTTTCCTGGACAGCAGAAGAAGTTGATACAAAACTTCATCAGATCATGGTTGATATCTTCCATAAAGTTGATGATGCTTCCAAGCGTTATGATATGGAAGGCAACTATGTTGCAGGCGCTAATATCGCAGGCTTCGAGAAAGTTGTAGATGCTATGATTGCTCAGGGTATTGTTTAATTTATTTTAGTTAATTACCCCCATAAAAATACACATAAAGAGCCGGCGGGATATTATTCTCGTCGGCTCTTTATATTTGCCCGTAAATCCTTTCACACAGAGCATTCATACATTACTGTTCATACAGAACTCTTATTTAATTCATAAACTTCTTCAGCTCATCCATAAAAGTACTGACATCTTTAAATTCTCTGTATACAGACGCAAAACGTACATAAGCAACTGCATCCAGATCTTTCAAATGTTCCATAACGATCTCACCAATTCTGGTGCTGGAAATCTCTTTCTCTTCGGTATTAAAGATTTCTCCCTCTATGGCATCCATCATCTCTTCAATCTTATCTACGGATATTGGTCTTTTATAGCAGGCTCTCAGAATTCCCGACTGAATTTTACTGCGATTATACTGTTCTCTGTTCTGATCTTTTTTGATCACAGTAAGCGGAATACTTTCCACCTTTTCATATGTGGTAAATCTCCTTCCGCAGGCATCACACAAACGACGGCGACGGATAGAATTAGTATCTTCTACCGGTCTGGAATCAACTACTCTCGTATTATCCTGATTACAAAATGGACACTTCATATGACGTCCCCCTTTAATTCGTATTACTGTTTTCTGCTTATGTACTATATACTTGATTCGGTTAAACGGCTACAAATACGTTACTGTTCACTCCATTCTCAGTAACACAAATACAAACAGTTATATATAGTTTTATTATACTGTATTTCTATTTAAGGTGTCAATAAAAGGACTTGCATAAATGCAAAAATACATAAATTGTTATCAAACGCATATCAGACTCTGAAAGCATTGGCACGACAGTCTGATTTTAACCGGAAGGACTGTATCTGATTTATGAAAATCTGTGAATTAAAGCAAAAAGAAGTAATTAATATCTGTACCTGCCGCAGTCTCGGATGTCCCATTGATGCGGAATTTGACTGCAAAAGCAGTCAACTCACCGCCCTTATACTTCCAGGCCCCGGAAGATTCTGCTGCCTGTTCGGACGTGATAATGAATATATCATTCCCTGGGAATGTATCAGCCAGATCGGGGACGATATCATCCTTGTGAAAATAGACGAAGAAAAATGTTTCCATAAAGGCTGATATTTCACCGCAGAGAATTGTCAAGGACCTATATTTTTTATATTTTCCCGGTCAAAGTATAAATCCACTGCTATATGAGAATCATTCTTACTGAAGTATATGACAACTATTCGGCAGCCACTGTCCTTTTTTTATTTCCTGAAATGATTTCGGAGGATCCTGGCTCATATCTGCGAATAGTCGGTTTACATCCAGAGATAATAAGGAGGATTCAATAAGATGGCACTGAACAAAGTTGAAATCTGCGGAGTCAATACGTCGAAACTTCCTGTTCTTACAGCAGAAGAAAAAGCGGAACTGTTCAGACGGATCAAAAGCGGCGATGAACAGGCACGTGAATTGTACATTAAAGGAAATCTACGTCTTGTTCTCAGCGTAATACGACGATTTCAGAACAGCAGCGAAAATGCCGATGACCTTTTTCAGATCGGATGTATTGGTCTGATCAAGGCCATTGACAACTTTGATACCACTTTACAGGTAAAATTTTCCACTTATGCAGTTCCAATGATCATAGGCGAAATCAGGCGATATCTCAGGGATAACAACAGTATCCGCGTCAGCCGTTCTCTTCGTGATATTGCATACAAAGCAATCTATACCCGCGAAAATTATATGAAGCAGCACCTGAAAGAACCTACAGTTACCGAAATTGCACAGGAAATTGGTATCGAAAAAGAAATGATCGTATATGCCCTTGATGCTATCCAAAATCCTGTGAGTCTCTTTGAACCGGTCTATACAGAAGGCGGTGATACTCTTTATGTCATGGATCAGATCAGTGACAAAAAAAACAAAGAAGAACGCTGGATTGAAAATCTTGCTCTCCGCGAAGCTATGCAGAGGCTGAACAGCCGCGAAAAGCATATCATAGAACTGCGCTTCTACGAAGGAAAGACGCAGATGGAAGTAGCTCAGGAAATCGGCATCTCCCAGGCACAGGTCAGCCGTCTCGAAAAAAATGCACTGAAATCCATGCGTAATTATCTGCGTCCATAAAATGATAATTCAAGATCCGTATTCAGAAAAGCAGCCTGGCCCAATACCTGCCAGACTGCCTTACATATCTTTTAAAATATACCGTTTTCCGCCTCTTTCTAATGAGGTTCTGATCTGTCTGTGAAGCTTTAATGAAGCTTTAACACTTCAACAAATTCTGCCAGTTTTCTATATTAAATATCTGCTTCACATCCAGAGCCCCTGACATTGCAGGAAAGAACTTCTTCATATCAGTAAATACCAGAGCATAGTCGAACTTTGACATTCCGATCATCCTGCGAAGCTCACGCCTGTAAAATCCAGAAGCATCTCCGGCACTTCTGTTTTCTTAGATTTCATAAACTTTTTATGACATACATATTCTTCGTCCGTAGCCGGGTAGGAACGCTTCCAGTATAAAACCCTGATTTCTTTTGGCAGACTATTCAATTTCTCAGAAGACTCCTCTTCTTTTGCACCATTCCCGATCAACGTCACATCAAAATGCTCATAATCCACTTTGTTCAGAAATTCATAGAATGCCTCTGTCTCCTGTGTATCACTGAAATCTCCTGCATATACCAGAAGTTTTACTTTATCTGTCTGATTCAGATATACCGGATTTACCGGTTCTTTTCCATCAAGCAGGACTTCTGCTATACGTTTGCATGCTTTTCCATCATCTCTCGGACATATCTGTTCTCTTGCTTTTTCATACTTCTCTTTACAGGAAACAGCCACTCCCGGAAGATCCTTCAGAAGTTCACCAAGCTTCTCAGGGGTAGACACTGCCGGTCCTGGAAGTTTGTCAAATCCGAAGTACAGACCTCTGTAATCTTCAAAATTCTCCGCATCCGGCACATAAAACAGAATCGGTTTTCCTGTCAGCATGAAATCATAAAAAATACTGGAATAATCAGAAATCAGTACATCTGTCACTGACAAAATCTCATTTGTATCCATTGTTGCAGGAATAAATTTTGTCTGCGCATCACCAGGTTCCATGGCATTCTCTTTCATATAGTGATATACGATCTGATGAAGCTTGACAAAGATCTGATATTCATTTGTATCTATACTGTTCTCCATTACATTGATCAGCTTATAGACATCCTGCAAATCTGTATCCGGACGGCTGTATTGTTCGCCTCTCCATGTCGGTGCATAAAGAATAATCTTTTTATCTTCCTTTACGTCCACTCCGCAATCCTTAAGTTCCTGTATCACTTCTGCTCTGTCACTGTCAAAAAGCTTATCATTACGCGGGAAGCCTTCTTCCAGCACTGTGCCTTCATACAGATTCTGCATTTTATACGAATCTTTGTATGCTGTCTTTGTCATATAAGGTCCGGAGGAAACTATATAATCTGCACTGAGCAGATTTCTTGCTGTATTTCCCTGAGAAATATTTGCTCCCGGAATATCAAATCCCATATTCTTCAGAGGAGTTCCATGCCAGGTATCGATCAGTACCTGACCTTCTCTTTTAAGGAAATAGCTTGGAAAGCTTACATTATTTACCAGATATTTCACTGTCGCAAGTTCTTTACAGTATTCCTTTGATTTATATTTTACAAATCGCACGTTCGGATATTTTTCGTATTTTTCAATTTGTTTTCTGTTATCCTCGAAGTCCTCAAGCACCCAGATATGTATAATCCTGATACTCTTCTTTTTCAAGAAGATACAAAAACAGAGCATAAGGATTACAGATCATACCACGTCCGCCAAAAGCTTCATAAAGAATTGTATTATCTCTTATCTGGTATTCCTTTACAAACTCGGCATAGCTGGTTCTAAGCGGATATTTCTCCCTGCACTCCAGAATCTGTTCTTCATTTTTCATATAAAAGGTCTTGATTCCCATTACACGATTAAAAAGACGATTCCACTCTTTAACTGCCTTCTCAATGGCAAAGTCCTCAGATTTCCAGATTGCATTTCTGGACATCTCTCTGCGGAGTTCTTCATCATGTGCCAGCTTCAGCATCGCATCTGTAAATTTCTTTGTATCAAAAGCTTCCGGCAGGTATCCTGTTTTTCCATCATCGATGATCAGATCCATCGCTCCTGTATGGAATGCGATGACAGGAAGACCAAATTCAAAGGCTTCCATGATAACCATCGGCCATCCTTCCCATCTGGACGGAAGAAGGAAAACAGAAGAATTCAGATAATACTTCTCCGGCTCATTTGTATAACCGACAAAATTAACTCTGTCCTCAATACCACGTCTCTTTGCATCCGCCACAATCTGATTCCAGAGATCACCAGCTCCGATAATATCCAGCTGCCATTCATCATCCTGCTTACAGAACTCTTCAAAAGATTCCATCATCAGATCAAGACCCTTGGCATATACAAATCGTGTAGCCATAAGGAAACGCTTGGATTTTGGGTCGCATTTTCTCTCACTCACGAAGCTTCGGGGATTAATTTTAACTTCTGTATCAATATCCAGAAATTTTTTGTAATCGCGCTTATCATAGTCACTGAGAACAATGTATCTGTCCAGCTTCGGCAGATATTCCTGGAGCAGACATTCCTGTTTCCAGAATACGACATTAGGAACATCAAGATATCCGGCATAACAGTTATGCTGCCATCCGATTGTCTTTGCATTCAGCTCCGGCGCCAGCATACCCAGACGAAGGCTTAAACTTGCAGTTGTGATAATAATATCATAATTCTGCTCATTTAAATATTTTACCCATTTTTCTCTGGTCTTTTTCGGGAAAATCGCATCTGCCAGAATATCATTATATTTTTCTTTATTAAAAATCCCATATTTGGCATTCAGTTTCTGAACAAGATAACGCCAGCAGAAAGCCGGTGTATGATGTCGATTGACAAACTCATTATTATCAATAAAGTCAACCTTGATATCCTCACTCATATGATACATATTCCGGTCTTCTTTAAATCTGTCCTGATATACCATGATCGTCACATCATGCTCTTTTACAAGTTCATTCGCAAGAAGTGTGACAACTCGCTTAGTTCCGCCAAGATCAAATATCTTGGTGCACCAAATACATATTTTCATTTATCTTTTTCTCCTGTTATGACTTTCTGATATCTGTATCCTATAGCAATTCCATAAAATAATGCAATCAAGACAGTTCAGCAGAGTGTGAAGGACAAGGAAGATATCTGCAGGCGTGCTGACGCACGGCAAAGATATCTGACGCAGGACTTCACGCTATGATGGACTGGATTGTTTGCAGTAATTTATGGAATTGCTATAATATCATTACATTGTAATGTTAAAATAATCCAACACACGCTGGCAGTAATTGTCACACACATTATGTGTTTTTGCTCTTACACTGGCACGCTGTTCTTTATAATTATCTTTTCCGTTTTTAATATCCAGGATGAAATTCTCAAAATCCTGCATATTATACATATGTTCGCCAGGCATATATTCCAGCGGATCATCAAACACCCATCCTCTGGATTCCGTATAAGCCTCATAATCATCCAGTGTGAATCCAAGCGGTCTGTCTAACAACAGATAATCGATCGCAACAGAAGAATAGTCAGAAACCAGCGCATCCGAACAGTTGATAAACTCATAAAGCTGCAGTCCGTTATCCGCAAGATCTCTGTTCTCCAGATAAACAATATTGGTAAGGACATTCTCACCAAAATCATAAGGTACCTGAAGGTAATGCTTCTTGATAACAATAAGAATATGATTCTCCTTACAGAACTTATTCAGTTCCAGAAGCTTATCTGCATCATCAATGATAGGAATATTGAATTCATTATTTAAGGTTTCCTCGTTCAGACGCTCACTGGAAGCATGTCTGTAGGTTGGCATCCACAGGATCAGTTTCTCGCTGTCTGTTTCCTTCAGAAGTTTCTTTTTATATTCATCTGCACGTTCACTGCCCTTAAGCATCATATCATAACGGGGATATCCAAACGAGAGCAGTTTGGAAGTACATCCAAAAATTCCATTTTGGTCTTAATAAAAATGTCCCCCGGTACCAGACAATAATCAAAGAAAACCTTACGCCCGTTCTTATTTGCCTTGTAACCACAGCCATGCCAGAGATCGATAAAGAGCTGATTTCTTCTCGACATACCAATCCAGTTAAAAGCCTGGGTGTAAAAAATATATTTTGATGTCAGTGCATATTTATATGCTTCTGCTCTTCGGATCGTGGAACCTTTCTTAAAGTTCTGCACAAATTTCACATTTTCAAACTGATATTCTTTATATTTAGACGGTTCATGGACCAGCCATACAATCTCATACTTTTTGTTGTATCCTTTCTCAATAAGATAGTCAAACAAAGCACGACCATTATCCGTAAAATCATCATTTGTTTCAAAGAGCATTCTATTCTCTACAAGTGCAGGGGGGAATTTCTTAAGGCGTCTGATCTTGCGATTATCATATAATCCATAGGTCACAGTTGCCCATGTCTCCTGCAACATGGCTTTTCTTCCCTTTTGAACTCTGACCTTGTTAATCTTGTTAATGGATTTTTTCAGTTTTTTTATTTTCTTTTTTATTCTTTTTTTCATATCTGGCTCCCTAGAATTCTTTTAATTTCTCACGAAGCATCGTTGAGGATGTATCTTTGGTATATGGCAGAAATACCAGCTTAGCGCCCAGCTCTTCCATTTCTTTTCCAGTCTTCTCCCAACGTGCATTGCCCTTCCAGTCATCTCCGATATAGATTTCATTAAAGTGGACTTTTTCCCATACCTGCTTTTTGTCCAGGGTTGTCGTCACGATCACCTCATCAACATATCTGATGGCCCGTACAATCTCTGCCCTTTCTTCCAGCGGAACAATCGGTCTTTTGTTTTTATATGACTCTACCAGATCATCTGCATTCACACCGACAATCAGATAATCGCAATGTTTTTTTGCATTTCTGATCAGGTTCAGATGTCCTATATGAAACATATCAAAGGTTCCCTGTGTATATCCTATTTTTTTCTCCATTACATTCTCCCTGTTTTATTGCATTAATAGATAACTGTTCTCTTCGCATTCATATAACAGCTACAATTGTAAATAATCTGCAAGCCTTTTGCAATAGTTTTCTGTTTTATTGTGCATCTGTTTCAGATCCTTTGCTCTCTCCTGCCGGTAACTGTCTGTTCCATCAGTCAGATGTTTCATAAATTTTCTGATATCACAGGCATTATAGATTTTCTCACCCGGCATATATTCCAGCGGATCTTCAAATACAAATCCCCTTTTTTCTTTATATATATTGTAATCCGCAAGCACATATCCAAGCGGTCTGTCCAACAGCAGATAATCTACTGCCACTGACGAGTAATCAGAGAGCAGACCGTCGCTGATCCCTATCAGTTCATAAAGTTTTATCTGTTTTTTCTCCAACAGGGCTTCCGCAACATAACGTATATTGGTAAACTCCTGTTCATTCTCATCCCATTCCGTCTGAAGCGGATGCTTCTTTATGATCAGAATAATCTCCTGCTCCCTTAGATAACTGTCCAGTTCTTTCAGCTCGTTCATATCCTGTATTGCCGGAAGCTGACAGGGAAGCTCAATTTCATTTTCCGCACACCCTCCCAGATCACTTTTTCTGAAAGTCGGCATCCACAGAACAGCTTTTTTCCCTTTCCATCCGAACAGACTGTCCAGAATTTCATCCTTACTCATTGACGGATGCAGCATCCAGTCATATCTGGGATATCCCATCATTAACAGCCTGTCCGGTTCGCAGTTCCATAGTCCGGATTTCGTTTTCACAAATACCGGTCCGGGAACAAGTGCATAGTCAAAATCAGGCTTTATATTCTGTTTTTTCTTTCCCAGCTCTGCATCTTTATAACCGCACCCATGCCACAGATTTACAACTGTCTGTCCTTTACACCGATACCTGTTCAGTCCTGCACTGTTATGAGAATAAAAGAAAAATCCGGCTGTAGCACCATAATAATATGCCAGCGGACTGCTCCATCCATATTTATTTTCAGCAGTTACAAATTTTACATTTCCGGTATTCTGATTTCTGAATTTTCTTTTTTCAGAGACCAGCCAGATGATCTCATATTTTTTATTATACCCGGAACTTATAAGATATTCATAAAAAGCTTCCGGATTATCTGTGCAGTCCATCATTTCCCGATTTTTAAACACAAGCCGGTTTTTCTTTACTTTTCCAAAACGCACAGTCAGCTTTCCAATGACCTGCTGCTCTGTTTTTGTCATAAAACGACCGATATAGTGCAGGAGCATTCCGAAAAAGCCCAGCCTTTCCGTATATTTTTTAATCGCACTTTTTGTCATACATGCCTCCGGAATCTTTGTAAGATAATTCAAATGCAGACTTTTCGGGAAGGATACTCTCAAAAGAATCTTTGATATTTCTTTTCTGTTGTCTGAAATCTCCTATATTTCCGTATCATTTATACACAATATTTTACACTTCTGATTTCTGAGTACATCATGTATCTGCCGGTCGTGAAGACCTATGGTAAAAAATTTCCCGATTTTCGGTGATTGAGGTTCATATTTTCCCTCCATATACTGCCAGTATTTCATCACATACTGATTTACATCCCCCGGAGAACGGAATCGTGTCCTGCATACTCTGTCCAGCACTTCACCTTCTTCCCTCCACACTTCTTCAAAGGTACTCTTCAAAAAAGAGCTTGAGATATGAGAATATTTAAAACTGGAAAACTCCCTGTACGGAAGCATCAGCATATTTCTGAATACCATTTTTCCATATGCAGGATGAAACCATTTTTTCCAGTTTCTGCCAATCACTTCTCTCTTTGAATAATGCATATTTACAAGTGCCGCATTGTTCATAAGAATGCAGGCAAACGGATTATTGATATCATCCTGTACCAAAGCTGTTTCTATACAATAGTCTCTTGGAAGACCATTTCTGAAAAAGTCTTCCGGTTCCATTTTATTTATGATGAAGGTATCATCATTAAAATATACAAACTGTTCGGATAAACCTCGGATCCGATGCATATTCAGTTCAATGGGATGACTGCTGAATGTGGGCAGATACTGCTTCGGAATATAATCCTCGTGTTTTACAACTGTCAGCTTCGGATGATCTGTATTCAGCCATGAAGGGATATGCCCCCATGTCACAAAATATATATGATTCACCCATGGAGCAAACTTTTCAACACCTCTGAACCAGTACTGCAGATTTTCCCAGTCCCGAAATCTGCTGTCCTGTGTCTGGTCATTTTTAATTCCCAGATACTCATTTCTCTGCTTTATCCAGGCTGAGTCTGATCCATCCACCCATGGCAATACAAAATCAATCTTGTCCATCTGTAATTTACCTCGTATGATAATATAAATCTTTCAAACGTTTTGCCTCTGTCTCAATGTTAAAATGCGCATCTGACAGCCGCATCTTTATCAGATCAGCCGCTTCTCTGTTCATAGAACTCATTGCCATCACTGCTGCCGCCCACTGTATATTATCTCTGTCAAGTGACAGCCGTCTGACTCTCTCAGGAAAAACAACTGCCTCCTCAGACACCGCCTCTGACATTACGCAGGCAAGTCCATTTGCCTGGGCTTCAATAAGCGCAAATGGCACACCCTCAAAAACAGACGGAAACAGAAAAACATCCATAGCAGATAAATACCTGCGGATATTCTCCTGTTTACCGGCAAAATATACCTTATCTTCCAGTCCTTTCTGCACTGTTTTCTCTTTTATCTCTTTGTACAGACCTTCCTTTGGACCTACCAGACACAGCATCACATCTTTTTTTTCGGAAACGATCTGTTGGAAAATATCAAGCATTCTGTCATGATTCTTCGGAATATCAAATCTTCCTACATGACCGATCACTGTTTTATTTTCCCATCCCAGTTCCTTTCTGAGTGAATCTCTGTCTTTTTCTGAAAAACTGAACTTCTCTGCCTGAATGGCATTATTGATCAACGTAACCTGACCGCTTTGGAAAGCTTTATCTCCAAACAGCCACCTGCCCGCCATTTCTCCGCATGCAATCCTGTCAGTAGCATATTTTGCAATCTTTGGTCTGTTCCAGTTGTCCATGATTTTTCTGATCAGTCCGGGACAGGAAGAGCTGTGGCTGTGCGCAATTATCTTTGGCACTTTCATTGTATGAGCCACACGTAACGGAACAATATTTGCAGCTGAAAGCATATTTACATGTACTGCATCATATTTTGTTTCTTTTAATATTTTTTTCAGTTCTTTTATATAGCCCTGATAGTTCTTTTTTACATTTGGAATATAGTAGATCCTTCCACCCAGTTTCCTGATTTCCTCTTCATATGCAATTTTATCATACATACACACAAAATCAAACTGTATATCCATATGCACCAGAACTCTATAGTAATTCATCACAAATGCTTCCAGACCTCCGGCAACATTTCCCATTCCAATCTGCAGTATTTTCATGATACGCTCTCCCATCCGTCACTATTGTCCACTCTGAATCCTATTGCGATCCTCTCGAAAAATCATTCCCGTACCGCATAATGTTCCGTCACCTTTTTCTTTAACAGCCGTATCAGTTTCTGATATCCTGTAATCTTCTTAAGAAAATCCAGGCAGTAACTGATTCCCAGCGAAATCACAAGAACTGCAACAGGAATCAGCCAGAATTTTTTTAATGCAAATACATATTTTCCCAGAGAATCTCTCACAAATGTATGTACTAGCCAGATGTTCATGGAATGCTTGCCCAGATACTGAAGGAACAAGGATACAGGCGTAATCCTGAACAAATATTCAACGCAAAAGAGAATCAGCAGGAATGGAACAAGTGCATACCGGAATTCCCAGAAAATTTTCAGGTCGATTTTATGGTACAGGAAAAAGCCGGCACACAGTAAAGCAGACAAACAGATGAATTTTAATTTTTTCCGCCTGTATTCATGCAATTTTTGAAAGAAATTATATTTACAGCATAACGTTCCTGCCACAAATATCAAAAGAAATGAATATGGCTTTGAGCCTCCCTGAAATCCAATACCTAAAATTCTCGGAAGCAAAAAGATAACTGCAATACAGAATATGCCTCCAAATTTCTCAATCGTCCCATCTAACAGAGGAAGCAATATAATAAATACAAACGCAGCACTCATATACCACCATGCCCCGTTAAGACTTTCAGTCTCCAAAAGTCTGGAGATTCCCAGTATATCTGCAAATACGGCGAATCCTCTTTCATAAAAGGTTTCTCCCCACTTGCTCGGATCCTTAAGTCCAAGTCCAAAGTAAATAAGATAGGATACAGCTGCAGTAAACCAGAATCCGGACATAGTGGAAAGAAGATGTCCGGATATCCATTCTGATACTGCATACTTTTCTTTATTTTTCATTTTAGCCGAATATCCATACATCAGCCCGTAACCGGATACAAATGCAAATATTGCCACGCAGATCTTACAGCATTCCGCAATAGCAACAAGCTGTTCTGTTGTCAGCCCGCACAGATCCACCTGATATCTTTCGATTCTGTCTGCAAGACGGTAGCAGTGGTGAAAGATCAGCAGTAACACTGCAAGACCTTTTAAAGCTGCTGAATCTTCTTTTTTTAATCCGTTTGTCATATACTCCTCCGGATATTTCTGACTTCTTAAATTTTTTCTCTGTCAGACAGATATCTCTGTCTGTCCCTGTCAGTTAGTCATTTTCTCATACTGTTCAGAAATCGTATCAATATCTCCGTAAGCAATCAGTTTTCCTTTTTCAAGGATCATCGCCTTATTACAGATTCTCTGAACCTGTGCCAGAGAATGAGAGACAAACAACACTGTTACACCCGAATCAAACATGCTGAGTACTTTCTTCTCACTCTTCTTACGGAATTTCGCATCACCTACAGATAATACCTCGTCCAATATCAGAATTTTGGGAGAAACCACTGTAGCAATCGAAAATCCAAGTCTGGATTTCATACCTGATGAATAGTTCTTGATCGGCACATCAATAAAATCCTTCAATTCGGAAAATTTCACGATCTCATCATACTTCTCATCAATAAATTCTTTGGAATATCCAAGCATTGCTCCGTAAAGATAAATATTTTCCTTTCCTGTATACTGTTGATCAAATCCTGCACCAGTTCCAGAAGCGGAACCATCTTCCCATGTTTTGTAACTGAACCTTCTGTTGGTTTGAAAACGCCTGCGATAACCTTAAGAAGAGTACTCTTTCCTGCACCATTCAGTCCGAGGATTCCTACCCTGTCTCCTTTTTCCACTGTAAAGCTCACATTCTGCAAAGCCCAGAATTCATTATATTTAATCTCTTTTTTAATTGACTTGATAATATAATCTTTCAGACTGTCTACTTTCTCTTTGCTGAGATTAAATTTCATACTCACATTATCAACAATAATCGCTGGTTGTTTGCTCATTTTTTCTCCTTATTTTTCAAAAATAATTCGTTCCGCTGCCCTGCAGCTTTCTGTCTCAGTTCTCAGATGTAAAGAATAAAATCATCCTGTTTCTTCTTGAAGCAGAATAATCCAATCACCATTGCCACAACGGAAAAGATAAGTGCATATGCAAAATAATGAATATTCATCGCTTTTCCAAATACTGAACATCTGAAAATATCAATCACACAATACAATGGGTTATATTTCAGTATCCATGCCCATCCACTCTTCAAAAGCTTTTCAGGATAATAGAAAATCGCACATGTATACATAACCAGCATAAGTGCTACAGACCAGAGATATTCCATATCTCTGAAAAATACACCTATTGTTGCCAGGATCATTCCGCATCCATATGACATAATAAGAATCAGTATCAGTGCGATTGGCGCCTGAAGCAGATAGAACGTAGGCTTTACACCAAGTATCACACTCACCATTGCCAGTACGATCAGTGAGATCAGAAAGATCACATAGTTAAAAAGCACACTGGACAGCGGATACAAATATTTGGGTACATATACCTTTTTGATCATTGCCGAGTTCTGACGTATAGATTTCAAAGCGGCCTTGGTGGACTGTGAAAAGAAACTGTACAGGAGTCGTCCGGTCAGGATATATACAGGAAAGGTCCTGTCTGTATTTCCATACAAAGTACCAAATACAATTGTAAGCACTATCATGGTAAGCAACGGCTCCAACATAGACCATATCATTCCCAGATAAGAACGTCTGTATTTCAGCTTAATCCCTTTTTTTACCAGTTCTGACAAAAGAAACCGGTATTGCATAAAATTATCAACGTATTTTTTCATGTCCTCTCCATTATTTCTGTTTTTTATTTCATTTTATAATTCTTTTGTGCAGAAATCTGTTATCGTCAGGCGAATATTTGCAATCCGCTTCGCAGTTTATTTTTTTGCCGGACAAACTGTCTCTACACAAAACAAACCACCTTGTACTGTATCATATTCTCTGATGTCTTGCAACCGGTATCCGTAATTTTGCGCAAATAAAATCCCAATCTTTCCTGTCATTTTATGGTTATCCCATAAAATAATATAAAAGATCAGGATTTTATATGTCATGCCAGTCAGTTAAAATGATCCACTGGAACCCCCATGCGTCTCACCCGAAGAACTTGTATGGTACTGCTTCCACCGCCACCGGAACTTTCTTCCTTCGGCTTCGCCGTACGTGTGACCTGATGATACAGAAATATATCCCGGCTTCTGTTAATATGAAGACTTCCGTCTTTCATATAATCTGCTGCATCCGGCTTCATATGTACAGTCTTCATCCGGCTTCTCATTACTCCGGTTACGATCAGCGCGATCACAAATCCGACCACAAGCGAAATGAGAAATATCATATAAAAAGGGATGGTTTCCTCCGGCAGATTTTCTACATCGTACGGTTCTCCGCTCTGTGCCTGAATGATAAATTCTTCGCACAGATCAGCAAACTTCATAAAGCCATCATAATACTCACCATCGGATAAATATGACCCAAAATTATCCGTCATATATTCCTGTCCTGCATCAGTAAAAATCTGAATAGCCTCTCCGTGTGTGGAGATACACCACTTACGTTCTGACATGGTTATCAAAAACAATATACCACTCTTGTCCTCTCCCATGCCATAGTCATTATAATCAAAGAAATCATCTGCATAATCCTGCGGAACTGCACCATCCAGAGTCTCCTCTGTGACAACCACAACATCACAGCCGTAGTCCTCGCTGACCTGATCCAGTTTCGCCTCCAGTTCTTCTTCCTGCCCATCATCTAACAGATCTGCAAAATCTGCCAGCCTTTCTGTATGCACTTCTTCTGCCGCATAAACATTTTCTGAAAATGCTTCCGTCACAAATCCTGTTGTACCTGATACAGTAAGGACAGAAGCCAGAAATACAGGTATGATCTTTTTCTTCAGCATATCTTTCGTCCTCCCTTAAAAAATCAGCAGTCCGGCAAGGCACAAAACAACCGTAAATACAGCGGTCAGTCCGGCAAGCCATTTCAAATAAATTCCCCTGTCAATCGGAAGGTCTCCTGTCATTTTTCCGGTTTGTCCGTTCATTGCAAATATATATTTCTTATCTTTCCATGTTGTATTCAGAATCCATACCGGATACAGTGCATACTGTGCTTTTCCGCCTGAAATATTTACGTTTGTATTTTCGGGAACAACAGAAGCATAACCCTTCACTGTATCTGCCAGTACTTCCTCTGCGCTCTTTTTCATACGGTCATGTGCCCTGTTGATGCTCTCTTTTTCACTGACATCATACTTATCTGCCAGATATCCGGAAAGATATGCGGTCTGAAAATCCACAGACTCTGAAATTTTAAATGGTTCAATGGATTCCATCAAATCATCTGCCATCTTTTCTGATCCATCTACAGGTACAGAAACGAATGTCATCTCTCCGCTTCGCTCCACAGAATAGTAGCTGGTCTCCGTATAATCATAATCATGGTCACTCCACATTCTTACCTTTGTCGCCTTATAACGCACATCAGCATCAACATCCCCGTCAAAAAGCCAGAACGGAACATACAGCCCCTTAATCTCATCAATATGATTTTCCCTGCGAAATGCTTTTGGCAAAAATGTTCTTCCCTTAATATGCCTGTAATATGCTTCTTTTGCCGCTTTCTTATCCAATTTGAACGGAATCACCAGATCCGGCCTTAATGCACCTTTAAACTTCTCTGTCATAATTACAGGATTTCCACAATACGGACAATTTGATGCTCCTGTATTCTCATCTGCGATAATCTCACCACCACAGGACTGACAGGTATAGACATTCATTCCATCTGTCTCACCTTCCTGCCATTCTCCACCGGCATCTGTCTGCCATCCTGACAGATCATCCTGCTGTCCGGCTTCACGCTCCATCTGCTCATCCAGTTCTTTTAATGTCTCCAGTTCAAATTCTGTATCACAGTATGGACACTTCATTTTCTGGGACTTACTGTCAAATTCTATTGCACCGCCACAGGCAGGGCATTTATATTCTCTCAGATCAGACATAGCCATTCCTCCCCCTGCTGTATTTACTGTCTTGGCTTTCCACACTCTGCACAGAACTTTCCTGTATTTACCGCACCACAACTGCATGTCCACTTTCCTGCCGGTCTTGGGCTTCCGCATTCAGAACAGAATTTTCCTGTATTTACTGCGCCGCAGCTACATATCCACTCTTCCTGCTGCGGTTTCGGTTTACCGCATTCAGAGCAAAATTTTCCTGTATTCTCTGCACCACATTCACATTTCCATGTTCCTGCCATGGATGCCGGCTGCATATTCTGTGCTGCCTGTGCGGCCTGCTGCTGTGCCCCCATCTGATAAAGATTCTGCATGTTTGCTCCACCTGCCTGGCCTGCCATGCCCATTCCCATAAATCCGGTCATAGCACCTGCAGTGTTGGAGCTGCTGATTTCATTGCATCTGCCTGAGCACCGGCAAGTGTCGCTGCTGCCATAGTCGGATCTCTGAGAATGGCATTCTTCTGTGCATCTTTGATAAGCTGTGCATCCTCTTCCGGAAGAGTCACAGGATTCATGGCAATGGAAACAACCGCAAGGCCTCTGGTCTGCTGCCATTTTTTCGTAAGGGCTTCATTCATGGCATCGCATATTCCAGAACATGTCCCGGAATGGCACTTGGACGGATCTGAAGTTCTGAGATTTTTGCAAATGCAGGCTGAAGAGCACTTACAAATTCTGTCTTTAACTGAACTTCAATTTCTTCTCTGTCATACTGCTGTTCAACATTTCCGCACACATTTGTATAAAACAGAAGCGGATCAACAATCTTATAAGAATATACTCCATTGCAACGCACAGATACATCTATATCAAGACCGATATTTCTGTCAACTACCCGGAATGGAATTGGATTTGCTGTGCCGAATTTATTATCTACCAGTTCTTTTGTATTAAAATAATAAACTCTCTGGTCTTTGCCTGTATCGCCGCCAAATGTAAAACGCTTCTTTACTGTATCAAAAGTCCTGTGGATTCCCTCTCCCAGACTTCCGGCAAAAATACTTGGTTCTGTGGATGCATCATAGGTAAACTGTCCGGGTTCTGCACAAACCTCCACAACCTTTCCCTGTTCTACGATGATCATACACTGACCATCTGCAACAGCAATTCCGGAACCGCTTGAAATAATATTATCACTGCCTTTTTTGTTGGAAGAACGTCCGCCTACTCTCTTCTCACCCTTTACAACCAGAACATCTTTATCTATTGCATCGCAGTAAAAAAACTCCTTCCACTGATCTGCCATTGTTCCGCCAAATGCACCGGCTGCTGCTTTGATCAATCCCATAATTTATATCTCCTTCCTGATTACATATTTCTTACAGATATTTTCTACCCATATTTCCTGTTAGTGTGCCGACAAGTTGATTTCTCGAACGCTCTTGCGTCTAAATTTCTTATTTTGTGGGTAATTATGTGTGTTTTTTTACAATATAATATTTTTACAGTTACAAATTGATATTTATAAGTTCATCATATCATACATTTTCCGAATTGTCATGCGCAAAAACTCCTCTTTTCTGTCATTTTGCAACATATGAGCACATAAATCGCTGCTGTCCACTCTACAGTAACTATAATGCGACGCGCAGTTATTCAAAAGTTCATGAATAGCAATATACACTTACAATGTATGAAATCTATAAATTCTTTTTTAATTTCAATATATTTTTCCCGTCTGCATATTCATATGAAACCTCATCCATCATTTCCTTAACCAGAAAAATTCCAAGCCCCCCGATTTTTCTTTTTTCTATATCCAGGGTAACATCCGGATCTTTATTTTCTAATGGATTATAAGGAATGCCTTTGTCTATAAACGTCAGTTCCAGTCTTTCAGGAAAATTCTTTATTTCAACCTGTACAGTTGCCTCTCCGGTTTTTGGCGTATAAGCATAATAGCAATATTGCCAAATATCTCATCTATCGCAATATCTATCTCCATCTGTACTTTTGCAGAACATCCATTTGCTTCCAGTATGGAATTTACAAAATCTGTAATTACCGCTATATTCTCTATTTTTGCTTCTTCTGTAATACTTTTCAAATCCACTTCTCCTTCCTTCATTCAGTTCAGGTAAATAGAATCCTCCTTTTCGCTGTGCAGTTCTGTATCTTTACAGCCCCAGTCATTCGATTGACAATATGTCTGCAAATCCCGTAATATCGAATACATCCTGTATGATATCACTCACATGAATCAATTTCATAGTTCCTTTTACATTCATAAATTTCTGCATTTTCAGAATAACACGCAGGCCGGCTGATGAAATATATTCAAGCCCTGTAAAATCCAATATAAGTTCCTGAGTATTGATCAACTCTTTCTCGGCAAAAGTATCCAATTCAGATGCAGTTGTTGTATCTAATCTCCCGGTCAAAAATACCGTATCTTTTGTTCCTTCATTTTTCTTTTCAATTTTCAGACTCATTTTCTCTCTGCCACTCAAAATGTGTTTAAATATACTCAAACACATCGAGAAATTGAAGTCCTCACGAATACTTCTTACTGCTTCATTGTGTATGTTTTGACGATTGCAGGCAATACGCTACTCACAGGTTCTTGTACACTCCACAGTCGTTAATTCCCGAAATAGCCTTCGTACATACTTACATTTGCTTTTAATCATGCAATCCTGTAAGTTTTAGCATCTTTTAAATTAAGTGCCGCATTGAAGTCCCTGTCTGCAACATAGCCACATTCACATCTGTAAATTCTATCTGAAAGCTTTAAATTTTTCCTGACAGAACCACAATGGTGACAGGTCTTTGAAGATGGATAAAATCTATCTGCTACCCTTAATTCAATGCCGTTTTCATCGCACTTGGCTTTAAGCCTTGTTCTAAATTCATAAAATTTCTGAGATGCAACAGCTTTTGAAAGACACCTGTTTTTCATCATTCCTTTTACATTTAAATCTTCAATCGTTATGTAAGACGGTTTGGTTTTCACTATCTCAGCGATTGTCTTGTTAATGTAATCAGTACGGATATTATCCATTTTATGATGAAGTTTTTGTACCTTAAGCTTTTGTTTCTGTATATTTGCTCTTTGAGTGGACTCTCCCTTCTTTAAACTTTCATACTTTCGGGAAAGACTTCTCTGTTCCCGGATCAGTTGTTTTTCAAGTTTCTTTAATCCTGCCGATTTGTTGATGTTCCTGTATGTCTTTCCATTTGAAATAATAGCAAAATCTTTCAGCCCAAGGTCTATACCGATTCCCTCGTTTGAGCTATTGTCAATATTGACATCAGGAATCTCTACAAGAACAGAAACATAAAATCTGCCAGCCTTAACAGACACCGTACCACTTCTGATCATATATCCATCCTTTGTTGTTGGGATATATCCTTTTTCTTTGATACGGATCCAGCCCAGAGTTGGGATCTTAAGTCTGTGCCTTTCGCATTGACAATCCTTTGGGTTATTTCTGACGAAATACATCTTCACATCAGATTTACCTTTCTTTTTAAATTTAGGAAAATCACTCTGATGTTTAAAAAATCTTGTAAAAGCAGTACATCCATCTTCGATAGACTTTTTTACGGCTTTTGAATACACTTCCCTGATCCATGTTTTGTCAGGATTATCTGGAATGTATTTGTTGTTAAGCCATAGACTAAAGTCCTTACCAGTCATAAACTTTTCACCATTATCATGCAGAGCTTTGTTGTGACCAAGGTAGAAGTTATAGACATATCGGCAAGTGCCTATCGTCCTGCGGATCCTGGCTTTCTGTTCTTCAGTTGGATTGATTTCCGTCTTGAAGCTCTTTAGCAATCTCTTCATCCCTTTCTATTTGTTTTTTATACTTACGAAGTCCATACAATCTGCAGGAAAAAACATGAAGTATAGATACAATATCCTGTACAAGTTCTTCTTGCGGTGATAGTTCTTCATTGTTCACTATAGTTGTGTTGAACTTCATACAGAATTTTTCAAACCAGTCATATCCAAATCTGATAAATCTGTCTTTATGTGTAACTATGATGGTTTTAATTGTTTGTTCCATCACTTCATCTAACAGCTGATTCCACTTTTTGCGGTTATAGTTTAAACCACTGCCATACTATTCAATACATTGGTCTACAATCACTCCTCTGACATTACAGAATTGACGTAAAAACGATACCTGATCCTGTAAATCATCCTTTTGATCTCTTGTAGAAACTCTTGCATAAATAACAATTTGTCGAGTATCATTCTCTGTATCTATGCCTTTGAATTGAAGATATTGATTGTAAGTATAATAACGCCTGTCAGTTGGAGTTCGATTTACTTTTAGCGTTCCTTCCCTGTCCCAACGCTGTAATGTTTTCACAGAGACACCTAATAATTCAGCAAAATCTTTTGGTTTATAATTAGTGATATTCGATGTGTTCATAGCAATACCTCCATGAGCATATTTTAACACATTTAATCACTAATATTATTGATCACTTAAAAATCCTCCTTTTTCAGATAATGTCAAATTTCTGTTCTGTCAGCATCTTCTGCCGTTACTGAAAACTTATAAAAAGTTATAAACTTCTATGTTCCATTCCTACTTCAACGAGTATGCTTTTGATGATATAAATATCAATCTACTCACAAGTTCTTGTACTCTCCATAGGCGTAAATTCCGGACTAACGTATCCGTACATACTTGTATTAACATTTCAGTGTCAGCTTGCAAATTTTTCTCCATAAGTCTTGAGATTTATAGATGCCTGGAAATCTCTGTCAATCATATTCCCACACGCACATCTATAAACTCTGTCAGATAACTTCAAATCTTTTTTGATGTTTCCACAACAGCTGCAAAGCTTTGATGATGGATAAAACCGATCAGCTACAATAAGCTGGATCCCTTTATCGCTGCACCTATATTCAAGCTGTTTTCTAAACCAAAAAAATCCCTGTACCTGAACTGCTTTGGATAAATGTCTGTTTTTCATCATTCCGCTGACATTCAGATCTTCAATACATATAAATCTTGGTTTTCGATTTACGATCTCCGATATTGTCTGATTTAAATAATTTTTACGGATGTTTGTTAATCTGTGATTTCGTTTTAATAAAAGTTTTTCCTTTTTGATTACATTATTTGTTTTACAGTAACTTTCCCCTTTCTTATTTTTCTCGTAAGAACGAGAGATACTACGCTGTAATCTGCGTTTCTGTTTTTCTAGTTTCTTTACTTTCTGACTCTTATTGATGTTCTTATACTTAGTTCCATCAGAACAGATCGCCAGATCTTTGATTCCTAGGTCTATGCCGACTCCGTCATCATTAAGTGTTTCCCTGCAGTCAGGAAATTCTACACATACACTGATCCACCAGTTCAATCCGTCAAAGGATATTCGCGGATTCATATATTTAGCATCTGTCGGAATCCTTCCATGTTCTGCAAGTCTTACCCAATTCATTTTTTGCTTATTTGCCTTCCTGCTGGAGGAAAAGCCTTCAAATTTAACGTAGGTATTACTGAATCGTATCTTAACGTTGTCCTGATAGAACTTCGGCATTGATCTCTTTTTTGACTTGAATCTTGGGAATTTCTGCAAACCTTTGAAAAAATTCTTATAAGCAGTACAGGCATCTTTGATCGCCTGTTTGGTTACATTATTTGAAATACTCAGTAACCATACATATTCATCAGAATGTCTAAGCTTTGTAAATTCTTTTCTGAGTTCTGCATCTGAAATGAATTTTTCACCTTTTTCATAGTTTTCTATTTCCCTGGCTAAAGCCCAGTTATAAGCAAATCTTGAAGCACCTGCGTACTGAAACATCTTAGTTTTCTGTACATTATTTGGTATCAACATTACTTTTATGGCTTTTACCATCTGTTTCCTCCTGTATCAGTTCCCGAATAAGTTTCTTAGCTTTATCCGCTCGTTTTCCTTGTAATTTACAACTGAATACTGTGATTATTTGAACCAGATCCTCAACAAGTTCCTGCTGTTCGGATTTTTCAGTATTATCAATAATCTCAATCTCACAATTATAAAGTGAAGCGATATATTCTATCAGCTCAAAACCAAATCGCAATAGCCGATCTTTATATAAAACAACAACCTTTTCAACCTGATTTT
>ENA-OQDE01000186-OQDE01000186.1-human-gut-metagenome-genome-assembly--contig:-NODE-186-length-39954-cov-2.944560_pt1 | contig 39954 bp, 39 predicted proteins | sample MGYA00242768_ERZ504595 | MGnify/ENA primary metagenome ERZ504595 (study PRJEB26092, sample SAMD00036307) | human gut metagenome | host: Homo sapiens | study: EMG produced TPA metagenomics assembly of... | reverse complement strand
TTTCGTTTGACTTAAGTCAAACGAAAACTCATTAGGCAATCAAAAAAATAATATAGGCAAGAAGAAAAATAAAAGTAGCATAGTGGCGAGGTATAATTAACGATAGCATAGTTCATTCATTTCCGTACCGGGAATGAATCTATTTTAAGGGTGTGATTGCCTGAATCAAATCCCCCCAATTTTCAGACTGAGCCGAGTTCTGGTGGAATCACTCATATGTGAGGTGGATGTTGCTCATTCTTTTTCAGGTAAAGACACTAATTTATGTATTAAATGAGAAAATACTATCTACCCCTTTATATTTTCTTTTAAAAACGATACCTTTGAAGTGTTTTCTTTCTTTTTTATCAAGTATGGATTGATTTCCGGTAAATTTTCTCATATATTTCAAATTAATATTCATTAACTTATTTGCCGTAATACTTTTTAATATCTCTTGTGTATTAGCTAATAGATATTGAACTATTAACTTTAAAGACTAATATTATGGAAAAAGATTCTCCTTTTTCATCCACCGGCAGAAGGTGTATTGTAACCCTAATGTGCATATTTGTCACTGCTTTTGTTTATGCACAACAGCAAAAAATATCGGTTAGTATCAAAGAGCTTCCTCTTAAAGAGGCTATCAGTCAGATAGCAGAGAAGGCATCGATGAATGTAGCCTATAGCAAAGAATTTGTGGATACGAGTAGGAAAGTGTCATTGGAGGTAAAAGACACAGAGGTAAACAAAGCGCTAACTCTTTTGCTAAAAGGGACTAACATTGGGTTCCGTTTCCTGGATGACAGTATTTTATTTTATAATAAAGAATATCAAAATAAAACTGAACCTGTTGATTCGCAAGGAGAGAAAAAGGAACTGTATGTGAAAGGTAAAGTTACTGACGAGAATGCGGAACCGATCATCGGGGCTACCGTATCGGTAAAAGGATCGGCCACAGGTACAATCACCGATATCAATGGTCAGTATTCCATCAAGTACCCTATGGGAGTACACTTCGGTACTCATACGTCGGCTACCGTGAAGAAAGCGTCATAGCGAAAGCAACGACAGTAAACGTAGTGATGAAAGAGAATGCTGTCAGTCTGGAAGATGTAGTAGTTGTAGGTTATGGCGTGCAAAAGAAAGTGAATGTAACAGGTGCCGTATCTATGGTTAAAGCGGAGGCTATTGAGAACAGGCCTATTACTAACGTAACTACAGGCTACAAGGATTGTTGCCTGGAGTTAGTATTGTTTCCTCTTCGGGGCAGCCGGGTGCTGTGCCCAGCATCAACATTCGTGGTACGGGAACCATCAACAGTAGTACAGCACCTTTGATTTTGATTGACGGAGTAGCCGGGGGAGACATCAACTTATTGAATCCTTCGGACATCGAAAGCGTATCAGTACTGAAAGATGCCGCCTCATCGGCCATTTATGGAGCACGTGCCGCTAACGGTGTTATTCTTGTAACGACTAAAAAGGGAGAAAAGAAAGAGCGCGTAGTATTTCAATATAACGGATATGCCGGATTCCAGACTCCCACAGCATTGCCCGAACTTGTTAATGGAAGGGAATACATGGAGCTCTCCAATGAAGCCATGAGTGCTGCCGGATTTTCCAAGCCCTATACACAAGAGGCTTTCGATAAATATGATTCGGGACTGTATCCCAACGAATATTCCAATACTGACTGGATTGACAAAATATACAAAAGCCGGGCTTTTCAAACGGGGCATAATGTGAGCGCACGGGGGGAAGCGAGAAAACCGGATTTTTTATGTCGTATGGTTTTCTGGATCAGGATGGACTGGTTGTAGGTGACGGATATAGTTCCAAAAGACATAATGCGCGTATCAGTGTAAACACGGAGGTATATGATCGTTTGAAACTGACCGGACAGATGAGCTATGTTGATTTCTATAAAAAGGACTTGGGTTATAGCGGCACGTCAGGAGTATTCCGCCTGTCACAGCGTATGTCTCCGTTACTTCCCGTCATGTGGCAAATTCCTGACGAGAATGGCCGGATGGTGGATAGTGAGAACTGGTCGTACGGTTCGGTACGTAACCCCTTGCAGGTGGCCTATGAGTCGGGAATGGAAGAACGGAAAACACGTGTGCTCAATGGTATTTTCAATGCAGATCTCAAAATTATAGATGGACTAAACGTAGGTATGCAGTACTCTGCAAATATATATACCCGCCAGGTGGATGAGTTTAACCCGAAGATGTTGTCTTATTACTCGGACGGTAGCCCGTTGAAAGCAAATGAAGATGCCAAGGACTATATCTCACAAAGCCATCTCGATGTTATGACCCAAACGTTGCAATTCACCCTGAACTTTAATAAAACCATAGGACGCCACGAGTTGGGAGCATTGATGGGATTTTCGCAAGAGTGGGAAAACAGAAGCACACTGGGTGCTACACGTGATAATGTGATGGTTGAGGATATTCACGTTATTAGTGCCGGAATGATTAATTTTATGAATAGCGGAACAAAAGACGAGTGGGCTTTGCGTTCTTACTTTGGTCGTGTCAACTATGCTTTTGACGGTAAATACCTGTTTGAAGCTAACCTGCGTGCCGACGGAACTTCAAGATTTGCCAAGGCAATCGTTGGGGATATTTTCCATCATTCTCGGCAGGATGGAACTTCACGTGAAAAATTCATGGAGTTCGCTACTTCGGTATTGAGCTCGGGTAAGCTGCGTGCTTCCTGGGGTGAGTTGGGGAATCAAAACATTCCCGGTAATTACTACCCCTACTTGTCACCTATCATAACCGAAGAGTCTTATCCTATCGGAGCTTCTAATACACCTGTTATGGGACTTTGGCAAAACAAAATCGGTAATCCCGACATCAAGTGGGAAACCATCCGCATGCTTAATTTCGGGGTAGACCTTAGTTTTTTGAACAATAGACTGAATGTGGACTTTGATTGGTATAAGAAAGAAAATATTGATGCATTGGTTCGTCCCGATGTTCCGGCTATTGTCGGGGTTTCCAGTAGTAACGTAGGTTATGTCAATCTTGGTAAGATTGATGTCAAAGGATGGGAACTTAATCTGTCATGGCGTGATAAGATCGGAAGTGTAAATTACAATCTCGGGTTCAATCTGTCGGACGCCCGTAATAAGATTACCGATTTGGGTGGAACTCCGGAGTCGCTGACCAGTACGGCTTCCGGTTCGTATCGTCGGTAGGTGATCCGATAGGTGCTTTCTATGGTTATCTGACTGATGGACTGGCGCAAGTGTATGACTTCGAATCGGTGAATACAACTACAGGTAAGTACCAGAAACCAAAATTTCCTCTTGTTGCATCACAAAACGGCATTGTACAGCCCGGAGATATTAAGTATCGGGACATCAGTGGTCCTGACGGCGCTCCCGACGGGGTAATTGATGACTACGACAAAGTGGTGTTTGGCGAGAAAGAGCCCCATTACACTTATGCAATCAAGGGTGGCTTGGAATGGAAAGGCATTGATTTCAGTTTCTATTTGCAAGGCGTAGGCAAAGTTGCCGGTTACCTTGAGGATGAGGCTCGGCATGCGTTTATCAATGACTACTCAATCCCTAAAAAAGAGCATCTTGACAGATGGACGCCTATGAATCCAAATGCTTCTTATCCCAGACTTTATCAGTCACAGGAGCACAACAGGCTCTTCAGTGACTACTGGAAAGAGGATGCATCGTACTTGCGTCTGAAGAATATTCAGATAGGTTATCGTTTTCCTGCCCGGATGGTGGCACCTCTTGGCATTAATAGTCTTAGAGTATATGCTTCGGCAGATAACTTGTTTACTAAAACCGATTACTTCGGGGCTTATGATCCTGAAGTGAGGACCACCAGCGGAGATGTCTATCCGCAAGTAAAAACCTATGTTTTTGGATTATCAATAACATTCTAACCTATTAAACGACTATAAAGATGAAATACTCAAAATACTTTTTAATCATTGCTTTCTTTGGTATAGTTACCTCATGTAGCGATTTCCTGGATAGAACGAACCCTAACGAGCCGGACAATGTAACATTCTGGGTGAATGAAGATCAGCTTAAAAATGCCTTGCCTCCCTGTTACGAAGCTTTACAAAAAGACTATCTCGTGAATTGGAGTGAATCGACGGCCGAAACTGTTATGTGGGGGAATATTACTAGTGGACTAAGTAAGGTTTCGGGAGGCAAGCACTCTTATACTGACGGCTTCCCCTTCACTACCTATTGGACAGGAGCGTATAGCTATATTTATCGCTGCAATAATTTTCTGGACAACTATAATAAAGCGCAGGTAGCTCAAAATAAGAAGGACGTTTATGCCGCGGAAGTAAAAACCATCCGGGCGCTTATGTACTTTTACCTCACGACATTTTGGGGTGATGTACCTTGGGTAGGAGAAGTCATCCAGCCCGAAGATGCATATATCGAACGTACTCCCAGAGAGAAAGTCATCGACCAGCTCGTCGAGGATTTGAAATGGGCGGCAGAGCGTATGCCTGAAGAAAGGTATACGGGCGATAAACTGGGAAGACTCGACCGCTGGGGCGCTTTAGCTATATTGGCACGTATTGCCTTGCAAAACGAAAGATGGGAACTGGCTGCAAAAACGAGTGAATATATCATCGAAAACAGTCCCTATGGCCTGTATGAATACGAAAAACTATTTCATCACGAAGGGGATGTCGAGAATGATCCGAAAAATATCGAAGCCATCGTATATAGCCTTTTGTACCTGAAATCCGTACACAAAGTCTACCCAATGAAACTTGCAGTCCGACAGACTATATACGCCTCAATCCAACGAAGTCATTAGTGGATGCTTATCTGTGTACAGACGGTAAACCGGCAAAAACCGGATTGGAATATTATAAAAAGACCGGTGTGCAGACCTCATCGTTATACAAGTCGCCTGAAGAGCATTATGTGGATTACTTCCAGAACAGAGATCCTAGAATGAAGATGACTTTATATGCTCCGGGTGACAAATGGCCGGGAGGAGATGACGGTGACCCTGATACAGATAAGGCCAACGAGATATTTAATCTGCCTCGTTTTGCTTCATTGCAAGATAATAATCGTGTGGGGGCAAATAGCCGTACAGGTTTCTATCTGAAAAAGTATAACGATATTGATTTGGCCGGCTCAAGTGTGGGTGGGCATGGGAATCTCAATGTCATCCGCTTTGCCGAAATCTTGCTGATTTATGCCGAAGCCACTTTCGAACTACAAGGCAAGAAACTGACACAAACACAGATTGATTACTCCATCAACAGGCTTAGAGATCGTGTGAATATGCATCGTATGAACCTTGACGAACTTAGCGCATGGGGGATGGATCTCGAAACCGAATTGAGAAGAGAACGTCGCATTGAGTTGGCAGGTGAAGGAACAAGATACGCCGATGTGATGCGTTGGCGTGAAGGCGAACTTCGCTTTGGACGTGCCATCACCGGTCCCAGCCTGAAAGTTTGTATGAACGATTTGGGCGCCAACCCATATCCCGATACCGGAGTAGATGAGTTTGGTGATGTTATCTACGAAAAGTCTACCGCGGAAGGCGGAGCACGCTACTTCGACGCAACGAAACATTATTTGTGGCCCGTGCCTAATCCCGAGCGTCAGAAGAATCCTCTGTTAGGACAAAATCCGGGCTGGGAAAAGTAATCATTAAAAAATAGAAACCATGTATTCAATGAAGAAATACTTATTATTGTTTTTATGCCTGACTTTGGGTGTTGCCTATGCGCAAGATACTCTACGGGTGCGGGTAATGACCTATAATTTAAGATTTGGCGAACTGGCATCTTTAGAGGAACTTGCTCATCACATCAAATCCTTCAAGCCTGATTTTGTGGCGCTTCAGGAAGTGGATAGCAAAACAGACCGTAAGCGTACCCCGCATCAGAAGGGGAAGGATTTTATATCCGAACTTGCCTATCATACAGGGATGTTTGGGCTTTACGGAAAAACGATTGACTATTCTACCGGTTATTACGGTATTGGGATGTTAAGTAAATATCCATATATTTCTGTCCAAAAGATAATGCTGCCCCATCCGGTCAAAGAGCATGAGAGACGGGCCATGCTGGAGGGATTATTCGAAATGGGTAATGATACCATTGTTTTTACCTCTACGCATCTGGACGTCAACTCTCAAGAAACACGGGCGGAGCAAATAAAATTTATTACCGGGCATTTCAAAAATTATAAATATCCTGTAATTTTGGGAGGTGATTTCAACGCGCGTCATTACTCGGAGGTAATACGTGGTATGGATAGTTGGTTTGCTGCAAGCAACGATGATTTTGGAATGCCGGCATGGAAGCCTGTGATTAAGATCGATTACTTGTTTGCTTACCCGCAAAAAGGATGGCGTGTGATTAGTACACAAACTGTTCAGTCGCTTTTGTCAGACCATTTACCGATTATTACGGAACTGGAATATGTGAAAGAAGCATCGAAGAAAAAATATTGATACTCACTTATAACATTTATGATTTTCTATGATACATACAATAATCAAGTATTTACTGATTTCAGCAACGCTTTTTTTCTGCTCATGCCACAAGCCTAAGACGGATATTATCACCCCCGCCAAACAGTTAATAGAACGTCAGATTGGGGAAAGAGCACAGTCTATCCACTTTGAATATATCGAACCATCCGAAGGTAAAGATATATTCGAAGTGATAGCAAGCGACGGCCGGCTTACCCTAAGGGGAAGTAGCTCCGTTGCTATCTGTTACGCTTTTCATACGTACATGAAAGAGGCCTGCAAGAGTATGAAAACATGGAGCGGTGAACACATAACGTCGGTGATGCCGTGGCCCGATTATGAATTGTATGAACAGGTGTCCCCTTATGAGTTGCGCTATTTCCTTAATGTTTGTACATTCGGCTACACTACCCCTTACTGGGACTGGGAGCGTTGGGAAAAGAAAATTGACAGGATGGCTCTTTATGGTGTAAATATGCCCTTGGCTACCGTGGCCAGCGAAGCCATTGCGGAACGGGTATGGCTGCGTATGGGATTGAACAAAGAAGAAATCCGTGAGTTTTTCACTGCCCCCGCACACCTTCCCTGGCATCGCATGGGCAATCTGAACAAGTGGGACGGTCCCTTATCTGATGCATGGCAACAGAACCAAATCGCTTTGCAGCATCAAATCCTGACCCGTATGCGCGAGTTGGGTATGCAGCCCATAGCGCCTGCGTTTGCAGGTTTCGTGCCGGAAGGATTCGTGCAGAAACATCCCGACACACAATTCCGGCACATGCGGTGGGGTGGTTTTGATGAAGAGTACAACGCCTATGTATTGCCACCGGATTCACCTTTTTTCGAAGAGATAGGCAAACTGTTTGTCGAAGAGTGGGAAAAAGAGTTTGGAGAAAATACGTATTATCTCTCGGATAGTTTTAATGAGATGGAACTGCCTATCGATAAAGAAGATAAAGAAGCGAAATATAAGTTATTGGCCGAGTATGGAGAAACGATCTATAAATCAATTACAGCCGGAAACCCGGATGCCGTTTGGGTTACACAGGATGGACATTCGGATATCAACATTCATTCTGGGATAAAGAATCGCTTAAAGCCTTGTTAAGCAATGTACCTGATGATAAAATGATTATCATTGATTTGGGCAATGATTATCCGAAATGGGTGTGGAACACCGAGCAAACATGGAAAGTACATGATGGGTTTTACGGAAAGAAATGGATATTCAGCTATGTACCCAACTTTGGTGGGAAAAACACCATGACAGGAGACTTGGACATGTATGCTAGTTCCTCGGTCAAAGCGTTACGTGCCGCAAATAAAGGTAACTTGATTGGGTTCGGTTCTGCCCCTGAAGGACTCGAAAACAATGAGGTTGTTTACGAACTGTTAGCCGATATGGGATGGTCATCAGATAGTATCGACCTGGACGATTGGATGAAGATATACTGCGAGGCCCGTTATGGAGGATATCCCGATGCTATGGAGGAAGCTTGGAAACTTTTTCGGAAAACAGCATATAGTTCTTTATATTCATACCCCCGTTTTACCTGGCAAACTGTAATTCCTGATCAACGGCGGATCAGTAAATCGACCTTAGTGATGATTACTTGCAGGCTATACGTTTGTATGCTAGTTGCGCTGACGAACTGAAAAGCTCTGAATTATACAGAAACGACCTCATAGAGTTTGTTTCGTATTATGTAGCAGCTAAAGCTGAAAATTTTTATAAGCAGGCCCTGAAAGATGATTCGGAGAATCGTGTTCTCGCAGCGCAACGTAATCTGCAACAAACTGTTGATTTGTTGATGGACGTTGACAAGCTATTGGCTTCTCATCCTTTATATCGATTAGAAGAATGGGTGGAACTTGCGCGCAATAGCGGAACAACTCTTCAGGAAAAAGATGCTTATGAAGCAAATGCCAAACGCTTGATTACAAGTTGGGGTGGTATTCAGGAAGATTATGCTGCCCGTTTCTGGAGCGGGCTGATTAAAGACTACTATATCCCTCGTATACAGCTCTATTTCACAAAAGGCCGGAATAAAATCCGAGAATGGGAGGAGCAATGGATCACATCTCCCTGGAGCAACAGTACGACTCCGTTTGATGATCCGGTCGAGGCTGCATTGAGTTTAATAGAGAAAACAAATAAGTGATAGCTTTTATGAAAAAGATTGTATTGGCATTCGACTCGTTTAAAGGTTCGGTCGGTTCTTTTGAGATAGCAAAAGCTGCCGAAAAAGCGATTCAGGAGGAATTACCCGACTGTCAGATTATACGTTTCCCCATAGCTGATGGCGGCGAAGGGACTACAGAAGCTCTATGCTCCGCCTTCATGCCCAAACGGTGTCATGTCGGGTGCATGATCCATTCATGAAGCCAATTGAAGTATCGTATGGCATCGTAAACAATGGTGCGATGGCTATTATCGAAATGGCCTCGGCCTGCGGTCTGCCATTGATTGATTCAAATCGAAGAAATCCCATGAAGACTACGACTTATGGAGTTGGAGAAATGGTTGCTGACGCATTAAAACGCGGGTGTCGGGAATTCATTATCGGGATCGGCGGAAGTGCTACGAATGATGCGGGAATAGGTATGCTGAAGGCTTTAGGTGCACGCTTTTTAGATAGCGGAAACGGTGAGTTGGAGCCTGTCGGCGAAAATCTGATAAAAGTTCATCAAATAGATATTTCCCAATTAAATCCGGCATTGAAGGAAAGTCATTTTACGATCGCCTGTGATGTTAGTAATCCATTTTTTGGAGAAGAGGGTGCGGCCTATGTATATGCTCCCCAAAAAGGGGCAAATAGTTTGCAAGTGATAGAGTTGGACAATGGGTTGCGGCATTATGCACAGGTGATAAAGGAATATACAAATATGGATATATCGCAGCTTCCCGGTGCCGGAGCAGCCGGAGGAATGGGAGGCGGCTTGCTTCCGTTTTTGAATGCAGAATTGCAATCCGGAATAGAAGTTATATTGAAAACGCTTCGTTTCGAAGAGGTCGTCCGACAGGCAGACCTGATACTGACCGGAGAGGGGAAACTGGATCGCCAGACTGGTATGGGAAAGGCGCTGGACGGAATTTTACGTGTCGGTGAGAGATGTCAGGTTCCGGTGATAGCGTTGGGGGGAGCGGTCGAAGCCACCGAAGCGCTTAATAGGATGGGGTTTACTGCCGTACTGCCTATTCAACCTTTTCCGGTAACACTTGAAGAGGCGATGCAACCGGAGTTTACGAAAGAAAATATAGAGAGAACGGTGCGACAGGTGGTGAGAATCATAAAACAATTTACTAAATAATACTCAATGACAGCGATAGGCGCATTAATCGGGCTTTCATTATCCATACTGTTAATCATAAGAAAGCTTTCTCCGACATACAGTCTGATTATCGGAGCGATAGTCGGAGGGTTGTTGGGAGGACTATCTTTAAATGAGACTGTTACGGTGATGACCGAAGGGGTGAAAGAGGTCACCCCGGCGGTATTGCGGATTCTGACAGCCGGAGTCTTGTCAGGCATATTAATACAAACCGGAGCTACCACGGTCATCTCCAATGCGATTATAAACAAAATGGGTGAAAAACGGGTATTTATGGCATTGGCACTCGCAACGATGTTGCTTTGTACGGTAGGTGTCTTTATTGATGTGGCTGTGATAACCGTTGCGCCGGTGGCTCTTTCGATAGGCAAGCGTCTAAACCTGTCTCCATCTGTGTTACTTATTGCTATGATCGGAGGAGGTAAGTGTGGAAATATCATATCACCTAACCCGAACACCATTATAGCAGCCGGAAATTTTAATGCAGATCTATCGGCTGTAATGTTTGCCAATATTTTACCGGCAGTGATCGGTTTGTTTTTCACTGTTTTTGTTATTGTCCGTCTGATGCCTCAAACAGTGAAAAACAAAAAACGATGATGCAAACAGAGGATAAAGAGAAAGAGAGAAATCTGCCTTCGTTAAGAACCAGTCTGATTGCTCCTGTTGTTACGATTGTTTTATTGGCATTACGTCCTGCGGCAGGAATTAATATCGATCCTTTGGTAGCTTTGCCGGTAGGTGGCTTATGTGGTGCTATCTGTATGAAACAATGGAAAAAGATTCTTCCGAGTATAGAGTATGGACTGCAAAAGATGTCTGTGGTAGCTATTCTGTTGATAGGAACCGGAACTATTGCCGGCATCATAAAGAACTCTTCTTTGAAAGACTGGATTCTTACAGGATTGGATCATGCTCATATGAGTGATGCATTGATTGCTCCTATATCAGGCGCGTTGATGTCGGCGGCTACCGCATCGACAACAGCCGGAGCAACACTGGCTTCTTCTTCGTTTGCTGAAACGATATTGGCTATAGGCATTTCTGCGGTTTGGGGAGCGGCTATGATTAATTCCGGAGCTACAGTTCTTGACCATTTGCCACATGGTTCGTTCTTTCATGCGACAGGAGGCGTATGCGAACTCAATTTTAAGGAACGTCTGAAGCTGATACCTTATGAGTCGCTTATAGGGATAGTGTTAGCTGCCGGAACGACTATTTTATATATAATAAGTAATTAAAAGAATCAAATATTATGAATCCGAACAAACGGTTACTTTCGCTTGATGTACTTCGGGGTATTACTGTTGCCGGGATGATCTTGGTCAACAATACAGGAAAGTGCGGGTATAACTTTGCCGCTTTTGCACACGCCAAGTGGGATGCTTTTCGCCGGCCGATCTGGTATTCCCGATGTTTATGTTCCTGATGGGTATTTCGACCTACATCTCTTTGTGTAAGTATAACTTCAGTGTCGACCGGCCATTGCGAAAATCATAAAAAGAAGTCTCTTATTAATATTTATTGGTCTGGTTATGGAGTGGTTCATAACAGCAATAGATAGTGGTAACTATTTTGATTTGAGTCAGCTCCGGTTGATGGGAGTTATGCAACGGCTTGGGATTTGTTATGGTATTACAGCCTTATTGGCCGTAACAATACCACATAAGCGTTTTATGCCATTAGCTATTATCTTGCTGGTTGTCTACTTTATTTTTCAGTTATTTGGAAACGGATTTGAGAAAAGTGCGGATAATATCGTCGGCATGATTGATTCGGCTATTTTAGGATCTAACCACATGTATCTTCAGGGCCGCCAGTTTGTCGATCCCGAGGGGATACTTAGTACGATTCCCGCTGTGTCTCAAGTGATGATCGGTTTTGTTTGCGGAAAGATAATCATCGACATTAAAGATAATGAACGTCGGATGCTGAATCTATTTCTTATAGGTACCACGCTGTTGTTTGTCGGCTATTTGTTAAGCTATGCCTGTCCTTTGAATAAGCGTTTGTGGTCTCCTTCGTTCGTTTTGCTCACTTGTGGGATTGCGGCATTGTCATTGGCATTGCTGCTCTATATCATTGATGTGAAGCAGAATAAAAAGTGGTTTTCGTTTTTCGAAGCATTTGGAGCGAATCCGCTTGTAATTTATGTGTTTAGTTGTATAGCCGGAGGATTGCTTGTGCATTGGCATATTCATACAACAGTGTTCAATAATTTGCTTAACCCGTTATTCGGAAATTATTTCGGTTCATTTATGTACGGTGTATTTTTCCTGTTGTTCAATGGGCTGTTGGGATATATTTTGTTAAAAAGAAAAATCTATATAAAATTATAAATCAGAATGAAAAGAAAAAGTGTATACACGTGTCTGGTTATGCTGCTTATGTCGTTGGCTCTTCAGGCTAAAGACAAAGACGTAGCTGTTGCGGAAGCATTATTGAAACGTTTGCTGCCGTCATACATCGAGAGTTTTCAGTTTCAAAAGTTAAAAGGAGAGAAAGACTGCTTTACGATAGAGTCCGTAAAAGATAAAATTGTAATCGGTGGAAACAACGCCAATTCAATGGCGATGGGACTGAACCATTACTTGAAATATTACTGTCTCACTACAGTGTCATGGTATGCGGATATAGCCGTTGAAATTCCTGAAGAATTGCCGATGGTTGGTGAGAAGGTCGTTTCGGAAGCGAGAGTGGATACTCGCTTTTTCCTGAATTACTGCACGTATGGTTACACGATGCCTTGGTGGCAATGGAAAGAATGGGAACGTTTTATTGACTGGATGGCCCTTAATGGTATAAATATGCCTTTGGCAATTACCGGACAGGAAGCTGTGTGGTATAAAGTTTGGTCGAAAATGGGAATGTCGGACATCGAAATACGCTCTTACTTCACGGGACCGCCGTATCTGCCCTGGCATCGGATGGCTAACATAGATCGCTGGAACGGTCCGTTGCCGATGGAATGGCTGGAACACCAGGTAAGCTTGCAGAAAAAAATACTCGCACGTGAGCGTGAATTGAATATGAAGCCCGTATTACCGGCCTTCGCCGGACATGTACCTGCCGATTTAAAACGGATCTATCCCGAGGCCGATATTCAACATTTGGGCAAATGGGCTGGCTTTGCTGATGCATACCGTTGTAACTTTCTGAACCCTAACGATGCTTTGTTTGCGAAAATTCAGAAGTTATTTCTTGATGAACAAAAAAAACTTTTCGGAACCGATCATATTTATGGTTTAGATCCTTTCAACGAGGTTGACCCGCCCAGTTTCGAACCCGAATATTTGCGGAAGATAGCATCGGATATGTACGCTACATTGACGGCTGCCGATCCCAAAGCCCAATGGATGCAAATGACGTGGATGTTTTATTTTGATAAAGATAAATGGACTTCCGAGCGAATGAAGGCTTTGCTGACAGGAGTGCCACAGAATAAAATGATATTACTGGATTATCATTGTGAAAATGTTGAATTATGGAAAAGAACAGAGCATTTTCATGATCAGCCCTATATTTGGTGTTATCTGGGCAATTTCGGGGGAAACACAACTTTGACAGGTAACGTCAAAGAAAGTGGCGCACGACTTGAGAATGCTCTCATTAACGGTGGAGGCAACCTTAAGGGAATCGGCTCTACGCTGGAAGGATTGGATGTGATGCAATTTCCCTACGAATACATTCTTGAGAAAGCATGGAACCTGAATGTAGATGATAATAAATGGATTGAATGTCTGGCTGACAGACATGTGGGATGTGTGTCGCAGTCTGTGCGCGATGCTTGGAAACGATTATTCAATGACATTTATGTACAGGTGCCGCGCACATTGGGTACTTTACCCGGGTATCGCCCTGCATTGAATAAGAACAGTGAAAAACGGACAAGTAATGTGTATAGCAATGTTGAACTACTAGAGGTCTGGAGAAAACTGAATGAGGCACCTTCTGACCGGAGAGATGCTTTTCGCCTGGATTTGATTACTGTAGGCAGACAGGTGCTTGGAAACTACTTTCTTGATGTGAAAGTGGAGTTTGACAGGATGGTTGAAGCTAAAGATTATCAGGCTTTGAAAGCTTGCGGCGAAAAAATGAAGGAGATATTGAATGATTTGGATAAGCTGAATGCCTTTCATCCTTACTGTTCGCTGGATAAATGGATTGATGATGCGCGGAAGATGGGAGATTCTCCCCAGTTGAAAGATTATTATGAGAAGAATGCTCGCAACTTGATTACGACTTGGGGTGGAAGCCTGAACGATTATGCCAGCCGTTCGTGGGCCGGGCTGATAAGTGATTATTATGCAAAGCGCTGGGAGGTGTATATCAATACATTCATCAAAGCGGTCGGGGAAGGTGTAGAGGTGGATCAGAAGCAACTTGAAGATGAATTAAAAGAAATAGAAGAAGGTTGGATAAATGCAACTGATCGGAAGGATACTCGAAAAGATGTTCATTCAACAACTGACGGATTATTATCATTCTCCACCTTTTTATTCAGCAAATATCAAAGACTGGTGAAATAAATAAGAGGCCTGTTTCATTTGTTGCTCGCGAATCATGCTATATCAGAAAGAATTAATATATTTGAAAGTAAGGACTTGATATAATAAGCTTTTTATTTTCATATTTAAAATGATTAAGATGTCCCAGAAATACTCACAGGATGAAGCCCAAGCTTTGGTTAAGGCTCTGAAAGAGGGGAACCAGCTGGCATTTAGTATTGTATACAAGACGTATGCGGCGCAGACCTTTTCTTTGGCATTTAAATATTTGCTGAATAAGGAATTGGCTGAAGATGCTGTGCAGAACTTATTCTTAAAACTCTGGCTGAAAAAAGAAGAGATCGACGAAACAAAACCTATAAACAGATACCTTTTTACGATGTTGAAGAACGATCTGCTCAATACGTTGAGAGATTCAAAGAAAAATATCTATTTGCTTGAGGATTGTCTTTCAATGGTTTTGGAATTGGAAGACAATTCTCAAAACGAAAACCTTAAACAAGAACAAATGAACATCATACAGCAAGCTCTTGAGCAACTTTCGCCGCAACGCCGCAAGGTTTTTGAAATGAAAGTTTCGGGAAAATACTCCAATCAGGAAATAGCCGATAAACTTAATCTTTCGATCAATACAATTAAATTTCAATATAGCCAATCTTTGAAGCAGATTCGCGCGACAGTGGGAGAGCTTAGCCTATTGTTGCTTTATTGTATGATGTAGTTTTATCACTTTTTGCTGATATGGAACGTTCTTTTGAATTAACACGGTTTAACGTAGTCTGTATAATACTTTTTTGTAACAGTGTGTATTACTAATAGATATTGAAATATGAAATCAAAAAAGAAACATACAAATCAGGACTTTGAAGTAGTTGACGGCATCGGGAAATATATGGATGACGACATTCAGAGGATAATAGAAGGCAAACAGCTCGAATTGGGCGACAGAGAATTGCCTCCTTTTGATGAATATCGCATTTATAAGAATATTCAGGCAGCCGTGATGCGGGAAGAAAAACGAAAGAACAGGAGAATAAGGATGCCATTGTTCTTTAAGTGGACGGTAGCTTGTGCAATTGTTTTGCTTGTGATAGGTGTAGGATATAATTTCTATCAAAGTCATAGTGAGGCAAACCTTGTTTATCGGGAGGTCTGTGCTGTAAGGGGTGAAAAGCTACTCGTATTACTTCCTGATGGTAGCCGGGTGTGGTTAAATGCCGATTCTAAATTGACCTATCCGGAACAGTTTGCAAAATACAACAGGAATGTTACATTGGAGGGAGAGGCTTATTTTGAAATAGCAGAAAACAAGAAATCCCCTTTTCAGGTGCTTGCCGAGAATGTGAAAATACAAGTGACGGGAACGTGTTTCAATGTAAAAGCATACGCTTCGGATAAGGTAATCAAAACTACACTCGACGAAGGAAGTATAAATATCGGGCATGTGCAAAGCCGCAGGCCTATGCAGCAAATGCTTCCCGGACAACTGCAGTTTATGAGAAAAGGAGTAATGTAATAAAAATAAAAACTGATAGATATCACGATGATGCTTCGAGTTGGAAGAGTAACCGGCTTATTTTCAGAAATGCATCATTGAAAGAGGTGCTTACAACACTCTCGCGTCATTTTGATATAGAGATTACAGTTAAAAACGAAAAGATTGCTTCGTTTACGTACGACTTCGTTTGTAAAGGGAACGACCTGAACTATGTGTTGGAGGTGATGCAATCCATAACACCGGTTAGCTTTAAAAAAATATCAGAATATACATATACCGTTGAATAAGTAAACTTAATCTAATAACAAAAACAAATTTATGAAAGCACTTTTAAAGCCATTGTATGGGTATGCCTTTTCTTTTTTGCGTATCAAAGTACGTATGCGCAGGCTCTTAAAATAATGAGCTATAATTGCCGGATGTCCGGGGAAATGACCGGTTACTCGGTGAAGGAGTATGCTGTATTTATCAGGAAATACAATCCGGATGTTGTAATGTTGCAAGAGATAGATTACAACACAAAAAGGAACAAAAATCAGGATTTCACCACTCAACTGGCTGCGGAGTTGGGATTGTTTTCCGTATTCGGGAAAGCGATGGATACTGGGGGTGGAGAATATGGAGTGGCTATCCTTTCAAAATATCCTTTTGTTTATATCAATAACAAAACTTTTGAAGGGATAGACGGAGCCAAAGAACCCCGGACGCTATTATATGTAGATATTCAGGAACCGGGAACTTCAGACGTAATCAGGATAGGAACGACTCACCTGGATCATTCGACAGACCTGATAAGGAGCGCAATGGCCGAACAGATTAATGAGCGGATTGGTACGGGAGATACCCCGACACTGCTGGGGGGAGATTTTAATGCCCGGACCGACTCTAATGTGATTTGTGAGGTAATGAAGAACTGGCAGAGAATCTGTGATGATACATTCACCTATCCCGCAGATCAGCCGACAATCAAGATTGATTATATATTCGGACTTCCACAGAATAAGTGGAAAGTGAAGTCGTTTAAAGTTCTATCTAATCCGGAAGTATCTGACCACAGAGCTTTGTTTGCTGAAGTTGAATTTGTAAAATGAATGAAATATGAAATCAAACTATCTATATCTGCTATTTATATGTATCATCTCTTGCCTGTTCGTTTCGTGTAGTGATGAGGATAACAAGGGAGAAGAAATTCCGGAATGGAACCGGTTCAGAACAACTAACGTATTGGTTTATGCGCACTTGTCAGAGCAAAATTTATTTAGCTCTTGTAGTTATAAAGAGGTGGCGTCATCTATCAGAAACACTGTTCATTCAGTGGCATTGCTGGACAGGACGAACGCTGTCTATGGGCAAACAGCAATCATAAATACGGGTACGGAGACTGCTAGAGAAAGTAAGAAAGTGCCGGTGTTTGTACCTGTCAGCTATAGTAACGGAGAGAAAAAGATAATCGGCAGTACTGTGCTTTTTCCTTCTACTATTTCCGAAATGACACAATATGTAGTAAAAAACGATTGCAGATATCTTGAAACAAAAACAGAAGCAGTGAACGGAATAGATATGCTCTTCTGTTCTGTATCATTAAATAGTGAAGACCTGATAGCTCCGGCTGTCGACGTTTTCAAGAAAAAGGTAAATGAACAGACGGTTCTGGTAGGCACTGTTAAACGTGCGTTATTGCCTAATCTTGAGTCGGCAATTACTTCTAACTTAACTTCTGATACCTATTCTTTCGTAGAAGTGGAAAATAGAAATAGAGACTCCGAGTATTGTATATTTGTCCTGACTTCACACAAATGGCTTTTAGGGGGGTAACCGAAACAAGTGTAAGCGGAGATTTACATTGTTTTCAATTACAAATCGAATCTTTAAAATAAAAAATGAACGGTCATGAAGCAATATATCAAAAATATAATGATCCTGATACTTGCCTTCCATGGGGTTTGTTGTTGACAAATTGTAGTGATAGTGAGTCCGATTATTCGGACGACAACGCGTATCCGCCACCTACTGTAGAACTAACTTCTCCTTCCGAGATAGATGTGGTGGAGTATAACTCGACGGTGACTGTATCTGCCAGAAGTTTCTCTGCTGTGGGTATACACAGTATATATGCTACCTTGTTGAAGATGGATGAGAATGGAGAATATGAAGAGATAAACGCGACTGAACGTCAACGTTTAAAGATAGATACTCTGCAAACTGATATGACACTTGAATTTGACTTGAATGTCAAGGTCAACACGCGTGAAGCAGCCGGGATACTGGTAACATCAACGGACGTTTTGACAAAAACGGCACAAAAGGTAATACCTATTAAAAAGATAACCAAACTTCCATCCCAGATATTCACCGAACCATCAGATTTCCCTGTTTTAGTACCCGATGAAGAGGTTTCTCTGTCTGTAGTGATTCGTTCAGCTGTGGGCATTAAGTCTATAAAACATACGTTGTGTAATAAAGTACTGGGTGACCTGAAGGAATATACGACTATTCCGGTATCAGGCAATCCGTTGGAAATGGAATTTATCCTAAAAACTGTCGTAGACAATAAAGAGACCAATGGAATCAAGATTGTGGTAGAAGATATAGAGGGGTTGAAAGAGGAAAAGATTATCAATATCGAAGGTCTTGAGGGTGTTGACAATAATGTTGCGCTTGTTTTCAGCGATATCGAAATGGCACCCGAATGGGAACATTCAACAGAACCGGATCAACCTTATATTTTCTCCATAGAGGGAATAATGATACGGGGTGTGCAGAAACATGTATTAAGCTTGAAGGAAATTAAAGGATATGGCTCAAAGGCAAATAGCGTAGACTTTGCTTTCATCAATATATGGAGAAATCCGAGCTTTGTTGCCGTTAAAAACAGAGGTTTCTCTTATGTCAGTGCGTCAAGAATTAATGGAGGGCCGATAGGGAGAGCTTATGATGTGAATGACTGGATCAAACCGGCAGGTGTTGCTACCAACAAAACGTTGTTTACTCTTATACCTGATGATAAGGTTACTGATCTTGGTATTGATGTGATGATGGCGAACGCGGCTTCGGACGTCAAGACTTTTGAGGCGTTGAATGTATTGGAAAGTATAGCTAAAGGAGGTGCCGATATGTTAATGCAAAGAGTCAATGCGTCTGATGGATATCCGAATGATCCTTGTAGTTTGCAGATAAAAGACGGTTCTTAATTGCCTTTGTTACTGCGGCGGGCAAATACGGTGTCATTCATGTTATTGAAGCCGCAAACGATATGGATGCATTAGTTGCCGGAGGATGTAAAATAGCTACTCCTACAGGAGTGGTAGGAAGCCAGGGGCCAGCCTATTCGGGAGCTGGCATAACCGGACTCACTTATGACGGTGTGGCATTACTCTATGGACGTACCTGTAAGTTGAAAATTGTGGTTCAGAAGTAAGGTTATTATAATGGAAGAATGAAAAAATATGTATTTTATATAAGAATCAAGAGGGTTGGCTCTGAATTTGAGATGCTTCCTTAATAATTGGCTATAGTTAAAGTAGTCCGAAAAGCCTTGAGCTACTAAAATCACCTTTACTACAAATATATCGTAGTAAGGGTGATTTTTCTTTTTAGGGTAAAGTCATTGACTTATGCATTAAATGAGAAAAATAGAGTTGTTTAGTGAGTGTTATGAAAAAAATGTCGAATGCTTTCAGGGTAATTCAAAAGTTACGGGTCTATTTAATAAAAGAGCTTATAAAACACATTTAAATATGGAAGACATTTATATTATCATATCTAAATATCTATTGGGAACTGCTTCTCCGCAGGAGGAGAAAGAAATCATGGAATGGCGGAATGCTGATGCCGGGCACGAACAGGAATTTCAGGAACTGTGCGAGAGCTGGCAGATAGCTCATGCGGGAATACATCCGGTAATTCCTGATAAAGAACGTGTGTGGGGAAAGATAATGAGTAATCTGAATCTGGTGAAACCTGTGAAGATGTACACGCGGCGGTTGTTGTATCGGGCAGTGGGAATTGCTGCTATGCTGGCACTGGTGTTGGGCTTCTCACTCTCTCTGCTGGTTTCGGAAGAGGAAGAAGTAGGATTAGTCTCATTTACAGCTCCTGTTGGCCAGAAAGCTGAAGTCAGTTTGCCGGATGGCACTAAAGTTTGGTTGAATTCCGGTTCTACTTTGACCTATTCTACGGATTATGCCAAAGACCGCCGTTCTGTAAAATTGAACGGACAGGCCTTTTTTTGATGTGGTGCGAGACAGTAAGAGACAGTTTGATGTATCAGTGGGTGATGTGAAAGTGTTGGTTCATGGTACGGCATTCGATGTCAATGGATATGGAGACCATTCAGAATTGGAAGTTGTACTGCTTAGAGGGCACGTGACGGTTGTCTCGGCTTTAACGGACAAGCTGCTGGCAGATATGAAACCCAATCAGAAAGCCATTATTCCTTTGCGTGAAATGGAGAAGTGTAAATTGGCGGCTTGCGATGCTGAAGTAGAATCCGTATGGCGATTGGGCAAGCTGAAAATTGAAAATGAGAATCTGCAGGAAATAGTTCAAAAAATGGAACGATGGTATGGCATCAAAATTCAATTGCATGATGTACCGGAAAATAAACGTTATTGGATGACAATTAAAACAGAATCTTTGCGAGAGATGCTTGAGATCATTAATCGGGTGACTCCGATTACATACACTATTAACGGAGAGGAGGTGAGCATAACCGGAAGAAAGTAATCGAAGAATAAAAAAGGACGCAGAAGAGTGCCATCTTCCACGTCCGAAGAGCAAAACCTGCGTATGTATGCTATCCGTCAGACGGATGGCACAGGTATCGCCTTGCTTTATGCAGACAAAGGTAATAATTAATTCCTTTATTTAACCTTAAATGAGTTTACAATGTTGAAGCTAAAACAAATATTATGTAGCATTCTTGTTTTGGGCAGCCTGCTTTCCAGCCCTTCGCTATGGGCGCAGAAAGAGACTAAAGTCAATATCGCTGCCAGGCAGATTTCTTTAAAAAATCTGATACAAGCTGTTGAAAAACAGACAGATTATACTTTTGTGTTCGATAATTCTATCCCTCTGTCACGTATTGTTTCCCTGAAAGGAGGTTCTCAATATCTTTCGGATGTGCTGAAACAGGCCTTTGATAAAAGTGACATTGCGTATGAAATAGTAGGCAAACAGATTGTTTTACAAAAGGTGCAGACGAAGACCAACCGGACGATTTCGGGTGTGGTGAAAGATGAGCAGGGAGAAGCGGTCATCGGAGCGAGCGTATTGGTAAAAGGTACCACCAACGGTACGGTTACCGATTTTAACGGAAAGTTTGAGTTGCAGAATGTACCAGAAAGTGCCACTATTGATGTGACGTTTATAGGTTACGCCCCACAGAGCAAAAAGGTGGTGGCCGGAGTACGTTCAATGAATTTCGTTCTTGAAGAAGATACAGAGACGTTGGATGAAGTAGTAGTGGTAGGTTACGGCGTACAACGTAAACGGGACCTTTCCGGTTCGATAGCTTCCGTCAAAGGCGATATCATTACTGAATATGCAAATACTTCTGTTGCGTCAGCATTACAGGGACGCGTGTCAGGCGTACAGATTCAGCAAACTAATGGCCAGCCGGGAGCCGGAATACAAGTGAGTACGTGGTTCCAATTCTATTCGGGGTGACAATGAACCGCTTTGGATTATCAACGGATTTCCGGGTGACATTAATATGATTAATACGGCTGATATCGAATCTGTTGAAGTGATGAAAGATGCTTCCGCAACTGCTATCTATGGCTCGCGCGGTGCCAATGGTGTCATCTTGATTACGACGAAGCAAGCTAAAGAGGGGAAGATTAGGGTGGAATACAATGCCAGCTTCGGTGTGCAGAGTCTGGCTAAAGAACTTGAGCTACTCGATGCTTGGGAATATATGAGCTATCTGAATGAAAAAGCAGCGATTAATAATCAGCCGACGATATATACCGATGAAGAGATTAAATCTACTCGGCATAGTACCAACTGGCAGCGTGAACTGTTTCGTAATGCACTTGTTACCGACCACTCTGTGAATGTCTCTGGTGGTACGGAAAGTTCAGGGAACGTTAGGCGCCAGCTATTTCGATCAGCAAGGTATCGTGAAGGAAAGTGGCTATAAACGTATGTCTATCCGTTCGAGCCTGAATTATCATATATCAAAATATGTCACCGTGTCGAGCAACTTGATTTTCAGCCGCTCCAATCATAATCAGATGAATTCGCAGGGAGGTAGCCGGGGAACGTCTGTTATCGGTTCTACACTGATTCTGCCGCCAACAGCGACACCTCATTATGACGACGGAACCTGGAATGACTTCCAAACACAACCGATTGCACCGGTAAATCCGTTGGCTTATGTGAAAGAAGTGGATAATAAATGGTACGCCAACCGGATTATGGCAAATGCTTCATTGACAATAAAACCGATAGACGGACTTTCAATTCAGTTATCTGCCAACGTTAACAATAACCAGAATCGCAAAGATTATTACAAGTCATTGCAATACCCTAATTCACAAGGGGCTGCCTCTATTACATTTGGAGAGACAGTCGGTATCACAAGTAATAATATCATAACCTATAATAAGAGTTTTCTAAAAAAACACCATTTGAGTGTGATGGGCGGTTTTACTTACGAACAGAGTACATCGAAAACTGCGGGAACGGGTACGGCCGAAGGCTTCTTGAGTGATGTGACCGAAACCTATGACATGGATGCAGCTACCGTTAAGGGGCTGCCGACATCTTCTTATTCAGATTGGCGCTTGTTCTCATTTCTGGGACGTGTCAACTATAATTATGCTGATCGCTATCTGTTGACTGCCAGTCTTCGTGCTGACGGTTCCTCACGTTATAGTAAAGGAAACAAATGGGGATACTTCCCTTCAGCAGCAGCGGCCTGGCGTCTTTCGCAAGAGTCTTTTCTGCGTGATGTAGAGTGGCTTTCGGATCTAAAGTTCCGTTTGAGTTACGGAGTGACCGGTAGCACTGCCATCTCACCGTATTCTACGCAGAACACATTGAGGACGGAAAATGTAGTATTCGATAAGAATACAACAGTGGCGTATGTTCCGTCAGATACCTACACCGGTGATTTGAAGTGGGAAACAACTTCACAGTTTAATGTGGGGGTTGATCTGTCCCTGTTTAATAATCGCCTCCGCATGACTGCGGATTACTATCGGAAGAAAACGACTGATTTGCTGAACAATGTAGAGATGCCTCGTTCAAGTGGATACACCACTGCCCTGCGTAACATCGGTTCCATCCGTAACTCGGGTTTTGAGTTGCAACTCGACGGGCGGATTATTGATCGTGCTGTGAAATGGGATTTGGGTGTCAACTTTTCGCTCAATCGCAGCAAAGTGTTAGTTCTTTCGGAAGATAAGGATATTTTCGGTGGCGAATTGGATAACACCATTCTGAAAGACCAGCTCAATCTGATGCGTGTGGGTGAGCCAATGTATGTTTTCTACGGATATGTTGAAGATGGATATGATGAGAACGGTCATATTGTATATAAGAATATGGATGACGATCCTGCCATCACAGCAGCAGACAAGACCATCATCGGTGATCCTAATCCTGATTTTCTGGTCAATCTGACTACAGCAGTCAGTTATAAAGGGTTTACGCTAAGCGCTTTCTTCCAGAGTTCAATAGGTAATGATATATATTCGCTTAGTATGGCTGCACAAGCTTATGATTATGGATATAACGGGAATACGTTGCGCGAGGTGTACTACAATCACTGGACCCTCGAGAATCCTACCGCAAAATATCCCAATCTCGACCAGACTTCCTATAAAATGTCCGATCGGTTTGTCTATGACGGCAGCTTCGTCAGACTGAAAAACCTCGAATTGGCCTACGATGTACCTTGTGCCCGTAACAAATTCATCAAGCGCGCCCGTGTCTATGTGAGTGCCCAAAACCTGTTTACTATTACGAGCTACCCTTTCTGGGATCCGGATATAAATGCCAATGGTGGCGGAAGCTCGATGATTCAGGGGGTAGATTCGTATTGTTATCCTAGTGCCCGTATTTATACGATTGGATGCCGACTCACTTTCTAACATATAAAAATTGATGTCTTATGAAAAATTATTGATATATATTGCCGCTTTTGCTATGATACTGGCAATGAACACATCCTGTGAAGATATGGGCTCTTTGGAAGAACATCCGAAGAAAGTGGATGCAACGACTTTTATGGCGAATGCCAAAGAAGTGGAGAGTGTTATCAATTCCATCTATTTCCAACTCCGTCGTGATCCGGGATTCAGTCGTTATCTGATTGTTCTGGAAGAAGGACTGGCGGATTATTGTATTGGAAGAGGTAACTATGCCACAGCTTATGATACCGGGCTTACCAGTGGTGGGGTGGGCTTCTCCAAAGATAGCTGGGCGGTGTTGTATCGTGCCATTCGTTTTGCCAATAATATTCTTGACGGTATAGGTAATACTCCACTCTCGCAACAGGAGTATAACAACCTCACCGGGGAAACACGTTTTCTACGTGCATTCGCCTATTCATGGCTGGCACGAAATTGGGGCGCCGTTCCTTTTTTCGATGAACAGAACATGAATGACTTTAATAAACCCCGTACTCCGGAAGCTGATATCTGGAAGTTTGTGATTGATGAGGCCGATTATGCTGCATCCATCTCCCGGAAGTGGCTAAATCTGCCGGACGTCCTTCGCGTTATGCCGCATTGGCATTGAAAACAGAAGCTTGTCTTTATGCCGGTCGCTATGAAGAGGCAGCTGAAGCAGCCGGTTTAATTATTTCATCCAAACGATATTCTCTGGTTGAGGTTGGCAAAGCGGATGATTTCCTCGACCTTTACGGTCATACGGCTAATGCCACTTCTGAAGAAATTTTCTATATAAAGTTCAACCGCGATAGTGGATCGACCATCGCCTATATGTATCTCTGCAAGCCCAATCCTTTCGTGAATATGGGAGCTGTAGGAATTTATACCGATTATCAGAAGAATAAATTTATTCAGAATTGGGACCAGAATGATTTACGTTATCAGTTCGGATTGTATAAACAAACGCAGAATGGAACACTTAATGCACTGACTAAAACGGGTATGATTTGCTCGAAATTCAGAGACTCGGAATGGACAGGGAGCAGTACAACCCCCAATGACAATCCGGTATATCGTTATGCTGATATTCTGCTTTATTATGCAGAAGCTGTTTGTCGCTGGAAAGGAGCTCCTACCGATGATGCCATGGAAAAATTGAATATGGTGCGGCGACGTGCTTACGGACAGAAACCGACACAAGCATCTTCTTCAGACTATAAACTGGCCGATTATGCAAGTAAAGATGCTTTCCTTGCACTGGTGTTGCAGGAGCGTGGCTACGAAACGATTTTTGAAGGTAAACGCTACAATGACCTGAAGCGTTGTGGAAAGCTTGCAGAAGCAGCTTTGGCTGCCGGACGTATTTCGGCTTTATCCGAAGTGGGAGATGCAGCCTACTGGTGGCTATCCCTACCGATGAATTTAATTATAATATGGCATTGGATCAGACAAAAGACCAGAATCCTGGGTATTAACAACTTAATTAATTTGATTTCTTATGAATAGATTGAATATACTGATTGTAGCAATTCTCTTTTTATTGACAACAGCCGCTGCGCCCAACAGGCTGAAAGATGGTCGACGGAAAAAGCAAACGCATGGTACGCATCTCAAAAATGGCCGGTGGGTATCAACTACGTTACTGCTACGGCAATCAATCAGTTTGAGATGTGGCAAGAGGAGACTTTTGATCCGAAAACCATGGAGTTGGAGTTGGGACGTGCCGGGGAACTCGGATTCAATACGGTACGTATATTCCTGCATGATATGGTGTGGGAAGCGGATCCGGCAGGGTTTAAACAACGACTGGATACATTTCTGGGTATTTGTCAGAAACATGGCATGCGTGCCATCGTCACTTTCTTTACGAATGGCGGGCGTTTGAGAGTCCGAAACTCGGAGTACAACCGGCTTCTGTACAGGGTGTTCATAACTCTCAATGGATACAGAGTCCCGGAGCGCCATCCGTCAATGATCCGTCAACGTATCCGCGTCTGGAACGTTACGTGAAAGATGTGATGACTACCTTTAAGGCAGATGATCGTATTTTATTGTGGTGTTTATATAACGAACCGGAAAACTTCAAGCAGAAAGCACACAGTATGCCATTGTTGCGCGAAGTGTTCCGTTGGGCGCGTGAGGTGAATCCCTCGCAACCGCTGTCGTCTCCGATATGGATTTATCCCGGAGGACATGGCACACGCAGTAATTTGCCGATTATCAGTTTTCTGGGTGAGAATTGTGACGTTATGACCTTTCACTGTTATTACGGACCTGAAGAAATGGAAAAATTCATTCGCTTTCATGAAGCAGTTTGATCGTCCGGTTATCTGCCAGGAGTATATGGGACGCCCCCGTTCAACTTTTGAAGAAATAATGCCGATTCTTAAGCGTGAAAAGGCAGGTGCCATCAGTTGGGGATTGACAGCAGGAAAGTGTAATTTCCATTTACAGTGGTCGAGCAAGGCCGGAGATCCGGAACCTGAAATCTGGTTTCATGATATATTCCGTCTGGATGGTACACCTTATAGTCAACAAGAAATTGATTTTATAAAAAGTATGACTTCAAACTGATTGATAACGGATTGAACAAATAAAAGAATGAATATGATGAAAAAGTTAAAAACTCATAGATACCTTTTGGTAACAGTAATGGGGCTTCTTGTTGCTTGTACATCTTATACCTCAACGGATGAGTGGCCCAATCCGCGTCCTAATTCAAATCCTGACCCTGAACCGGTCATCGGAGAGATTACCTCTATTCAGTCGCTCAATAAAAGTGAAAATGTAGCAGTGAACTCTCATGCGGACGAATGGGGGAATAGTTCTCTCGAATTAGACTATCGCCGGTTGCTGACTTTGGAAAGTCCGGCACTGTCGGCTGTGAATGCTCTTTATCCCCGTATCAAGAAATTAGGTGATGGGACCTATTTGCTGCTATACCAGCAGGGACCACAGGCTTGGAATGTCTATTATGCTTTAAGTACTAATCTGATTACATGGCAGAATGCATCCAGTCCTCTGTTTCAGAGCGAAAGTGCCCAGCAAACTTCCGGTGCCAGTGATACACGCTGTTTCTCATCATGTGATGCAGTTGTTCTGGCAAATAAGGATATTTTGGCATTCGCTTCCTTTCGCTTGAATCAGGGATACAGGGTCGATCCGCAGAGTAATGGCATTATGATGAGGCGTTCTTCCGATAATGGACGTACTTGGTCGACTGCCCAGATTATTTATCAGGGAACGACTTGGGAACCTTATGCATTACAACTTCGTTCGGGTGAAATACAGGTCTATTTTACGGATAGCGAGCCTCTCACAGCCGATTCGGGGACTGCCATGCTGCGCTCTATGGATAATGGGCGGACATGGACGGTCGTTGGAAAGGTGATCCGTCAAAAGACCGGACTGGCTATAGATGGTTCGGGCAAACAAATTTATTCGGATCAGATGCCTTCTGCCCGCGAATTAAATAATTCGACGAAGATTGCAGTAGCTACAGAAACACGTTTCAGAGATGAAGGCGACGTTTATCATATTTCAATGGCGTGGAGCTCCGACAACTGGGCTTCGGCTCCATTGACCGGAGATGAAGTAGGGCCTTCGGACCGTAAACTCAATTTTGTGCAGAAGGCTGCAGCACCTTATCTGGCACAATTCCCCTCGGGAGAGACTGTCTTGTCGTACAATGCTTCTTCTCTCTTTACCATGCAGGTGGGTAACGCAGAGGCTTCCCAATGGGGAGAAACGTATCAGCATTCAGTGGAAAAGGATATTGGGGAGCAACGGAAATTATTGATCCGCATACTCTTGTAGCTGCCATGCCTGCTACTTTTGTCAATAGCGAGAATAAAGATGCTGCCCGTATTCAGATTGGACAGTTTGTTTTGAATCATCGGATTAATGCTTCCGGAATGACACCGGTGATAGACGCCGACAATTCGGATTGGAGTGCAGTCAGTGATGCACTATTTATCGGAAGTGTGTCCACTACACAAGCCGTGTTCCGCTTTGCTTATGATGCAGAAAATGTATATTGTCTGGTGGAACGTCTTGATAAAGACTTGACTACAGACGACAGCATGGAATTGATTTTTCAGGGTGGAGATGCTACCGGAACTCCTCTTAAAATCTCTCTTATTCCGGATGCAGTTCAATATACCATTAAATGCAGTCATTCTTCAGTAACTTGTAAGGGTGCGGTTCACGGAACTTTTGGTGATACGGCAGCCGATAAGGGATATGTAGTCGAAATGGCTATTCCACGGACTTTACTTCGGGTGGTGGCCGATCGTTTGATGTTTAATGCTACCTTATACGATCAGAATGGTAGTGATACCTTTACTGGACTGACTGCTACGAATTATGAGAAATGGTTGCCAATCGTTTTAAAAGCCGCTACGGACTGAACCTCTACCGGGGGAAGGAGATACCGGTACTGGACCTTCCTGGAATAATGGCGATACGGAAGGTACATGGAAATAATGATAACATTTTAAATTTGCGAGACCATGAAAAAAATAAAATTCTGATTCTTCTGGTAATTGGTTTATCATTGGGTAGTTGTGTGCAAACTGATGACGAGGTGCTTTCTCCGGAACCGGCTGTAAAAGGAGGAGAAAAATCCATTACGGCCATTTGTGCTGTTACTGCTACAACACGCACGTCTCTTAATGCATCCATGAATGTGGTTTGGACCCAAAATGATGAGATACGGCTGTTTGGCACTTCAACACCGAATGGAGCTGTTTATACTACTGCTGCCAATAGTGTTCGTACCGCTGTTTTTGATCCGGTGGACGCTTCTGTAGATGATGCCATCCGATATGCTATTTATCCGGCGTCGGCTGCGTCAGGCAGCAACTTGAAGGTACGACACTTGCTGTTGACTTTTCGGCACTTGCCGGACAGAAATGGATGGGTGCATTTAATGCCGATAGTGAAATATCATCTTTGCCGATGGCGGCAGCCTCTGATGGTGAAGCCTTTTCTTTTAAGAATCTGTGTGGTGGAGTACGGATACAACTGACTGATTATCAATTAATGGGAATTAGTGTTAAATCTGTAGCTGTACGCGGTAATGACGGAGAACTGGTGTCGGATATAGCTGATGTCAATGCAGCGGATGGAATCGTATCACTTCGGAAGTCTTCTACTCCTTCTGCTGCGGCTACTACATTGGTTACTTGTGATACAAGCGTACCTCTTTCTGCAGATAATAATCCCTCGGCTCATACAGACTTTGTTTTATTTCTTCCTGCGGTAAATTATACCAAAGGGTTGACTTTCGTCATAACGGATGCTGCCGGACGGATTTACGAACAAGCAACTCCGGGTGCTTTCACTATTGAAGCCGGAGTTGTCAAACCGATGGAATTATTACCGATAACGTTGTATTATGGTAAGGTAAACTGTTATCGTACGGCATCTGCAGGAACACTTGAAATAGATGTTACACCTTATTATTCATTGGCAGGAGATTATACTTATGAAAATCGTCCGAGAGTGAATGTCAATGGGGAATTAGCAGATAAGGCTGTGTCTGCAACTGTTTTGTGGACACAAACGAATTCGTCTTCATCAGGAGATGTTCTTTCTGCTGTTCCTGCATTGGAGGGAACTACTTTAAAAGTTCCTGTAAGTGGCGTGAAAGGAAATGCCCTTGTGGCTGTTCGAGATGCATCGGGCAAGAACGTATGGTCTTTTCATATTTGGGTGACTGAAGCATCGGATCTTACCTATATTAATGAGGAACGGGGAACATTCAAAATGATGGATCGTAATTTGGGTGCAACTTCTGTTACTCCTAAAGATCAGAATGCTTATGGTGTGTGGTATCAGTGGGGGCGCAAAGATCCGTTCCCGCGTCCGCTTGATATTGTCCGTTCGAGTGCGACAACTGTGGATAACAAGGAGCTGACCGCAAATGCAACCACTTCTGCTGAAGTGGGAACAGTAAGTTATACTATATCCAATCCTGATATAAGAATTTTTTCTGCGAATGACTGGCATAATGAATGGCGGAATAACGGACTATGGGGAAATTCTGATGGTCTCACCAAGAATGTAAAAACTGTGTATGATCCTTGTCCGGAAGGCTATTGTGTGCCCGATCAGAATTGCTATCAGGGATTCACTTTTACTTCAAAAACGGAATGTGATAACAATTACGGGCATCTGTTTGTGATTGATGGTTCGCAAACTTCTTACTTCCCGACAGGAGGCTATCTAGATAAGGGAGCTAATAAGATTGCTTATCAGGAATATCGGGGATATCAATGGACTAGTAATCCAGGAACAACAGGAGCTTATTACTTCTATTATAATAATGCAAATCTTAATTTTACAGGTATGGATCGTGCTTCGGCAGCATCTGTCCGTTGCGTCAGGATGGAGTAAAATGAAAGATATTTTTTAATCATAATAATACATGCACTCATGAAATATTTCAATATTTTGTTTCTGATTTTGTTTCTTACTACAAGCGCAAAAGCGCAATCGGTCAAGGTGTCTGTAAGCAAAGTCAGTATTCCGACATACACAGAACCTGAACGTGAAGAATTGCCGATGTTTGCCGAAAACAGGGTACACCAGCGTTCGAGTGGCAATCCTTATCCTAATAAAATCGTTCTGAAAGTGAATCGGGAACAAAAAGTGGATAAAGAATATACGCTTATCAAATTAGAGAATGAATATTTGGAACTACAAATATTGCCGGAAATTGGAGGTAAGATATATGCTGCCAAAGATAAAACGAATGGATATGATTTTTTCTATAAGAACCATGTCATAAAACCTGCTCTTATCGGTGCTTTGGGCTCGTGGATTTCCGGTGGACTGGAGTTTAACTGGCCTTTTCATCATCGGGCTTCGTCTTTTATGCCCACTGATTATGAGATAGAAAAACTGCCGGGGGGTGGAGTGATCGTTTGGGTTTCGGAACATGATCCGACAGACCGGATGAAAGGTATGGTTGGCATTGTGCTTAACCCCGGTGAGTCTATCTTTGAAACGAGAGTCAAATTGTCGAATATCACCCCGTTAAGACATTCGTTTTTATGGTGGGAGAATGTGGCGGTACCTTCGAATAAGAATTATGAGATATTCTTTCCGCACGATGTAAGCCATGTGTTTTTCCATTACAAACGTTCGGTTACTACTTATCCGGTTGCAACAAATGCGGCAGGAATATTTAACGGTATTCGTTATGACGGTGCAGTTGATATAAGCAAGCATAGGAATACGATTCAGCTACCTCTTATTTTAGTGCGGCATCACAGTATGATTCTTTGGCGGTTATGATACGGGCAGGAAATGCGGGGTTGTACACATCGGAGATCATCACGTATCACCCGGTAAGAAGATGTTTACATGGGCTTACAATCAGTTGTCCCAGTCTTGGGAAAATGCTCTCACAGATACAGATGGAGCCTATTGTGAATTGATGGCAGGCAGTTATTCTGACAATCAGCCGGATTTTACATGGCTTGAACCGATGGAGACTAAACCTTCTCGCAATATTGGTTCCCGATCGGAGAAATCGGGGTTCCGGATTTTGCGAACACGACAGGAGCTATATACGTCAAGGATACGATTAAAGTGCAACTGAACAAGACTCGTAATGTGAAGATTACGGTCAAAGGTGATAATCAGATTTTGTATTCAGGAAAAGCTACGGTCAAAGCCAGAGAAGAATATATGCTACCTGCGGATGTAAGAATGAAGTTGGGATATTCAATAGATGTCACCGCTAATGACGGAACTGTTTTAATGTCTTATACAGTGAAGAAACACGATACTTTTAATATTCCTCATACAACACAGGATATGCCGAATATCAAAAAGGTTGAAAGTCCGCATTTGTTGTATCTTGAAGGTTTGCATGTGGACCAATACCGTGATCCTGCCACTAAAGGAGAGAGCTATTATAAAGAAGCTCTTGAACGTGATCCGAATTTTGCTCCTGCATTGATCGCTTTAGGAGAAGCAAAATTACGCAATGCTTTTTACAGTGAGGCTTTGGAATATCTTTTGAGGGCGGAAAAAGTGTTGACACGGTTCAATACGCGTCTTGAAAATGGGAAACTGTACTATTTGTTAGGGCATGTTTATTTAGCGCTCGATGAGCAGGAGAAATCCTATGATTATTTCCGGAAAGCGGCATGGAGCAGTGCTTATGTTTCTTCAGCCATGACTTATGCGGCTATGCTTGACATACGTAAGCTGGAGTATGACAAGGCTGTTCAACATCTTACTACTGCCATTACTTATCATAAAGATAATGCTGTAGCCAATGCGTTGATGATATATGCTTCTTATTTGCAGGGAGATAAAAAAGCATCGGAACGTCAATATTTGTCTGTAGAAGCGAATGATAAACTTAATCATTTGGCACGTTATTTCGGTGTGTTGACCGGTAAAGTTAGTGCCCGGGATTTTATGGAAAAGATACGGACGGATAAGAATCAGGTATGTCTCGATCTTATAGAAACTTTGCTTGTCGCTAATCTGCAGAAAGAGACTGTTTCCCTGATAGAGATGTTGCAAACACACGAACCTCTGATTTTTAGTCTGTCTGCCATATATGCAGATATAAAAGGCGGTTCTCCGAATGATTCGGCAACGGAAGGGATTGCTTTCCCAAGTCGGCGAATTGAAATGAACAGTTTGTCTCATTGGGCAAAACAGGGAAGTCGGAAGGCGCAGTTGCTGTTGGGATGTGCCCTTTACGCCAAAGGACATTATGAGAAGGCAGTCGCTCTTTGGGAAGGCTTGTCCGGTACTGATTATCGTGCTGCACGAAATCTGGCTGTCGCTTACTATTCACACATGGATCGTAAAAATGAAGTGTTACCCTTATTGAAGCAGGCATTATCCTTGAAGCCGAATGACGAACAGTTGATTTTTGAAACGGTCTATGTAATGGGTAAGTTAGGAGTTGCTCCTATTGAACGTATTTCTTTCTTGAACAATCATAAGTCTGCAATTAGCCGCGATGATATTATGCTTGAATGGGCACGAGCTTATAATATGGCAGGACAGGAGGATAAGGCAATAGAACTTCTTAGGGGGCGTAACTTTGTCCCGGCTGAAGGTGGAGAACATGCCGTAGCAGAACAGTATATGTTTGCTTATTTCCTGAAAGGTCGTAGATTAATGAAAGAAAATAAGATGCAAGAAGCGGCTGATTGTTTTAAGGCTGCGCAAACTTTACCTCAAAATCTGGGAGCAGGTTTGTGGAATATCGTTAGATTGGTTCCATTTAAATATTATGAAGCAATCTGCTTGAAATCTTTGGGGCAGGAAGACAAGGCCAATGAGAATTTTGATTTTATAACGGGTATTGAGGTAGATTATTTTAGTAATATGAACTTACCGGAATTGCCATTTTATCAGGCACTTTGTTATCGTGAAACGGGTATGCCTTTCAAGGGGGATATGCTCATCAATTATAAACTGCAAGATTGGAAAGAAGGCATGAAGACTGTTGATGCGGGTTATTTTGCCACTACTCCTTTCTTTATAAGTTTCTGCGATCGTGCCGTACAGCAAAGGAGTGCTTATTATAGTTATTTACTAGCGCTGGCTTATCGCTACACCGGTGATACGAAGCTGGCACAGAAATATATTGAGCAGGCAGCGGTGAGTGATCCTTATGCTCTGAATATTTTTGCAGAAAGACAATTCTGAACGATCTTGTAAAGCTCATTTGGACGCGGATTCATACAGATTTATATTTAGAAAGAATCTGTATGATCCGCTTCATTATCAGCATCTTTGTTTAGTGCAATTAATGTAATTTCGGTTTTAGTATTAGAAAGTGTTTTGAAGGTATGGTTCTCTTTACGAAAATATATTCCGAAAGAAGATTATTTTTTGTAGATTTGTGAGACTGATAAACACAATTCCGGGAACGATGGATATTCAAGCCTTTCGAAATTATTACGATACATACTATGAACAACTTTGTTGTTTTCTCAACTTCTATACGCATGATGTAGCAGTCATAGAAGATGTTATTCAGGAGGTGTTTCTCAAACTATGGGAGAATAAAGATTGTATTGAAATAACCTATATAAAAACCTATCTTTTCCGGGCTGCCAAAAATCGGGTATTAAACTATCTTCGTGATGAGGAAAACAGGCATCAGTTGTTAGAGAATTGGTTTAACCAGCAACTGGAAGAAAGGAAATATAAAGATTGTTTTGACATTGATGCCTTGACAAAAGTGGTGAATCGGGCAATTGAACAGCTTCCGGAGAGATGTAGGGAGATATTTTCCTTGAGCCGGAAGGAGGGACTTTCTTATAGGCAGATTGCCGAACGTCTCGGGATTTCTGTAAAAACAGTAGAGACACAAATAAGCATTGCGCTCAAACGAATAAGAGAGATCTTATCTTCTTCTGCATTTGCATTTTTGTGGCTGTTTATTCGATAAAATATTTATTCTTTACTATTGAATGTCAGATGAATAGATTTTTTGCTTGTTTGTATTTAGCCGTACTTGTTAGTGCTTGTGCGGAATGTGAGGTCATTCCTGGAGTGAAAACAGCATTTTATGGTGTTACTCAAGGTGGTGATACCGTTACTCAATATATCCTGACTAATGCTTCAGGAGCTCAATTCAAGGTCATTGACTATGGGTGTCGTGTGACAAATATTATGGTGCCGGACCGGGAAGGAAAAATGGCAGATGTAGTGCTTGGATATGAAAACCTAAAGGATTATGAGACTGGAGCCGAGCGGTTTTTCGGGGCTTTATTAGGACGTTATGCTAACCGTATTGCCGGTGGGGATTTTATGATTGATTCTGTTCGGTATCAACTTTCGTGCAATGAATCTCCAAACGGACATCCCGGGCATTTGCACGGCGGTGTGAAGGGATTTGATCGTGTTATATGGAAAGCGATGCCGGTCAATTGTTCTGATACGCTTGGCATTGTTTTTACTCGTTGCAGTCCTGACGGAGAGGAGGGATATCCTGGTAATTTGGACTGTAAAGTCACTTATTACTGGACTCCGGACAATACTTGGCGTATAGAATATGAGGCAGTTACCGATCAGCGACTATCGTTAATATGTCGCAACATTGCTATTTTAACCTTCAGGGTTATGACGGAGGTTCGGTTTTAAATCATATCGTACAAATTAATGCGGATTCAGTTACGGTAAATACTCCGTGGTATGTGCCGGTTTCGGTTGAGTCAGTAGTAGGAGGACCTTTAGATTTTCGCACTCCTCATAGCTTTGCAGAACGTGTCACCTCTCCTAATGAGCACATGAAACTTATGGGTGGTTATTCGGCTAACTGGATACTTCGTGATTATAACGGAGATTTGCGTTATGCTGCAACTGTCACGGAACCTCAAAGTGGCCGTCAATTAGAAACTTACACTACAGAGCCCGGCTTGTTGATCTATACCGGTATCGGGCTTTCAGAAAAGATTGTGGCTAAAGGTGGCCCACAACAGAAATATGGTGGTCTGATATTGGAAACCATTCATCATCCGGACACGCCACATCATCCTGAATTTCCATCCTGTGTGTTGCGTCCTCATGAGAAATATTATTCCGTTACGGAATATAGATTTACTGTGCAAAAGTAATTCAATAGAGTATACCTTGGAATTACTTATCTTTTCCGGGAAAACTCTTATTTCTATCAAAAAAAGTAATAATTTTGGCATTGATTTGCGGATTGCCTAAATTATGAAAGATAGAATGTTAGATTTAAAACAACTTACAGCTGATGTATGCCGGATTGCTACAGAAGTTGGATATTTTTTGAAAGAAGAACGAAAGAACTTCCGTCGTGAGCGTGTGGTGGAAAAACATGCACACGATTATGTGTCTTATGTGGATAAAGAATCTGAAGTGCGAGTGGTGAAAGCCCTTACTGCTTTATTGCCTGAAGTGGGATTCATTACAGAAGAAGGCTCTGCCACTTATCAGGATGAACCCTACTGTTGGGTGATTGACCCCTTGGATGGAACCACGAATTATATTCATGATGAGGCTCCTTATTGTGTGTCCATCGCTTTACGTAGCCGTACCGAACTTCTTTTAGGCGTCGTTTATGAGGTTTGCCGGGATGAATGTTTCTATGCTTGGAAAGGCGGAAAAGCGTTTATGAATGGTGAAGAAATTCATGTGTCGAACGTTGAGGACATCAAAGATGCATTTGTCATTACAGAATTACCTTATAATCATCTGCAATATAAACAGACTGCTCTTCATCTCATCGATCAGCTTTATGGGGTAGTGGGCGGTATTCGAATGAATGGCTCGGCTGCTGCCGCAATCTGCTATGTGGCTATTGGGCGTTTTGATGCTTGGATGGAAGCATTTCTCGGAAAATGGGATTATTCTGCGGCAGCACTGATTGTTCAGGAGGCGGGAGGAAAGGTGACTGATTTTTATGGTGAGGATCATTTCATAGAAGGACATCATATTATCGCAACGAACGGGAATCTTCATCCTTCTTTCAGAAGCTCCTGGCAGAAGTCCCTCCATTGAATATGTAGGTGCTATTGCAACTTCAAATTTCTATTATTATGAAACACACACTTCTTATCAAAGACTGGCTTAGTTCCTTCTTATCTTTGCTATTTCCCCGTTGCTGCGTTGTTTGCGACCGACCGTTAGCAAAGGGTGAAGAATGTATCTGTACAGTATGTAATATCAATCTACCCCGTACTAATTATCATCTTCGAAAAGATAATCCGGTAGAACGGCTCTTCTGGGGACAAATCCCTTTGGAACGGGCTACTTCTTTTTTCTTTTATGAGAAAGGAAGCGACTTCCGGTTGATTCTTCATCGGTTGAAATATGGTGGACAAAAGGAAATTGGTGCAATTATGGGGCGGTATATGGCTGCCGAACTTTTGTCTTCCCATTTTTTCAAGGAATTGATGTGATAATCCCTATACCGCTTCACAAGAAGAAACAGCAAATCCGAGGTTATAACCAGAGCGAATGGATTGCCCGTGGAATCACTGCTGTAACAGGAATTCCCATAGATACAGAATCCATATTGCGTAAGAAAAATACGGAAACGCAAACACACAAATCCATACTTGAACGTCGGGATAATGTGGAAGGCATCTTTGAACTTCAACGCCCAGAAGTACTTGCCGGGAAACATATACTGATCGTTGACGATGTGTTGACCACTGGTTCTACTACGCTGGCATGTGCTTCTTGTCTGGTGAATGTGGAAGGAATACAGATTAGTATATTGACGTTGGCAACGGTGGAGTAATTATTTTTTTATAGACGATTCTCTAATATTTAGTTTAGCGTCTAGGATAATTGTTTTTGAAGGTCTTGTTTCATCTGAATTATTCTTTATTTGCTCCAATAATAATTCAGCAGTAACTTTTCCCATTTCAAAAGTGGGTTGTTCAACACTTGTAAGATTGGGCTCGATGATTAACGCCTTTTGTGATTCGGAGAAACCTACAAACGCAATATCATGGGGAATAACCATACCTTTTTTTTGTAATGTCTTCATGCACCAATGGCTGCCGGATCATTAACGGCAAAAATGGCATCCGGTTTGTTCGGCATTTCTAATATGGAATATGCTGCAGTAATACCGCTTTCCATAAGTATTCCGGCAGGATTATCAACTCTTCTTCTATCGGATAGCCATATTTTTTTAGTGCATCGATATAGCCACGTTTGCGCTCTTTAGATAGGAATAGATTCTCTGGACCCGCTAAATGTGCTATTCGTTTATATCCTTCCTTAATTAGATGTTCCACTGCTGTAAAAGCCCATTTATAATCATCGATGATGACATTGTAAGCGCTGACTTCAGGAGCTATCCGATTAAAAAATACAATCGGTAGATTCTTCTCGCGTAGTGTTTTAAAGTATTCCGTAGCTCTGGTATCTTGTGTGACGGATATGATGATGCCGTCCACCATTTTCTCCTCCATTGCTTTTAAATTGGCAAACTCAATATCTGCGGATTCATTCGATTGACTTATTAATATATGGTAGCCTTTCGGATTCATAACACTTTGTATTCCCATGATGACTTCTGCAAAAAATGAGTTTATGAATTCCGGAACAATTACGCCGATTGACATCGTTTGATTTTGTTTCAAACTAAGAGAGATGGGATTGGGGTGGTAATTCATTTTTTCTGCTAATTCCAGTACAGCTTTTCGTGTTTCCGGATTAACATCCCATTTATCAGCTAAAGCCCGTGATACTGTTGATGTTGAAATATTAAGTTCACGTGCGAGATCTTTGATTGTAATACGTGATTTGGACATGGTATATAGTTTTAGGATGCGAACAAAGATAATCAAAAATCTTTTTTTACCTCATTTTAGGATGACGAATTATAGCGGATTTTTTCGGGAACGTTACCGGGAACGTTGCCGGTGATTTTTCCTTCAAAACACTTGTTTTTAACTGTCTGCCCCACTACATTTGTTTCCTGTTAGAGGGGAAATCTCTTAAAAATTAATCTTAAAAACTCAAGCTATGCAATTACTCGACCTTATTACTATCTTTATATTTGCACTTGGAATTGTTATAATGGGCTTGTCCTTTTCTGGTAAAGGGCGGAATATGAAATCCTTCTTCGCAGCAGGAGGAGCAGTCCCGTGGCTAATGAGTGGATTATCTCTTTTTATGGGATTTTTCTCCGCAGGAACTTTCGTGGTATGGGGATCTATTGCTTATTCACTAGGATGGATCGCTATTTCGATTCAATGGACAATGGCGATAGCCGGATTTGTTGTTGGTTTCTTCATTGCTCCACGATGGCATAAGACTAGTGCTCTGACAGTGGCAGAGTATATCACCCGGAGACTTGGAGTAAACACACAAAAGACGTATACTTATCTTTTCCTTTTCATTTCTCTCTTTACTACAGGCTCTTTTTTATATCCGGTAGCTAAAATTGTAGAGGTTTCTACGGGGATGCCTTTAGATCTCTGTATTCTGTTGTTAGGTGGATTCTGTATTGTATATGTCGCGGCTGGCGGACTTTGGGCTGTAGTGTCAACGGATGTACTTCAGTTTATTATACTGACGGCGGCTGTACTTATTGTCGTTCCGCTTTCTTTTGGACGTGTTGGTGGCGTTGTGAATTTTATAGAGTCTATTCCTGCTACTTATTTTAATCTTGTGAATGGAGAATATACAATAGGTTTTATTGTTGCTTTTGGTGTATACAATACTATATTTCTGGGTGGAAATTGGGCGTACGTTCAACGTTATGCTAGTGTCAATTCACAGAGTAGCGCACGTAAGGTTGGCTTTTTATTTGGGGGATTGTATGTCGTAAGTGCCGTTCTGTGGATGCTTCCACCAATGATTTACCGTATTGTTAACCCTTCGCTTAGTACGATTGATGCTGAAGGAGCCTATCTTATGATGTGTAAAGAAGTACTTCCAGCCGGTTTGCTAGGGCTTATGCTTAGTGGGATGGTATTTGCTACTGCAAGTTCTCTTAATGCAACTCTTAATATTTCTTCCGGAGTGGTCACTAATGATATATTTAAACGTCTTTTTCCACAGAGTTCAGATAAAACTTTAATGAGAGTTGCGCGTATTTCAACCATTATATTTGGCTTGCTTGCAATTATTGTAGCATTATTAATTCCCCTTATGGGAGGCATTGTAAATGTAGTGATCAGTGTTGCCGCTTTAACCGGAGTTCCTTTATATCTGCCTATTATATGGACCTTGTTCTCAAAACGACAAACAGAGTATTCCGTAATAACGACGACATTAGTAGTTAGGAGCAAATGCTTTCTTTAAATTTATTACTCCGTTGTGGGGGATTTGGATTTAATCGCGCAGAAGAAATGATTGTAGGAGTTGCTTTTCCTGTACTCTGTTTAATCGCTTTTGAACTCTATTATAAATTAAATCATAAAATATCCCATCGTTATGTAGAATATCAAGAATGGGAAAAAGAAAATAACTGTATAAAAGAGAACTGAAAGGAAAGAAGATAAAGTGGTGACTGAAGCTGATAATAAATTT
>ENA-OQDE01000185-OQDE01000185.1-human-gut-metagenome-genome-assembly--contig:-NODE-185-length-40124-cov-39.253544_pt1 | contig 40124 bp, 44 predicted proteins | sample MGYA00242768_ERZ504595 | MGnify/ENA primary metagenome ERZ504595 (study PRJEB26092, sample SAMD00036307) | human gut metagenome | host: Homo sapiens | study: EMG produced TPA metagenomics assembly of... | reverse complement strand
GGGCTATCTCCCTGCACGAGAGCCCGGAGCGGCGTAGCTCCCCGGCCCTCTCCACTACGGCTCTACTGTATGTCATGCGGACTCCAAACCGGACCTGATGGTCCAACTTTTTGTCCGCAGTCCCTTTTCACGCATTTAAGTCTGTCCCCAATCAACATTGCTGCGGCACTTTGCTCAGCTAAAGCGTACAATAGCGCCTATGCGAAAGGGGAACAGATGATCAACGAAACTATGTATGCTCGCGGTGCGGAAAGCTCCATCATCCGTGAGATTTTTAGCTATGGCCTTGAGCGCAAGGCACAGATCGGTGCGGAGAACGTATTCGATTTTTCGCTGGGCAACCCGAGTGTTCCGGCGCCCGCTGCTGTTGCTGAGTCCATTAAGAAGGCATTGGAGCTGCCGAGCGACCAGCTGCATGGATACACGCCTGCGCCGGGTCTGCCACAATGTCGAGCGGCCGTCGCCGACTCGCTCAACCGTCGCTTTGGCACGAGCTATGAGGGCAAGGACGTCTTTATGACGGTGGGTGCCGCGGCTTCGCTCACCTGCACGCTCAACGCCGTTACGAACCCGGGCGATGAGGTTGTTGTTATCGCCCCGTACTTTCCGGAGTATCGCGTGTGGATTGAGAAGGCCGGCTGCACGTGTGTTGAGGCGCTCGCCGATGAAGATACGTTCCAGCTGAGCGTGAGTAACGTGCTCAAGGCGATTACCGATAAGACGGCTGCGTCATCATCGACTCGCCCAACAATCCGACCGGTGCCGTATATACACGCGACACGCTGACGCGACTGGCCAATGTTCTGCGCGAGGCCAACGCTCAGCGCGATCCCGAGAATCCGATTATGCTCATCTCTGATGAGCCGTATCGCGAGATTGTCTATGGCGCCGAGGTGCCTTGGGTGCCTTCGATCTACGAGCACACCATCGTGTGCTACTCGTATTCCAAGTCGCTTTCGCTACCGGGCGAGCGCGTCGGGTGGATCCTGGTTCCCAATACGAATCCTCAGGCAGCTCGTCTAATGCCCGCCGTTGCCGGTGCCGCCCGTACGCTGGGCTTCGTGTGTGCACCGGCGCTCTTCCAGCGTGTAATCATCGACTGCATTGATGAACCGAGCGATGTCGAGCCTATGCTCGCAACCGCACCGCGCTTACCGATGCACTAGCGGAGTACGGCTACACCTATGTTGAGCCGGATGGCGCGTTCTACCTATGGGTGAAAGCGCTGGAGTCCGATGCGAATGCGTTCTGTGAGCGCGCGAAGAAGCATGAGCTGCTCGCGGTGCCTTCGGATAGCTTTGGCATGCCGGGCTGGTTCCGCCTGGGCTACTGCGTGAGCTATGAGACAATCGTCAACTCTCTGCCTGCCTGGAAGCAGCTGGCCGACGAATATCGTCGAAAGTAAAGCGCTCTGCTTACAATGTTTTACGTGAAACGGGGTTTGGTTTTAAGCCAGACCCCGTTGTCTATGCCGTTGTGTGATTGGGATGAAGCAGTTTTACGACTGCCGAAAGCTATGCGTACAATGAATATACGCGACGGCCATACTGGACAAGGAGACCCGATGCCCTACCTTCTTTCTTGTGATATTCATACTCATACGATGTTCTCTGCGCATGCGTACTCAACCATCGAGGAGAACATCTATTGGGCGGCGGAGCGCGGCCTTCAGGTGCTCGGTTCCGCCGATCATTTAAGCTCGATGGTTACGCCTTGTCCCAATGACCTGCGCAGTTTCCAATTCTTTATTAACCAGGATATCTGGCCGCGCATTTGGAGCGGCGTGCTGGTGCTGCGTGGTGCCGAGGCTGATATCGTTTCGCTGGACGGCAGCTTGTTTGGCGAAGACATTCCCGTTTCGCTCGATATCGCCGGCGATCCGTATAGTCGTGAGCATTCGCTGTTCGATTTGGTGACGCGTAATTTGGATTATTTGGTGGCAAGCGTGCATAACCCGCAGTTTGCCGAAGGCGCGACGCTCGCCCAAACGACCCAGATGTACATCAATGCCCTGGAGCACCCCAAGGTGTTCATGCTTGGGCATGCGGGTCGTTCGGGCGTGCCGTTCGATATCGATGAGGTGCTGTTGGCGGCCAAGGCCAAGCACAAGATCATCGAGATCAACAACCATAGTCTTGAACACGGTGTCGACACTGAGCATTGGGCCGTATGCCGCAAGATCGCCGAGCGCTGCGCCGAGCTGGGCGTGGGTATTGGCGTGTCGACCGATGCCCACATTGGCATGGCCATTGGCAAGCTCGATCACGCGCGCAAGATGCTCGACGAGATTCACTTCCCGCTGGATTTGATCGTGACGCGCGACCGCGAGACGCTGCTGCGCGAGATGGCGGCAGCCGGCGTGTGTGACCTGCGCAAGGGGATGTAGCGGAGTTCATAAACCAAGCGAAGGGGGCGGTCCAGACGGGCCGCCCCCTTTCTTGTCTCGAAAATCTACCGGGGTGGATTAGCGGCGCTCGAGGACCGCTACGGTTTCGGTGTGGTCGGTATGGGGGAACATGTCGACGGGCGTGATCTTGAGCAGGCGATAGCCTCCGTCGAGGAGCTGGTGCAGGTCGCGCTCTTGGGTCACAGGGTTGCAGCTGATATAGGTGATGCGGCGCGGCTTGAGTGCGCAGGCGGCTTCGAGGAACTCGGGGGTGGAGCCGGCGCGCGGCGGGTCGATGGAAAGGACATCGATCCGCTCGTTGTTGTCGGCGGCGTCCAGGATGTAATCGGTGGCGTCGTCGGCCATAAACCAAGCGCTGCGGGTGAGGCCGTTGAGCTCGGCATTGCGACGTGCGTCGCAATGCCCGCCGGGTTGCGCTCCACGCCGAGCAGCATAATGCCGATGCCCTTGTCCTGGGCATCCTTCGCGGCGCACAGACCGATGGTGCCGCTACCACAGTAAGCGTCCATAAGAATGTCACCCTGCTGCAGGTCCATGCCGTCAATCGCGAGCTGATAGAGCAACTCGGTCTGCTGCGGATTGGTCTGGTAGAACGCGGTGGGGGAGATATCGAACTCGCAGCCGAGCAGCTGGTCGCGCATGCATTCGGCGCCATAGACGATACGAGTCTCCTCACCCAAGATGCATTGCCGGGGCGACCGTTGATGTTCTGAGCGACGGTGACGATATGCGGATCAAGCGCCGCGACGGCTTCAAAGAACTCCTGCGCATGCGGCAGGTCGCGCTGAGCGGTCACGAGGGTGACCATAATCTGGTCGGTGCGCCAGCCGCAGCGAACGACGGCATAGCGAAGCAGCCCCAGATGCTTGTCTTCGTTAAAGGCGGGAATATGCAGACGTTCGGCCTCGCGAGCGATGCCGTTGAGAATCTGACGAGCGCCCGGCGCCTCGACAGGGCATTCAGGAACAGCAACGATTCTGTGTGTCCCACGTTCAAAAAAGCCGCAGCGGACAGCGCCCTCTTTGCCGGGAGCAAACGGAGTGGCAGCCTTATGACGAAAACCACGCGGCGCAGGATATTTGCCCGGGTCTCCCAGGGTGACTCCCATACCGCGAATGGGGTCGACGCTAATGCCCTCGCGCTCGCAGAGCTCAGCAAACAGCTCCTCCATAGCAGCCTGCTTGGCCGCCAACTGCTTCTTATAAGGACGATTGAGCGCCGTACACCCACCGCAAGCTTTCATGATCGAACAGGGAGACTTGGGGTCCACAGCCTTACGCGCAGACGAAACCGGATCTTTATGCGAGCGCTTGGAGCGAGTCTGAGATGCCTTGTCCTCGTTCCGACGAGAACTGGGGCGCTTGGCCTTAGCCTTGCCCTTGGCTGACTTACCCTTCGCATCCTGAGACGACTTGGATTTCTTAGAAGATTTTTTCTCCTCCGACCCCTCAGCCGCCTCGATCAAAGCACGACGAGCCCTACGCTCCGCACGAGATTCTGCCATGAATTAACCCCACTATTAAAGAAAAAGAAAAGTCCGAAGCAATTGTACCGTGCCAAGCTAGTGGACGATATGCAAGCGGCCATTTCATGTCAGCGATAAGTCCAACGACGTTTGCCCGGCGCGGGCGGGGAGCGGCGCGGAATTAAGTTTCCTGCTCTACAGCCCTGCGCAAGACGGAAAGCACATTTAGTGCTTTCCTTTGCGTGCGGAACTCGCGATAAACTTAATTCCGCGCCGCTCCCCGCCCGCGCCGGGCAAGCCCTCCCTTGTACTCCATTTCACTAAAGTGTATGATTCTGAACGTTACATGACTCACTTTACCTAACTAAAGTGCTATCGAGGGGGAATACCATGAATAGCGATATGTCTCGTCGTCAGTTTGTTGGTCTAGCCGGCTCGCTCGCCACGGTGCTTGGCCTTGGTCTTGTCGGCTGCGGCGGTGGTGCCGGCAAGGGCTCCGCTGCTGGTTCTGCCGCGGCCAAGGATGTGAAGGGCGCTGCGGAGTCCAAGAAGCTCGTGGTGGGCTTTGATAAGTCCTATCCTCCGTACGGCTTTGTGGGCGACGATGGCGAGTACACCGGCTTTGATCTCGATCTGGCCAAGGCTGTTGCCGATAAGCAGGCTGGGAGGTCAAATACGAGGCCATCGACTGGGACGCCAAGGATACGCTGCTTAACTCAGGCGCCATCAACTGCATCTGGAACGGCTTTACCATGGAGGGTCGCGAGGACGACTACACGTTCTCCGAGCCGTACATGCTCAATGAGCAGGTGCTCGTGGTCAAGAAGGACGCGGGTATCAAGAGCTGGGACGATCTTGCCGGCAAGACCGTGATTACCCAGACTGATTCCGCTGCGCAGGATGTGCTCGAGGGCGACCAGAAGGATCTGGCCGCGACGTTTGCCACGCTCGATACCATCGGTGAGTACAACACGGCGTTTATGCAGCTCGAGAGTGGTGCGGTCGATGCCGTTGCCTGTGACCTCTCGATCGCTCAGTATCAGCTGGCCGCCAAGCCAGATGCCTATACGCAGCTCGACAAGCCGCTGTCCAGCGAGCACTACGCCGTCGGCTTTAAGAAGGGCGACACCAAGTCGGCCGATGCTGTAACCGAGTCACTCAAGGCGCTCTACGAGGACGGCACGGTCAAGGACCTGTGCGATAAGTATTCAAGCTATGGTCTTTCCTTCGACAACTGGGTGCTCAAATAGCGGCTTTCCCAGGCACCCGATTTTGCCGTTCAAACCGTCGCTTGCGTACATTTAGTACGCGGCGCTCCTCTTTCACGGCAACTCGGGCACCTGGAAAACCCGCTTTAGCATTGGGTTCGCTGTTCCGTTACTGTGAAAGAGAGCTTGGGTTGTCTATTCAGGTCATGATGCAGATGCTTGGCCAGGGATTCTTGGTCAGCTTGCAGCTGTTTGTGCTGACGTTGCTCGGGTCGATTCCGCTGGGAATTCCCGTGGCGTTTATGCGCATGAGCAAAATTGCGCCGCTTCGCTGGATCGCGCGCATCTATATTTCGGTCATGCGCGGCACGCCGCTCATGCTACAGATGTTTGCCATCTACTTCGCCCCGTACTACGTGTTCGGCATCTCGCTCACGCCCGATTCCAAGTGGACGGCGTGCGTTGTGGCGTTCATCATCAACTACGCCGGCTACTTTGCCGAGATCTATCGCTCGGGCCTGCAGTCGATTCCGCGTGGTCAATATGAGGCCGCCGAGGTGCTGGGCTACTCGCGTCTGCAGACATTTTTGTACATCGTGATGCCGCAAGTTGCCAAACGCATTTTGCCGGCGATGGGCAACGAGATCATCACGCTGGTCAAGGACACATCGCTGGCGTTTGCCATCGGTGTGGGGGAGATGTTCTCGACGGCCAAGGCGCTGGTTGCCTCGCAAGTGAGTATGGTGCCGTTTGCGATCGCGGCGCTGATTTACTGGGTCTTTAACTTTGTGGTCGAGATGCTGCTGGGCGCCGCCGAAAAGAAGCTGGACTATTATCATGACTAACTCAGTGATGAAAATCGAAAGCGCGCGTAAGGCGTTTGGCGGCAATGAGGTGCTCAAGGATATCTCACTCGAAGTCAAGCGCGGTGAGGTCGTGGCGATTATCGGACCTTCGGGCGGCGGTAAGTCTACGCTGCTGCGGTGTGCCACGCTGCTCGAGACACTCGACGGAGGCTCTCTCTCGTTTGGCGACCTTGCCGTTGCGACGGACGCGGGGCCGGGTGCGGTCTATGCGAAAGGCGACGTGCCCAAACAGGCGCGCTCGCGGTTTGGTCTGGTGTTCCAGAACTACAATCTGTTCCCGCACTATACGGTGATGAAAAACATCATCGACGCGCCGATCCGCGTGCTTAAGCGCCCGCGCGAGCAGGCGGAGGCGCGTGCGCGTGAGTTGATCGCGCAGATGGGGCTTACGGGCAACGAGAACAAGGTGCCGTGTGAGCTTTCGGGCGGTCAGCAGCAGCGCGTGAGTATTGCCCGCGCCCTGGCGCTCGATCCGGAAATCTTATTCTTTGACGAGCCGACCTCGGCGCTCGATCCCGAGCTGACGGCCGAGGTGCTGCGTGTCATTAAGGACCTCGCTGCGCAGAACATGACGATGGTGATCGTGACCCACGCAATGCAGTTTGCGCGCGATGTTGCCGACCGCGTGGTCTTTATGGATGGCGGTCGTATTGTCGAGGAGGGTCCTGCCGAGCAGGTTATCGACCATCCGCGCGAGCAGCGCACCCGTGAGTTCTTGAGCCGTATCGAGGGGTAGGCTCAACTAAATATTGAGATGAAGCCGCCGCAGGTCTAATGGTCTGCGGCGGCTTTTATTTGCATCGACGGGGTTCAATAATTGCCTCACAAGCTTGTCTCTTCCTCTCGCCGCCTGTATTCATACGTGTGCCGAAAGGTATGCATGGACAGCCGCCCGTGAGGGTAGGGTGGTGGCATAGGACATTTGGAGGGTGAGTCGGCTCGGCTGCCGACCATGCTGCTCCCGGGACGGCACCGACCGCGAACTCTCCCCGTTGGCGTCGCGCATTGCGCGCGGCCCTGCAAGGAGGTCATCATGGGTGCTCCCAAGACCGGTAACGTAAGGAACGTGGTGCTCGTAGGCCAAGGCGGGGTGGGCAAGACTTCACTCGCCGAAGCCATGCTCCACCTTTCCGGCAAGACCGCCCGCCTGGGCGGCCACGACGGCACCAAGCCCACGCTCGACTATGACCCCGAAGAGGTCAAGCGTGCGTTTTCCATCTCGACGACCATTGCGCCGATCGACTGGAAGGGCGCTCGCATCAATGTGCTCGATGCCCCGTGCTATCCCGATTTTATCGGCGACGCCTTTGCCGCGATGAGCGTCTGCGAGACGGCTCTGTTTGTGGTCGACGCCGAGGCCGGCCCGCAGCCTACGACGGTTAAGCTCTGGTATGCCGCCGAGGACCTGCGCCTGGCGCGTGCGGTGTTCGTAAACCGCCTGTCGCGCTCCGAGGCCAGCTTTGCGACCACAATGGACCTGCTGCAGGAGCGCTTTGGTACGCGCCTGGGCGCCGTGACTCTTCCCTGGGGCGAGGGCGAGGACTTTGACGGCATCATCGACCTGGTGCGCATGAAGGCGCGCCACTGCAACGGCGCCGAGGCCGTTGAGTCGGAGATTCCCGAGGAGTATCGTGCCCAGGCCGAGGAGGCCCATGACCATCTGTGCGAGCTGGTGGCCGAGGCCGACGACGAACTGATGATGAAGTACTTGGAAGGCGAGGAGACGCTGACGCAGGAGGAGCTTGAAGGCCTGCTGTCGAAGGCGATTGCCGAGCGCATCTTTGTGCCGGTCTTTGCGGGCGATTGCATTAAGGAGCAGGGCGTCAACTCGCTGATGGACGACATCGCGACGTACTTCCCGGCGCCGACCGACTACGGCGAGATGCCGCTCATCGACGGCGATTCGCTTAAGATCTCGAGTGACGATGACCGTCCGGTGGCGTTTGTGTTTAAGACGCTGGCCGATCCGCAGCAGGGTCGCATCAGCTTTATCAAGGTGCTGACGGGTACGCTTGAGCCGGGTCTTGAGCTGATCAACGCGCGCACGCGCAAGGGCGACCGTCTGGCTCACCTGTATGTGATGTGCGGTCGCGACATGACCGAGGTCGGTCACGCCTATGCCGGCGACATCATCGTGGCGCCCAAGCTGGCGGCCGAGACGGGCGATACGCTCTCCATTACCGGTAAGGTCGAGGCTGCTGCGTTTAAGTTCCCCAACTCGCAGTATCGCATCGCCATCGAGGCCGAGAATCGCGGCGACGAAGAGAAGCTCTACACGTTTATCGAGAAGGCCTGCAAGGCAGACCCGACCATGAGCATCGACCGCGACGAGGAGACTGGCCAGACCATTATCTCTGCCGTTGGTGAGGCACAGGTTTCGGTGCTGCTCAACCGTCTGGAGGACCGCACCAAGGTCGCCGCCAAGAGCGTGCCGATCCGCATTCCGTATCGCGAGACCATCCGCCGCACGGCGAGCGCCCAGGGTCGCCACAAGAAGCAGACCGGCGGCGCCGGTCAGTACGGCGACTGCTGGCTGCGCGTCGAGCCGCTCATTGGGTCCGACGGCACGAGCGACGGCTATGAGTTCGTGGACGAGGTCGTGGGCGGTCGCATTCCGCGCTCGCTGATTCCCGCCGTGGACAAGGGCGTCCAGGAGACCATGAAGGACGGTATTATTGCCGGCTACCCGCTCACGGGCATTCGCGTCGCGGTGTACGACGGTTCGTATCACAGCGTCGACTCCAACGAGATGGCGTTCCGCGCGGCGGCTCGCATCGGCCTGCGCAAGGCATGCGCCGATGCCGATCCAGTGGTGCTGGAGCCTATCGAGGAAATCACGGTGACGATCCCCGAGAGCTACGCCGGCGCCGTGATGGGCGACATCTCGGCCTCGCGCGGTCGCGTGACGGGCATGGAGACCGATGAGCGCGGAGACACCGTGGTCATTGCCCAGGCGCCGCTGGCCGAGCTGACGGATTACTCGACGCGCCTGCGCTCCATCACGCGCGGCACAGGCGACTTTACCATGAAGCCCGCGGGCTATGAGCAGGTGCCCTATGACGTTCAGGCCAAGCTGGTCGAGCGCTATGAGGAGGGCCGCGCCAAGTAGCGCGTGGCGTTGCCTGCAACATGAATGCCGGTGCAAGGGCCGCTCTGGGCAATCCAGGGCGGCCCTTTTTGATCCCTGGGGGACGGAGGAAAACGGATCATTTTAGGTTTTGGGGCAGCTTGGTCGGCCCTAGTCCCCCGAGGCCTGATTGCGGCCGGTGGCGTAGTCGATCTGCACATGCGGCTGCAGGTTGTAGCAGTACACGTGGAAGCACAGGGTCTTGCCGTGGTCCTCGACCGATTGCGCCTCAAGTCGCACGCCACGGCAGACAAGTTCCTCTTCGTTGTACATGGGCGTGACGCGGTAGAGCACATGGTTGCCTGTGTCGTGGATGTAGTCGAGGATCTGCTCTTCAAACGGCAGCATGCCCGTTTCGTTGAGATAGCGTGTGCCGGTGAGGAGATTCTTGCGGTTGGCGTTTTCGCCGCAGAGCGACCAGGCGATGAGGTGGCAACGGTTGTAGAGGCTTTGACCCGGAATAAAGTCGTAGCGCTGCTGGTGCCACCCGGCGGGATGGATACGCGAGATATCGCCGCGCTTGCCCTGACCGAGCGATTCGGGACCCACGCAGGCGAGTGCCTTGCGGGTGCGGCCCAGGCTATCGAGCTTGGAGAACTTCTTAAAGCAGCCCTCTTCGGTAGCTCGCTCGTATTCGTCGAGCGTGAATGATGGCGTGCCCAACGGGTGCGTGCTGTCGGCGCGAAGGGCAACGTAGGGGTTGCCGGCGTAGTCGGGAATGCTGCTGAGATATACGCCGCGGGCGCGGTCGAGATCGGGGTTTTCGACCTCGTCGATGGGGGTGACGTTTGAAGAGGCATCGTCAGCGGTGTCGGTCGTGGCGGATTCAGAGCCATCGCCGGAGTCCTGATCATCTTCGGAGTCCGTGGAGCTCGCTGTTCCCGATTCGAGCCGGGCGACCAAGTCCGCTTCGTCGTCGGTGCGGTTGGGGCTCTCGCTTTGCTTCTCGGCCAGAGCAGCCGCCTGCTCATCGCTTTGCGGCGAGAGCAGCTTGGGCGCTCCGTCGAGCGACCCTGTGAACAGCGCAAACCCCAGCACCACGGCGGTGCCGATGGAGAGTACTTGCTTGTAGGCGGACTTGCGCGACATTGAGGCTCCTGGATGGACGGTTCGGAATCTACCAGTCTAGCAGGAGACGCCGCAGGGTATCACGTGGGCCTTGCGACATCGTCGCGCCGCGTTGCAGCCGAGCGCAACCTTAAGACGGTCGGCCTGTTTGACAAGTTTGAAACGGTGATCTTCGGCGAGAATACCGTGCACGGCAAGCCCGATCCCGAGATCTACCTGCTCGCCTGCGAGCGCGCGGGCTTTGCTCCCGAGGAATGTGCCGTGCCCGGAACCTGCGCAGCGCCGAGCGTTACGCCGTTTGTAAAACGGCGTAACCTACAAGTTCATGTTGCCGTGGATGTAGGGGGTGACTTCGGGGGAGATGTGGCCGCAGCCCAACTCGCGCAGCGCGGACTCGATAGCGGCAGGCAGCGGGGTCTTGCCCTTGTCGTCGACGGCGGTACCGCCGAGGGCAGCAATCTTTGCGACATCTGCCGGCGCGGCCTCGATATGCATGCAGCCGCCGACGAGGCGTGTGCGGACCTGTGCCAGGTCAAGATCGTGCAGGTAATCCTCGCAGGCGCGGATTAAATCAACCTTCTCGCGCGTAAGCTCCTCGCCCGTGGGAATGCGCGTGGCCAAGCAGGCGCCTGCCGGCAGGTTCCAGACGGGGTAGCCCCATGCGCGCAGCAGCTCGCGCTCTTCGTCCTTGGCAAAGCGACCTCCATAAGGGGTGAGCGTACACCGAGCTCTTCTGCCGCACGCATGCCGGGGCGGTAGTCACCGCGATCGCTTGCATTGCTGCCATCGATGACGGTGGGAAAGCCTAGCGACTTGGCGTGGTTGACGATAGCGGTAAAGCCGGCGCGCTTGCAGTGGTAGCAGCGGTCGGCATCGTTGTAGGCTACCTGGGGGAGCTGCAGCTGATCGACCGAAAGATTGAGCACGGGGAGCATAAAATGCGGACCCTCATCGGTTTGTCCGTCAACGGACCGCTCAAACGAAGCCTGCTCGGGTGTGCCGATGAGCGGCGTGGTGAGATGGACGAGGAGGGTATTGGTAGGCATGATGCGGGCGCATACGGCGGCCAAAAAGCTGCTGTCAACGCCGCCGGAAAACCCGATAGCCACGCGCCGTATGCCAAAAGCAGCTGTTCGAGCGCCGATAGCTTGTCTTGAAGCTCCTCTGCGGGTGCCGTGGTGTCTAAAATCATGAAACGATCCTTATCGTTGAGTACTCGATCGAAAACTATAATCCTAATGCGTTACTTGCCATAAGACTTCTATCTATGTAACGAAAGTGCAATATGGTATATACGTTATATACAAGTTGCCAAATGCGGTAGAGTTGCGGCAATGCGACAGCGAGAGTCGATGGGGGACCGATATGATCAAGGCTGTTATTTTTGACATGGACGGAACACTGGTCGATACCGAGCGTCTGGGCATCAAGGCATGGAAAGCGCCCGCTGCTGAGCTGGGTGTCGCGATTGATGACACGCTGATTCATCAGTTTATCGGTCGCACGCTGCCCGATGTCATGGACATCCTTGAGGCGCATTGCGGCAGCAGAGAAACCGCTGAGGCGATCTATGCCCGCCACAAGGAGATTCGCGACGAGATGGTCAAGACCGACCTGGAGCTTAAGGCCGGCGCCGCCGAGTGCATAGACGAGCTGCTGGCTGCGGGCTATCACGTGGGCCTTGCGACGTCATCGCGCCATGTCACGGCAGAACGCAACCTTAAGATGGTCGGCCTCTTTGACAAGTTTGAAACGGTGACCTGCGGCGAGGACGTCGTGCACGGCAAGCCCGACCCCGAGATGTATCTGCTTGCCTGCGAGCGCGCGGGCTTTGCTCCCGAGGAATGTGCCGTGGTCGAGGATTCACGCAACGGCTGCGTCTCGGGCATCACGCTGGCTGCCACGTCTTTGCCGTCCCCGATATCGTGCCGCTGCCGCAGGACGTGGTGGACGGCTGCGAGGCGGTGCTCGATACGCTATTCGATCTGACGGCGGCGGTCAAGGCCGTGCGCTAGCGTTTGCACCCGAGCCATTTCAATAACATTTTAAAGATGCGGTCAACTGCTTAGCTCGGCTGGCCGCATCTTTCTCTTTGGAAGAGGTTTAACCCAAAAACTACCGTTAACCGACTAAAAGCAACCGCTCGCCGGACTAAAAATGACTCATATTGAAATTGAAACGGTTCAAATAATAATGAAAATTGTAAATGAATCGCTTCAAAAAGGGGAGAGCACATGGAGGGTTGCATCGAGTCCAAGCATTACGCAGCGGTCGATATCGGTGCCTCGAGCGGTCGCGTTCTTGCTGGCTGGGTCGAGGACGGTAAGATGTCCTATCAGGAGGTCTACCGCTTCGATAACGAGCAGAAGCGCGTAGACGGCCACGACTGCTGGGACGTTGAGGCTCTGTTTGACCATGTTGTCGCAGGCTTGCGCGCCGTCAAGGATCAGACCGGACAGGCTCCTGCCACGATCGGTATCGATACCTGGGGCGTTGACTTCGTGCTGCTCGACGAGCACAACGAGATCGTTGGCGATACGGTCGCCTACCGTGATGCCCGCACGGACGGCATCTACGAAGTTGCCGACCAAATTATGGATCCGGCTGAGGTCTATGCCCGTACCGGCATTCAGCGTCAGCCTTTCAACACGCTCTATCAGCTGCTCGCCCTTAAAAACGAGCATCCCGAGCAGCTCGAGGCGGCTCGCACCTTCCTGATGATTCCGGACTATCTTAACTGGCGTCTGACCGGCATTAAGGCCAACGAGTACACCAACGCGAGCACTACTGGCATGCTCGATGCCGAGAAGTGCACGTGGGACACCGAGATTCTTTCGCGTTTTGGTATTCCCCAGGGCATCTTCCTGGAGCCGACCACGCCCGGCGTTGTGCTCGGTGAGCTCACGGCGGACATCTCCGAGAAGATCGGCTGCTCTGCGACCGTTGTGCTGCCTGCCACGCACGACACCGGCTCTGCTTCCTGGCCGTTCCCGCCAAGGATGACAACGCCGTCTATGTCTCGAGCGGCACATGGAGTCTGCTGGGCGTTGAGAACCAGCACGCCATCACCAACGAGCTCGCCCGCAAGCAGAACTTTACCAACGAGGGCGGATACCTCAAGCGCTACCGTTTCCTCAAGAACATCATGGGCCTGTGGATGAACCAGTCCGTCCGCCGCGAGATCAACGGCGTCGACTATGTCGAGGGCAAGACCTCGCATAAGGCCCTCATGGATCATAAGGTTGGCTTTGACGAGCTCCGTACGCTCTGTCGCGAGGCCGAGCCCTTCGAGCGTATGTCGATGTCGACGACGACCGTTTCCTGGCCCCCGATTCCATGATCCAGGAGATCAAGCAGGCCTGCGCCGAGGGCGCGAGCCGATCCCACACACCGTGGGCGAGATCATGCGCGCCAACTACTGCAGCCTGTCCCGCTCGTATGCCAAGGCCATCGAGGGCCTGCGTGAGCTTTCGGGCCACGACTACACGAGCATCAACATCGTGGGTGGCGGCTGCCAGGATTACTACCTCAACCAGATGACGGCCGACACCTGCGGGCTCCCCGTGTTCGCCGGTCCCATCGAGGCACCTGCATCGGCAACTTTATCGTGCAGATGATCGCCGGCGGCGATTTTGCCGACCTAGCCGATGCCCGCGCTTGCGTTGCCCGCTCCTTCGATGTCAAGCGCATCGACCCCAAGGGCGCCCAGGCCTAAACGAGAGCGGGGCCTGCCCCAATTCACCCTTCACCTACCCCCAGCCCCGCGTGCGGCAAGCGACTCCTGCCGGGCGCGAGCGGCTCTCTCCGATGACATGCGGCGCGGAGGCCCTACACGAACCATGCTCCGCGCCGTCGTCAATCGGCTTACCTAAGTTTTTCAATTGGACCTGCGGGTCCCGGAGAGGAGACAAACAATGGCAATGGAAGATCTGGCGTTTATCAAGGGCTTCTGCCGCTTGTGCGATGACGGCTTTAAGCAGGGCTGGCATGAGCGCAACGGCGGCAACCTCACCTACCGTATGACCGACGAGGAGGTCGCCGAGGCCAAGCCGTTCTTTGAGGAGCCTCGCGAGTGGGTCAAGATGGGCGTGCGCGGCGAGAATCTTGCCGGCCAGTACTTTGTGAGCACCGGCTCGGGCAAGTACATGCGTAATGTTCTGGAGGATCCGTATGCCAACATCGGCATCGTCGAGATCAACGAGACCGGCGACGCCTTCCGCATTGTGTGGGGCCTTGCCAACGGCGCCCGTCCGACCAGTGAGTTCGAGAGCCACTACATGAACCACTGCGTCGCCGCCGCCCGTACCGATGGCGCCGACCGCGTGATTTACCACGCTCACACCCCCGGCATCATCGAGATGTCCTTCGTGGTGCCGCTGGAGGACCGTGCCTTCACCCGTATCCTGTGGCAGATGATGACCGAGTGCGTCGTCGTCTTCCCGACCGGTGTGGGCGTTGTGCCTGGATGGTCCCGGGTGGCCCGGCCATCGCCGAGGCGAGCTCCGAGCTCATGAAGACCTACGACACCATCGTCTGGGCTCACCACGGCCTGTTCGCCGCCGGTCCCGACTTTGACACGACCTTTGGCCTGGCGCACACCGTCGAGAAGGCCGCCGAGATCTACCTGGCCGCGCGTGCTGCCAACGGTGGTTCGGATGACTTCCTCAACAAGATTAGCGACAAGGGCCTCAAGGACACCTGCCGCGACTTCGGTATCAAGATCAACGAGGCATTTGTTGACTAGCAAGTAAGAAAAACGGCGGTTCCGGTTGCTGGGGAGCTCGTGGAAACCGCCGTCTAATTGCTGCTGATCTGATAACAGCCGCGTCCGCTTGCTTGCAATCATCAACTTTTCCCATGGGAGGAAATCATGCTCGTTAACACCAAGGCCAAGGTCGGCGTCTTCTCTATCGCCCTCGGTGCCTATCTTCCGCAGTTCCCGCAGCTCGTTCCCAACTTTGAACAGCAGTACGAGGACTTTAAGGCCACGCTGCCCACGACTGTCGAGCTTGTCGACGGCGGCATGGTGACCACCAAGGAGCAGGCCCAGGTCGCCGGCGGCAAGTTCCGCGCCGAGGACGTCGACCTGGTCATCCTGCAGATGCTCACCTATGCCACGAGCTACAACGTGCTGCCGGTCGTGCGCGACCTGGATGTGCCCGTCGTCGTGGTCAACGTGCAGAAGAAGGCCCAGCCCGACTATGCCAATACCGACATCCCCACGTGGCTGGGCGATCTGTACGCCTGCGGCGCCCCCGGCGAGGTCGTGGCCGACCTTAACCGCGCCGGCAAGCGTCATGCCGTCGTGACCGGTGTCGTCGAGGGTGGCGACCCGGCTGTGGCCGAGCAGCTCGAGCAGTGGTGCCGTGCCGCCCAGGTACGTCGTCGCCTGCGTCGTACCAACATTGCCCAGATCGGCCGTCCGTACCCGGGCATGATGGACCTCTATATCGACGAGACCAACCTCTACAACCGTCTGGGCCTCTACACCAAGCAGTTTGACTGGGAGAAGATGTGGGCCATCGCCGACAACATCGACGACCGGGCTGCCGTGGATGCCAAGGCCGCCGAGATTCTCGACACCTTCGACGTCGAGGGCGGCGCCAAGGTCACCGACGAGCCCATCCAGGAGATGGCCAAGTACGTTGTCGCCTTTGAGCAGTGGGTCAAGGACGAGGAGATCGGTCTGGTCGCTAGCCACTACGACGCTATGCCAAGGGCCAGGCCGGCGTGCTCGACTCCATGCTCATCCCGGCGTTTTCCATGCTCATCAAGCAGGGCACGAGCTGCGCGGTCGAGGGCGATATGAAGGTCGCCATCGCCATGAGCATCCTCAAGACCATCTCTGGCACCGGCCAGCTTTCCGAGATGTACTCCATCGACTTTCCCGAGGACATCGTCATCATCGGCCACTCCGGCTCTGGCGATGCCGACATCTCGACCGCCAAGAAGCCGACGCTCAAGGTTGTCCCCGTTTTTCACGGCAAGACCGGCGGCGGCTACCTCACCCAGTTCTACCCCGGCCACGGCATCATCACCTTCCTGGGCATTACGCAGGACGGCGATGGCAACTTTAAGTTCGTGGTTGCCGAGGGCGAGAACGTCGACGGCCCGATCTTTACCTTCGGTGACACCAACATGCGCATGAAGTTCTCGATCGGTGCTCGTGAGTTCATGAACCGCTGGAACGAGACCGGCCCGACCCACCACATGGCCGCCTGCCTGGGCAGCCAGACCGACACGATCCTCAAGGTCGCCAAGATCCTCAACGTGCCCGTTGAGGTTGTCTGCCGCTAGATTTATAGCCACAGCTGGGTGGACCTCCCGCCTGTTTTGATGCGGGAGGTCCACTTGCGCACAGCAGCCTTAGCTGCCCCGCCAACAAAAATGGCCATTTCTGTCGTTAAGTAGGCCCAAAATGGCCTCTTATCGACAGAAATGGCCATTATTTTGAAGGGGAACGACGGGTCTCAACCGTTTGCCGCGCAAAAGCTACCGTTTGCCGGTACGTTATTTGAAACGTTTCATCGCAAAGGTTATAGTGTCGTCAGAAAAGAAAAGCTGCGCCGGAGACAAGGCGTCAGTGGGATTGTTATTCCATTTGGAAGCATGACCGGGTCAGAGGCTCTAGGAGTCCTCTGGCCCGGTCTTTTTTGTGCAGCTATTCTTGAGGTCGATGCAGTGCACGGCAGCGACCCTGAAGGATTGGGACCTAAGGAGAGGCGGTTTGCGATGGATGTTCTCGAGACCATCAAAGCCCTGGTCGGCGGCGACACTAACGTGAGCTCAGTAATCGAGCTTGACGGCGGCGTGCAGATCAGAGTCAAAGACGCAAGCGCCGTCAGGCTCAGTGAGATCTGCGCCCTAGCGGGCGTGGAGAGCGCCAAGCTCACGTCCTCGGTTCTCAAATGTACGTTTATCCACGGAAAGGGTAAGCACATGGGTCAGTACCATGAACTCGCCGGCGAGATCCTCAAAGGGGTCGGCGGTATCGAAAATATCAAGAACGTGCGCCACTGCATCACGAGACTGCGTTTTACGCTCAAAGACGAGAAGATCGCTCAGGACGAGACGATCGGCAACCTTGACGGCGTCATCCAGGTCATGAAGGCCGGCGGCCAGTACCAGGTCGTTATCGGCGCTGCCGTGGACGATGTCTACGAGGAGCTCGTGAGCGAGTACAAGGTCCCGGGCGTGGGCACGGTCGCTGAGGACGATGCGGCCGAGGACGAGGGCGAGAAGAGCCATAACGTCTTTAACATGCTGATGGATACGGTCTCGGGCTGCATGGCTCCCACGCTTATGCCCCTTGCCGCCGCCGGTATGATCAAGGGCCTGCTCGCTCTTTGCATCGCCATGGGCTGGCTTACCGCCGATAGCGGTACCTACATGATCTGGTACTCCATTGCCGACGGCTTCTTCTACTTCCTGCCCATCATCTTGGGCTACACTGCGGCCAAGAAGTTCGGCTGCAACGAGTTTCTGGGCATGGCGCTCGGCGCGGCGCTCGTGTATCCGGCCATGGTCAACCTGAGCTCCACGGCCGAGGTCGCAGGCACCATCCTCGAAGGCACCGCCTTCCAGATGAGCTACTACAACACCTTCTTCGGCATTCCCGTCATCTTCCCGGCGTCCGGCTACACTTCGAGCGTTATCCCCATCCTCATCGCCGTGTGGGCCGCCTCTAAGCTCGAGGGCGCGCTCAACAAGGCCGTTCCGCAGCTCATCCGCTCCATGGCCGTGCCGTTCCTCTGCTTTGCCATCATGGCTCCCGCGACCTACCTCGTGATCGGCCCCGTGGCTCCATGATTTCGGGCGTCCTCACCCTCATCACCGAGACCCTCATCAACATCCCCGTCGTGGGCGGTGCTGTGGTCGGTCTCGTCGTGGGTGGTGCGTTCTCCACGCTCGTTATGTTCGGTCTGCACTGGGCCATCATCCCCATCATGCTCAACAACATCGCTATGCTCGGTTACGACCCGCTCATGGCAGCCGGTTCCATCGGCGGCTTCGTGGGCGTCTCCCAGGGCCTGGCCGTGATCCTGCGCACCAAGAGCGACAAGACCCGCAACGTTGCCATCCCGGCCACCATCTCGCAGTTCTTTGGCGTAGGCGAGCCGCTGCTCTACGGTATCCAGCTCCCCAGCAAGTTCCTCTTTATTCAGAACATCGTCTTCAGCGCGGCAGCCGGCCTGGTTATGGGTGCGCTTAACGTCCACGCCTTCAGCATGGGCAGCGCCGGCCTCTTCGGTATCCCCACCTTTATGGATCCCTCGGGCGCCGACACGAGCAATATCGTGTTCTACCTGGGCACCCTTGCCGTGATCATGGTCGTTGCCTTTGTCTTTACCATGGCGACCTATCACGACGACGGTAGCTACCTGGGCAAGAAGCGCGCCGACAAATAATCGTCGGTTCAGATTACACCCCAGCCAGAATGGCGGTTCCACGTGGCGGGCCGCCATTCTGTTTATCTCTTGAGAGGTCATGATGGAGCATACGTTATTGGACGGGGCGCGCTGGATCGCAGATGCGCCGTTTTGCTACGAGCCCGAGTCGGCTTTTTTGGCGAAACATATCGAAACCATGTGGTCATGGGGGCGTTTGAGCTTGAAAGCGTGCCCGCACGGGCCGAGCTCGAGCTGGCGGTGCTGGGCTATGCGCGCGTGCGCATCAACGGTAAGCGCGCGGATGGCTCCGAGCTTCTCGGATGGTGGACCAACTTCACCAAAAAGGTCTATGCGCACAAGGTCGACGTGGCGGGCCTTTTGCATGAGGGTGCAAACGAGATCCAGATCGAGCTCGGCAACGGCTTTTTTAACCCCTCGCCCTTACGCCTGTTTGGCAAGTACAACCTGCGCGAGCGCCTGGCCGAGGTCGGCACGCCCCGCGTGGCCGCACGGCTCGTCGACGGCGAGGGCAAGGTGCTCGTTACCACCGATTCCTCGTGGAGTGTGCGCGAGGGCGACCTCCTGTTCAATAACGTATATCTGGGAGAGGTCTTTGACCTGCGAGAGCACGCGCAAAAGGCTGCGCCGTGCCCCGTCACGGTCTACGACGGCGATCGATCTGTTGAGCTTTCACCCGTGGCGCCGTGCGTGCGGGCGGGCAGCGTAAGCCCCGCGCGGATTTTTGAGCACGGGGGCGTCACGGTCATCGACTTTGGCGAGGTCGTCGCCGGATTTTTACGTATGCGCGTGGCGGCTCGCACAGGTGCGCGCATCGAGCTTCTCTATTCCGAGACCTGGCGCGACGGCGGTCCTTATACAGGGACGGCTGTTGCGGGCTATGCCGGCATGGAGACTCCGCGCGGCGTGTGTCCCGGCGGCCCCGGCGCTCCCGAGCCGGCCGAGCAGCACGACTCGGTGCTCTGCCACGAGGGCGTCAACGAGTTTGAGAACCGCTTCTGCTGGCATTCGTTCCGCTACGTGAGCGTGACGGGCGCGTCTGCTGCCGACATCATCGAGGCGGTGGCGACCTACGTGCATACGGACCTTGCGCAGGTAGGTAAGCTTGAGCTGGGCTGCGAGCGCTTTGAGCGGCTGCACGAGGCTGCGATCCGCACCAAGCTCAACAACAACCACGGCCTGTTTGAGGACTGCGCGCGCGAGCGCTTTGGCTACGGCGGCGATATGGTGGCCCTCGCCGCGTCCCAGACGTTCTCGTTTAACGTCGCGGGCCTCATCGACAAGACGCTTGCGGATTTTGCGCGCGACCAGACGGGGCGCGGCGGCTCCCTGAGACGGCGCCGTTCATGGGTATCGGCTCCAACGGTCCCGCCTATGGCGAGGGGCCGCTTATGTGGCAGATCGCCTATCCGTATCTGGCGCTTGTTGCAGATCGTATCTGCGGGCGCCGCGACCTGCTCGAGCGGGAGTGGGCGGGCATCGAGTGCTTTGGCGACTACCTGCTGGGCTTTGATGCGGCGGAGCTCGCCCCGCACTGCCTGGGCGACCACGGCAGCCTGATTGCGCAGGGCTTCTCGAGCGGCAGTCCCGACAAGGAGTTTGTGGCTGGTGTGCGATCCTTTGGGCGCTCGGCCTTGTGTTCGAGGCGGGGGAGCGCTTAGGCTGCGATGTCGAGCGCTTTGCTGCGGCCGCCGCAGAGCTGCGGCCTCGGATCATCGATCGCTTTAAGCACGAGAACGGATCGTTTGGCGATGGGACAGACGTCTTGGGCGTTTGCCGCGGAGCTCGGCCTGGGCGACCGGTCGGAGCTGGTGGGCGCACTGGTGCGTGCAATCAAGGCCGAAGGCTGCGTGCTCACCACGGGCATCTTCGGTACCTCGTTTACCTTTAGGCTGCTTGCGGAGTATGGCTACAGCGAGCTTCTTGAACTCTGGCTGCTGCGCGAAGAGAACCCGAGCCTGCTCGGTATGCTCGCCGACGGCAACGGGGCGCTTATCGAGATGTTCGACGATCCTTTGGCCTCGTGCGACCATGCCATGTTCTCGAGCTACGACCAGTGGTTCTACGAGGGCCTGGGTGGCCTTTTGGCTGCGCGTGACGCGCAGGGCTGCGACAAGCTCACGGTCAAGCCCTACCTTTCGCACGCTACGGACAGTTTTGCCTGTACGTGGAAGACCTGCAAGGGCGCGGTGCGCGTGGAGTGGAAGCGCGCGGACGGCGCGGTCACGGTTGCCGTCGAGGTGCCCGAGGGCGTCGAGACGGCCATCGAGTCCCCCTGGGGCTCGGAGGTCCTCTCGTCAAAGACAGAGGGCATGCGTACCGTCATGGTCGTTTCTGAAGAGAAAGGGGGCTGCTAGATGAGCTATCCGCATCTGTTTTCTCCCATCAGGCTGGGCGACACGCTTGTGCAGAACCGCATCGTCGCAAACCCCATGAGCGAGCATTACGATGATCGCTGCCGCGGTGGCGCCGGTGTCGTGATCTGCGGGCACACCATTGTGGAGCCCGGGCGCTCGTCGTGGATGAGCGCCGATGAGCCGTATGCATTCTCCAAGTACGAGCGCGAGTCCACGGTGGCCCGCGCCCGCATGGCGCGCGCGGGTGGTGCGGCGGCAAGCATCGAGCTTGCGCATGCGGGTCAGTATGCGCGCACCGTGGACTACGCCATGGGACCGGACGGCTTTGTGCGCGCCGATGGCATCGAGGTGCGCGCCATGACGTCCGCCATGATGGAGCATACGGCCGCATGTTGGGTGCAGGCGTGCGTTGATGCGCGCCGCGCGGGCTTTGACATGGTGTTTTTGCACTTTGGGCACGGCTGGCTCATGGGGCAGTTTTTAAGCCCGCTGTTCAACCACCGCACGGATGGGTACGGCGGCTCCATCGAAAATCGCATGCGCTTTCCCTTGCAGGCGCTGAGCGCCTGCCGCGAGGCCGTGGGGCCGCGCTTTGCCATGGAGATGCGCATCTCGGCTGACGAGTGGATGCCGGGCGGCATAGAGCTTGACGACGTCATCGCGTTTTGCCGCGAGGCCCAGCGCTACGTGACAAGCATTCAGGTCTCCTGCGGGCTCGATATCGAGCACGAGCCAACGTGCACACTTCGGCAACTTACCTCGACCCGCATCTGCTCAACCTGGAGCTCGCCCGTGCCGTTAAGGCGCAGTCGATGTCCCCGTGACGCTCGTGGCTCCGTCGAGACGCCCGAGGAGGCGGAGCGCGCCATCGCCGAGGGCGCCTGCGACATGGTGGCACTCGCGCGCGCCCTGGCCGCCGACCCCCTGTGGCCCGCCAAGCACGTGACGACCGTGCCGAGGATATCGTGCCGTGCCTGCGCTGTCTGCAGTGCTACCACATTTCGACGGACCGCTGGAACGTGGCTGCAGCGTGAACCCGCGCTTTGCCAACGAGGATTTTGTTCCGCGCACGGTGGAGCCCGCGGAGGTTTCGAAGCGCGTGCTCGTGGTGGGTGCCGGCCCTGCCGGCTGCATGGCGGCGATCACAGCCTGCGCGCGCGGTCACAAGGTGGTGCTCGCGGAGCGCGCCGATCGCGTGGGCGGCAATGTGAGGCTTATCGCCCAGGAATCCCACAAGGAGGATATCGCTCGCTACCTGCACTATCTCGAGCACAAGATTGCCGGGCTCGAGCGCGCGGGCGTGCTTGACGTGCGCTTTGGGTGCGAGGTGGACCGTGCTTTTGTGGAGGAGATGGCGCCCGATGCGCTCATCGTCGCCGTGGGCGCCGAGCCGTTTGTGCCTCCCGTTCCGGGTGTCGATGCGCCCGTCGTTATGGGGTTTGCCCAGGCTATCGGGCATGTGGAGGACCTCGGCTCGCGCGTGGTGGTCGTCGGCGGCGGCACGATCGGTGCCGAGCTGGCGCTCGAGCTTGCCGAGCAGGGGCACGAGGTCAAGGTGGTCGAGATGGGGTCTGCGCTCGCGGCGCAGGGCAACTCACTCTTTAGGATCGCGCTCCGCCAGATGTTTGACAGGCAGGGCAAGGCCATCGAGGTGCTGCTCAACACTTCTTGCACCTCGATCGGCGAAGAGGGCGTGTGCGTGAGCGGGCCCGATGGGGCCGAGCGCGTGCTCGCCTGCGACAGCGTGGTAATCGCTGCGGGCGTGCGCCCGCGCACCGCGCTTGCCGAGGGCCTTGCGGGCGTGGTGCCCCAAACGTATCTGGTGGGTGACTGCCGCCGGGCGCGCGTCATCAAGATGCCGTGTTTGAAGGCTACTCTGCGGCGGCATCCATCTAGCACATGTGCTAGGTTGTACAGTGGGTCAGAAGGGAAGGATGAGCGATGTGGATCCTCAAGAAGATCAACAACAACTGCGCGCTCGCCCGCGATGACGACGGGCAGGACCTTGTTGTCTTTGGCAAGGGCATCGCCTACCGCAGGCCCCCTTATGAGCTTAAGGACCTTTCGATCGTCGAGCGCACGTTCTACGGCGTGGGCGGGGCGTCGGTTGCCGCGCTCAAGGATATTCCGTCCGATGTGCTGCTGCTTGCGGCCGATATCGTCGATTACGCGAGCGCCAAGCTCGACACGGAGTTCAACCCCAACGCGCCCGTGACGCTCGCCGACCATATCAATTTTGCCTGCCAGCGCGTGAGCCAGGGCGTGGTGATCGAGACGCCGCTTTCGTTTGACGTGATGCGTCTGTATCCGCGCGAGGTCGCCGTCGCCCGCCGTGCGCTCACGCTCGCAAAGAGCCGCCTGGGGGTTGAACTTCCCGAGGCCGAGGTCACCAACATTGCTCTGCACCTGATCGACGGCGAGTCCGAGCAGAGCAACATGGAGGCTACGATCGAGGCGACGCGCGTGCTTGAGGACCTGACAGAGATCGTGGTGCGGCACATCGGAGCTCTCGATACCTCGTCTTTTACCTATGCACGCTTTGCGATGCATGTGAGATTTTTGCTCGACCGTATCAAGCTGGGGGAGGACGCGGATGCCGGCTTTGGAACGATGCTTCCCGTTATGAAGGAGACGTATCCGGAGTCGTATGCCTGTACGGCAGATATCCTCGCCTACTTTATTTCCGAGCACGGCTGGGAATGCAGCGAGAACGAGACGCTCTACCTGCTGATGCACATCCAGCGCCTGCGCTCGAGCATCGAATAGCAAAAACCACCACAAGAGGGACTGTCCCTCTTGTGGTGGTTTTTGCTACAGGTAGGCTCCCAGGTTGATGTCGGTGGCGGGGGCCGCGGGGGCTGCGGCCGCGTCGGGGGAGATGCTGCGGGTGCTCACGCGCTCGAGCAAGAAGGGGCGTACGATTTCTTGGCGGTTGATGTCCTCGGTGGCCGTGACCGCGGTGACAGTGCGCGCGGCTGAGCCGATGCGGACGTGTTTGGTCTTGGCGGCGGGCTTGTTCTCAATCTGCTCCATGAGCAGCTGCACGCCCTTGCGGCCAATCTCGTAGCCCGGAGGCGCCACCGTGGTGAGGGGGACCGATCCGCTCCAGGCAAGGGGATTGCCGTCGCAGCCGGCCACGCGGACCTGCTCGGGGACGGAGATGCCTTTGTCGATCAGCGCCGAGATAACGCCCGACGCCAGTACGTCGGTCAGGCCGATGACAAAATCGGGGCGCTCGTCATCGGAGCGCTCGGCAATCTGGGTGCCGATGCTGTAGCCGTCGGCAGCGGTATTCCATTCGCCGGCGTCGATGACTTCGATCTTGATATCGGGATGCAGGGCGAGAGCCTTGTGAATGCCAAGCACGCGTAGGGTGAGCTGCATAAATGCTGCTCGACCCACAACGACAATATGGCGTGCGCCACGGGCGATGGCGAGCTCGGCGATGATGCGACCTTGGGCTTCGTTATCGGCAGCCACGTAGTAGCCGGGCTCGGAACAGTGGATGTCCAGATGGACGATCGGCACGGGCATTTTAGTCATGGTCGGGTGCCAGTCGGGGGATGCCATGGGCTGAACCATGACGCCGGACATCTGAGTGCCCATAAAGTAGCGCAGGTAATGGTCTTCGAGAATGTCGTCGTTGTCGGCGTTGGCGATGAGCAAGTCATAGCCGTGCTTGCGTGCCTCGTTATGGGCGCCGCTGGCAATCTGGAGTGAGAAGCCGTGGTCGAGACGGGGGAGGACCAGGCCAAAGGACTTGGTGGTGCCGCCCGCGAGCTGACGGGCGCTTTGGTTGGGCAGGTAGCCCAAGCGATTGATGGTCTCGTTGATGAGCTTGAGGGTCTCGGGGCGCAGCTTTTCGGGGTGGTTGAGCGCGTTGGACACCGTGCCCAGCGAGACCCCTGCCTCGCGCGCGACATCGCTGATTTTTATCTTTGCCATAGCGGCCCCTTTGATGCGTTTCAAGTACAAGCCAGATTGTAGCATCCCAAACCTACCAAAAAGGGACAGGTTTATTTTGGCAGGTTTTATCTGGGGAAACGCTGCTACTGCCCCGGACCGCCACAAAGGCGCCTGTCCCCATTGTGGTGGTTTGGACCAGCTGGACGTGTGTGCATCGGGTGGTATCTAAGTTGAGATACCACTTCTGGTATATCAGCTTGCGTTTGCGTGAGTACAATACTCGAACGTCGTACGTCTCAGCGCCCCTTGTGCGTGGACGTCTTGCAGTCACGCGAACGAAGGGATTTATCCTATGTGCGGAATTGTCGGCTACACCGGCTCTGATATTGCAAAGAACATCCTGGTTACGGGCCTCAAGCGTATGGAGTATCGCGGCTATGACTCCTCGGGCGTCGCGCTCGAGGTGGGCGAGGGCGCCGCGGCGCACCTCGATGTCATCCGCCGCGTGGGCAAGGTCGCGGGCCTGGAGAGCGAGCTTTCCAACATCGACAGCGACGCTACCTGCGGTATCGGCCACACCCGTTGGGCCACCCACGGCAAGCCTCCATCGTTAACGCCCATCCCCACACCAGCTGCGACGGTCGTATCGCCATCGTCCACAACGGCATCATTGAGAACTTCGCCGAGCTGCGCGAAGAGCTAGAGGGCCGCGGCCACCACTTTAAGAGCGAGACCGATACCGAGGTCTTCGCGCATCTGATCGAAGAGGCTTATGCCGAGACGCACGACCTGATGGCCTCCGTGCGCGAGGCTTGCACCCACGTGGTCGGTGCCTATGGTCTGGCCGCCGTGTGCGCTGACGAGCCCGGCGTGATCGCCGTGGCCCGCAAGGATTCCCCGATCGTAGTCGGCGTGGGCGAAACCGGCTCCTATGTTGCTTCCGATGTCATCGCGCTCATCGATGCCACCCGCGATGTCGTGGTGCTCGAGGACGGTCAGTTTGCCAAGCTCACGCCCGCGGGCGTCGAGTACACCGACGAGGCCGGCAACGTCATCGAGCCCAAGGTCACCCACATCGACTGGGACCTGGACATGGCAGAAAAGGGCGGTTATCCCGACTTTATGCTCAAGGAAATCCACGAGCAGCCGCGCGTCGTGCGCGATACGCTGGTGGGCCGTATGACCCCCGCCGGCGAGCTCGATATCGACGAGCTGGGCCTGTCCCTCGAGGAACTCAACGACATCGACCGCGTCTACGTGATCGCTTGCGGCACTAGCTATCACGCTGGCCTCATCGCCAAGAACCTTATTGAGGGCTGGGCTCGCATCCCCACCGAGGTTGAGGCGGCCAGCGAGTTCCGCTATCGCAATCCCATCATCACGCCGACGACGCTTGTCGTGGCTGTGTCCCAGTCGGGCGAGACGGCCGACACCCTTGCCGCCATTCGCGACGCGCGCATCAAGGGTGCCAAGGTCTTCGGTATCACCAACGTGGTGGGCAGCCCCGTGGCGCGTGAGAGCGACGGCGTCATCTACACCAAGGCCAACAAGGAGATCGCGGTCGCCTCGACCAAGAGCTTCATCGGCCAGGTCGTGAGCCTTACGCTGCTGGCTTTGCTGTTGGCGCAGGTTAAGTACCGTCTGACCACAAAGCAGGCGCGCATGCTGTTCCGCGAGCTTTCCGATACGGCCGAGCAGATCCAGTGGATTTTGGATACCCAGACCGAGACCGTTCATGAGGCCGCCCTGCTGTGCAAGGACGCGCAGTCGGCGCTGTTCGTGGGCCGCGGCATGGGTGCCGCTATTTCCTACGAGGCGCGCTCAAGCTCAAAGAGGTCAGCTACTTGCACGCCGAGGCCTACGCCGCCGGCGAGATGAAGCACGGCCCCATTGCCCTGATTGACCCGGGCTTCCCTGTCATCGCCGTGGCCACCAAGAGTGCCACCTACGACAAGACCGTGTCGAACCTTATGGAGTGCAAGGCGCGCGGCGCCAAGGTCATCGTCGTTGCCACCGAGGGCGACGAGGAGATCAACAAGATCGCCGACTGCATCGTCCGCGTGCCGGCAGTCCGCGACGTGTTCAGCCCCATCACGGCGAGCGTTCCTCTGCAGCTGCTCGCCCGCGAGGTCGCCATCCTGCGCGGCTGCGACGTCGACCAGCCCCGTAACCTGGCCAAGAGCGTCACGGTAGAGTAGTTGGTTCCGCCGTTCTAGCGACTAAGGCCCGGCTCCGCATCAAGACGGAGCCGGGCCTTTTCTGCGTTTGCCCAGATAAAACCTGCCAAAATAAACCTGTCCCTTTTTGGCAGGTTAGCGGAGCTTGCTGGTCTCGAAGTACTCGGGGAACTGGTCCAGAACCTCGGTTTGGTTGCGGAACATCATGTGCAGGTGCTTGCTGACCAAAAAGCTCGCTTCGATGGGGTCGCGACCGGCGATAGCGCGGCGAATCTGCTTGTGCTCGTTCACGATGTCCTGATTGTCGAGAACCTGCGTGGCGGCGCGCAGCCAGCGGAAGCGCTCCAGGTCGGCATTGGTCTCTTCGAGCCACGACCACACGGTGCTACGGCATGCGATGCTAAAGATCATGCGGTGCATGAGGTTGTCGCTTAAAAAGAAGCCGATGCGATCCTCTTCGGCCATGGCCTTTTCCTGCAGCACGATGGCGCGGTCGAGCTGCTCGATGCCGGCCGACGTGGCGCGCGCACAGCACTCCACAATCACCTGCTTTTCCAGATGCTCGCGGATGTAACAGGCACTCTCGGCAAGGGTGAGGTTGATGGGTGAGACGTAGGTGCCGCTCTGGGGCACGGTGCGCACCAGGCCTTCCTGCGCCAAGCGAACCAAAGCCTCGCGCACGGGCGTGCGCCCCATATCCAGGTCGTCGCAAAGTTGCTTGACGCCCAGCTTTTCGCCCGGCTTGTAGTCCAGGTAGACGATTTTGCGTCGAATGGTGTGGTAGGACTGGTCCTGTAGCTCGTTTCCTGCTCGCCGACGTGCATCGATTCTTCCATAGCGTCTCGCAACTGTTCTATCAAACTCATATGTCAGTTGTTAATTATGCCGCGAATCAGCTCTCCGCGGAGGGTAATTCGGCTGTCGTCCGAGAACTATTGCGGCATCTTAGTCTGTATTTGCGCAAGGCTATGCCCAATGTTGCCGTATCATAAGCCGTCGCAAACGTGAAAGAGAAAGAAGGAATCCCATATGCAACTGGCGAATATCGTGCGCGAGCGCTGGAAGGGCGTCTTGTTCTGCCTGATCATCGCTATCCCCGCAACGCTGCTCGGCAAACAGATTGAGGTGGTCGGTGGGCCGGTATTCGCCATCCTCTTCGGCATGGTTCTGGCGCTCGTCTTTCCCAAGAATCATCGCGAACAGCTCGCCGCCGGTGTCACCTATACGTCTAAAAAAGTCTTGCAGTACGCGGTTATCCTGCTTGGCTTTGGCATGAACCTCTCCTAGATTCTGTCCAAGGGCGCCCAGTCGCTGCCGATTATCGTGGCGACGATCTCGACCTCGCTCGTCATCGCCTTTGTGCTCTGCCGCGTCATGAACGTGCCGGGTAAGATCGCGACGCTTGTGGGTGTGGGTTCGTCGATTTGCGGCGGTTCTGCCATCGCCGCTACCGCGCCCGTCATCGATGCCGACGATCGTGAGATTGCCCAAGCTATTTCGGTCATCTTCCTGTTTAACGTTATCGCGGCGCTCGTGTTCCCGACGCTCGGCGGCATGCTCGGGCTGACCAACGAGGGCTTTGGCCTGTTTGCCGGCACCGCCATCAACGACACCTCGTCCGTAACGGCTGCGGCGAGCGCTTGGGACAGCATGCATCCCGGCGCAACGTGCTCGAGAGCGCCACGGTGGTCAAGCTCACCAGGACGTTGGCCATTATCCCCATCACGTTGGTCCTTGCGTGCTGGCAGATGCATCTGGCGCGCAAGGCCGGGGGCGACGCCAAAAGCACGTTCTCGTTGAAACGCGCGTTTCCCATGTTTGTGCTGTTCTTTGTGCTGGCGAGCGTAATCACCACGGTGCTTCAGCTTCCCGTGTCCATCACGGCGCCCATCAAGGAGCTGTCGAAGTTTTTTATCGTGATGGCCATGGCGGCTATTGGCTTTAATACCGATATCGTCGAGCTGGTCAAAAAGGGCGGCAAGCCCATCGCGCTGGGCTTTTGCTGCTGGATTGGCATTGCGTGCATGAGTTTGGGAATGCAGCACGTGCTGGGAATCTGGTAGAGGAGTAGCTTATTTGCGTGCTGGTTGCTGGTTGCTGGTGAGCGCAAGCCTGCGGTGGAGCGATAGGAGCTCTTGGGGGTATGGCTTGTCCGCAGGTTTATAAGTCCCGAAGAGCTCTTATCGCCCCGCCAGGATGGCGATGCGGGGCAACACCTATACTCGCAGGACGGCGCTTTCTGCCCTATAGTGTTTGGTGAGCAATATCGTTCAATTTTGAAACACTCGGTCGTGCGACGTCGGCGGTTGCGCGTCGCCGCGGACAGGGGCAAATCATGAATAGCGATGCCAAGCTGAACATCTTGACCGAGGCCCTGGCTGCTGCCGGGGCCTCGGCATTGGCAATCGATGCGCGTGGGGACGTCGCGATTTCGACCATGAATGACGCGGCGCTTGAGCGGGATGTGGCGGCTTTTGTCGCTGAGCGCCTCGACCGTATAGGAGACGGCGCGCGTCTGGTTATGGGGCGTGCGGGTACGCGCCTGAGCCTGACCGTTCGCCCCACCGACAAAGAGGGCGGGGGCCTTTGGGTCGTCGTGGTCCGCGAGGTGCGCGGCGCCGCGGCACATGCGGGCATCGAGTGGCTCAACGCCGACGAAGTTGAGGCCCGCTACGAATCGAGCGCGTACGGCATCGTTGAGGGGGCGGCCTCGGTAGCTGCGCCGGTCGCCGAGAGCTACGCGCGCGGCGTGCCCCTTATGCTTGAGGGCGAGCTGGGAGCGGGTCAGGTCGAGATCGCCAAGCGCCTCTATCTGGACGGTCCTTTTGCCGATCAGCCCTTTGTTGCCGTTGCGCTCGATGAGCTTACCGATCGCGGCTGGCGCCACGTGCTCAAAAGCGCCGAATCGCCGTTGTTCCAAACGGGGCTGACACTTTGCATTGCGGGCTGGAATGCGGTTGGCCCCCAGCGCCTCCGCGAGCTCGTTTCCACGATGGCCGACACCGCGTTGGCGATGCGCTGCCATGTGGTACTGACGGCGAATGACATGCCGGGCGGCAGCGAAAGCGATCAGGCCGCCTTTGTGACCGAGCGTTTCGCCTGTGCGGTGAGCGTGGCGCCGGCAATCGCCGAGCAGGGAGCCGCGTCGACGAAGGTTGCGCGCTATTTGGAATATCTCGCTGGTGCATTTGGGACGGCAGCGCCCACGCTGTCTGCCGCGGCGACGAAGGCGCTCGATGCTTACCGCTGGCCGCGCAATTATCTGCAGCTCCGCGAGGTCTCGGAACGACTGTATATATTGGTGGGGGCGGGCACGGTGGATCGCGCTGTGGCGGAGGAAGTGCTAGCCCAAGAGGACGTGATTAAGACCGCAACCTTTGGCGCCCCGACACTCGAAAGCGACCTGTATATCCTGCGACCGCTGGCCGATACCGAGCGAGATATCGCGCATCTGGTTGTAGATCATCTCCACGGCAACCGAACCCGTGCGGCGGAGGTGCTGGGCATAAGCCGAACAACGCTGTGGCGCTTACTGAAGGACGATGACCGTTGAGCGAGGCGCCCGTGACCGCGCGCGACGCGTGTGCTACAGTCCAAAGCGTTATTGTTTCGATTTGGTTACGGCGTGCGGGGGCGTATGGCTGAGACTACAAAACCGAGCCGCAGAAGGCGGAGCGCCGCGCCGGTTAACCGACGCACAACATCGGTGGCGTGGGGCAAACACGCCTCGGGGTTTGACGGCTCGTTCAAGCGCACTAAATACGGCTATCCTTCGACAGGTGCCCGCTTGGCAATGCAGGCAGAGTCCTCGCTGTGGGACCGCAAACGCGTGGTGGGCTCAAAGCTCAAGCACGACGGCACGCTCGGCTACATCAGCCGCGGGGCGGCTCGTCGCAGCGGACTCAATCCGGCTGGTTGGCATCGTTATGTTCCGATCGCGGTCGTCGTTGCAGTGATCGTCATCGCACTCGCTGCGCTTGGCTACGCCGGCGGCGGTGCCAACTTGGACGCGATGTTTAAATCGCCCGAGCTCGCGCATGCAGGCACAGAAATTGTCGAGGGCGCTCAGACCCAGACGGGCGTCGTGCCCCAGCGCGGTATCGTTGCGGCAGCCTCCACCATCGCCGACGCTCAAAAGGACGACGGCGAACAGGGCGACGGCGCCGAAACGACTCAAACGAACGAAACGACGACAACTCCACCGGCAAGATAAGTTGCAAGCGGGTCCGCCGTTCGTTAGAACGGCGGAACTAATTACTTTACATACACCACGTTGTCGCGGCGCGGCTTTGCCTCGGGTAGCGTGTCCTCGGCATAGCCCAGAATGCAGTGACCGACACCGCGCAGGCTGCCGTCGGCGGGCAGGCCCCAGCTGGCCAGCAGCTCCAGGCCCTCGGGCGAGTCAAAGACCTCATGCGCGCGGTGAATCCAGCACGAATCGACACCCAGTGCGTAGGCGGCGTTGAGCAAGTTGCCCATGGCGAGCGAGCCGTCTTCCAGATGCGTGGGCACGCTGCGGTCAACCAGCACCACCACAACGGTCTTGGCGCCATAGAAGGGGTCGCCGTTGCTGCCCATGACCTGGGCGTTGAGCTGTGAGAGACGCTCGACGGTCGCGGGGTCGGTGACGGCGACAAACGTCACCGGTTGGCGGCCCATGCCGCTCGGTGCATATTGGCCAGCTTCGATAATACGTGCAAGCTTTTCGACCTCGACGGGACGATCGCTGTATTTGCGGCAGCTGCGGCGGTGGATGAGTGCTTCGATAGTCTCCATGGTGTCTCCTTGCGGTGGCGTTGCAGATGCCCCGTTCATACCCGTCGGGCTCAAACGATAGACGTCAATTGCCCGGCCCAAAGGGTAGATTCCAATTGGAAAAGTAGGTTTGCATAAAAGTACCTTCAGAATGTGACAAACAAATGGGATGGTTAAACGTTTTATCCCGTCTACCCTGCGGTTTTTACCACTTGCCTAAATGACGAACGCATAACCTCTGATAAAGGTTTTACTAAAGGAGTACCAACGTTTATCAATGCGCCGTGGTGGCGCCGGGCCAGGAGGTAACATCATGTTCCAGGCTGGAGATGTCGTCGAGACCGACTTCGAAGGATTTCTGAAGCTGCTGCGTTCCAAGACGCGCGCTTTTGTGACGATTGATGATCACGAGTACTACATCACGCACACCGATGGCTATTGGCGTGTTCAGGATTGCGAGGCCCTCAACGACAAGGGCCACTTTACTGACTGCTCCGAGCTGGTCAATACGGTCTGCGAGGTCGTCGAGCTGCCGTGGATTGCCGGCAAGAGCCTGCATGAGAGCTTCTCGGGCGCTACGGTCTATGAGGCCGTCGCCGCTTAACGGGCAATAAAACCCGATTTTCACGTGACCGCTGGCGCTGCCCCCGCGCCGGCGGTCTTTTTCTGCCGATAGGCATAAAAGTGCAAGCATTTGCGGAGAGCCTGTTGACGATAGTCAAAACTCGGACTAATCTAGAGATACAAAATTGGTCAAAAATCGGACAATCGAATGGTGGGATAGATGAATAGTGCGGTTGCGCTGGTCGACTTCGACCGGTTGCTCAATGGACTCGACCATATCTATTCGGAGTTCTCGCGCGCCTGCGGTCTTTCGGACTGCGCTTACTGGATGCTCGTCGATACCAGCACGGCGGGCGGCAGTATTGCCGTAAGCCGCCTGACGAGCGAATGGTTCTACAGCAAGCAGACCATCAACTCGGCCATTAAAACCTTGACGGCGCGGGACTTTGCAACGTTGGAGTTTGCCGAAGGCAGCCGTAAGAACAAGGTTGTGCGTTTGACCGAAGCGGGCATGCGGTTTGCCGAGCGTTATGCGCTGCCGGCACTCAAGGCCGAGCAGCGAGCCTTTGGCGCGCTTGAGCCGTGTGAGCAACGCGAAATCATGCGCCTAATCGGAAAATTTTCCCATGCGCTCGGCGATGAGTGCGATGCCTTTAAGCAGCATATCGCTGCCGAGAGCCAGGCCGAGAATCAAGGTGAGGGGGAGTCGTGCGACTCTTAATGAGGTTTATGAAGCCGTATCGCAGGCTTGTCGCGGTGACGTTGTTGGTGCTGCTAATCGACAACGTCGGCACACTGCTGGTACCCACGATGTTGGCGAACATGGTCAACACCGGTATCACCACGGGCGATGTCGACTACATTTTGCGCAACGGTCTCTACATGCTTATCGCGACCGGCATGGCCAGCGGCGGTGCGGTGCTGGGCTGTTATCTTTCGGCCCGTCTGGCGGCCAATGTGGCCTGCGACATCCGCAACGCCGTCTACGATAAGTCGCTCGAGCTGTCCGCCAGCGACTTTGAGCGCTTTGGCACGGGTTCGATGATCACGCGCTCGCTCAACGACATCAACGTGATCCAGCAAGCGATCCTGCAGACGATTCAGTTGGTGCTGCCGGTGCCGTTCTTGGCCGTCGCGGGCATCATCTTTGCCTGGTTTATCGATCCTGCCATGGGCACGCTGCTGGGCGTGGTCGTTGCGATCGTGCTGGTGGCGGCGGTCTTTACGGTGGCTAACGCCGCGCCGATTTTTATGCGCCTTCAGAGCTTTATCGACCGCATGAACGTGGTGCTGCGCGAGAACATCGTGGGCGTGCGCGTCATCCGCGCATTTAACAAGGAGCGCCACGAGGAGCAGCGCCTGGACGAGGTGTTTAGCGATTACGCGGCCAATGCCATCAAGGTCAACCACCTGTTTGTGGGTCTCGACAGCTCCAGCTTCTTTTTGATGAACATCGCCGAGGTGGCGGTGCTGTGGGTGGGCGGCAACCGCGTGGGCGTCCATGCCATGCAAATCGGCAGCATCTCGGCCGTGCTGGAGTACGCGATCCTGATCCTGTTCTTTGTGATGATGGCGCAGATGGTGGTGCTGACGCTCCCGCGCGCCGCGGCGTGTCTCAACCGCGCGCAGCAGGTGCTCGAAATCGAGCCGAGCATTGTGGACGGCAAGGCTACGCTGGGCGACGGGGCGCCTGAGTCCGCAGACGGCGCCGACGTGGTGGCCGTGTTCGACCACATGTCGTTCCGTTTTGACGATGCCGACGAGGACACCCTGTGCAACCTGAGTTTTGCCTGCCGCCGCGGACAGACGACCGCGATCGTGGGCTCAACGGGCTCGGGCAAGTCAACGGTGGCCAAACTCTTGCTTCGCTTCCACGATGCCACGAAGGGCGCCATTCGCCTGAACGGCGTCGATCTGCGCGACCTTTCGCAAGACGACATCCGCGGGCGTATCGCCTATGTGCCGCAGAAGGCATGGCTGTTCTCGGGTACCGTGGCAAGCAATCTGCGCTTTGGTAACGAGGGTGCGACCGAGGCTGACATGCTCCATGCGCTCCAGGTTGCCCAGAGCACCTTTGTGCTCGACCAGCCCCAGGGGCTCGATACGCCGGTGGCGCAGGGCGGTACGAACTTTTCGGGCGGCCAGCGCCAGCGCCTGGCCATCGCCCGTTCGCTCATGAAGCACGCTGATCTGTATATCTTCGACGATAGCTTTTCGGCCCTGGACTTTAAGACCGATGCGGCACTGCGCCATGCGCTGCAGGACGAGACGTGCGATGCCGCGGTGCTCATCATCGCCCAGCGCATCTCGACTATTTTGCATGCCGATCAGATCGTGGTGCTCAAGGACGGCGAGATCGTGGGCCTGGGCACGCACGACGAGCTCATGGAAACCTGCGAGGTGTACCGCGCTATCGCGGAATCGCAGATGAAGGGAGGTGAGTAGCATGACCGAGGAGCTCAAGAAGCAGGGCATCGCCGATGACGCCGCGGTTGCAGAGACAGTCGAGGAGGCGGGCGCCACGCCCGGCCTGGACGAAGCCGCCAAGGCGGCGGAGCGCGAGGCTCGCCGCCAGGCACTCTACGAGGAAAACGAGCGCGCCGAGGACGAGCGCGCCCGCGCCGAGGCGGAGCGCATGCGCGACGTTGACGACGAGGACGAGGACGAGGCGCCCCGCGACACCTGGGCGACGGTGCGCCGCCTGTGGAGCGAGGCCGCCGGCGACCATTGGCGCTTCTATATCGTGTTCGCGAGCATCGTGTTCTATGTCATCTTTAACACCGCGGCGCCGGCTTACAGCGCCCGCGTGATCGATGAGCTGTGGGGGCATATGAAGCTGGCGTTTGCCAACAACACTACCTTCAGCATTACCTGGGAGAACTGCGGCAGGACCATCTTCATCTACTTTATGATTTGGACCGCCGCCGCCTCGTTCTACGCACTCCAGAGCTTTTTGATGTCGAGCGTTGCCGAGCGCCTCAACCTGCGTCTACGCAACCGCATCGCTCAAAAGCTCAACCGTCTGCCGCTTGCCTACTTTGACGCGCATCGTCCCGGCGAGGTCGTCAGCCGTGCGACCAACGACTTGGACAAGATGTCCGAGAGCATGCAGCGCGGCCTGCTGCAGCTTCTGGTGTCGATCGGTACCGTGGTGGGCGCCGTGAGCGTGATGTTCGTGTTTAGCGTGCCGCTCACGCTCGTCTTTTTGTTCTTTACGGCGCTTTCGCTGTTGGTGACGAAGGTCGTGTCGCGCCGCACGCACGATGTGACGGGCGAGCGCCAGGAGTGGGTGTCCAAGATTACGAGCGCGGTCGAGGAAGGCTACTCGGGTCGTCTGGTGATTCGTGCGTTTAACCGCGAGCGCCAGAGCTCTGCCGAGGTACACGAGGCTTCGAAGGAGCTGGCGCGCGTGAGCACCAAGGCTGACTTTATGATTAACGCCGTCGGCCCCGCGGTGCGCTTTATCGGCCGTTTGGCGCAGATCGTGATTGCACTGGTGGGCTGCAGCATGCTGGTTGCCGGTCACATGACCGTCGGCGTGTTCCAGGCGTTCTTCCAGTTTATCTACGAGGCGTCCGAACCCATGACGCAGTTGTCGTTTACCTTTAACTCGCTGCAGAGCGCGCTGGCGAGCGCAGAGCGCGTGTTCGACCTGCTCGATGAGCCCGAGATGGAGGCCGATCCGTTGCCGGCGGCCGCCGCCAAGCTGCCGGGCAAGGTGGAGGGCCGTGTTGCCTTTGAACACGTGCGCTTTGGCTATTCGCCCGACAAGCCGCTTATGCGCGACGTGTCGTTTACCGCCGAGCCGGGTCAGAAGATCGCCGTGGTGGGAACCACGGGTGCGGGTAAGACCACGCTCATAAACCTGCTCATGCGTTTCTACGAGATCGACGGTGGACGCATTACGCTCGACGGCGTGGACACGAGCCGTATGGACCGCGGCGAGCTGCGCCAGCAGTTTGGCATGGTGTTGCAGGACGCCTGGCTATTCGATGGCACGATTGCCGAAAACATCGCCTACGGCTGTCCTGAGGCGACGCGCGACGAGATCGTGGCGGCTGCACGCGCCGCGCAAGTCGACTTCTTTGTGCGCACCATGCCGCAGGGCTACGACACACATGTGCCAATGATGCCGAAAGCATCAGTCAGGGCCAACGTCAGCTGCTGACCATCGCGCGCGTACTGCTCAACAACCCGGCGATCCTCATCCTGGACGAGGCGACGTCGAGCGTGGACACGCGCACCGAGCTCGCCATCGGCCGCGCCATGGACGCGCTCATGCGCGGGCGCACGAGCTTTGTGATCGCGCACCGTCTGTCGACGATCGTCGATGCCGATCTCATCCTGGTCATGGATCACGGCAATATCATCGAGCAGGGTACGCACAAGGAGCTGCTGGCTGCCGAGGGCGTTATGCCGATCTCTATCTGAGCCAGTTCGCATAAGGTGACAAAGGGGCAGTCCCGCATGTCACATCGAAAGAAGGCGCGCCGGGGGCGGATTCCCTGGCGCGCCTTTTGTGTTGGCGTTCATGCTGTAGCGGTTGCCCGCGGCCCTAACGCTCGTCCACGAGCTTGGCGACGAGGGCTTTGAGCTCGGCCACCTCTCGCTCGAGCTCTTTAACGCGGCGGGCGTTCTCGGTGATGCCCTGGCGGTTGAGTGCGGACTGCTCGGCGGCGTCGTCGGGCATGTACTCGCGATGCTGCTTGGCATCGAAGCTCTCCTCGAACACGCGGCAGCCGTTGCGCTTGATGATGCGTCCCGGCACGCCCACGACGGTGCAGTTGTCGGGCACGTCCTTGACGACAACCGAGTTGCCGCCGATCTTGACGTTGTTGCCGATGCGAATGTTGCCGAGCACCTTGGCACCCGTGCCCACGGTGACGTTATCGCCCAGGGTGGGGTGGCGTTTGCCGGTCTCGTTGCCGGTGCCGCCGAGCGTAACGCCCTGGTAAAGCACACAGTTGTCGCCCACGACGGTGGTCTCGCCGATGACGACGCCCATGGCGTGGTCGATAAAGAAGTGCTTGCCGATCTGTGCGGCGGGATGAATCTCGACGCCGGTGATGTGGCGGGTGATTTGCGAGAGCACGCGGGCGAGCGAGCGATGACCGTGCTCCCAGAGCCAGTGCTCGGGCACGTGGTTCCACTTGGCGTGCAGGCCAGGATAGGAAAGGAAGATGACTAGACCGTTTTGCGCGGCGGGATCCTGCGCTTGGACGGTCTTGATGTCCTCGCGAATGGTATTGATAAAGCTCACCGGCCGCCCTCCTTAGCGCCATGGCAATGCGATTCAATAAAGTATAGCGATTCGCTAGGGATTAGGAAGGATAATCTTGACGGTATTGCACGACAGGTGTCAGTTATGCAAACTTGCTGGTAATGGGGTCATGCTTTTGTGGGGTTGCGCACGAGGGGGCGCCGCAACCGTATACTGGTCAACTTGGACGTATCCGCGCCCACAACTGAGAGGTTTTACTTCATGGGTTTCATCAATTTTATTGCCGAGCTGCTCAAGGATCCGCGCACCGCGATTGCCAGCTGGATCGCCGCCGGCCCGCTTATGGCCTACGGCTGCGTGTTCCTGATCATCTTTATCGAGACGGGCGTGGTGTTCTTCCCGTTCCTTCCCGGCGATTCGCTGCTGTTTGCCTCGGGCTTCTTTGCCCACAACGGCGGCTTTAACATCGTGGCACTTCTGGCCACCGCATGGGCCGCAGCCATTCTGGGCGATCAGTGCAACTTTATGATCGGCCACTTCTTTGGCAAAAAGATCATCGCCTCGGGCAAGGTAAAGGCCATGACGCCCGAGCGCATCAAAAAGTCCGAGGATTTCTTGGACAAGTGGGGTCACCTGGCCATCTTCCTGGGTCGCTTCTTCCCGTTTATCCGCACTTTTGTGCCCTTTATCGCCGGCATGGGCGGCATGCACTGGCGCAACTTTGTCGTCTTTAACGTGCTAGGCGGCATTACCTGGTCGACGGTCTTTACGCTGCTGGGCTACTTCTTTGGCGGCATTCCCTTTGTGCAGGAGCACTTTGAGTTGCTGATTATCGGCATCGTCGCCGTGTCGATCATCCCGACCGTGGTTGGCTTGGTTAAGGCTAAGCTGGGCAAATAGAACGCCTGGCTCGAGCCGGCGCACAAATCATGTCGTTGAGGCCCGCCACCGTAACGGTGACGGGCCTCTTTGGCTTCGGTCAAATGAAAATACTTTAGTTAGTTAAAGAAAAACGTTTTATCCGACGCGCGTGCGGAGTACAATCTCGTGCATGCGAATCGACGTGCCATCGGCTTTGATGCCGTTCGCGTGTCCCGTCCGGCTCTACGCTCCGGGCGTGCGACGTTGCGACGCGGTCGGCCTCGGTCCTTGCGTGCGGGTTCGCGAGTTTGCAACTGCGTATGTAAGGAGCGACATATGACTGTCGAGAAGAAGGATATCGATTGGGGCAGCCTCGGCTTTGGCTACATGAAGACCGATTACAGCTACGAGGCTCATTGGAAGGATGGCGAGTGGGACGAGGGCGGCCTGACCACCGACCACACCCTGCATGTCTCCGAGTGCGGCGGTATCTTCCATTACTGCCAGGAGGTCTTTGAGGGCCTGAAGGCCTACACCGCCGAGGACGGCAGCATCGTCTGCTTCCGTCCCGACATGAACGCTGAGCGTATGTATAACTCTGCCAGCGCCTCGAGATGCCCCCGTTCCCCAAGGACAAGTTCGTTGAGGCCGTCAAGCAGGTCGTTTCTGCCAACGCCGCCTGGGTTCCGCCCTTCGGCTCCGGCGCGACCCTGTACGTGCGTCCGTTTATGATCGGCTCCGGTGACGTGATCGGCGTGGCTCCCGCTCCTGAGTACACGTTCCGCATTCTCGTGACCCCGGTCGGTCCGTACTTTAAGGGTGGCCTCAAGCCGTCAAGCTGCGCGTTTCCGAGTATGACCGTGCAGCACCGCATGGCACCGGCAATATCAAGGCCGGCCTGAACTACGCCATGTCCCTCAAGCCCACGATGGAGGCTCACCGCGAGGGCTATGCGAGAACCTGTATCTCGATTCCGAGTCCCGCACCTATGTCGAGGAGACCGGCGGCGCCAACGTCCTGTTCGTGAAGGAGGACGGCACGCTCGTCGTTCCGCAGTCGCACACCGACTCCATCCTGCCCTCTATCACCCGTCGTTCGCTTGTTCAGGTTGCTCAGGACCTGGGCATGACCGTTGACCAGCGTCCCGTCGAGTGGGCCGAGGTCAAGGCCGGCACCTTTGTGGAGTGCGGCCTGTGCGGCACCGCTGCCGTCATCTCCCCGGTTGGCGAGATCGACAACAAGGTTTACGGCGCCGACGAGACCGTGACCTTCCCGGCTGGCTACACCGAGATCGGTCCTGTGATGAAGAAGCTTCGCGAGACCCTGACTGGTATCCAGTCCGGTGCTGTCGAGGACAAGCACAACTGGGTTTACACCGTCGCGTAAGCTGTCTTAGCTGTCCGGCCCGAGGGCGACCTTCCTTTCCGGCGCGTCCTCGGACATGAAAGAACCTCCGCTGCGCACTTCGTGCGGCGGAGGTTCTTTCGTCCTGCGGAGTGCGCCGGAAAGGAAGGCCGCCCTCGGGCCTGCGTTACCTCGGCGCTGCCGTTACGAGCAATATAGATCTGAATGAAAGATGGCGCGCGGCCTTTTAGGCCGCGCTTTTGTTAAAGGCTTTAGCCTGTGCGGGGCGCGCAGCGCGCCGCATCAGAAACCACCCGCTATGCGGGTGGGGCCAAACGGCTTTACAAAGCCGCCCCCTCGCCGGACACTTGCGATTGTTCAGGCCGCAAG
>ENA-OQDE01000184-OQDE01000184.1-human-gut-metagenome-genome-assembly--contig:-NODE-184-length-40216-cov-8.119409_pt1 | contig 40216 bp, 43 predicted proteins | sample MGYA00242768_ERZ504595 | MGnify/ENA primary metagenome ERZ504595 (study PRJEB26092, sample SAMD00036307) | human gut metagenome | host: Homo sapiens | study: EMG produced TPA metagenomics assembly of... | reverse complement strand
GCCTAGAAACCAACGGTAAAAGAGTTCTTCCCAATGCGGATTGCCGCAAGGAACGAGCCGGGCAAGTGCGCGGATGCGGTCAGTACCGTCCCATCGGGGAAGGTCACACAAGTATTCTTCTACAGGATTGTAAAGCGGAACGAAATCGGAGGTGAGAAAGCGGTCTATATCCCGGTCCCACACTTGCAGCCCTTCTTTTAAGGCGCAGAGGGCGATGCTGTTGCGGGTACGTTTATCTAATGGCTTGAAATAGAAATGAACGGAGTCCCGTTGACGGTATTCCACCTCGTCCAGCACGGTGTTGAAGCGGAATTCATACCGTCTTTTCAAGAATTCCTCCAGCCGGAAGGTGGCTTCCTGCTCTTTACTGAAACCGCTTTTTTTACCGAAACCTTTCATTTCCCGGTATCCGTTGCCAAAAGCTGTACGGATGGTTTCTGTGTCCGTTGCGTGAAAATAGTGCATCAGCGTGCGCTGTACGGCTTCCTCTTCGGGGATGCCTGTTTTGAAGCATTGTTCTACCAGATGGGGCAGTAAAGGTTCCAGCCCGTCATCACGTTTCCAGTTTTCCATCTCGGCCAATGCTCTTTTCCGTGCCGACTGGTACATCTGGGCAAAAATCTGCATACTTTCGCAGCCGGGTGTCATTCGTTCCGGTGCGCTTTCGCTGTTTTGTTTCCGTTGCCGGAAAGTTTCCTCATCGGGCAGGGTAAGCGGTTGCTCTATGCAGAAAGGGGCGGACGAAGGGTTATAGTAAGGTTGTTCATCCACGGTCATGCGACAGCTTTGCATCAGGTCCGGTTCCTTCAGTGTGATGCCGAAAGGAAGCATGGGCTGGTAGCATGTCACCGCCAGCCGATAGGCGTGGGCATGAAACAGGAGGACTTCTTGTGTGGCAGTGGGCAAGCTGCCGTCAGTGCGTGCGAAGCGTACCCATATCTTTACGCTCCGTCCGCTTGAACCGCAGAAAGCGGCAAAGGTTTGTGGCAGTTGCTCTACTTGGCGTTTCACATATTCCACCTCATACAGGTCGGCGAGCGGTTCACTTCCAGCTGCACCAGTCCGTTGTAATGTTTCATACGTTTCTCACCCTTTTGTTTGCGGTATATTCTACGGCAGGATAGACACGCGGCAGTTTGTCGATGTGGACGTAGCGGGCGGACGATCCTGCCAGCCGGGGTAGTATTTCACGCAGTTCCGATATATGCCCTGCTTTGTTCTCTGTCTTTACTTTCTCGAAGAATGCGTCCGTATCGCATAGTGACAAGGCTTCTGTCCCCTGTTCTTCATCTTTTCTGATGAGTGTAATTTTCATATTTGTCTTTCGTTTGAATGTTTTTTGGTTTTATGTACCTCCCATGGAAAAGATGATGTTCTGTCGTGTGGAGAAGACTGCGTATTGCGAGTGTCTATGTGTGCATATTTTTAGTAAGATAAGGTTTCTTTCCGGATTCTGCAAATGCTTTCCGGATTAAATGCCGTCTTTTTCTTTTTCCTTTCTTTTCTGTGTTTTTATTCTTAGTCTCAGTGCATATTCCCTTGTCTCTTATTTGTTTTCTACCTTTTCTTTTCTTATTTTTGTATGTTTGTAATTGGTTATTTACCCTTGTGATTAAGTCTGATCACAAAGGTGATTAAAATTAATCACAAGGTAGTTAAGTTTAATCACGTCCGTGATTAACAGATATTGAACTTTCATCAATAAAAAAAGAACAGTATGGCAATACTATTTGATTGGTACGAGAATCCCAAAACCTCTGAGCAACAAGGGGAAGAGAATATGTTGCATCCGCGTCTCCGGCTGAATGGGAAAGTAAGCACGGCCCAGCTCCGTGCCCGTATACAGAAATATTGTACATTGACGGAAACGGATGTAATAGCCGTGCTCGATGCGCTGTCACACGCCATGGGCGAGGAATTGGCGGAAGGCAGGCAGGTGCATCTGGACGGCATCGGCTTTTTCCGTCCCAATCTGGTGAGCACCGAGCCGGTAACCGAAAAGACGAAACGTAAAAATACAAAGGTAAGGCTTAAGGGGATTGTTTACCGCCCCGACCGATTATTGATGGATGAGGTGGGGAAGGTAAAGGTGCAGCGTACCCGGTTCTCGTTTCATTCAAGTAAACTGACCGATGAGGAAATTGACGCATTGCTGACGGAGTTCTTCACAACTCATGATTTTGTGCAGCGGAAAAGTTTCCAGCTTCTTTGCAGTATGACACAAAGTACGGCCAGCCGCCATTTACACCGCTTGTGCGAGGAAGGAAAGCTGAAAAATGTGGGACTTCCCAAACAACCGGTTTATAAGCCAATAAATGGGTATTATGTTGTGAATGAATGATTTAAAGTGAGAGAAGCAAGAAATTAGGAGTGAGGGCATGAGGGCAATGCTCTCACTTTTTAGCATGCCCTCACTGTGGGTAGTGGTTTAATAATGAGTAGGTTATGGCTTTTAGTGAGGGCATGAGGGTATAAGTGGGTGCAACTTATTATAAAAAGTTGTTTTACCACCAGATTTGTTTACCATCAACGTATGTGACGGACGTTCTTCTGTTTTCCGTGTGTGTGCAGAAATAGATAAAATAGTTGAAGTCCGTTACTAAAATAGGGAAATCCCTACCAACTAATAGGGATTTTCTTTGTTATGAACTGAAACCTCTGGCTATCTTTGCACTAGAAAAAGTAGATAGAATAACAAATAAAACAGGTACGAGTATGAAAAAGATTGTATTAGCTTCGCTTATGATGGTGTGCTTGCCTTATTGGGCAATGTCACAAAGCGTTGATGACGACCTTTATTTCATCCCTAAGAAAAAAGCTGAAAAGAAAGAGGAGGTTAAGCAAGAGGTGAAAGTGGTGGTTCCGCAGAAGCAGAACACGACTACCGTTTACGCAGCCCCCGGTTCTACAGTGGTGGTGAAGGATGTGAAAGGAAAAGTGCGCGATGTGGATGAGTATAATCGTCGTTATACTTCACGAGATAATAACTTCTCGATGGAGAATGATACCTTGTATATTGAGGAGAAACCTTTGAATGAGAGAGGGGAATGGGTTAATGGTTTTGAGGGCTCTCAAGACGATTATGAATACGCGATGCGTATCGTCCGTTTCCGCAATCCCCGTTACGCCATTCCGGTAAGCAGTCCGCTCTATTGGGATGTGGTTTACGGTTTGCCTTCATGGGATTGGAATGTATATGATGACGGATTGTATGCATACGTTTTTCCCACTTACACGAACCGCTTGTGGTGGGATTGGCGTTGGAATTATCCATATGGCGCCAGCTGGGGATTCAGTTGGGGATGGAGTTCGCCGTGGTACTACAATAGCTGGTACTATCCCGGTTATTGGGGTGGCGGCTACTGGGGTGGCTATTGGGGCTACCATCATCACCACCACCATCATTATTATCCGCATTATTCCGGTCACGGTTGGGGCGGCGGCTACTGGGGAGGCGGTCATGGATGGTATGGCTCAAGCAGACGTAATCCGGGGATACATGCCGGAAGATACACCAACAGCTATGGCTCTTCACGCCCAAGCCGGAATAATTATGTGAATAGTTATGATAGGAATAGTCGTAATTCGTATGTAGGAAATTCCAGACAAAATGTCCGTAATAGTGCTAATAGCTATCGTACCGCAACACGTAACGGATCTTCATCAGGAAGAGTGGTTTCGGGATCTGACGGTGTAAATTCGGTTCGTCCTAATAGAAGCGCTATCAGAACCCGTACAGGAGCAACTCTTTCACCAAGTCAGGCTGCAGGAGTCCGTCCGGGTAATTCGTATTCACGTCCGACAGAAGGAAGGGGTTCTTCCTATACCAGACCAAGCAGTACCCGGAGAAGTGTGGGAAATGCAGCAGGATCTGCTTATCAGAGAACAGGGGCTGCAAGCCGTGGCGCCTATCGTAACAATAGTGGCGTTTCGAACTCTCGCAGCAGTTCATATTCCCGTAGCAGCAGTCCTTCCCGTAATAGTTCGTCTAACTCTTACCGTAGTAGTGGAACTTCTTCTTCCCGTAGTAGTTTTTCTAGTGGCGGTGGGGCTTCCCGTAGTTCCGGAGGCGGTGTTTCCCGTTCAAGTGGCGGTGGCAGATCGCGTACCAGATAAGTAGCAGATTAAACCAGACTGTTGTATTTAATAGAATTGATGTATGAAAAATAAAGTAATAGTAACCGCTTGTACGTTGCTGGCAATGGCAACGGCAAGCGCACAAAATGCTTATGATGCGGAAAAGTTGCTGGGGAATGACTTGAATGGAACAGCACGATTTGTTGGTATGGGTGGTGCCATGGGAGCTTTGGGAGGTGATATATCTGTCATGAGTTCCAACCCTGCGGGTATCGGCATTTTTCGTAGTAATGACGTGTCCGTTTCTTTTGGTTTTAATAATACTTCGACAAAGAGTAACTTTAGTGGCGTGTCAATGAATGAAGACAAAACGCGCGCTTCATTTGACCAGATTGGATTTGTTTATAGCAATAAGATAGGCAACAATACTTCTTTGCGTTTTGTGAATTTCGGATTCAATTACCATAAAAGTAAAAACTTCAACCGCCTTTTCTCTATGGGAGGGGCGTTGGATAATATGTCACAAAGCTTCCAGCTGGCTCAGGAAATGGAACGATATGGATTGACGGAAAGCGAGTTTAATGACATACTGGATGCGAAGAATCCTTATACCAAATATTGGAACCAGTTACCTGTTTTAGGAGTAATGGGGGTGAGAACCGGTGTGGTTGACTGGTTTAATGATCCTGAAAAAAACATTCATGCTCCATGGGGGTGGAATGGTTTTAACAATAACTTCTTTAGTAAGGAAACTGGAGGTATCAGTCAATATGATTTTAATGTTTCATTCAATATTGAAGACAGGGTCTATTTAGGAGCTACCTTGGGGGTCTATGATGTGAATTATGACCGTTATACTTCTTATACGGAAAATTTGAATGATGATAAGGGTGCGGATAATGGGGGGTATACATTGGATAATTATTATAGACTGGAAGGAACTGGTATGGATTTGAAGTTGGGGGTTATTGTACGTCCTATAGAAAGTTCTCCTTTCCGTTTGGGATTTGCCGTTCACACGCCTACATGGTATGATTTAAGAGAAAGCTATAATGCCACTTTATCTTCTGATATTTTAGCTTATGAAAAACCCTATATCCAGACATTGAGTGATTTTCTGGTAACTCCGGAGTTTGATTATTTGACCTATGATTATAATCTTACTACTCCGTGGAAATTTAATGTCAGTGCGGGTACTACTTTTGCGGGTGCGGTGGCAGTAGGTGCGGAATATGAATATCAGGATTATTCTTCCAGTAAGCTGAAGGATGTGGATGGTTATGAATTGGGAGATCAGCCTAGCGTTGAGAATTATCTGAAAGGTGTCCATACTTTCCGTATAGGAATGGAAACGCGGATCATACCTGAGTTTAGCATCCGTGCAGGGTATAATTATTCTTCGGCTGCATTTTCCAAAGATGCTTATAGTGCCTTGTCTTTATATAGCACGCGTACTGATTTTAATAATACGGAGTCTAAGAATACGTTTACGTTTGGTCTTGGATACCGTGGCAGTGTAATTTATGCGGATTTGGCATATAAATATGATATGTATAAATCAAACTTTTATGCTTTTGACGATATAGATCTTCCGGCAACTAAAGTGGACAATGAACGGCATCAGCTCTTGCTGACAGTCGGCGCCCGCTTCTAAGAATTTATTGTGAGTCTAATATAATTAACCTGTGATATACCGGAAGAACTTTATAGGCTTCCGGTATATTTTTTATTTATCGCGGAATTCTTTCCTTTTCCAGAAGTTGAATCCTGCATATACACGAACGGTTCCGAATGTATTAGTGAGAGAGAAATTCCTTTTCCGATAATCGTATGTATGCATCACCAGTGAAGCACCTACAAAGTACTTGTTGGTATTATAGACCACGGCGGCACGTGTTATCAGGTCAAAATTGATATCCTTTATCCAATGATTGTCGGTGTTAGGCGTATCGTCTATTTTTGATTTTTTATAGGCAATGGCTGGTAAGAGTGAAAGATTGGAAACCCAGTTTTTTGCAAATACCCAGTTATAGCCATAGCCCACGTTGATGCTGTAATCAGAATATTTCACTTTCTTGAAAAGCAGGGCATCATGCAGTTGGGCTCTCACTTCACCGGGAAGCTTTTCGTAATCAAAAGATATGTTGTGCTGGGAATAAGAAAAGCCCGCCATCAGGGAACCCGCGCTTTTACGCTGGTTGGTGGACTGGCTATAGGCTGCCGGATAAGAGAATTTTTTATAATTGAAAATCCAATAGGCGTTCAGTCCTTTGATTTTACTTTGCAATCCGTTGAAATTCAGATTTTTAATGGGTGTGTTCAGATCAAATCCGCTGGAAGAACGTATCTTGAAATCGCTTCCTGTCTTTCTGTAATATAAATCCACACCAAATTTGGAACTATAAAGATTCAGTGCCATTTCGGTTTTCTTGGCCTTGTTCTTGTGTCCGCCGAAAATATCTTTTACATCGAAAGAATATCCTAGAAATATCCAGCGCCATCCGAAATAGACCCCCAGCTTGAAACTGGCATTGGGGGAGAATCCCAAACTTTGTTCGCCGTTGTTTCCTTTACTGCCTAACCGATAGTATTCGTACCAACTGCTGGATTCCAGCATGAAAGCCAGATTGTAGAGGTTAGGCGAGATATAGGTGGTATCGACCGCGTTGAATTCTTTTCCCACTTTCCTGATTTTTCTTCCGGTATGACGGACAGTTGTCGCTATTCCATCGGTCAATGTAATGAGAACACCCTTGTTGTCCTGTACTGTCGAGTCCTTCTGTTCCGCTTGTGCATATACACCGAGGGCGGAAAGGAAAGACAGACAAAACAGGCATAATTGACGGATGTCCATAGGCAGAAATCAGAGTTTGTCAAGTATACGGTCCATTACCCAGTTGGTGGGTGTCGCACTGATGTCGTCGCAGGTACAGACAGCTTTTCCCTGCAAGTGTTCTACTACGGCTTTTATGAGCGGAAGTTGTACATGAGGGGGATTTTCGGGAAGAAACTCCTCGCGGCCTCTTTCAGTATGCAGGGCGATGGGATCGTAAGTGAAAACAGAGAAACAGATCATTCCCTTGTCTCCGATGATTTCTATACGGTCTTCCTTGGCCGATTCATGGGCAACGAAACACCATGATCCTGATCCCGGCAGACCGGAATCAAATTTGAAGCAGGCACTTATCGTATCTTCTGCCGGATATAACCCGCCACGGTTGCTCTTGTATCCTTGGGCTTCGAGAATGCAGCCGAACATATCTTGTAGCAAATCCAGCTGGTGAGGAGCCAGATCATAGAAATAACCGCCGCCGGCAATATCAGGTTGTACACGCCAGGGAAGGTTGGTACTGTTGTAATCCAAAGCGCGTGGAGGCTGGGCGAAACGTATCTGTATGTTGATGACATTGCCTATTTCTCCGTCCTCTACCATCTGGCGTACTTTTTGGAAATAAGGAAGATAGCGTCTGTAATAAGCTACGAAACAAGGAATTCCTGTTTCCTGTGATATGCGGTTGATGCGTGCACAGTCTTCATAGCTGGCCGCCATAGGTTTCTCGATGTATACGGGCTTTCCTGCCTTCATGGACATAATGGCAAAAGTGGCATGAGAAGAGGGGGAGTGGCTATATAAATAGCATTGACATCTTCATCTCCTATTAACAGCTGCGGATCGGAGTACCAGCGGGGAATGTTGTGTCTTTTGGCGTATGATTGAGCTTTTTCTTTGTCACGGCTCATTACGGCCACTACCTCTGAACCTTCGATCAGGGCAAAGGCTGGTCCGCTTTTCTTCTCGGTCACTTCTCCGCAACCGATGAAGCCCCATTTTACTTTGTCTAATTTAACCATGGTAATAACTTTTTTGTCATTCCGCTTAAAATAATAACAATTTATATTGCAAAGATAGGACTATTTTGCAATTTCAGCCGGATAAAAATCAGTTATTGTAATATTTCTTGCGCAACAGTTTGAATGCAGGAGTCTTGACGTAGTCATTTAACCAGGAATTCAGGCTGTCAAGCAATATTGGAGAATGTTTGCTTACTCCCCATGAATAGAATTGTGAGAAGCTGATGGCTGTTTCTATATCCAATTGTGGAAAATCATTGATGGAGGCTTTGGCAATGCTCTCGTCGCATACGGCATAGTCTATGTCACCATGTGCTACCATGGCCAGTAATTGTTCTTGTCCGTATTTCTCCACTTCTTTGATATAGATGGTATCGCCTATTTCGTTACTTAAATTATGTATGCGCAGGATGGCAGGTGAGTTTTTGACTAGATGAAGGGTCTTGCGGGCTAGTTCCAACTGGCTGTGAATGTACAGACTATCGTTTTCTTTTTCGGGTTTACGCTGTACCAGTACTTGTTTGTTCAGTATAATGGGGCGGGTAAACAACAGGGAGTCTTTGTATTCTGTGGTAACTACCGTGCTGTTGGCCAATATATCGTATGTTCCTTTTTGTACGCCTTCCAGTCTTTTGGAAAAGCTCATTTCAGGAGTGATTTCCGGTTTCAGTCCTTTGCTGTGTGCAAAAGCATGGAGCAGTTCGTAGTGGAAACCAGAAACGGTGTCGCCGTCGGCATAAAAACTGATAGAATTGTACTCGGTAACGGCACGCAGGATTCCCGATGCCGCTATTTCTGCATAATCGCGGGGCAGACTGGTTTCAGCCTCCGTTTTCTTTTTGAAGAAGATGGAGGATAGGGTTACTGCAAGGATACCCATCAGAATGTATTTCAGATATTTTCTCATATAGACCGTCAATCAAAGAAATTCCATGAAAGGCCGAACTTTATCATTCGCGGATTGATTGGGTAGTGAGGCGCCAGGAAGTAATTGGATTTTCCCGAACCGGCATTGACGTGATACATCATAATAAAGAAGCGGGTACGTTTTAAATGCAGGTTGGCATAGACGTTGACTATCGGAAAAGCTCCTATCTCGATTTTGTCATCAGGATTCTGGTTATAGAATTGTCCGATGACGGGGGAGTAGTCTGGCGCGTAATATTTACTGAAATAACGCACATCTGCTCCCATTTCTATCTGGAGTACTTTTTTGGCGAGACCGAATTTCATGTACAAGTTGCCGTAAGCCGACAATTCCGGTAAGGGCAGAATGTCTTGCTCACTTGATTTTTGATAGGCTACTTCACCGTCGAGATGAAATATTCCTACTTTCAATTTTTGTTGCAACATTGCTGTGAATATTTGTATATTGCCGGAGTGCTGTCTTACGGCTGCATTGTTCTTGAAACCGGTGACATTTCCTTCACTGTCTTTTACCGGTATGCTGCATTGGCCAGATAAGTGTAGTTCTTTATATTTTCCACTCCGGCACGCAGTTGGGTTCCCCATCTGTTCAGACTTAGTTTTCCTTCCAGTCGGGTTCTCATTATTTTGGATAAATCGTTGTTGTCCCACCAGTAATGTTTGGATTGGAAATGCCTGAAATAGAATACGGGGTTCTGGTTCTTGATGAATGCATTTACATCCAGTCTCACCGTATCTCCGAATAAACGGAGATTCAGATCCCCTCTGCCTTCTACGCTGAATTGTCCTGCATCTTCACCGGCTATGGCCAATTCTCCTAGAATATTGTAATGTAATAGTTTTCCTTGTTTTTTGGATAGTTCGCCGCCAATGGAGAGTGAACTTTCCTTATAGTTGTTGATAATGCGCTGTCCCGGTATGTTTGTCGTGTCGGTCAAGGCGAAGTTTCGGTATTCATAACTTAAAAAGGCGGTAAGTCCGGCTTTCGCCCATTTGTTGAATCCTTCTTGTAAAGCAATGCCAATGGTATTTTTGATGGATGTGCGCTTCGTCTTGTCTATTGAGTCGGTCCCCAGATAGTTATGTTCAAAATACTTCTGATTCTGTGCGTCATCGTATGAGATGTATTTGCGATTGTTCAAGTCCACTTGTAATGTATGTATGAAGCTTGTGACAGGAACAAATACCTGCGTTATTTTTACGGAGTCCGTATCCACACTGTCCTGTTTTTCTTTATAGAACCCTAAGTTGTAACGATGTGTCAGGAAGGCATGGTAGCTGGTGTTGTGATTCCATATCTGACTCAGTCGCGTTGGGATTTCGTTGGCGGAATATTCTTTTTTGCCTTCTGCCATATCCAGCGGGTTGGTGATATACCGGTCGTCCGTGATACCTCCGTTTTCTGCCATCTTCAAGTTATCGTTGTTGAATATGAAATGCATGTCATATTTGTCTCCCCGGTAGCTGGAGAACAGGCCACCGTTGAAGAAGGCTGTGGACTGATCTTGGTAAAGCCCCCGGCCATACAGGTAATCTATGTAGAATCCAAACCCCAGTCTTTTGTTTGCATTGATGGCAAAATAGGATTTGAAGCGTTCTTCTCCGTCACGGCTGCCTCCTCCTTTGTAATAGCTCAGGTTCGTGAATGGAGAAAATGTATTGGTGAATATGACATCTTCCGGACGTTGTACGCAAAAGTCGTATGGGTCGGTGAAAAAGTATTGGCTGGGATCCCGACGGTCAAAAAAGATGCGTGAGAGGCGGGGGGAACCCAAATTTCCCAAGTAATTGTATTGTCCGGTGTAGCCGCCCATGTCATTTGAGTTCTGGAAAGCGTGCTGCAAGGTATCTACGGGGATATAAGTGACATTGCCAAAACGACTGTCCACTTTCCATGAGTACAGTCCGATGGGGATAGTGTTGGCATCTACTACGGCTGTCGTGTCTATGGGGTTTCCGTTACGGTCATATTGGTTTCTGTCCAGTCCGTTTGCCGAGGAACCGAACTGATTGTTCAGGGTATTCATTGTCCGCTGTGCCATCAAGGAAGTATGGAAGCACAGGAATAATAAAAAAATAATAGAGAATATTCTTTTCATAACGGCGGCAAAGATACAATATAAAAATAAAAGGAAGAGCTTTTCCGCTATGGAAAGTTCTTCCTTTTATTATTCGTTTAGAGTTATTTTAACTTACTGAGGTTTAATAATCTCCATTCCGATTCGGATGGCTTCTTCATTCATCGGTATCAGATGATGGTGACGTTCGGGCAATGTTTTGCGTAAAGCTTTTATTACACTTTCAATGGATACTACGGGACGCAGTTTCAGCAAGCCTCCTAAGACAATCATATTGAAGGTCTTTGCCATTCCTTTTTCGTTGGCGGCATCCATTGCGTCAATACGATAGATTTGTATGTCCTTACGTGTCGGAGGCTCGATGATTCCGTATCCGTCATAAATGAGGATACCACCCGGTTTGATTTTGCCTTCAAACTTTTCCAATGAGGGTTGGTTCAGTATGATGGCTGTGTCATATTGGCTGAGAATGGGTGAAGAGATGCGTTCATCACTGACAATCACCGTTACGTTAGCGGTTCCTCCCCGTTGTTCGGGACCGTATGCCGGCATCCAGGTTACTTCCTTGTCTTCCATCAGTCCGGAATAGGCAAGTATCTTACCCATGGATAGCACACCCTGACCGCCGAATCCTGCTATAATGATTTCCTGTTTCATGGTTTCTGTCTTTTTATTCTTTATCTTTCAAATCACCCAGCGGATAGAAGGGGAACATGTGTTCCACCATCCAGTCATTGGATGCTTGCGGAGTCATTTTCCAACCGGAATTACAAGTCGATACAATTTCCACCAAATTGGATCCTTTGCCATTCATTGAGTTTTCGAATGCCTTGTGGATAGCCTTTTTTGCTTTGCGGATGGCAGGAACCGTATGTACGGCCTGGCGGGTAACGTAGGCGGTGCCTTCCAAAGTGGCGGCAATTTCTGTCATTTTCAGCGGATAGCCATGAATGGCTACATCACGACCATAGGGGCAGGTGGCTGTCTTCATGCCAACCAGCGTGGTAGGAGCCATTTGCCCACCGGTCATTCCATAAATGGCGTTGTTGATAAAGATGATAGTAATGTTTTCGCCACGATTTAAAGCATGGATGGTTTCGGCAGTGCCGATACATGCCAGGTCACCATCTCCCTGGTAGGTAAATACCAGACGTCCGGGCCATAAACGCTTGATGGCGGTAGCTACGGCTGGTGCGCGTCCGTGGGCGGCTTCTTGCCAATCGATGTCTAGATAGTTGTATGCAAAAACGGCACATCCTACCGGTGACACACCGATTGTCTTATCTTCCATGCCCATTTCTTCAATAACTTCGGCTATTAACTTGTGAACCACACCGTGGCTGCATCCGGGGCAGTAATGCATCGGATTGTCATTCATCAGTGTCGGTTTCTTATAAACCAGGTTTTCGGGTTTTATGATTTCTTCTTTTGTCATAGTTTCTCCTCCTATTGCTTATAACATGAACCGCATAAAGAATTCCATCAGCTTGAGAAAAATAGCTGCTGCACAGACATAGATGAATACTTTGAAGTCACTTGCCATGAAGTAAGTGATGACAGCCGCTAGTGCCAGTGCCATGAAAAGTATGTTCAATATGTTTCTGATCAGATCGATATTCATACGGTCTTATTTTATTAGTTTCTCTTTCAGTGCAGTGATTACTTCATCCGGATCGGGAACAATACCACCCAGACGTCCGAAGTGTTCTACAGGCACTTTGCATTCTACGGCCAGACGGACATCTTCTACCATTTGTCCGGCGTTCAATTCTACAGTGAGGATACCTTTTACCTGTGCGGCGCGTGCTGCAATAGCTTTCGACGGGAACGGCCATAGGGTAATAGGACGGAGCAAACCAACTTTGATGCCTTCTTCCCGAGCCATTTCCATTGCTTTTTGGGCAATGCGGGCACAAGAACCGAAAGCTACGATCAAATATTCGGCATCTTCGCAGTGAAGTTCTTCGAAACGTACTTCGTTTTCTTCTATTTCTGCATATTTTTTCTGAAGATGGATATTACGTTTTTCCATTTCGGCAGGATCGAGTTCCAATGAGGTGATGATGTTGGGAGTACGGTGGTGGGTTCTGCCGGTAGTGGCCCACGGACAACGGGCTATGACTTCTTCATCTGTCAGGCGTGTGCGCTGTTCGGGCAATACTACTTTTTCCATCATCTGTCCGATAACGCCGTCTGCCAGAATAATGGCGGGATTGCGGTATTTGAAAGCCAGATCAAAAGCTATACCTACGAAATCTGCCATTTCCTGTACTGATGCAGGAGCCAGGGCTATGAGGCGATAGTCTCCGTGACCGCCGCCTTTCACTGTTTGGAAATAGTCGGCCTGACTAGGTTGGATGGTTCCTAATCCGGGACCTCCGCGCATGACATTGACAATCAGGCAGGGGAGTTCGGCACCGGCAATGTACGAGATGCCTTCCTGCTTTAAACTGACGCCGGGACTGGAGGATGAGGTCATTACCATTTTACCGCTCGCTGCACCGCCATATACCATGTTGATTGCTGCGACTTCACTTTCTGCCTGCAACACCACCATACCGGTAGTTTCCCAAGGTTTCTCTTCGGCCAGCGTTTCCAATATTTCCGATTGGGGAGTGATGGGATAGCCAAAGTAACCGTCTACTCCGATACGGATAGCGGCGTGGGCTATGGCTTCATTTCCCTTCATTAAAACGACTTCTTCTGCCATATTTGTTACATTTATTGTTGTTTTACTTTATACACAGTGATGCATCCGTCCGGACAGACTGTGGCACATGATGCGCAACCATTGCAGGTATCTTCTAATACCTGGTGGGCGAATGTGTATCCTTTTTTATTCACTTGTTTGGCATTGAGCGCGATTACATGCAGCGGACATGCCACTACACATAGATTGCAACCTTTGCAACGCTCTGTGTCTACTACAATAGCACCTTTAATCTTTGCCATGGGTTAGTTATTATTGATTATACATGTCTTTATTATAGAAATTCAGAATATTCATAATCATGTCACGGGCGGAAACGGCCGGACTTTCCGGATTACGCTCGATAGCTTCCAGATAATTGTTCAAAGCTTGTTGCCAGTCTCCCATTTTGCGGTAGGCGTTACCCAGTAAGTAATAGGGTTCATCGTTGACGTGCGCATCGTTTCGGATGAAATTAGTTAGCGCATGAATGGCTCTTTCCGTATCACCCTGTTCGATAAGTGTCTTTATGTCCTGTAATTGTTCCGTCATAAGGCATGATTGTCTCATTGTTGTTTACAAAGATACTCTTTATTTGTTATGAAAGGGAAGATTGGAGCAGAAAAAACGGCTTTCTTGCTAAAAACATTTAAAAAAAGGAGAGAAAGATAGGGAAAAAATGGAAGAATGATTTCTTCTAATGGTTTGATTATTATAGAAATGGTTTCAAGTGAAACGGTTGATAGAGGAACGGTGTTATTTATTCTTAAAGGGGAGACATGTTTGAATGGTATTTGTCATGGTGCTTTTGGGGAAGTATATGTAGATCGTTTGTATGTTTTTTAGGGGGAGTTGTCAGGTTATCTCCCCCTAAGTTTTATGTATTATCAGAATAAACTGTCACGGTATAAATATATGGGAGAAAAGACTATTTTATTACTTCACCTACATACATATTATATGCCTTCTTACCGTCATTACTGGGGTTCATCTTTTTTGCTTCCTCACCGGTAACGGTCTGTTTCATCAGTTTCTTGCAGTTTACTATCAACCACGGCTCGCTATTACCTTGCTTGTAGAACGAAATTTTATAATTATCGCTCTGATCCATCAGCATATTGCCCATTGATTTGGCTTGGTCGATTACGCAGAATGCTACTTCTTTGCCGAATAACTGGCCGAAACCTCCCCAGCATTCTTTACCGATTTCGAATTGTTCATCGTTTCCGGCAGTAATTGTCATACGTGAGGATGCCTTGATTTGGTCATCTATGCTTTGTTCTTTGTTGGGAGTTGCATTATTGGCTGCTTTTATTTCGGTATTACCCTCAGAACCACCGATGACAGCCGGTTGGGCAGGGGGAGTTACCGGAGTGGCGGTAACTATTGTTGTTGCATTTGATATCGGAGTAGCTGTCACGCCCGGAGCAGGAGCAACTGCAATTTGTGAGTTGTTCAAGACCTTGTTGCCCAATGTATCTTGGATGGATTTGAACAGTGTGTCTTTCAAGTCAATAGTCTCTCTTCTGAATTTGCCGCAGATGGGAGCCAGCTTGGTCTTCGATTTGTTTAAAGCCATATCGTCTACAATCCATTCCTCTGCACTGTATTTTTCTCCTCCGTCACGAGCTTCATCATACCAATAACGGATACGGGTCATTTCGATATCACATTTTCCGTTTTCGCAGGTGATAAACAACTGATAATAAATTCTGGTTCTGTCCAATGACAATGCAGAGGAGGAGAATACCAGATATTCTTCGCCACCTGCTGCAATGGTTCCTTCATCTTCATTGGTGTAAAGAACACGTGCATTGAACTTGCCTTCGGGCTTGAAACGTTCTGTGGCCCATTTCAGCATGGTGCCATATAGCTGGTCTTTCGTTAAAGACGGTGCCTGTATCTCTGTTTTGAAAGAAACTTTACCGTCATCCATAGTTATCGCTCCCGCCAGATATTTGGGATCTGTCTGTGCCATAGCGATGAATGGCAGACATAGGAGCATTAAAAAAGAATCTTCTTCATAGTAATATTTTTTATTTTATATTTTAATCTAAGCAAAGATAGGAATAAAAAAGAGAAGCTATAATGCCTCTCTTTTTTTACTTTTATTATTATTGCGTGAATTTTACTTTACAGGTATCTTTTCAATGCGCTTTTGGTGACGTCCGCCTTCGAAGCCGCTGTTAAAGAATTCATCCAATATTTTTTCGGCCATTTCATGGTCAATGAATCGTCCCGGCATTACCAGAACATTGGCGTCATTGTGCTGACGTGACAGATGAGCTATCTCGGGCATCCAGCATAGTGCCGCACGGATACCCTGATGTTTGTTCAATGTCATGCTGATGCCTTCACCGCTTCCGCAAATTGCCACTCCGGGTCCGCATTCTCCGGCTTCTATAGCCAGTGCAAGCGGATGGGCATAATCTGCATAGTCACAGCTTTCTGTACTGTATGTACCGAAATCTTTGCATGGATAGCCTTTTTCAGTTAACCATGTCTTTACAAACTCTTTCAGTTCAAATCCTGCATGATCGGATGCCAGTCCTATTTTTTTCATGCCAGCATTTCTTTTACTTGGTTATACACGTTCTGTGCGGTAAAGCCCAGCTTTTCATCCAATACTTTGTAAGGAGCGGAGAATCCGAATGATTCCAGACCGAATACCTTACCGTTGGCACCTACCAAACCTTCAAGGTTTACAGGAAGACCGGCAGTCAGACCGAATACTTTAGCCCCTGTGGGAATGATACTGTTTTGGTATTCCTTGCTTTGGCTGCGGAACAATCCCTCAGAAGGAGCGGATACGATACGTATTTTTATGCCATCCTTGCGGAGAAGTTCTGCACCTGCTTCCAAAGTGGAAACTTCGGAACCTGAAGCGACTAGGATTACATCCGGATTTTCATCGGAGCCTGCAACAATATAAGCGCCTTTGGCAGCCTGTGAGTAGTCGTTTCCTGCAGGCAGATTCGCGATATTCTGGCGGGAGAAGATCAGTGCGGTGGGGGTGCTGGTATTTTCCATGGCCAATTTCCATGCCACAGTGGTTTCTTCCGCATCTGCCGGACGGAGTACCAACATAGAATTGTGTCCTTTGTGGTTTTTCAGTTTTTCCATCAGGCGGATTTGTGCTTCTTGTTCTACCGGTTCGTGAGTAGGACCGTCTTCACCTACACGGAATGCGTCGTGTGTCCAGATGAATTTGACGGGAAGTTCCATCAAGGCAGCCATACGTATGGCGGGTTTCATGTAGTCTGAGAATACGAAGAAGGTAGCGCATGCAGCAATCACACCTCCGTGAAGTGCCATACCCAGGCAGCAGCAAGCCATGGTTAATTCGGAAACACCAGCCTGCAGAAATGCACCGGTGAAGTCGTCTTTTGTGAATGCATGTGTTTTCTTCAAGAAACCGTCGGTCTTGTCTGAATTTGACAGGTCGGCAGAAGAAACGATCATGTTTTCTACTTCTGTGGCCAGTACACCGAGAACTTTGGCAGAAGCGCTGCGTGTAGCATCTCCGGCTTTTTGTTCGATAACATTCCAATTTACTTTCGGAGCTTTGCCAGAGAACCATAGTTCCAATTTAGCAGCCAGTTCGGGGTTAGCTTTAGTCCATTCAGCTTTAGCCGCATATTTTTCTGCAACAATTTTTTTCAGTTCCTCTGCACGTTTGGCATACAACTCTTTTACTTCAGGGAAGATTTGGAAAGGATTGGTTGGATCGCCGCCTAAGTTTTTGATTGTATTGATGTAAGCATCACCTCCCAAAGGAGCGCCGTGGGTGGCACAGTTACGTTCATAACTGGAATCATCCGCTTTGCGTGCGCCTTTACCCATAATGGTCTTACCGATAATTAATGTGGGCTGACCGGTTACGGCTTTCGCTTCTGTCAGAGCCGTGCGGATTGCATCGGGATCATTACCGTCGATGGTAATTACTTTCCAGTGCCATGCTTCGTATTTCTTGGCAACATCTTCGCTGGTAACAGCATCGGTAGCGGTAGACAGCTGGATGTCGTTTGAATCATAAAACATGATCAAGTTGTCCAGCCCCAAATGACCTGCCAGACGGCCTGCACCCTGAGAAATCTCTTCTTGAATACCCCCATCGGATATATAGGCATAGATGGTCTGGTCCATGACATGACCCAGACGGGCTTTCAGAAATTTGGCAGCGATAGCAGCACCTACTGCAAAAGTGTGTCCTTGTCCTAACGGGCCGGAAGTATTTTCAATACCGCGCATGATGTCCACTTCAGGGTGTCCCGGAGTCGGACTGCCCCATTGGCGGAACTGTGCCAGTTCTTCCATGGTGAATTTGCCGGTCAGTGCCAAAGTGGAATACAGCATCGGTGACATGTGGCCTGGATCAAGGAAGAAACGGTCACGCCCTTCCCAACGCGGATTTTCAGGATCGTAAACTAAAAACTCAGAGAAAAGCACGTTTACAAAATCAGCGCCACCCATAGCTCCACCCGGGTGTCCTGAATTAGCTTTCTCTACCATCGAAGCAGCCAGAATACGGATGTTGTCCGCTGCACGGTTCATAAGTTTCTTTTCGTTCATATTAAAATAATATTATAATTTGAATGCTATTAGTGAGTCGGTTTATCTTTGCTATTTTATTTAATATCTGCAAAGATAACTCTTTATGTGTAAACCGCAACATGTAAAGAGGCTCTTTTTTAAGCCCGTTTGACTCACTTCTTAAATCGGGTCGCTGCTTCTTCAACAGGTAGTCCTGCCTTATAGTTTTCGATATATGTGTTGAATCCGGCTACATCTTCGGCTGTTGGCGATATTTCAATACCGGCATCACCGGCGAATACTTTGTCTTCCAGAAAATCTGCCAGGGATTGTTTCTTTTCATTGTTGACAAGGTAAGAACCTAGCAGGGCGATTCCCCATGCGCCACCTTCACCGGCAGTTTCCATTACGGAAATAGGGGAGTTTATAGCTGCTGCAAGTATTCTCTGGCCTACACCTTTCGTTTTGAATAATCCGCCGTGTCCTGTGATTCTGTCTACTTTGATTTTCTCTTCATTGAAAAGAATGTCATTACCTATCTTAAGAACTCCGACTGAAGCGTATAAATGGGTACGCATAAAGTTGGCGAGGTTGAATTTGTCATTTGCAGAACGTACAAACAATGGCCTTCCGTCGGCAAGTCCTGTCACGGGTTCACCTGAAATATAATTATACGAAATAAGACCACCGCAATCTGCATCGCCTGCGAGCGCATGATTGTAAAGTTTTCCATATAATTCATTCATATCTACGGGGATACCCAGCAGTTCTTGGTATTCTTTGAACAGATTGATCCAGGCATTGAGGTCGGAGGTGCAGTTGTTGCAATGTACCATAGCTACAAGGCTTCCGTCGGGAGTGGTAACCATGTCAATCATTTCGTATGGCTTGGACAACTCTTTTTCCAATACAATCATGGAAAATGAGGAAGTGCCTGCTGATACATTCCCGGTGCGTTGCTTGACAGCGTTGGTTGCTACCATGCCGGTTCCGGCATCTCCTTCCGGAGGCAGACAGGTACACCTGCTTTCAAGTGGCCCGACACGTCCAGCCTCTTGGCACCTTCCGGGGTAAGGAACCCTGCATTCTCGCCGGCGGGTAAGACTTTGGGCAGGATATCTGTCAGTTTCCAAGGGTATCCTTTAGGAGCTACCAACTTGTCGAACTTGGCTATCATTTCGGCAGAATAATTCTTGGTAGCCGGGTCTATGGGAAGCATTCCTGATGCATCACCTATGCCCAGAACTTTCTGACCTGTAATTTGCCAATGAATGAAACCTGCAAGGGTGGTCAGATAGTCAATGTTACTTACGTGTTCTTCATTGTCTAAAATAGCTTGGTATAAATGAGAAATGCTCCATCTCAGAGGAATGTTATATACGAATAATTCAGATAAAGCGGCGGCTGCCGGACTGGTATTGGTGTTTCTCCATGTACGGAAAGGTACAAGGATTTCTTCTTCTTTATTGAATGCCATATAACCATGCATCATGGCACTGACACCGATTGCCGCCAGGGTTTCTATTTCTGTGTCATATAGCTTTTTTACGTTGGAACGGAGATCTGCATAGCAGTCTTGCAGGCCATGCCAGATAGCTTCCACACTGTAAGTCCACAGTCCGTCTACCAGTTGGTTTTCCCAGCTATGGCTTCCCTGGGCAATGGGCTTGTTTTCCTGGTCAATCAAAACAGCTTTGATTCGTGTTGATCCGAATTCTATGCCTAGAATAGCTTTTCCTGCTTCGATGGTTGATTTTGCATCTGATTTCATATTAAAACCTATAATTTAAGGTACAACAATAATGATGATAAAATAAGGTGGGATGTGCCAAGAATCTTATTAGCCTTGACACATCCCCTCTTCATGGATGAATTAGCAAAGTGCTTTGTTCAGCATATAGTAGACTTCGTTCATGCGAAGCTCTTTCTTGAAGTTGCTGATGGTAGTATCTTTGTCGATACGGATCATTTCGATACCTGCAATCTCAGCATAGTCTTCCCAATATTCTGCTGTCAGATCATAAGAGAAGCAAGAATGATGTGTTCCACCTGCCAGGATCCATGCGCCTGCACCTACTTCGAAATTAGGCATCGGAATCCACAGGGCGGAAGCAACCGGTAATTTGGGCAACGGTTTCGGCTCGATGCATTCTACGTCGTTCACGATCAGACGGAAACGGTTACCCAAGTCTACTACAGTGGCGGTACAACCTGAGCCTACTTTTGAAGTGAATACAAGACGGGCTGTCTGGCTCTTGCGAATACCTATGCCTAGGAAGTGTACTTCCAGACGTGGTTTGGAAGCGGCGATAAGAGGACAAACTTCCAGCATATGTGATTGCAGGATAGCACTGTTTGCACCATCGAAGTTCAATGTGTAATCTTCCAGGAAAGAACAACCTTTGGAAAGTCCTTGGTTCATCACCCATACGGTACGGTAGAGAGCTGCTGATTTCCAGTCACCTTCCGCACCGAATCCGTAGCCTTCAGCCATCAGACGCTGGGAAGCCAGTCCCGGAATCTGATCGAAGTAGCTGCCGTCTGTTTGGCCCAAATCATCAAAATTAGTAGTGAATCCTTTGGCGCCTTTGGCTTTAAGGATGGCACGAAGAGCTAATTCGGCTTTTGCAGCGTTCCATACTTTCTGATAAGCTTCGGTTGATTTATCTTCTAATGAAGCATCGTGGTCGTATTCGTTGAAGTAAGTTGCTACAAGTGCCTCTACATCTGTATCCTTGATGTTTTTATGGTATTCCATCAGTTCGCTTGCCGGACAGTAATCTACGTGATACCCCATACGTTGTTCTGCTTCCACTTTATCACCGTCAGTTACAGCTACATTATTCATCTGATCGCCAAAACGGATGATCAGCATATCCTGAGAGTCTGCCCAACCTGCACAAACGCGCATCCAAACGGCAATCTTGTGCTGGGTGTCTTCGTCTTTCCAGTAACCTACCACTACTTTGCGGCGGATGCGCATACGGGTACAGATATGTCCGAATTCGCGGTCACCATGGGCGGATTGATTCAGATTCATGAAGTCCATATCCATGGTATCCCAAGGAATTTCCTTATTGAATTGAGTGTGTAGATGTAACAGTGGTTTCTTTAACTGTTGCAGACCGTGAATCCACATTTTAGCTGGGGAGAAAGTGTGCATCCAAGTGATGACACCGATACATTTTTCATCGTTGTTGGCTGCTTTGAACACTGCTTCCACTTCTTTGGAAGAGTTGGCTGTTCCTTTATATACTACTTTTACAGGAAGTTTCCCTGATTCGTTCAGTCCGTTTACCATTTCATTGGAGTGAGCGTCTACTGCTATAACTGCGTCACCTCCGTACAGAAGCTGTGCTCCTGTTACAAACCATACTTCATACTGATCAAATGCTTTTTCCATAATGTTATATTTTAAAAGGGTTATTAATTTCTTTGTTTCTTATTTCTGTCCATAATAGGCATTGGGGCCGTGTTTGCGGCTGAAATGCTTTTCTATTAATAAAGAATTCATCGTTAAATGAGGGTTGGCGGCAAAAGCGATACTTGCCATTTTGGCTACCTGTTCCATGACTACTGCATTATGTACAGCATCATTGGCATCTTTTCCCCATGCAAAAGGACCATGATTTTTTACTAGTACTCCCGGAGTATGTACAGGGTTCAGGTTCTTGAAACGTTTCACAATCACATTGCCTGTTTCCTGTTCGTAGGCACCTTTTACTTCCTCTTCAGTCATATCTGCGGTACAAGGAATGGCGTCATGGAAATAATCGGCATGAGTCGTTCCGATATTGGGGATATCCATTCCGGCTTGTGCCCAGGCGGTAGCATAGGTGGAGTGGGTATGTACACTCCACCTATTTCGGGGAATGCTTTATATAGAACTACATGGGTGGGAGTATCTGAAGACGGACGAAGAGAACCTTCTACCACGTTGCCGTCCAGATCTACTACAACCATGTCTTCAGCTTTCATATCATCGTATGATACGCCACTGGGTTTGATTACTACCAGACCTGTTTCACGATCGATGGCAGAAACATTTCCCCATGTAAAAATAACTAGTCCGTGTTTCACCAAATCCAGATTGGCACGGAATACTTTTTCTTTTAATTTTTCTAACATAATGAATAATTGGGTAATGTGGCAATCTGCTAATTTGTCAATTGGCAAATTATTGCATCGGCACATTATTTTAAAGTTTAAATTTCGGATCTTTTCTGTAGGCCTTATCATTAAATTTATAAAGATAAGCACCTCGTCGGGAACCTGATTTGTCTATCAAATCTGTTTTTTCAATGAAATCCATTTCGCTACCCGCTTGCGGAAATTCCGCTTGTCCATCGGTTCGCCATAGATTGCCTCATATAGATTTTGCAACTGTGTCAGGGTAAACAGTTCGGGCAGCAGGTTAAAACCAATTGGATTGTATGATGCTTTGTGCTTCATCAGTTCACGTGCTTTGGAAATCATGATCGGATGGTCGAAAATGAGCTGTGGCAGTTCGTCTATTTTTGTCCAATGGGCATTGTGCTGCTGCACTAGTTCCCTATCATATTCATTTACATTGACTAAAGCATAATAGGCTACTGATATGACTCGTTCTCCCGGATCGCGCTCTAAGTCGCCAAATGTGCCTACTTGTTCCATATATACATTTTCCAATCCGGTCAGTTCTGCCAATACCCGTTTGGCGGCAGCGTCTACACTTTCGTCTTCTTGTACGAATCCTCCCATCAAAGACCATTTTCCCATAGCCGGTTCAAAATTTCGTTTTAGTAGAAGCAGTTTTAATTCTCCTTCGTCAAAACCGAAAATGATACAGTCTACAGATACATAGAATTTAGGGTTTATGTTATAATAGGTGGTCATGGTTTAGCGTCGGTTTAAAATTAACAGGCTGTATTCTTCAAGATAATTCAAAGCATACAGCCTTTAATTTATGGTTTACCAGAAATAAGCATAGAATAGTGCACAAAGCAGAACTACACCTAAAGAGGTAATAACATCCCATTTGTTCCAACTCTTTCTGATAAGTTCCTTGTAACTGCCGGTAAAGGTGATGGCTTCCACTTGTTTGGCGGTTGGAGCCGGAGTGAAGCATGATACAACAACCATTAACAACAAGAGGAATACAAGTAGCCATATTTCAAAAATAAGCCAGTTTGTCTGCCAAAACCAAGTTGTATTTTCCCAAAACCAGCCGGTCATCACATCTTTTCCGGTGTTGGTGAGGATATTAGTCAGCAAACGGAGCATACCAATTAGGAAACCTACAATCATGGCTGTTTCACCGGCTTTCGGAGTGATTTTCTTGGAGAATATACCAAGTGCAAATACGGCTACCATTGCAGGTGCAAGGAGGGACTGTATGCCTTGCAGGTAGTCGTAAAGGCTGCCGAGGCTCATCATTACAGGAATCCATGCCATGCCGAGGATAACTACAACTACGGTGGCGATACGTCCTACCATAACATAAGTAGCTTCACTTTTGTTTTTAAACATGGGCTTGTAAAAGTCTTCTGTAAAAAGTGTGGCGCATGAATTAAAGAAAGCAGCCAGTGAAGCAACCAATGCGCAGATGAATCCGATAGTTACAATACCTTTTACACCGGCAGGCAGAACATCCTTTACCATTACAGCAAAAGCCGCATCTGTATTTGACATATCAAATTCACCTTTTGCAGCCAAGGCGGCAGCTACCATCCCCGGAATAAGAAACATGAAGACAGGCAGGATTTTAAAATAACCGGCTGCAATAGTACCTCTGCGGGCACGCTTCATTACCACATCATTATCTTCGCCTTTACGCTGTCCAAGTACACGCTGTACGATATGCTGGTCGGTACACCAATACCAGAAACCGATGATGGAAGCTCCGATAAATACCCAGAATCCAGGATAATCTTGATACATCGGGTCTGCTTCGGTCCAGTGAAACATATGGTTGGCACCATAAGCGTGTCCGTCTGCTCCTACATTCATGGCGCTACGCGCATGATCCATCATTCTGTCCATCCTGTAGCAATATTACCGTCTCCCAAGGCTGACAGTCCCAGGAAAAGAACCAAGAAAGAACCGATGATTAAAATAGGGGTTTGAATAGCTGAGAGGGTCATTACTCCTTTCATTCCACTCAGTACGGTGAAGATGCCGGTCAGGACAATAAGTCCGATTGCCCCATACCAAAAAGGAAGTCCAAGTAAGAACTCCAAAAAGATACCTCCGGTATAGGCGGTTACACTCACTTTAGTAAGAATATAGGCTATCAGTGTGATGATAGAAAGCCATGAACGGTACGCGGGGTATAACGGTATTTAAGGAAATCGGGCATGGTAATGATTTTGCCCATTTTATTGTTTAATAGTTGGTAGAATGGAACAAAAAGCCATCCTAGAAGAAGAATCATCCAACCTTGCATTTCCCAGTGTGCCATACCTACTCCGGATTTGGCACCGGTTCCTGCCAAACCTACCAGATGTTCCGAACCGATATTGGCTGCAAAGATAGCAGCACCAATGATGTACCATGGCTCACCTTTGCCAAATAGATAATCTTCACTGCTTGCTCCTTGTTGCGAGCGTTTGTCTTTTTGTACAGAGCGCCATACCGCCCATATCACAGCTACAATGCCGACTGCCAGTATTGTCCAGTCCAGCCAGATGAATTCATGTGAATTCCAATTCATGATATTAAATATTTAAAGTTTAACAATTATTTTTCAACACCGAATTTAAAGATACATTGGCTGTGATAGGTCTGTCCCGGTTCCAGAATTACAGAAGGCCATTGTGATTTGTTGGGGCTGTCGGGATAGTGCTGTGTTTCCAGACAAACAGACGCGCGTTGCGGATAAGTAATTCCCTTTTTCCCTTTTACGGTTCCATCCAAAAAGTTGCCTGTATAAACTTGTATTCCCGGTTCATTAGTATATACTTCCAAAGTGATACCACTAGTGGGGCTGGTCAGTTTGGCAGCCAGCTGGTTGATATCGCCTTTCGTGTTAAGTACCCAATTATGGTCGAAGCCGTTACCGAATTTTATTTGTTCGTTTTCAAAGTTAGTCACATCGGGGGCAATGGTTTTAGGAGTATTGAAATCAAACGGAGTTTCTGTTACTGCCATCATTTCTCCAGTGGTCATGAATGTGCTGTCAACGGGAGTGATGCTGTCTGCATTTACATAAAGAATATGGTCGGTGGCCGGATTGGCAGGGTTTCCACTCAAGTTGAAATAAGAGTGGTTGGTCATATTGATAACAGTCTTTTTGTCAGTTGTCGCTTCGTAATTTATGTCGATGGCATTGTCTCTTGTCAGTGCATAAGTAACAGTAGCGGTTACATTTCCCGGAAAATTGGCATCTCCATCCGGTGACTTCATAGTCAGTGTCATAGTACTGTCGTTTAATTGGTTTGCTTCATAAACTTGGTATTGCCATCCTTTAGGACCTCCATGCAGGCAGTGACCAAAATTATTTTGGGGTAATTGAATGGTTTCTCCATCCATTACGATGACTCCTTTATTAATGCGGTTGGCATAGCGTCCGATAGAAGCACCGAAGTCGCTTGGTATATTTTGGTAGTCAGCAATGCTGTCAAAACCCAGCACTACGTCTTTTAGATTTCCATTTTTGTCGGGGACCATGATAGATACAATACGTCCGCCAAAATTAGTTACGCATACTTCCATTCCGGCTGCATTCTTTAGCGTATACAGTTTAACAGGTTTTACGCCATCCACTATTGTTTCATAATTAGTGGGGTTTAATCCGGACTTTGTAAGTGTTTCTTGAGATTGTTTGGGAGCGCAAGCACTTAACAAGGTCAGTGCGATACCAGTTCCCAGAAAGGTTTTTTTCATGCTTTTCATGATATAAAAGTACTAATTAGTAATAGAGTATATGATTTTTGGTGTAAAAGTAACACTATTACTAATACATTGGATATGAAAAGAGTATGTTGTGCAACATAAAAGTGTATTTCCTACACTTTTATAGCATAAAGAAGAAAAAACCGCTTTGAATCCAAAGCGGTTTTTTCATATGTTAGCGAATTTGAGATCTTTTTTATACCAGCTTGCGAGAACCGTCACTGATGATACATCGTAAACTTTGGGACTTCTTCCGAACTTCTCTTTGAATCTTTCTTTGGCAGTGGTGATGAATGTTTCGTATAGTTCATTTTTAACCAGGTTGATTGTACATCCACCGAAACCTCCACCCATGACACGTGAACCGGTGACACCGCAGTCGAAAGCAACATCATTCAAGAAGTCAAGTTCTTCACAGCTTACTTCATACAATTTACTCATGCCATAGTGAGTTTCATACATCTTCTGTCCTACGGTTTCGTAATCACCTCTTTCCAAAGCATCGCAAACATCAAGTACACGTTGGATTTCTTCAATGACGTATTCTGCACGCATATAGTCTTCTTCACTGATCTCGGCTTTTGCTTCCTGCAACATTTCCATTGTACAATCACGTAAAAATTCTACATGAGGATGTTTTTTCTGGATGGCGGCTACAGCAGCTTCGCAGCTTTGGCGACGTTTATTATAAGCAGAAGAAGCCAATTCGTGTTTGACTACCGAGTCAACCAATACCAATCGGTAACCTTCCGGTTTGAACGGGAAGTATTGATATTCCAATGAACGACAGTCCAAACGGATCAAACTACCTTCTTTTCCGAATACAGATGCAAATTGATCCATAATACCGCAATTTACACCACAATAATTATGTTCTGTTGCCTGACCTACCTTGGCTAATTCAAATTTATCTATTTTGTTGTCACCGAAAAGTTCGTTGATAGCGAAAGCATACGTACTTTCCAATGCAGCAGATGAAGACATACCTGCACCCAAAGGTACGTCACCCGCAAAAGCAGTGTCAAAACCTTTCACATCTACACCACGTTTGATCATTTCACGGCAAACGCCGAAAATATATCTTGCCCAACTGGCTTTAGGGGCATCTTCTTCGTTCAAGCCGAATTCTACATAGTCTTTTAGATCAATAGAATAAGCACGTACCTTATCAGTACCATTAGGTTTGATTTCAGCAATCATACCTTTATCTACTGCTCCGGGAAAGACAAAACCACCGTTATAATCGGTATGTTCTCCAATAAGGTTAATACGTCCGGGTGATGCATATACTGAACCTGTTGTGCCATCAAAATGTTTGATGAAGCGACTTCTTACGTATTCTATATCCATGATATTAATAGTTTAAAGTTAATACTATATGTTTTTATAATTATTCTACAGGAATGTCTTTGTTTACGTTCTTGCATCCTACCAAACCATAGAACAACAGATAAGCAAGCAAAGCGATAATTAACCAATAGCTGGCCATATATCCCACAGCGTCAGAAATGAATTGCTGCAATAATGGGAAAATACCGCCACCGACAACCATCATCATAAAAATACCTGAAGCTTGTGCGGTATATTTGCCTAAACCTTCTACAGCGAGGTTGAAGATACCTCCCCACATAATGGACGTACATAAACCACAAAGTACCAAAAATAGGGCACTGACAGGTACAGAGGCCATTTCGAATCCATTTTCTACACTATATCCCGGCATAGAGACAGTGATTTCTTTTGGAGTGAAGATTGCGATTAATATAAAACAGATAGCTGTTGCGGAAACAACAATCAATTGTGTGCGTGTAGCTACTTTACCGCTGATGACACTACTTGCAGAACGTCCCACTAACATGAGCAACCAATAGATGGCAGCAATAGCACCACCGATAGCGGCACCGTTGGCAAGCAGGCCCGCACCTTTTTCCGTTGGGTCGGCAAGATAGAAATTTAATGTGCCTGGAATACCGATTTCAATACCTACATACACAAAGATACCGATTACACCTAATACAGTATGGCGGAAATTCCAAGGGCTATGAGAGAATTTCTCTTTTTCATGACCTGCTTTTCTTAGATGAGGCTCTGGAATGGCGATGAATGAAAGAGCGATAAACGCTGATACGAATACACCCATTGCGATGAAAAGCAGAGGAGCTACATCTGACATAGCTGTTTGAGGGGTAACAGAACCAATCAAGGCACCTACGAAAAGCGGAGTCAAAGTACCTGACAATGAGTTTAGAGCACCACCGGCTTGGATTAATTGGTTACCTTTGTTACCACCACCACCTAAAAGATTTAGCATCGGGTTAACTACTGTGTTCAGCATACATACACAAAAACCACAGACGAAAGCACCAAGCAGGTAGATGATAAAATTCATTTTAATGGCATATTCTCCTAAATTGAATACGTCTATATCTGCACCGAACAAACTGGAAATATATTGGATAAACAAACCGATGAAACCTACTGCCATGGCAATGAGGGCTGTTTTTTATATCCGATTTTTACAAGCATATTACCTGAAGGAATCCCCATAAACAGATATGCGAGGAAATTCATCATATTTCCCATCATACCCAAGGTATTGGCACCTGCATATTGGTTTTTCCATATTGTGCCGAAAGGCGCAGCAAGATTAGTAACGAAGGAAATCATCGCGAAAAGGAAGAACATTGTAATGATAGCGATGATATTACCGTTCTGTTTTTGTTGATTCATGGTTTTGAAAAAATTATAAGTTTATTAATTAGGTTATTTCATAAAATTATTTTTCTACACCGAATTTGTAGATGGTTACTTGATTGTAAGTTTCCCCCGGATGTAGAACACAAGAAGGGAAATGGCCTTTATTGGGCGTATCAGGAAAATGTTGTGCTTCAAAACAGATGGCACTTCTTGCTGGGAAAGTTGCTCCATGAGCACCTTCGAAACCATTGTGCCAGTTTGAAGTATAAACTTGTACACCGGGCTCTGTAGTGTATACTTCCATGCTACGACCGCTTTCGGGATCCACACATTTTGCTGCAAAACTCAGTGTGCCTGCTTCACGTTTGTTTAATACATAGCAGTGGTCATAGCCGGCACCGAATTCTAGCTGTTCGAATGGGTCATTGATTCTACTGTCTACTCTTTGAGGAGTACGAAAGTCCATAGGAGTACCTTCTACTTTGGCAATTTCGCCTGTAGGGATGGATACATTATCTATCGGAGTATAAAAATCAGCATTAATGGTTACGATGTTGTTATCAACGGTTGCCGTAGGATTGGCAATGCCTGATAGGCTGAAAAAACCGTGGTGAGTAAGATTTACCAATGTTGTTTTGTCTGTTGTAGCGTGGTAAGTAATGATGAATTCATTTTGATTACTTAAAGTGTACGTTACGTGAATATCCAAATTTCCCGGAAATCCTTCTTCGCCATCAGCAGATAAATAATGCAATTTCAAGCTTTGGGGAGTTTCCTGTTCTGCATCCCAAATGCGGGTATGAAATCCGGTAGGACCGCCATGCAGCGAGTTGGGACCATTGTTGATAGTCAGTGAATATTCTTTCCCTTCTAAAATGAATTTGCCTCCTGCTATACGGTTTCCGTAACGACCGATAAGAGTACTGAGGAAAGGTTCGTGGCTATTGATAACATGGGTTATACTATCATGTCCTTGAATGACATTGGCATATTTACCGTTTTTGTCCGGAACCATAATAGCTAATACTGCTCCACCATAGTTGGTGACAGCTATTTCAGCTCCGTTTTCATTTTTCAGAATGAAGAGGTCTGTTTGTTTCCCGTTCACTGTTGTCTGAAAATCGGCCCGTTTCAGGCCGCATAAATTCTCATCGGAAGTAGATGTGTTTATCATGTTATTGAAAATCTTTTTATTTTATGTATAAAACTAATGCAAATAAAAAGATTTTCTTCGGTATTCCCAAACTTTTTCTATAAAAGTGAACGGACTAAACGTGAAATTTTAATAAATCCGCAACGATAAAGCTGCTTCCTCCAACAAAAATAAAGTCATTTTTGTTAGCCTTTTCTTTAGCGGCTGTTACAGCTGTTTCTACATCAGGATAAGTATCTCCGTGCAGCCCGGATTGCATCGCTAAGCTTTGTAATTCTTTTTCGGATAAAGCACGCTTTACGCTGGCTTTGGTAAAATAATAGGTGGCATTTTTAGGAAGCATGGACAATACTCCACTGATATCCTTGTCGTTTACCATACCTATTACAATGTGTAATCGTTCATATTTCTGATGTTCTAATTGTTCTATGATATACGAAATACCTCCTACATTATGTCCTGTATCGCATATTAAAGTCGGTTCACTTTCTAATTTTTGCCATCTTCCCATCAGGCCGGTGAGTTCACATACTTGTGAGAATCCTTTGCGTATATTGCTTTCGGTAAGTTGATAACCTGCTTGTTTTAATAGGCGGATGGCAGATAAAAGTGTATTGGTGTTTTTAAGTTGGCAAAGCCCTTCCAGTTCGCTTTCCAGATTGAGGTAGTCGGTTGTTTGATATATTCGTTTACCTTTTTCATTTATGCTGGAGGAGTGTAATAACTGTTCTTCTTCTGCAAAGTAGATAGGAGCGTTTACTTCTTTAGCACGGGTTGTAAATATAGGTTTGGTTTCGGGTGTGGTTTCACCGATAACTACCGGGGTCTTTTCTTTGATGATTCCGGCCTTCTCTGTGGCTATTTTGGCTAATGTGTTACCTAAGAATTGTATATGGTCGAAACTGATATTGGTTATGACACATAGATCCGGACAGATGATGTTTGTACAATCTATTCGTCCTCCCAGACCGACTTCTATAATGGCTACATCTACTTGGCTTTGGGCAAAATAGTGGAAAGCCATTGCAGTAGTCAGTTCAAAGAAAGAAGGATGCAGAGGTTCAAAAAAGGCACGGTGTTTTTCTACAAAGTCTATGACATATTCTTTGGATACAGGAATTCCGTTGACGCGGATTCGTTCACGGAAATCTATCAGATGTGGAGAAGTGTAAGTCCTGTCTTGTATCCGGCTGATTGTAAAATGGCGGCTAAAGTATGTGAACAAGAGCCTTTTCCATTGGTCCCGGCTATATGAATGGTTCGGAATTGGCGATGGGGATGGTTGAAATACTTGTCTAAAAGATAAGTGTTTTCTAACCCTGCCTTGTATGCATCTTTTCCTATATGTTGGAATAATGGGGCACTATTATATAAATAATCCAATGTTTCTTCGTAATTCATGGCAAATGTTTTTATTTACCGCAAAGTGTCACAAAAGAATGCCCGGCAGATATAAAACCTGGTATTCTTTCTGTGACACTTTGTAGTATAAAAATTAATCGAAGAAGTTTTTGAACTTCTTGAATATTTTTTCTTTAATGCTTGTATTCGGTTTGAAGTTATCCGATTCTTGCATTTTCTCTAGTGCTTGTTTTTCATCTTTATTCAACGTTTCTGGAATATATACGCTTACATTGACTAATAAATCACCTGTACCGTTACTGTAACCATAACTATTGACATTGGGCAATCCTTTACCTCTTAGGCGTAAGACCTTACCTGGTTGGGTGCCTGGTTCAATTTTTACTTTTACTTTGCTATCAATAGTTGGTATTTCTACAGTGCCTCCTAAAGCAGCAGTCGGAACGCTTAGTAACAGATTGTAAATCAAATCATTTTCATCGCGTATTAGGTCTGGATGGGATTCTTCTTCTATGACAACAAGTAAATCACCGGGAACACCGTTATGTTTGCCCGCATTTCCTTTTCCATTGACAGAAAGTTGCATTCCTTCAGCCACACCGGCAGGAATTTTCACTTCCACGACTTCTTCTCCGTATACAATACCTTCTCCTGCACAAGCTTTACATTTGTTCTTAATTATTTTCCCTTCTCCGTTACATTGTGGACATACGCTTTGTGATTGCACCATTCCAAAAATGCTTTGTTGGGTGCGGGTGATACTTCCTGTTCCATGACAAGTGGGACACGTTTCCGTTCCTCCTTCTCCTTCGGCTCCTGAACCATGGCAATGGTCACATGTTACGTACTTTTTCAGTTTGAATTTCTTTTCTACTCCCGTAGAAATCTCTTTTAAGTTCAGTTTTACTTTTACACGGAGGTCTGAACCACGGAACTTGCGTTGTGCGGAACGTCCGCCACCACCGAAACCTCCAAAGCCTCCGAAACCTCCTCCATGTCCACCGAAGATGTCACCGAACATAGAGAAAATATCATCCATGGACATACCTTGTCCGAATCCTTCAAAACCTCCACCGGCAGCTCCACTCATTCCTGCATGTCCGAATTGGTCGTAACGGGCGCGTTTATCCGGGTTGCTCAACACATCATAAGCTTCGGCAGCTTCCTTGAATTTTTCTTCCGCTTCTTTATCTCCCGGATTCTTGTCCGGATGATATTGTATTGCTTTTTTGCGGTATGCTTTTTTATAACATCAAGGGTGGCTGTTTTGTCCACCTCCAGAACTTCGTAATAGTCTCTTTTTGCCATGTCGTTTTATGATACTGTTTTATTGAGCCACAACTACTTTGGCGTGGCGTATTACTTTGTCATTCAGCTTATAACCGGTTTGTACACAGTCCAATATTTTTCCTTTCTTCTCTTCGGAAGGAGCTGGAACTAATGCAATTGCTTCGTGATAATCGGTATCAAAGTTCTCACCGTCAGTCTCTATTTTCTGAAGTCCTTCCTGGTTCAATACTTTCAGGAATTTGTTGTAGATCAACTCAATTCCTTCACGCATTGCTTTTACATCATCCGAAGTTTCTGAAGTCTTTACTGCACGCTCCAAGTCATCCAAAATAGGAAGAATGGCAGTAATGGCCTTTTCTCCACCATTTTTAATCAATTCGGCCTTCTCTTTCATGGTGCGTTTACGGTAATTGTCAAATTCGGCTGAAAGACGCAGGTATTTGTCATGCTGCTCTTCTATTGTTTTCTGAGCTTCCGCCAATTCCTTGTTCACCTTCTCTTCAGCGTTCAGTTCTTCTGTTGCTTCTTTCTGAGTTTCTTCATCAATGGCAGCTTCTGCCGCTTCCTGATTTTTCAAAACTTCCTCGTCTTGAGGTTGGTTCTTCTCTGTTGGGTTCATATTCTTATTAAACTTTTTGTTTTTCTTATTTTTACTCATAACAGTCAGGTCTTTTAGGTTAATTTACTGCTAACAAATTTCGTGCCTAGTTGTTTTCTTAGAGTAATAATTTTGCAAAAGTACGGAATTTCTGCCACACTGGCATACTTTTCTGAATTAAAATGCCTACCTTTGCAATTCCAAAATAGAATAATTATATAAATAAGGTATATTAGGATGATTACAGTTTCGAACTTGGCCATTCAATTTGGTAAAAGAGTGTTGTATAATGACGTAAATATGAAGTTCACCAATGGTAATATTTACGGGGTTATCGGTGCGAACGGCGCCGGAAAATCTACTTCTTGAAAGCAATTTCAGGTGAGCTGGAACCGACTAAGGGCTCAGTGGTATTAGGACCGGGCGAACGTCTGTCTGTATTGAGCCAGGATCACTTTAAGTGGGATGAATATACAGTCATGGATACGGTTATGATGGGACATACTGTGTTGTGGAACATTATGAAACAGCGTGAAGAACTGTATGCGAAAACTGATTTTACAGATGAAGATGGCTTGAAAGTTTCTGAATTGGAAGAGAAGTTTGCCGAACTGGATGGTTGGAATGCCGAGAGTGATGCTGCTTCTTTGTTGAGCGGATTGGGCATAAAGGAAGACAAGCACTATATGTTGATGGGGGAACTGAGCGGTAAGGAAAAGGTGCGTGTCATGTTGGCGCAGGCACTTTACGGTAATCCTGATAACTTGTTGTTGGATGAACCTACCAATGATTTGGATATGGATACGGTGACTTGGTTGGAGGAATATCTTTCTAATTTCGAGCACACGGTGTTGGTGGTAAGTCATGACCGTCACTTTTTGGACTCTGTTTGTACTCATACTGTAGATATTGATTTCGGTAAAGTGAATATGTTTGCCGGTAACTATAGCTTCTGGTATGAATCAAGTCAGTTGGCACTTCGCCAGCAGCAGAACCAGAAGGCTAAAGCTGAAGAGAAGAAGAAAGAGTTGGAAGAATTTATCCGTCGTTTTAGTGCCAATGTGGCTAAGAGCAAGCAGACAACCAGCCGAAAGAAGATGTTGGAAAAACTGAATGTAGATGAAATTAAGCCGTCGTCCCGTAAATATCCCGGTATCATCTTTACTCCGGATCGTGAACCGGGCAATCAGATTTTGGAAGTATCCGGCTTGCGCGCGGAAACTGAAGACGGTATGGTATTGTTCAATGATGTGAATTTTAATGTAGAAAAAGGAGATAAGATTGTCTTTTTGAGCCGTGATCCGCGTGCCATGACTGCTTTTTTTGAAATAATCAATGGAAATCGTACTCCGCAGGCTGGTAAATTCGCGTGGGGCGTTACTATTACTACGGCTTATTTGCCTTTGGATAATACGGATTTCTTTGAAAGTGATTTGAATTTGGTAGATTGGCTGAGCCAGTTTGGCGAAGGTAACGAAGTCTATATGAAAGGTTTCTTGGGGCGTATGTTGTTTTCCGGAGAGGAAGTATTGAAGAAAGTGAATGTGCTTTCCGGAGGTGAGAAGATGCGTTGTATGATTGCCCGTATGCAGTTGCGTAATGCGAACTGTCTGATTTTGGATACTCCAACCAACCATTTGGACTTGGAATCAATTCAGGCTTTCAATAATAATCTGAAGACTTATAAGGGAAATGTGCTGTTCTCTTCCCACGACCACGAATTTATTGAAACGGTGGCGAACCGTATTATTGAATTGACCCCGAATGGTATCATTGACAAGATGATGGAATACGATGAATACATCACTTCTGATCATATTAAAGAAATGCGTGCGCGTATGTATGGAGATAATTAAATTATAAATATGAGCTGAAAAAGAAAGAGTCATTGGGAGCCATTGTTCCTGTGGCTCTTTTTTTATGGTTTAGCCGCAATTCTCATTCTGTATGAACCATAATGAGTTCAAAAAATCTATGATAATGGACGATAATCCATGTCGTTATATTAGAATTAGGATTATTTTTGTGTCCATTAAAAACATGAAATGATACTTATGAAAAACTTAATTTTGATTTTGATTTTTGCAGCTGTTGGCTTGAATACGATGGCTTCCAATCCTGTACATGTGATTATAACTGCCGGACAGTCTAATACCGATGGACGAACTCCTAATGAAGATTTGCCGGCATATATTAAAGCATTGGCTACGGATACACTGACGTATGCCGAAGGTGCCTACCGTTATTGTCAGATAGCTCAGAATGACGGAAAGGGAGAATTTATTCCTTTCTGGCCTCGTGCCAAACGTAGCGGAAAAAATAATATGTGGGCTTTTGATGCAGTGACATATTATTGGTTGGAGCAGTTGTTGCAGGAGAAATTTTATGTGGTGAAATGGGCTGTTGGCGGAACTTCCATAGCACCTGATTATAATGCTTCCAAGGGACGTTTTTGGTCTGCGGCGCCTGAATGGCTGGCACAGGCTAAGCCAACTTCTGATGGAGGAAACTCCTTGTTGCTTTCTTTCATTCAAGAGATAGACATGTGTATAGACAAGACTCTTTCCCGCCTGAAGGATGGCTATCAGATAGATGCATTTCTTTGGCATCAGGGGGAAAGTGATTATGCTAAAAGTAAAGATTATTACCGTAACTTGAAGACAATGGTGGCTTATGTGCGTATGCATCTGACAGAAAAAACCGGAAAGGATTATTCTCGTTTGCCTTTTATTTTTGGTACTGTTGCCCGAAGTAATAAATATTTCAGCAGAGAAGTGGAGAATGCGATGAAGCAATTGGCTGCTGAAGATCCGAACATGCACCTGATAGATATGTCAGGCGCGGAATTGTTAAATGACAGACTTCATTTCACGGCTCATTCGGCAGAGTATTTGGGACAACAGGTATATAAGCAGTTGGAACAAATTATTAAAGGAGTTACCGTCAGGACTGATGAATTGAAAGGAAAACGTTTGGGAATTATTGGAGATAGTTATGTGAAGAATCATAAGGAACCTGTTAAGAATACCTGGCATTATAAATTTGCGAGAAACATGGTATGGAATATTTAAATTATGGCAAGAACGGCAGCAGCATTGCTTATAGTAGCCCGCGTTGGGGGGAAGCGATGTATGTAAGATATAAGGAAATGCCGGATGATTTGGATTATGTTATTGTTGTGGGTGGGCACAATGATGGTTTTAAATTGGATTCAATTGGCGGTATTGATGTATTTAAAGAGAGGCTGGCAATGCTGTGTGAAGGGCTTATTGAAAAGTATCCCACAGCTAAGATTTTTTTCTTTACCCGATGGAACTGTAAAAATTTTGCAGGAAGTGATGCTGAGAAAGTGGTGGATGCTATGATTGAGGTTTGTGGAAATTATAGTATTCCTATTTTTGACAGCGCCCGAAAAGGAGGAATTTATGCAAGTAATGATCATTTTAGAAAATATATTTTCAGAACAGCAAGAATAATACAGATACTGCACATTTGAATGAAAAAGGTCATGAACGTTTCTTGAAAGTGGCTGAGAGTTTTATATTGCAATACTGAATAATGTAAATGTAATGGATTATTTTTAAAATGTGATGACGCAGAAATAATCCATTTACAATTTTCTTACAGTTCGGAGAAAAAAGTAAGGTATTTTCTCTCCGCTAGGGAAAGTAATTCTCTTTTGATCTTTTGTATTTTTCTTGAACCAGTTCATTTCTATATGTGTTGTTTGTTTTTGTATGACTTTATTCCAATTTCCAACTATTTGCCCGTTGTACAGAATAACCGGACGGAATATCCCGAAAGAATTGAATGCTTTGTGTTGGTATTCTTTGTTCAATACATCAGTACGGTCTTTGTAGCTGATTAGGTATTCATCGTATGAAGGAAGAATATGCAATATGTCGGTTGTTTTTTCTTCTTTATAAGACTGATGAACATATAATTTTTGTGCTAGGAAACGGTCAGTAAGCAATTCTTGTTCAATGGCGGCTATACCTTGTCTAGCTTCCGTTACCGAAAGTCCGGACCACCATACAAAGTCTTTCAGACTGGCAGGAGAGTGGCTTCTAAAATACTTGCGTGCCAAGATAGCTAGCGCCTCTTCTTTATGTAATTCTTGTATTGGAGGAACACGCTCATCCAAAAGTGCGAAGGTGATTTTATTATTTTTATCTGCTCCGCTGCAAATAAGTCCTTCAGCTTCAGCGTGAATCAGGAAACGGTTGGATAATCTTTCATTGGTTTCCAGCCCTCCTTCTTTAAATATGTTGTCAATTTCTTGCTTGGTCAGATGATTGTGTCCTGCTAGTGCCTTTTCCAATAATCGGTTTGCTTTGTTGTAAATGTCAACTGAAATGTCTTGTCCTCTGGATTGGCAAAAGAGTCATTGGCAGTAATGATGCGTCGGGATGAAAGCTTCAGCATCCAGCGTATATCTTCTGCAGCTACATAATGCCAAGTAGGACGCATGACATGAATGCGCAATATATCTCCTTTTGCCAGTGCCTCATTGACTGTTTGCAGATTTCCTGCCTTTAGCCGGATACCAATAGCCCATTTGGACATGGTGTAATCTTGCGCTTGAATGCCTCCCATCCATGATACAAGATCTTTCGGATTATTGAAAACCGGATTTATTAACTGTTGGCTGTGCAGACGGATGGTAGGTATCATTTCAGATAATTTCCATCAAACGATAAAGGTAAAAGTCCGCTTACGTTTTCTAATATATAAATATCAGTCTTACTATAAAGCAGTATCCGCATAGGTTTTCCATATCGTTTTTCAGTTTCTAATAATACTTGCCGACAGGCTCCGCAAGGAGGAATAGGTGTGTCAAGAAAACCATTTTCTGTGCGGGCAGCAATGGCGAGTGTTTTTACTGCTTGATCCGGATATTGAGAATTGGCATAAAACAAAGTGGTACGTTCTGCACAAAGACCAGATGGGTAGGCTGCATTTTCTTGATTGGTTCCGGTAATGACGATATCATTTTCCAACAGTGCGGCGGCTCCAACAGCAAAATGTGAGTAAGGAGCATAGCTTCTTTTCGTTGCTTCACACGCGGCGTCTATCAGTTTGCGGTCCTTCTCTGTTAGTTCGTCATAATGGCAAGCCTCTATGTTTATTTCCAGTTTGATTTGTTTCATGATACGTTCCTCTTTGTTTTCTTGCAAATGTAATGTTTTGTTTTTAATCTCCCAATGTTTCTTTTCTAAAATCTGGTTTTAAATTTATTTGTTTTCTTATTGCTTGTCAGAGTTGAATGTGAGAAGAATAATATAGTTACCGATAAAAAAGGAGAAAGTTGCAACTTTTTTTTATTTGTGCGTCTAATGAATATATAATTAAAAAAGAGAAAGATTATGTTAGCAACAACAACACCTACTATCGAAGGAAAACGTATAACCAAATATTATGGCATTGTAACAGGTGAAACTATTATCGGTGCTAATCTGTTTCGTGATTTTTTTGCTAGTATTCGTGACATTGTAGGCGGTCGTTCCGGTTCTTATGAAGAAGTACTTCGACAGGCTAAAGATACTGCGTTACGAGAAATGCAGGATCAGGCTGCTTTATTGGGAGCTAATGCTGTAGTTGGGGTGGATTTGGATTATGAAACTGTGGGGGACAGCGGTAGTATGCTGATGGTAACCGCAAGCGGCACAGCTGTCAGAATAGAAGATTGAGGTAAAGCAGATGTGCCTGTTGCAATATTTTTTAGGTTTATTGCAACAGGTACGTTTGCTTTTACTGTATTAGGGTATTCCTAATATCTCTTTGGCCTTGTTTTTACTTGAAATGAAATCTAGTGAGTTGACAATATTATCGTAATTTGTTGTGTCAGCTATATGGTCTTTCAGTACTTGTAACATTTTTAACTTGTCATTATCAAAAGTATAAAGTGACATAAGTTTAAGGCATTGTGCGCAACTTAATTTTTTATTTATAATGGCTTTTTCCAGAGTTGAATCTTTGAATACGGAATTTTTTGTTTCATTGTATATCTTTTCAAATTCGTTATCGTCTATTGAACCAACGGTATCGAGGGATATTTTGCTGGAATATAGGTCTCCTACTGAAGTCTCTTTAGCTATTTCATTGTAGGAATCCATGCTTGTTACCTTTCCGTTTCGAAATTCGATAATTAGAAATTTGCAAGACGTTGCAATTCCTCCGCTCTGATATTCCCATTGTTCCAAAGAACCATCGAAACGTCGGAAATCGGGTTTTCCAAGAAGTTGGCCTATTTCTTCTGTTGTCATTCCCTGCTGTACTTTCCATGCTTTCTGTTTGATACTTCCTGTGGTATGACAGCTGACAAGTGTTATACTGATAACAAGCAATAATAGTTGTTTGAATTTTCTCATATATTTATGTTTTTGTGTGTTGTTTAGGTTGAATTACCATTGGTTAGTGATTCCCAATATTTTACGTGCATCATCTTGTTTAAATAAAGAATCCAGTGTCTTGATGATTTCTTTTCCATTTTCACGGTCTACAATGCGGTTGGAAATCATTCTTAATACTTTCATTTTTTCATCGTCCCATGTAAATATGGACATGAGTCGGGCAGTTTGTTTACAGGTGAAGTAGTTGTTTACAACTCCTACAGATAATAATTCCATTTGGTCGTCCTTAAATGCTTTGTTTTTTACTTTTTTATAGAGGTTTTCAAAATCATGTGGATTCATGGCTTTGTGTTTTGGTCTGTGCGGGCCAGAATGATCAGGGTGGTTGGGTGGAACTACCGTAATGATTTCATTTGGCGGACACACTGCAACTGGAGGCGGAGTAATGTTGGACTCAAAAGAATCCATGTTTGTTACCATTCCGTCTACAAAATCGATAATAATTACCGTGTTTGCAGCTGTGGACATATTGGTCTTGGTATATTCCATTGTTCCGAGCCGTTGTCGAATCTACGGAAATCGGGTTTCCCAAGTAAATGGCTGACTTCTTCTTGGGACATCCCTCTCTGTACTTTCATAATAGTGCTACTAGTAGTCAAACTGCAACTGATGACTAAAGTACAAATGGTTAACGCTAATAATGTTTGTTTCAATCTTCTCATTTTTTGTTTTTTG
>ENA-OQDE01000183-OQDE01000183.1-human-gut-metagenome-genome-assembly--contig:-NODE-183-length-40234-cov-3.955843_pt1 | contig 40234 bp, 53 predicted proteins | sample MGYA00242768_ERZ504595 | MGnify/ENA primary metagenome ERZ504595 (study PRJEB26092, sample SAMD00036307) | human gut metagenome | host: Homo sapiens | study: EMG produced TPA metagenomics assembly of... | reverse complement strand
AGTCAACCTTGATGAAGGTTCTTACAGGTATTTATAAAAAAGATTCCGGAACTATTACATATGAAGGAAAAGAAGTAGAGTTTGCAAATACAAGAGAGGCTCAGGACAGTGGTATCGTCATCGTACACCAGGAGCTGAACATGCTTGGTCATCTTACAGTGGCACAGAACATCTTCATCGGAAGAGAGTTCAAAAAAGGTGTTCGCATCGATGATAAGAAGATGAATGAAGAAGCAAAAAACTGTTTGACAGAATGCATATCGACATTGATCCAAGAGAGACAATGAATCATCTGACAGTTGGTAAACAGCAGATGTGTGAGATTGCAAAAGCAATTTCTCACGATGCGAAAGTCATTATCTTTGACGAGCCTTCTGCAGCGTTGACAGAGACAGAGATTCAGGAAATGTTTAAGATCATCAATGACTTGAAGGCAAAAGGAATCGGTATTATTTATATTTCTCACCGTATGGATGAAATCAAGGTTATCACAGACCGTGTAACAGTTATGCGTGATGGTACTTATGTAGGAACATTGATCACAAAAGACTGTACAAAAGATGATATCATCAACATGATGGTTGGACGTGTTATTTATGAAGATCCAAAGACACAGAATATGGTACCAAAGGATGCTCCGGTTGTATTAAAAGTCGATCATCTGAATGCTGGAAAGATGGTAAAAGATGTCAGCTTCGAACTGCATAAAGGTGAAATCCTCGGATTCTCCGGATTGATGGGTGCAGGACGTACAGAAACTGCCCGCGCACTGTTTGGAGCAGATCCGATTGACAGTGGTGACATTTATATCAATGGTAAAAAAGTTGATATTAAGAGTCCGGAAGATGCGGTTAGAAACGGTATTGGATATCTTTCAGAAGATAGAAAGAGATACGGAATTGTTGTACAGAAATCTGTTGCAGAAAACACTTCTATGGCAACTATGGAACAGTTTATGAAGGGAATCTTCATCGACAAGAAGAAAGAAAAAGAAGTGGCTCAGCAGTACGTAGATTCACTGGCTACAAAAACACCAAACGTAGATCAGTTGGTTGTGAATCTGTCAGGTGGTAACCAGCAGAAAGTCGTTATTGCAAAATGGCTGACAAGAGACTGTGATATCCTGATTTTCGATGAGCCTACCAGAGGTATCGACGTTGGAGCGAAAAACGAAATCTATAAACTGATGAATCAGCTGGCAGAGCAGGGCAAAGCCATTATTATGATTTCCTCTGAAATGACTGAGATCTTACGTATGAGTGATAGAATTGTCGTAATGTGTGAAGGAAAGAAACTGGTGAGCTGGATATTTCCGAGGCTACACAGGAAAATATCATGAACATGGCTACACGAGAGATAGAGTAGGAGGAAGTAAAAATGGCAAATAAGACAACAAAGACGGCTGGCACAAACAAGTCGTTCATTGACAGAATGGGAGGACAGAAATTTATCGTTTTCCTGATCGTGATCGCAATGTTCATCTTCTTTTGTGCAATGAGTCCGGGATTTAGAAAATATACAACATTTGTAAGTATTCTGGATTATTCTTACTACATTGCGTTGATGGCAATCGGAGTTGCATTTCCGCTGATGACAGGTGGTGTAGACCTTTCCATCGGTACAGGACTGATCTGTTATTCACTGGTAGGCGGATACCTGATCGTACATCAGGGATGGCCGACAGCAGCGGGTATGCTGGTAAGTATTTTAATGGGTGTTGCAATTGGTGTACTCAATGGTGTTCTGGTAGCGATCATGGATCTTCCGGCTTTCCTGGCAACCTTATGTACATCGATGATCGCCAGAGGTATTGGAGCAATCGTAGTAGGTGGATTTGGTATTCCTTGGCCGGTAGCAGGATCACCGGAAGGATGGTTCAGAAACATCTTTAAGATTAAAACAGATGGTATGAACATTCCAATCGGATTTTTATGGATCATCTTACTTGTAATCCTTATGACATTCGTATTGAACCATACAAAAATCGGACGTTACACACTGGCAATCGGAAGTAACAAAGAAGCAACAAGACTCTCAGGAGTTAATGTTAAATTTTACCACATCATGGCATATGTGATCTGTGGATTCTTTGCAGGGCTGGCAGCAATTTCCTATTCTGCGATCTTTGCAACAGTTCAGCCGGGTAGTGGAGCAGGATTTGAGCTGGAGGCGATCGGTGGAGCGATCATCGGTGGCGTATCCATGACAGGTGGTGTGGGAAGCATCACTGGTACACTTGCAGGTGTATTCGTAATCTGTCTGTTAAAGACAGGACTTCCATTCATCGGACTGACAGCAAACTGGCAGCAGATCATCACAGGTTTTGTATTGATCGCAGCTGTATTGATTGATATCTTCAAGAGAAAGAAAGAAGCAGCTTAATTTGTGTCAGATTGAAAAGATAGATAGCAGACCGGCGTCGGAATCTAGGATTCCCCCGGCTGTTACTATAGAAAAGAGGAGGCTGCACCTCGGCTTGCAGTCAGAAAACATATCTTAGGAGGATAAGAACTATGAAAAAGAAAGTTTTAGCAGTGTTACTTGGCGGATGTATGGTAGCAGGATTGTTAGCAGGATGTGGCGGCGGAGGAGACGACGCTAAGACATCTGATGATGGAAGCAAGGATTCCGGAAAGAGCGGCGGATATAACTTCGAAGTTGTTGTAAAGAGCTTCCAGTCTACATACTGGCAGGCAGCGAAACAGGGTATCGATACAGCAGCAAAAGAGCTTGGTGTAAAATGTAACACAACAGGACCAAACGCTGAGTCTGATATCGCTGACCAGGTAAACATGCTGAACAATGCGATCAATAAAGCTCCGGACGGAATCGCACTGGCAGCTTGTGACCAGAGTTCTGTTCTGAAATCTCTGCAGAATGCGCTGGATAAGAAAATCCCTGTAGTTTGCTTCGATACAGGTGTAGCAGATGCTCCGGAAGGATCTGTATATGCAACAGTTGTTACTAACAACGAAGAAGCTGGTGGAATTGCAGCAGAAAAAATGTACGAAGCTCTGAAAGATCAGCTTGCAAACGCAAAAGATGCTGTAAGAATTGGTGAAGTAAACCAGGATGCTACATCCGGAAACATCACAGGACGTGGTATGGGATTCATCAATAAATTTAAAGAACTTGCTGAAGCTGACGGAAAGAAAGTTGCAGTAGTTGGAAATGAATACTATGTAAACCTTGTTGAGAACAATGCAAAAGAAGCTGATGCTGATATCATCATCGAAGTAGCTGTACCTGCACAGACAACAGTAGAACTGTCTGCTACAGAAGCTTCTAACATCATGAACAAAAAAGATACAATCGCTATGTTCGGTTCTAACCAGGTAACAGCAGAAGGTCTTCTGACAGCAAACCAGAACCTGGATGTACTTGGATCAGGCGAAGGAAAGATCCTTGGTGTAGGATTTGATGCTGGTTCAACACAGAAAGCAGCTGTAAAAGACGGAGTATTACTTGGATCTGTAACACAGGCTCCAGTAGATCAGGGAAGAATCGCTATTGAGACTCTGAATAACATCTGCGAAGGAAAAGAAGTAAAAGACGTAGAGACAGCTTGCTACTGGTACGATGCAGAAACAATGGAAGATGCAGAAATCGCACCAAACCTTTACGACTAATCTTTTGCTGATCAAACAGTAAAAAGTGATATCTAAGGAGAAACCGGGGGTTTTCCCGGTTTCTTTTTATGAAAGACAAACACTCAGGAGGAACACACATATGCTCAATGGAATAGAAACTATTTTTGATAATACAACCCAAATGCTTCGGCATTTAAAGAAAAAATCATTTGAAAAAAATACACAGGATTTTATCGATTCCTACGGACATTATTTCCGGGAAATGACAGAATATGTGGACAGTATTTCCGATAAAGAGCGGGCAGCAGAAGAAATTGCAGATACACTGATAAATCGTGTAGAGAAGAAGTTTGCTTCGAAAAAGGAAAAATTGATTCCAGAACACAGGTGGATTTGAATTTTTTATGATCTATTACGTTTTTCCTACAATTTTGGGGACTGAGCACGAGTATGCGAAGTTGATCGCTGACAGCATCTGCAGTGCATGGGGAAAACGGTTTAAAGAGAGTCAGATTCAGTATACAGATTATGATACATTGTACGGATCATTCAGGGAAAAGATTTTTGGTATTTTTTAAAAAGAGTTTCGCCAGAGCAGCATGGTGAACATCGAGTTATTCTGAGGGTTTCAATTCAGGTATGTAAAATAAGAGTGTTTTCAGACGATTACGGGGATTCCCCGCAGGTAAGTGAGAGAGGCTTATTCTGCGGGGAACTTTTTGTAATATAAGAAAGTGGTATATTTTCATATTTTAAGATATTTTTTTGGAGTGGTTCCTTTGTATTTTTTGAATGTTTTGATGAAATAACTCAGATCATTGAATCCGGAGGCGTAGGCAATTTCTGTGATCGACAGATCCGTTGTGATCAACTGGTAACAGGCGCGTTCAATACGATAATAATTGAGGTAATCAATCGGTGTCCGATGCGTCATCTCGTGAAAAAAGCGGCAGAAATATTTGGGTGACATATTTACACTTCCGGAGATTTCTTCCAATGTAAGAGGAAGATTATAGGAAGATTCCATAAATTCCAGTGCCTGCTTCAGCTGCAAAATCCTTTTGTGGCTTCGGTGTTCCTCATCCGGTGCGTTTTTACAGAAACCTTCACTGAAGAGAGTGCCGAAAAACTGATACATGGCGCCGAAAACTACAAGCTGATACCCCTCTTTTTTGGAGGCTGCCGCATCAAAAAGTGTCCAGAGTGTGCGGTGGATCGTATTGCAGATTTTCGGATAGTGCGTCTGAACGGAAACCTCATGATCTGTGATCTGGCGAAGAAGACGACAGCAGGAATCCGTCTTGTTCATCAGCATATTCATATCGAACACCAGACATTCGTATACGCAATCATCGGGAATACCGGAATGGATCGAACCGGCTGGGATGAAAATACTGTCTCCTGCTTCTGCAAGAAATTCAATTTCATCAATGGTAACAGTCAGAGATCCACTTAGGATGCGGATCAGCTCAAATTCTACATGCCAGTGAAAGGACATGACATACTGCGGATGGGAAGCAGTGACGTGATAATATTCCAGGGGAAAGTCAGCAGTTCCTCTTCTTCTGTTTTCTCTGTAGTTGATATATTGCATAAGATACTCCTGGGTGAATATTGTTATATTTTTTACTATTATAGCACAAGTAAAAAGAAGCACACAATGCTAAAATAAAATCAGTAATGGTTAAGAACCTTTGAAAGGAGGCATATCAGTGAGCGATAAGAAAAAGCAAGTTCTGGCGTTTGATTTCGGAGGCGGAAGCGGACGTGCGATTCTGGGAACTCTGGAAAACGGGAAAATCCATATGGAAGAAGTTCATCGTTTTTCCAATGATCCGGTAATCGTAAACGGAACCATGTATTGGGACACACTGAGACATTTTTTTGAGATTAAGCAAGGCATTGTAAAAGCGAAACAAAAAGGCGGCTTTGAGAGTATCGGAATTGACACATGGGGCGTTGATTTCGGACTTTTGGACGAGCATGGCGATCTGCTTGAGAGTGCCGTACATTATAGAGATGACAGAACTCTTGGAATGCAGGAAGAAGTTTTTAAAGTCATTCCAAAGGAGGAAGTCTACAATTTAACAGGAAATCAGTTTGAAAACTTTAATACTATTTTCCAGTTGTACTCTCTGGTTCAGAAGAGACCATGGATTCTGGAAAAAGCAGATACGCTGCTTTTGACACCGGATTTATTTAATTATTTCCTGACCGGTGAAAAGAAAGCAGAGTATACCATGCAACGACCACACAGCTGATGGATGCAAAGAACAAAGTCTGGTCTGACCGGATTTTAGAGGCACTTCAGATTCCGAAGAAGATTCTTCCGGAGATCGTTCCGAGCGGTACAGTTGTAGGTACACTTCAGCCATCAATCTGTGAAGAACTTGGTGTAGAGCCTGCGAAAGTCATTGCAATCACAGGACATGATACACAGAGTGCGGTTGTTTCTGTTCCGACGCAGGAGAAAGATTTCATCTTTATCAGCTGCGGAACATGGAGTCTTTTCGGTACAGAACTCGACGGACCGATCATCGGCGAGAAGTCACTGGAGTGCAACGTCAGCAACGAAGGCGGATATGGCAATACAACGACATTGTTGAAGAATATTATCGGACTGTGGCTTGCTCAGGAGAGCAGAAGACAGTGGATTCGTGAAGGGCAGGAATATTCATTCGGAGAGCTGGAGCAGATGGCACAGAAAGCAGAACCGTTCCAGAGCTTTATCGATCCGGATGCACCGGAGTTCGTTCCGGCAGGAAATGTACCGGAGCGTATTCGTGAGTTCTGCCGCAGAACCGGACAGAAAGTACCGGAGACGATTGGTGAGATTATGTGCTGTATCAACCAGAGTCTGGCTCTGAAATACAGATATGCACTGGAGCAGATTGAAAGCTGCACAGACAAACATTATTCCGTGATCAATATGATCGGAGGAGGAATCCAGAGCAAACTGCTTTGTCAGATGACAGCCGGAGCAAGCGGACGTAAAGTCATTGCAGGACCGGTAGAGGCAACAGCTCTTGGAAACATTGCTGTTCAGCTGATGTCACTTGGAGAGATCAAAGATGTGGCAGAGGCAAGACAGATCATTGCAAATTCAGAAACTACATATGAGTATCTCCCGCAGGATGCGGAAAAATGGGATGCTGCATATGAAAAATTTAAAACATTTATTCAATAATTTTCAAGGAGGAATGTCATTATGGCAGAATCAAGATTAATCGGAGGATATCCTGTAATTGGTATCAGACCAACAATTGACGGAAGAAGAGGAGCATTAAAAGTTCGTGAATCTCTGGAAGATCAGACAATGGGAATGGCAAAAGCTGCAAAAAAATTGTTTGAAGAGAATTTAAGATATTCCAATGGAGAACCAGTAAAAGTAGTAATCGCTGACACAACAATCGGACGTGTTGCAGAATCTGCAGCATGTGCTGAAAAATTCAAAAAAGAAGGCGTTGACATTACACTGACAGTGACACCATGCTGGTGCTACGGATCAGAGACAATGGATATGGATCCTATGACGATCAAAGGTGTATGGGGACTGAATGCAACAGAGAGACCGGGAGCTGTATATCTGGCATCTGTTCTGGCTACACATGCACAAAAAGGTCTTCCTGCATTTGGAATTTACGGACATGACGTTGTAGATGCAGATGATTCTGAAATCGGAGAGGACATTAAAGAAAAACTGTTAAGATTCGGACGTGCGGCAGTTGCAGCAGCATCCATGAGAGGAAAATCTTACCTCCAGATCGGATCGATCTGTATGGGAATCGGCGGATCTATCATCGATTCTGATTTCATCGAGTCATACCTTGGTATGAGAGTTGAGTCTGTAGATGAGGTAGAGATCATCCGTCGTATGACAGAGGGTATCTACGATGAAGCAGAATTCCAGAAAGCTCTTGCATGGGCAAAAGAAAAATGTATCATCGGATTCGATAAGAACCCTGACGAACTGAAGATGAGCGAAGAAAAGAAAGCAGAGCAGTTCGAATTCGTTGTTAAGATGGCAGTTATCATCAAAGACTTGATGAATGGAAATAAAAACTTCCGGAAGGATGCGAAGAAGAAGCAGTTGGACACAATGCGATCGCAGCCGGATTCCAGGGACAGAGACAGTGGACAGACTTCTATCCAAACGGAGACTTTGCAGAAGCAATCCTGAACAGTTCCTTCGACTGGAACGGAGCAAGAGAGCCATACGTTCTGGCAACAGAAAACGACGTATTAAATGGTCTTGGAATGCTGTTCATGAAACTTTTGACAAACAAAGCTCAGATTTTCGCTGATGTTCGTACATACTGGAGCGGAGACGCTGTGAAGAGAGTAACAGGATATGAGATCGAAGGAAAAGCAAAAGAAGCGGATGGTTTCATTCACCTGATCAACTCAGGAGCTGCATGTCTGGATGCAAACGGAGAATCCAAAGATGCAGACGGAAACAATGTAATGAAAGCCTGGTATGATGTAACAGAAGAAGATCAGGATGCAATGCTCAAAGCAACAACATGGAATGCAGCTGACAACGGATACTTCCGTGGAGGCGGATTCTCTTCTCGTTTCCTGACACAGGCTGAGATGCCGGCAACTATGATCCGTCTGAACCTTGTAAAAGGACTTGGACCGGTTCTTCAGATCGCAGAAGGATGGACTCTGAACCTTCCAGACGAAGTTTCTGACAAACTTTGGAAGAGAACAGACTACACATGGCCATGTACATGGTTTGCACCAAGATGTACAGGAAAAGGTGCATTCAAGACAGCTTACGATGTAATGAACAACTGGGGAGCTAACACGGTGCAATTTCTTACGGACATGTCGGTGCTGATCTGATCACAATGGCATCTATGCTGAGAATCCCGGTTTGCATGCACAATGTACCGGAAGAAGATATCTTCAGACCAGCAGCTTGGAACGCATTTGGTATGGACAAAGAAGGTGCTGACTACAGAGCTTGTGCAGCATACGGTCCGTTATACAAATAAGAACAGTCAAATAACAAGGAGTACCCTCGGGTGCTCCTTCTATAAAATTGCAGAATGTTTGTGGAGGAAATCAATATGTTAAAAGGAATTCCAAAAATCTTATCACCAGAATTATTAAAAGTTTTATGTGAAATGGGGCATAGTGATCGCATTGTTATTGCGGACGGAAACTTTCCATCAGAATCTATGGGAAAAGATGCGATTGTGATCCGTTGTGACGGACATGGTGTACCGGAGATCCTGGATGCGATCCTTCAGGTATTCCCACTGGATACATACGTAGAAAATCCAGTCAATCTGATGCAGCTGATGCCGGATGATGTGGGCAAAGTAGAGACACCGATCTGGGATACATACAAAGAGATCGTGAAAAAACACGATGACCGCGGAGAGGCTGCAATCGGAAATATTGAAAGATTTGCATTCTATGATGAAGCAAAAACAGCATATGCGATCATTGCAACAGGAGAATCTGCAATTTACGCAAATGTAATGCTGCAGAAGGGTGTTGTAGTAGAGTAGAAATTATAATTGTACGGATTCGGGCAATATAGATTTCTGGATATGATGACTGGGGAAGATTCTGTAAAAAGCGGAACACTTCCTCAGTTTTTGTTTATGCATGTCTTTTTGTCAGTGGACATAGACTATAAGAGAAAGTAAAATATACTGGTGAAACAAAAAAATCTATCTTTATAATAGGAAGATGTTTGAATGGATATGTATGAGGTGTAAAGGTTTATGAATCTGGAAGAAATCTGGAAATGGCTGAAAGGAAAACGGAATACATTTTTTGCGGAGGCGGCAACTGCCTTTATTTTAATTGCTGTTCTGGGTGTTGCAGGAATTACGGCGGGAAGATCTGGTATTACAAAGTCTTCAGAAGTGGAGTCCGTACGGACAAAGGCAGAAGCAAACAAAGTGGAGGAGCAAGAGCAGGAGAACGCAGAAAAGAAGCAGGAGACGCAGACGGAGGAAGTGATTGCCGACGGGCAGTACCAATCATGGGACAAAGCAGTGTGACTACAGAGCAGATGGTTTCTTATTTCAGTCCAGTGGAAAAGCATATCCGGCGGAAAGCCTGGCTAAGGGCGGAGCGGACAGTATCGAAACATTTTGCAGGATTTATGTAGAGGAAGCGCAGGCAGAGGGTGTGAGACCGGAGGTCGCATTTGTACAGACTATGAAAGAGACCGGATTTCTCCAGTATGGAGGGGATGCTTCGATCGAACAGTTTAATTTTGCGGGACTTGGGACAACAGGCGGTGGTGTGCCGGGCAATTCTTACCCCGATGTGCGGACCGGGGTGCGGGCTCAGATCCAGCATTTGAAGGCCTATGCGACAGCAGATCCTCTGGCACAGGAATGTGTGGATGACCGGTATGAATATGTGCAGAAAGGCTCGGCTCCGTATGTGCAGTGGCTTGGTCAGAAGGAAAACCCGCAAGGGGCGGGATGGGCGACCGCAGAAAATTACGGATATTCGATCGTGGAGATGATCTCTCATCTAAAAGGTAAAAATTCGTAAAAGCGGGCAGGATACAAAAACTGTGTAAATTCTATGAAATATCTTAAGATTTTTGAAATTCCTTGACAAATGGAATATCGAAAGATATGATTATCTGGTAGTTAATATACAGTTAACAATTAGTTAAAATAAAAGGTTATGAGGGAGAGGAGTACACAATTACTCTTGGCAGAGAGAATCGTCCGGGGCTGAAAGGCGATTTCAAGAAAGGGCTGTGGAAGGTAGCTTCTGAACCGGATATCTGAACAGGAAGTAGGGTATCCCGGAGTTGTTCACGTTACAGGACTCAAGAAGATATATGCGTACGCATATAATGAAGGTGGTACCGCGGAACATTCGCCCTTTGCATTTCTGATGTGGAGGGTGTTTTTTGTTATTGAGAGAATGACGAGCGGGAAGGAACAGAACAGGGACATTTTGAGGAGGAAATTATGAGTAAAGAACTGGCAAAGACCTATGATCCAAAAGCGATCGAGGAAAAATTGTATGAAAGATGGTGTGAGAACAAGTATTTTCATGCGGAGGTGGACAGAAGCAGAAAACCGTTCACAACGGTGATGCCTCCTCCGAATATTACAGGAAAGCTGCATATGGGACATGCGCTGGACAATACATTGCAGGATATTCTGATTCGCTATAAGAGAATGCAGGGATACAATGCACTCTGGATTCCGGGAACTGATCATGCGGCAATCTCCACAGAGGTGAAGGTTACCAATCAGCTGAAGGAAGAAGGAATTGATAAGAAAGAACTGGGAAGAGAAAGATTCCTTGAGAGAACCTGGCAGTGGAAAGAAGAGTATGCGGGAACGATTGAAAATCAGCTGAAGAAGCTGGGAATTTCCTGTGACTGGGACAGAGAGCGTTTTACAATGGATGAGGGGTGTTCCAAGGCAGTAGAAGAAGTATTTATTAAATTATACGAAAAAGGTATATTTACAAAGGTTCCAGAATCATCAACTGGTGTCCGAAATGTAAGACCTCTCTTTCTGATGCAGAGGTAGAGCATGAGGAGCAGGCAGGCAACTTCTGGCACATCAAATATCCGATCGTAGGAACAGATCGTTTTCTGGAGATCGCAACAACACGTCCGGAGACAATGCTGGGAGATACAGCCATTGCCGTACACCCGGACGATGAGAGATACAAAGATATCGTAGGCAAGAATGTATTGCTTCCGCTGGTGAATAAAGAGATTCCGGTCGTGGCGGATTACTATGTAGATAAAGAGTTTGGAACCGGTGCAGTAAAGATCACACCGGCTCATGACCCGAATGACTTCGAGGTTGGAAAGCGTCACAATCTGGAAGAGATCAACATTATGAATGATGATGCGACCATCAACGAAAAAGGCGGAAAATATGCAGGAATGGATCGCTACGAAGCGAGAAAAGCCATTGTTGAAGATTTAAAAGAGCAGGGATATCTGGTAGAAATCGAGCCGCACTCTCATAATGTAGGAACTCACGACCGCTGCGGAACGACAGTAGAGCCGTTGATCAAACAGCAGTGGTTTGTAAAGATGGAAGAGCTGGCGAAACCTGCAATCGAGGCACTTAAGACGGGAGAACTGAAATTTGTGCCGGAGCGTTTTAACAAGATTTATTTACACTGGCTGGAGAATATCAAAGACTGGTGTATTTCCAGACAGATCTGGTGGGGACACAGAATCCCTGCATACTACTGTGATGAATGTGGAGAGTTTGTTGTGGCAAGAGAGATGCCGGAAACATGTCCGCACTGTGGCTGCACACACTTTACACAGGATGAGGATACACTGGATACATGGTTCAGTTCTGCACTGTGGCCGTTCTCCACACTTGGATGGCCGGACAAGACAGAAGATCTGGATTATTTCTATCCGACGGATGTTCTTGTAACAGGATATGACATCATCTTCTTCTGGGTAATCCGTATGGTATTCTCAGGATATGAGCATACAGGTAAATCTCCGTTCCATACAGTACTGATCCACGGTCTGGTAAGAGATTCTCAGGGACGCAAGATGAGCAAGTCACTTGGCAATGGAATCGATCCGCTGGAGGTCATCGACCAGTATGGATGCGATGCACTGCGTCTGACTCTTGTGACAGGAAATGCACCGGGAAATGATATGCGTTTTTATCATGAGAGAGTAGAGTCAAGCCGTAACTTTGCAAACAAAGTATGGAATGCATCCAGATTTATCATGATGAACATGGAAGAAAATGTAGTTGCAGAACCGGATGCGTCTTTGTTAAACGAGGCAGATAAGTGGATCTTATCCAGAGTCAACAGACTGGCAAAAGATGTGACAGAGAACATGGATAAATTCGAACTTGGAATCGCAGTTCAGAAAGTATATGACTTTATCTGGGATGAATTCTGTGACTGGTATGTAGAGACTGCAAAATACAGAATCTACACAAAGAGGAAGAAAAAGCGGCTGCAGACTGTGTACTCTGGGTATTGAAAACAGTATTGAAACAGGCGTTGAAATTACTTCATCCGTTTATGCCGTTTATCACAGAGGAGATTTACAGCGTACTGGTACCGGAAGAAGAATCTCTGATGATGTCCGAGTGGCCACAGTTTCATGCAGAGTGGGATTTCCCGGCAGAAGAAAATGTGATGGAACATGTAAAAGAGATCACACGAGGTATCCGCAATATGCGCGCAGAGATGAATGTTCCAAACAACCGTAAGACCAAAGTATATGTTGTGTGTGAGGATACTGAGATCTGTGACGGAATCAGCACACTGGAGAATTCCATCAAGCCGCTGATGATGGCAGAAAAGATTCTGGTACAGCAGACGAAAGAAAATATCGCAGATAATGCCGTTTCTGTTGTGGTACCGGATGCAGTCGTATATCTGCCATTGGAAGATCTGGTAGATTTTGAGCAGGAGATGGAACGTCTGCAAAAAGAAGAGGAGAAACTGAAAAAAGAAATCAAACGAGCAGAGGGCATGCTCTCCAATGAGCGTTTTATCAGCAAAGCACCGGAGGCAAAAGTGCAGGAAGAGCGTGAAAAGCTCGAAAAATATACACAGATGCTTCAGCAGGTACAGGAGAGAATGGCCGGACTGAAAAAATAAGTGAGGTTATCAATGAAACATATTCATATGAAGAAACCTGATATAAAAGGCTTTTTCCAGAAAATACGAAATTTAAAGATGCAGGATATCAAAGAGCATTTTAAGGAAAGAAAAGAGCGGCGCAGACAGATTCTGGAAAAGCGCCGCAATGGAAAATTCGCGCGTAAAATGCAGCCGGTCTACAGGATGATGAATCGACTTTCATTAGTACTTCATTACCTGTTGGCATGTGTCTTAAACTTTATCATCGAGATTATATCCAGGCATTCCCTGTTTGAGGCATGGGACTATCTGGTAGGGACACCGAAGGTGTTTTTCTTCAACGCCTTTTTGATCTTTGCCACATTTTCTATTGTATATCTGGTCAGGAGACGTGTGTTTGCACGGATCCTGCTCAGTGTTTTCTGGCTGGCGCTTGGAGTCTGCAACGGATATATGCTGCTTAAAAGGGTTACGCCGTTCAATGCGCAGGATCTGAAAGCATGGTCAGAAGGTCTGGCAGTGTCGAAAAATTATTTTTCGGCAATGGAGTTTGTACTCCTTGGCGTAGGCATCGTGGCCGTGATCCTGTGGGTAATCTCCATGTGGAGAAGAGGCGGTCAGTACACAGGAAAGATGCATCGTGTGGCGGCTCTTTTCGGAGTTGTGATTTCTATCGGAGCCTATATCGGACTGACAAATATTGCCATTGACAAAAGGGTTGTTTCCAATTACTTTGGCAATATTGCATTTGCATATGAAGATTACGGATTCCCGTACTGTTTTGCTGCCAGTGTCTTTAATACAGGAATTTCAGAGCCTGCCGGATACAGTAAAGAGACAATGGATGAGATCACAGATGGCGGAGAGCTTTCCAAGAGCAGTACCGGATTAGAAGAAGGAGAGATGCCGAATATCATGTTCGTACAGCTGGAATCCTTTTTTGATCCGACAGAAGTGGAGTGGCTGCAGTTTTCCGAGGATCCGATTCCGAATCTGCGGAAGATGTTTCAAAATTATTCAAGCGGATATTTTAAGGCGCCGTCGGTAGGAGCAGGTACGGCAAATACGGAATTTGAAGTGCTGACCGGAATGAGTATGCGTTTCTTCGGACCGGGAGAGTATCCGTATAAGACATATGCCAAGACAAAATATGTGGAGAGTGCGGCATCTGCACTGAGTGCACTCGGATATGTACAGAGGCACTTCACAATAACGGTGGAAATTTCTACAGCCGTGCACAGGTATATAACCATATGGGATTTGACCATTATACCAGCAAAGAGTTTATGAATATTTTGCAGACTACGCCAAATGGATGGGCAACGGATGACGTACTTTTAAAATACCTTGACCAGTCTATGAATACCACAGAAGGCAGGATTTTGTCTTTACAGTCAGTGTTCAGGGACACGGAGAGTATCCGACGGAGAAAGTGATTGAAAATCCGAAGATCGTAGTAACCGGACCGGAGGATGAGGGCAAGAAAAACGCATGGGAATACTATGTCAATATGGTGCATGAGATGGATGAATTTGCAGGAAATCTGGTGCGTCAGATTGAAGAGCGCGGAGAACCGACCGTACTTGTATTCTACGGAGACCATCTTCCGACGATGGGACTGGAGGCAAAGGATTTAAAGAGCAAATATTTGTATAATACAAATTATGTGATCTGGGATAATATCGGATTAAAACAGGAAGATAAGAATCTGGCAGCATATCAGATCATGGCAGAAGTGTTTGACCGTCTGGATATTCATTCCGGAACTGTATTCAACTATCACCAGCAGAGACGTCAGACGAAAAATTATCAGGCAGATCTGGAACTGCTTCAGTACGATCTTCTTTACGGAAAGCAATACGCCTATGATAAATATGGCTCTCCGATCAAAGAAGGACATATGGTGATGGGAGTCAGTGATGTGACACTGGATAGTGTGATCGAGCAGCTGGATGGAAGTTACAGTCTGTATGGAGAGAACTTTACGAAACAGAGTAAGGTCTATGTCAACGGAGAGAAACAAACCAGCACCTTTTTGAACAATACCCGTCTGGATTTAAAAGATGTGGAGCTAAAAGACGGTGATGTGATTCAGGTCAATCAGGTTGGTTCCAGTGAGACTATTTTCAGGGAATCGGCACAATACGAATATAAGGATGAAAAACTCACCAAACTTCCGGATGCGGAGGATAAGGTGGAAACAGGACGAAATGCATTTGTCAATCAGGACAAAGATGTAAAGAAGGAAAGTAAAGATGAGTAGAGTGACTTATCAGGAAGCAGAAACGTATATTTCGGAATTGCCGAAATTTACGAAGAAAAATACACTGGAGCACACGCAGAAGTTTCTTTCTTTTCTCGGCAATCCACAGAATGGAAAAAAGGTCATCCATGTAGCAGGCACGAACGGAAAAGGTTCGGTCTGCGTGTATCTGGATGCGATGCTTCGGGCACAGGGAAAGCACACAGGGCTTTTCACATCTCCGCATCTGATTCGGATGAATGAACGCATCCGGATGGATGGAGAACCGGTTTCAGACGAGACATTTACCCGTCTGTTTTTACGGACACAACAGAGCGTAAGGAGAATGGAGCCGAAGGCCTTCCTCATCCGAGCTTTTTTGAATTTCTGTTCGGGATGGCGATGGCAGGCTTTGAGGAAGCAGGCGTGGAATATGTAATACTGGAAACAGGACTGGGCGGACGGCTGGATGCGACAAATTCTATCAGCGGTCCGCTTACCTGTATCCTCACATCGATCGGACTGGATCATACCGAGATTCTGGGAAATACGCTGGAAGAGATTGCGGCAGAAAAGGCAGGAATCTTAAAGCCGCATGTTCCTGTCATATTTGCAGATACACAGCAGGAGAGCAGTCGGGTTATTGAAGAGCGGGCAGGAGAGCTTGGCTGTCCTTGTAAAAAAATAGGGAAAAGTGCGTACGAAATTCTGAAAATTCAGGACGGAACTCTTGCATTTTCTCCGTCAAATGCGTATTATGGAGATACTACATGGAAATTGCAGAACACTGCCATGTATCAGCCGGAAAATGCCATGCTTGCCATGGAGGCCATGCGTATGATCTTCGGAGAGCAGGGAGATGTCTCCGGATGGAGAGAGGCACTTTCACAGGTGAAGTGGGAAGCAGAATGGAAGAGATTCTGCCGGATTTTTATGTAGACGGGCGCTCACAATGTGAGTGCGGTAAGAATGTTTGTGCAGAGTATCCAAAGAGACAGACGAGAAAAGATTGTGTTATTTTCTGCTGTCAGAGAGAAAAATTACGAAGAGATGATCCGGATTCTCTGTCAGGAGAAAAGCGTCAGCGAATATGTGATTACTTTGATCGAAGATAAGCGGGCTGCACAGGCAGAAGAACTAAAGCGGATATTTCAGAAATATACAGACAAACCTGTTGTGGTAAAAGAAGAACTGCACCAGGCACTTACATATCTATTCTCCCGAAAGGCAGGAAAGGCGGTGTATTGCCTCGGATCTCTTTATCTGACAGGAATGATAAAAGCGATAACAGAGGAGGCAGGGTGATGCTGGACTATGAAAAAGAACTCAAAAATTTCAAACCGAGTCTGGAGGTAGAAGAAATCGAAGACGCGGTTTATCAGGAAGATCTATCAGATATGACAGATCTTTTGAAACAGGTCATGGACCAGAAGACAAAGTAAAGGATTATGGTGAAATAGATGAACTATACGGAGAAAATCCTGCACCAGTCAAACTACTGGTACAATGATGGGCTGAGGAAGGCGCAGATCAGGGATATGTCCGGTGCGATTACCTCTCTTCGGAAAAGTCTGCAGTACAACAGGGCGAATATTGATGCCAGAAATCTTTTGGGTCTCGTGTATTATGGCAGGGGAGAAGTAGCAGAGGGGCTTGTGGAGTGGATCATCAGTAAGAATTTAAAGCCTAAGGACAACCTGGCGGATCGTTTTATTGATGAAGTCCAGAAATCAGCAAAAAAACTGGAGCAGATCAATCAGGCAGTCAAGAAGTATAACCAGTGTCTGATTTATTGTGAACAGCAGGGAGAAGATCTGGCGATCATCCAGCTGAAAAAAGTGATCGCAGCACACCCGACATTTTTGAAAGCGTATCAGCTTCTTGCACTTTTGTATCTTCATACTGCACAGTATACAAAGGCGCGGCAGATTTTAAAAACGGCAAGAAAACTGGATACGACGAATGACATTACGCTGCGCTATATGCATGAATTGTCGCTGATCGGCGGGCAGAAGACAACGAAAAAATCCAGAGAAGAGAGTGTGGAGTACAAGCTGGGCAATGAGACGATCATTCAGCCGGCACACGGAAAAAGAGTCAGACAGATTTCAGGGAAAGTAACGGCAGGCAATATTTTTGCCGGGGTACTGATCGGAGCCGCAATCGTCTGGTTTCTGATCGTTCCTTCTGTAGATGAAGCGAAGGTGGCAAAGCAGAATAAGCAGGTTGTAGAATACAGCAACAGGATCAATGCACTGGAAGCACAGGTCAGTGCACAGACAAAGACATTGGATGAGTACCGGGCACAGGATTCGGACAAAGAAGCGCAGGCGCAGAGCGCGGCCAGCACATCGGAGAGTTATGAGAATCTGATGACGGTATCCAGCCAGTATGAGAGCGGAGAGTATTCAGATGCGACGCTGGCAGATACGCTTCTGAACGTGAACCGGGATGCACTGGGACAGAGCGGACAGGCACTCTATGATGAGCTCTCAACAGAGATTTTTCCGGGAGCCTGTGAGACAAAATATCAGAATGGAATGGCAGCACTCAATGTTGCAAATTATGAGACGGCAATTGATGCACTGGGAAAAGTAGTGCGGATGGATGAGCAGTATGACAGTGGAGCTGCCCTGTTAAATCTCGGGATCGCTTATATGAGAAGCGGTGACAATGAGAATGCAAAGACTTATTTTAATCGTGTGGCGGAGCTGTTCCCGGGAACAGAAAATGAGGCGACAGCCAAAAGTAATTTGAACTCAATGGGTGATACCACTGCAGACGATACCAAAACGGCAGATGATACGCAGGAATAAGATGGTTGAAAAAGCTACGAAAGAGAAGGATATGCAAAAAAGCATATCCTTTTTTAAGTGCGCTTTTGCGTGCATGTTCGAACGGGCGAAAGGGGATTTGAGACAATGAGTATGGAATATCAGGTGCAGGAAAATTGTCTGACGATTTTTCTTCCAAAAGAGGTGGATCATCACAATGCAGAGGAAGTGAAAAAGAGTGCAGATGCGATCATAGAAAAAGAGCATATCAAATATGTCATTTTTGACTTTGAACAGACAGATTTTATGGATAGTTCGGGAATCGGCGTGATCATGGGGAGATACCGAATGATCTGTCTGATCGGAGGAGAGGTGTGGGCAGTCCATGCCAATGCCAGGATAAGAAAGATCCTGACCATGTCGGGAGTCACGAAAATCATGCAGATATATGAGGAGGAACAGGTATGAAGGATACCAATGAAATGGAAATTTTATTTGACAGCCGTTCAGAAAATGAAGGATTTGCAAGAGTGGCAGTAGCAGCGTTTATGACACAGTTAAATCCGACGGTGGAAGAAGTTTCAGATGTCAAAACAGCAGTGTCAGAAGCTGTGACAAATGCGATCATTCACGGATATGATAATCAGATCTGTAAGGTCTCTATCCGATGCAGTGTCAGAGGAAAAGAACTGACGGTAGAAGTCAGAGATACCGGAAAGGGAATTGAAAATATCAAACAGGCAATGACTCCGATGTATACAAGCAAACCGGAGCTGGAACGTTCCGGGATGGGATTTTCTTTTATGGAAGCGTTTATGGATAACGTACATGTAATCTCAGAACCCGGAGAAGGAACCAGAGTTATCATGAAAAAGAGCATTGGGAAAGAAAGGGAGACATGGATCACACAATCGCTTTGATCGAAAAATCACACAATGGAGATAAAGAAGCGAGAGAACAACTGGTGGAAGAAAATATCGGGCTGATCTGGTGTGTTGTAAAACGGTTTTACGGAAGGGGAATCGAGGCAGAAGATCTTTTTCAGATAGGGAGCATCGGGCTTATCAAGCAATCGACAAATTTGATCTGTCCTATGATGTGAAATTTTCAACCTATGCCGTTCCTATGATATCCGGAGAGATCAAGCGTTTTTTAAGAGATGACGGAATGATCAAAGTCAGCCGTTCACTCAAGGAGCTCTCTTACCGGATCTCTCAGACGAGAGAGAAGATGACAGACGGACTGGGAAGAGAGCCGACGCTGGAAGAACTGTCACAGGAGATGGGAGTAGAAAAAGAAGAACTGGTGCAGGCAATGGAAGCCTCGGGAGAGGTTGAATCTCTGTATCGCCCGATCCATCAAAAAGAAGGAAGTGAGATTTCGCTTCTGGACAAGTTGGAAGAAAAAGAACACCGGGAAGAGAAAATTCTGGATCGAATGCTGCTTGGGCAGCTGTTGGAAAAATTAGACGGACAGGAAAGAACCTTGATCTATCTGCGGTATTTTGCGGAAAAAACACAGTCGGCAGTGGGAAAAGAAATGGGAATTTCCCAGGTTCAGGTGTCCAGAATGGAAAAGAAAATCATTCAAAATTTAAGAGAGATGACGCACTGAGAAATCGCATTGTAAAGGGTATATTTTTTCATGGATGTCAGATACTAAGGTCAGAATAAAAGTAGGAGGATGATCAAAGTGGAAAATGGAAAACGAAAAATAATGTGGTGTCTGACAATCCTGGTAGTGGCAGCAGTAGCGATCGGAGTAATTTACTATGTGAAGACAAATATGTCGCCGGCACAGCAGACAAAAGGCTACCTGATCCGGAAGGTGGAGGAGATATCCCATGGCTGTTAATCAGGATACGCTGTATGTAAAAGGAGACAGAAATGTAGAAGTGACAAAGCGGGAAGTGACACTTGGAGATCTGGTTTCTATGGAATGCAGTAACCGCGTTATCCTGCCGCATTTGAAGACAATGAAGGTCTTGAAAATTCCGGAAAATGGAGAAAAGCGGTATGTGATCTCCATTTTAAAGATTATTGCGTGTATCCATGAGAAATATCCGGGGCTGGAAGTGCAGAATCTGGGAGAAACGGATTTGATCGTCACATATGAAATGCAGAAAACACCGTCGAAATGGGTGCATGTGGCAAAAACGATCCTGGTAGTACTGATCACATTTTTTGGAGCGGCGTTTTCCATGATGGCATTTAACAATGATGTGGATGTGGATAAGCTGTTTGGATATATCTATTACTGGATGACAGGAAAACAAAGCAGCGGCTTTACAATACTGGAGGTCTCCTATTCTGTAGGAATTACGATCGGGATTCTGGTATTCTTCAATCATTTTGGAAAGAGGCGGTTTTCTGTGGATCCGACGCCGATGGAGGTGCAGATGCGTCTGTATGAAAATGACATCCAGACAACATTGATCGAGGATGCTGCACGAAAGGAGGAAGAACTGGATGTGGACAGAGCAAATCGTCTTGGGGCTCATAGGACTTAGCTCCGGAGTTGCAGTGGCAGGCGGATTATTTGCATTTATCGTAGAACTTGGAGTAGTGGCAGACCTGGCTGACCGGACACATACGGCAGAAAGTCTTTTGCTGTATGAGGATTCTATCGCACTTGGCGGAATTTTAGGAAATGCCCTGTTTTGTTTTCAGATCAGGATTCCCGGTGCAGGCTTTGTTCTTCCCTTTTTCGGCGTGCTGTCCGGCATATTTGTAGGATGCTGGGCAATGGCATTGGCAGAAATCCTGAATGTATTTCCGATTTTTATCAGGAGAGTAAAGCTGGTACGCTATATCAAGTGGTTTATCATCGGGATTGCACTTGGAAAAGGCTTTGGAGCATGTATTGCATTTTTTCAATGACAGAGTTAAGTTACTGGTCACAAAGTGATAAAATTTACAAAATTTATAGAAAATTAACAATAAATTAGTTGAAAATATACAAATCCTATAGTAACATGAAGAAAATACGGATTTGAAAGGAGTTTACTAATTTATGAAAGGTTATGCAATGCTGAAAATTGGGGAATCCGGATGGATTGAAAAAGAGAGGCCTGTATGTGGTCCGTTGGATGCGATCTGCCGCCCGCTTGCAGTCGCAATCTGTACTTCGGATGTACACACTCTCTGGGAAGGCGCGATTGGGGAGCGGCACAATATGATCCTGGGACATGAGTGCTGTGCAGAGGTTGTAGAAGTCGGAGAGTTGGTAAAGGATTTTAAACCGGGAGATCGTGTACTTGTTCCGGCGATCACACCGGATTGGAATTCGCTGGAGGCACAGGCAGGATATTCGATGCATTCCGGCGGAATGCTGGCAGGATGGAAGTTCTCGAACTTTAAAGACGGTGTGTTCTCTGAATTCTTCCATGTAAATGATGCGGATGGCAATCTGGCACTGCTTCCATCGAATATTTCCACAGTGGATGCATGTATGCTCTCTGATATGGTACCGACAGGCTTTCACGGAGTTGAGCTTGCCGATGTACAGTTTGGAGATACCGTTCTTGTGATCGGAATCGGACCGGTAGGATTGATGTCAGTAGCCGGAACAGCACTCAGAGGTGCTTCCAGAATTATTGCAGTCGGAACCCGCAAAAACTGCGTGGAAGCAGCAAAGTTGTACGGGGCAACTGATTTTGTAAGCTATAAGAATGGAACGATCGAAGAGCAGGTGCTTGCCATGACAGATGGAAAAGGAGTAGACAAAGTTGTGATCGCAGGCGGCGGATGTGAGACCTTTGAATCAGCGGTAAAATGTCTGAAACCGGGCGGAAAGATCGGAAATGTCAACTATCTCGGAAGCGGTACTTATGTGACTGTTCCACGTGTGGAATGGGGCGTTGGTATGGGGCACAAGCAGATCAACGGAGGTCTGATGCCTGGCGGACGTCTGCGTATGGAAAAACTGGCGCTCTGGTAGCAGCTGGCAAACTGGATGTACACCCTCTGGCTTCCCATGTATTTGAAGGATGGGATCATCTGGAAGAGGCGCTGTTTATGATGCGTGATAAACCGGCGGATCTGATCAAACCGGTTGTAAAGATTTCAGACTGATAAGGATGGCATGAGAGATGAAGATTTTAGTGGTATCCGGATTTTTAGGAGCAGGAAAGACGACATTTATCCGGACCCTTGCAGAACGTACCAAAAAAGATTTTGCAGTGATGGAAAATGAATATGGGGCGGTCAATGTGGACGGAGATCTTCTGGAACAGACGAAAGACTTAAATATCTGGGAGCTGACAGAGGGGTGTATCTGTTGTTCTATGCAGAACGACTTTGCCACGTCTATCCTGACCATTGCCAATACAGTGGATCCGGAATATCTGATCGTAGAACCGACCGGTGTGGGGATGCTCAGTAAGATCATAGAGAATATTCAGAAGATTGAATATGAGAGGATCACTCTGCTTGAGCCGCTCACGATTCTGGACGGTACGATGTATGATCGTTGTATGTCTGAATTTTCAGAGATCTGCGAGGATCAGATCCAGTCTGCAGGCAGGATTCTGGTTTCTAAGATGGAATCTGCTGCAGAGAATGAACGGTGCAGTTTGAAACAGAAGCTGACAGCGCTCAATCCGGAAGCTGAGATCTGTGTTTCTCATTATACAGAACAGGGAGATGACTGGTGGGATTCACTGCTGACATCGTATCTTGACAAAGAGATTCCAATGAAGGAAGAGCGGGAGTGGATCTGGAAAATCTTGGCCTGACGGAAGTCAGTCTGCAATCGGAGCAGGAGCTGATCCTGTTTTTGCAGGGAGTAGTTGCGGGTGTATTCGGAGATATCTGCAGAGCAAAAGGATATCTTCCGGCGGGAAATGGATGGCTTCGCTTTGATGTGACAGATCGTACATACAGCGTTACCGGCATTGATACGATGCCGGAAGCAAAAGCTGTTTTTATCGGAAGACAATTAAAAAGAAACTGGCTTCGTGAAGTGCTGCAAAAAGAATTATATGTAGAAGTATCAAAACGGGCGATCCGTCCGATGCGGAAACGAAGCGCGGTATAAAAGAGGAGGTGAGATTCCGGATCAGGAGTCTCACCTCTTCTTTTAAAACTGCATCCAGATCCAGTACAAAAGTCCCAGAAGAGAACTGGTGCAGATTCCATAGAGAATGACAGGTCCGGATATGGTAAAGATCTTGCAGCCAATCCCGAATACCTGCCCTTCTTTTTTATACTCGATCGCCGGAGCTGCCACCGAGTTGGCAAAGCCGGTGATGGGAACCAATGCACCAGCTCCTCCCCATTTTGCGATCTTTGGATAGAGACCAACTCCGGTGAGGATGATACTCAGTAAGATCAGTGAAAGAGAAGTCCAGTTACTGCAGTGGTCTTTGCTCAGTCCGATCATTTCACAATAATTATAAATACCTTGTCCGATCACACAGATAATTCCTCCAGTGAGAAAGGCTTTTGCCATGTTCAGATAAACATTGTGCACCGGTGTTTTCTTTTTTACATAGTCTTCATATTGCTGCTGTCGTTTTTCTTTTTCTGTCTGCTTCAAAACTATCGCCTCCTTTTTCTTATTTCATAGTATCCGAAAAAAACGGAAAAATATTCTGTCCCCGGAAAGATTTTCAATCGGATGTATATTTCATCTGGTGAGATGCATACTAACAGCAGAAAGAATTTGCAAAAACAGGAAGAAAAGAGGAGAGAAGATGAATCAGATCAGAGGCAGTCAGAGCATCAGTTCGGGGAAGCTCCCTATTTGATCAGCAGTGCTTGTGTAGCGGGAAGCAAAGAGGCAGAAGGTCCCCTTGGAAAGTTATTTGATATGGTGAACCAGGATGATCTTTTTGGCGCAAAAACATGGGAGGAGGCAGAGAGTACCATGCAGAAAGAAGCATGTGTACTGGCACTTGGAAAAGCACATGTGGATGCAAAGCATGTGCGCTATCTGTATGGCGGAGATCTTCTGCGTCAGGGAATCGCCACTTCCATGGGGGTGGAAGAATTACAGATTCCCATGTTCGGATTGTACGGAGCCTGTTCCACATCCGGAGAAGCACTTGCTCTTTCTGCTATGAGCGTGGCAGCCGGGTATGGGGAATATATGCTGGCAGTGACTTCCAGCCACTTTGGAAGCGCGGAAAAGGAATTTCGGTTTCCGCTGGGGTATGCGTCCCAGCGTCCCTTATCTGCAGCTGGACGGTGACGGGAAGCGGCGCATTTCTGGTAGGCAGACAGAAAAGCCATGTGAGGATCACAGGCGTGACGGTTGGGAAAATTGTGGACTATGGACTGAAGGATTCCCAGAATATGGGGGCGTGTATGGCGCCGGCAGCGGCAGATACCATTTTAACAAATCTGAAGGACTTCGGAAGAAGTCCGACCAGCTATGACCGGATCATTACAGGAGATCTCGGGTATATCGGACAGAGTATTTTACTGGATTTTATGAGTAAGAACGGGCATCAGATGCGGGACAGACACCTGGACTGCGGAATGAAGATCTTTGATCAGGAGAAACAGGATACGCATGCGGGAGGAAGTGGCTGCGGCTGTGCGGCAGTGACGCTTTCCGCCTATATTCTTCCGAAGATTCAGAAAGGGGAGTGGAAACGGGTACTCTTTGTACCGACAGGTGCCCTGATGTCTACGGTCAGTTACAACGAAGGGGCAAGTGTTCCGGGAATTGCACATGGAATCGTGCTGGAACATTGCTGAGAAAAGGAGGAGATTAAGATGGAATATGTACATGCGTTCTGGGTGGGAGGTCTGATCTGTGCGGCGGTACAGGTCTTGATGGACCGGACCAAGTTGATGCCGGGAAGGATCATGGTGCTGCTTGTATGCAGCGGCGCAGTGCTTGGATTTTTGAATATTTACGGACCATTTCAGAAATTTGCAGGAGCGGGAGCGAGCGTACCGCTCCTTGGATTCGGAAACGTACTGTGGAACGGTGTCAAAGAAGCCGTTGAGAAAAATGGGTTTCTGGGAATCTTTATGGGTGGTTTTAAAGCCAGTGCTGTGGGAATTTCAGCAGCATTAATTTTCGGTTATCTGGCATCTCATATCTTTGAACCGAAGATGAAAAAATAGACACCGTGTCTTTATGTTAAGGAAATGTAAAGATTTTGTTGTTTTTTGTCGAGTATAATGTTATCGTAATAGTGCGGAAAATTTTATAAAGGGTTTATTACAGGAGGAAACGTATGGATTACGTGAGCATTATTCTCCCATTTATCGGGGGACTGGGTATGTTTATCTATGGTATGCAGATCATGGCCCAGGGATTGGAGAATGCAGCAGGCAGCAAGATGAAGAGTCTGCTGGAGGTACTGACAAAGAATAAGTTTTTTGGGGTTTTGCTCGGTGCTTTTATTACAGCTGTCATTCAGAGTTCATCCGCTACGACAGTGATGGTAGTCGGATTTGTAAATGCAGGGATCATGAATCTTACCCAGGCGATGGGAGTGATCATGGGAGCCAACATCGGTACCACGGTGACCGGATGGCTGGTATCCAGTGTCGAGTGGGCAAAAGCGCTCAGCCCGGCGAATATTGCACCGGTGGCAGTTATGATCGGTGTGATTGTGATGCTGACAGGAAAAAGACGTTCTACAAAGGATATTTCCAGTATCATTGTGGGATTTGGTATCTTATTCATCGGTATTACGACGATGTCAGATGCAGTCGAGCCGCTGCAGCAGTCAGAGGCATTCTGCAATCTGTTTGTAACACTCGGACACAGTCCGTTCCTTGGAATCGTGGCCGGTGCGCTTGTTACAGCTGTGATTCAGAGTTCATCTGCATCAGTGGGAATCTTACAGAGTCTTGCGGCAGCAGGGCTGGTTCCGTTTAATGCGGCTGTTTACATTATCATGGGACAGAATATCGGTACCTGTGTGACTGCCATCATGTCCAGTATCGGGGCAAAGAAGACAGCAAAGACAGCAGCTGTGATGCATCTGTTGTTCAACATCATCGGTACGATCATCTTCAGCGTTGTTGCAATTGTATTCTTTAAAGTGATCAATCCGGGATTTGGAGAAGGCCTGATCACACAGACAGAGATCAGTACAGTTCACACGATCTTTAATATCGGAACGACGATCCTGCTCTTCCCGGTATCTGACTGGATCATTAAGCTGGCGAAGAAACTGGAGAGAGAAGATTCTGACGATGTGGATGAAGGACAGGTACTTCTGGACGACAGAATGCTGGAGACACCAAGCATTGCGCTCCAGTCTACAGTCAGCGAGATGGTAAGAATGGGACATGTTGTGCGGGGAACCATGGATCGTACAAGAGATGTGCTGATCACCAAGAAGCGTGAGGAGATAGAAAAGATCCGGGAGGAAGAGACAATCGCAGACGGATTGTGCAAAGGAATCACAGAGTATGCGATTAAACTGAATACACTTTCCATCAATGAGAAGGAGCATCAGGAGGTGGCGAGTATCCTGCAGATCGTATCGGATATCGAGCGTGTCAGCGATTACTGTGAAAATATTTCTGAATTTGCAGAGAATCTCAAAGATCAGAAAGCATCCTTCTCCGAGATCGCAAGAGAAGAGATCCAGCAGATGGAAGACGTCTGTATCGACTGCTTCCGGTATGCGATCGAGGCACTGGAAGAGCGTAGTAAAGAAAAGGCGATGAAGGTCATTGAAAAGAGAGTCAGGCAGATGAGCTGGAGATCGCGCTGCGTACGGCACATATGAAGCGTCTGGCAAGAAATGAGTGCAGCACGGAATCCGGAATCGTATTCCTGGATGCATTGGTATGTCTTGAGAGAATCTCGGATCATGCGAGAAATATCGCAGAAGAGATTTTGACGGCAGAATAGGGGATTTTACAAAACAAAGAGAGCGGGGCATTTGCAAAAAAGCGGCAAATGCCCCGTTTTTGCGCAGTTTTTTCATATTTTACAAAAACTTAACAAGGAAAAGAAAGGTGATTTTACATAGATTTAACATTCAGATGATGATATATTTTACAATTCTTCTGTATCATTGCTAACTGTGGAGAAAAGAAAAAACACTTTTGAAAAAAAGGAGATTAAGTAAAATGAAAATGAAAAAGTTTATCGCAGTTTTGGCAACAGTAGGTATGGTAGCAGCACTGGCAGCAGGATGTGGTTCTGGAGATGATGCATCTGCTGATAAAGGAACAAAGACAGGAAGTGCGTCCAGTGACTGGGATTCTTCCAATGATATCACGATTGTATCCAGAGAAGATGGATCTGGAACAAGAGGAGCTTTCGTAGAGCTGTTTGGTATTCAACAGGAAGTTGACGGAGAAAAAGTAGATATGACAACTGTGGATGCACAGGTTACAAATAATACATCTGTTATGCTTACAACAGTAGCAGGGGATGAGTATGCCATCGGATATGTATCTCTGGGATCTCTGGATGAGAGTGTAAAAGCGCTTAAGATTGATGGAGCAGAAGCAACAGAAGAAAATATCGAAAATGGTTCTTACAAAGTATCAAGACCGTTTAATATTGCAGTAAAAGAAGGCGCTGATAATGAAGTTGCAAATGATTTCATCACCTATATCATGAGTACAGAAGGTCAGAAAATCGTAGCAGACAACGGTTATATTCCGGTTGCCGATACAAAAGCATATGATGGAACAAAACCGTCAGGAAGCGCAGTAGTAGGAGGATCTTCTTCTGTATCACCGGTTATGGAAAAACTGATCGAGGCATACAAAAGTGTAAATCCGAATGCAAAGATTGAGCTGCAGACATCTGATTCCACAACAGGTATGACATCGACTCTGGAAGGAAGCTATGATATTGGTATGGCATCCCGTGAACTGAAAGAGGAAGAAGTGGGACAGGGATTACAGGCAACGGTGATCGCAACCGACGGAATCGCAGTGATCGTAAACAATGACAACCCGACAGAAGAGTTAAGTTCTGACCAGGTGAAATCCATCTACACAGGAGAAACTTATACCTGGGATGAAGTAACTGAATAATTGATAAGAGGAAAGAAGAATGAAATCAAAAGCATGGGCTGAAAAATTCATGCAGGGAGTATTCTTGATAGCCGCCTGTACTTCTGTACTGGCGGTAGCTCTCATTTGTATCTTTTTGTTTGCAAATGGAGTCCCTGCAATCAGAGAAATCGGGTTCGTAAAATTTATTACCGGAGAACTGTGGAGACCGAACAATAATCTGTTTGGAATCTTCCCGATGATCATCGGAAGCTTATATGTAACAGCAGGTGCGATCGTGTTCGGAGTGCCGATCGGAATTCTGACATCTGTATTTATGGCAATGTACTGCCCGAAAAAATATACAGACCGCTGAAAGCAGCAACAGAGCTGTTGGCAGGAATTCCTTCCGTTGTGTATGGATTCTTCGGTCTGGTCGTACTGGTGCCAATGGTACGGGAGTTCGGAAGAACATTAAAACAGATGGGAATCGTGGAAAAAGCAGGAGACGGAAAAGGACTTCTCACTACGTCGATCATTCTGGGAATGATGATCCTGCCGACAATCATCGGAACCACAGAGAGTGCGATCCGCGCTGTGCCGATCCATTATTATGAAGGAGCACTGGCTCTGGGAGCAACCCATGAGAGAAGTATTTTTACAGTTGTGATCCCGGCTGCAAATCCGGAGTACTGGCAGGAATCGTGCTGGGAATCGGACGTGCGATCGGAGAGACCATGGCAGTTATCATGATCGTGGGAAATCAGCCGAGAATTGCACAAAATATCCTGCAGGGAATGCGTACGCTGACAGGAAATATCGTACTGGAGATGGGATATGCGACAGGTCTGCACAGGGAAGCGCTGATCGCGACAGGTGTAGTATTATTTGTGTTCATCCTGATCATCAACTTCAGTGTGGCAATGCTGAAAAGGAGGACAGAACATGAGTAATCAGACTGGAATCGGAGAAAAGCTGAAAAGCTATTTAAAACATCCGGGTTCATTTATTGTAATGCTTCTGGTGATGCTGGGAGCAATTATCACGTTTGCGGTTCTGCTGTTTTTGATCGCTTATATTCTGATCAACGGAGTGCCGCATATCAAACCGTCTTTGTTCGCGTTAGAATATACATCTGAGAATGCCTCTTTGATGCCGGCTTTGATCAATACGATTATCATGACGTTGCTTTCTTTGCTGATCGCGGTTCCGTTTGGAATCTTCTCTGCGATCTTCCTTGTAGAATATGCAGGGAAAGGGAATAAATTTGTGGAAGTGATCCGTCTGACAACAGAGACACTTTCGGGAATCCCTTCCATCGTATATGGATTGTTCGGAATGCTGTTTTTTGTCAATACATTAGGATGGGGATTTTCCCTGCTGGCCGGTGCGTTTACACTGGCGATCATGATCCTTCCGCTGATCATGAGAACAACAGAAGAAGCGTTAAAAGCAGTTCCGGATTCCTTCAGGGAGGGAAGCTTTGGACTGGGAGCAGGAAAGCTGCGTACCGTATTTAAGATTGTACTCCCGTCGGCAATTCCTGGAATTTTAGCGGGAATCATCCTGGCGGTCGGAAGAATTGTGGGAGAAACAGCGGCGCTGATCTATACAGCAGGTACTGTTGCACAGGTACCGTCAAATGTTTTTGGTTCTGGAAGAACTCTGGCAGTTCATATGTATAATCTGTCCAGTGAAGGACTGTACATGGATCAGGCATATGCAACAGCAGTCATTCTTCTGATACTTGTAGTCGGAATTAATACGATTTCGAGCGTAATCGCGAAAAAACTGACAAAAGCATAGAGAGAAAGGAATAAACAATGGGGAAGATCAGTGTGAAAAACCTGGATTTATATTATGGAGATTTTAAAGCACTCAAAAATATCAATCTGGAAATAGAGGCAAATAAAATTACAGCGTTTATCGGACCGAGTGGATGCGGAAAGTCCACGTTATTAAAGTCCATCAACCGCATGAATGATCTGGTGGAAGGATGCCGCATCGATGGTGAGATCCTTCTGGACGGACAGAATATCTTCAAAGGAATGGATGTGAACCTGTTGCGTAAGCGGGTGGGAATGGTATTTCAGAAACCAAATCCGTTTCCAATGAGCATTTATGACAATATCGCCTATGGACCGAGAACACACGGAATCCGTTCCAAAGCAAAACTGGATGATATTGTAGAAAAGTCACTGCGAAATGCGGCAATCTGGGATGAGTGTAAAGACCGTCTGAAAAAAAGTGCGTTGGGAATGTCCGGAGGACAGCAGCAGAGACTCTGTATTGCCAGAGCGCTTGCAGTAGAACCGGAAGTACTTTTGATGGATGAGCCGACATCCGCTCTGGATCCGATCTCTACATCGAAGATAGAAGACCTTGCGATGGAACTGAAAAAAGATTATACTATTGTTATGGTAACACATAACATGCAGCAGGCGGTACGTGTGTCGGATAACACAGCCTTTTTCCTTCTTGGAGAAGTGATTGAGTACAACAATACAGAAAAATTGTTTTCCATTCCGTCTGATAAGAGAACGGAAGATTATATTACAGGGAGGTTTGGTTAATTTATGCGCAACAAATTTGACAGACAGCTACAGATACTGGATGAGCAGCTTATTCATATGGGTGAGTTGTGTGAGAGTGCGATGCGAATGCGACAAAGGCGTTGAGCGATGGAAGTATGGAGCAGGCAAAGGCAGTGATCAATGCAGATGCTGAGATTGATGAGATGGAAAAAGATATTGAAAAGCTTTGTCTGAAACTGCTCTTACAGCAGCAGCCGGTGGCAAAGGATCTGAGAAGAATCTCAGCGGCATTGAAGATGATCACAGATATGGAGCGAATCGGAGATCAGACGGCAGATATTGCAGAAATCGTAATTTCAGCCAATACAGAGGAAAGCGTAGATATCAAGGATATCGGAAGAATGGCATCTGTTGTAAGTAAGATGGTGCGCGACAGCGTCACATCGTATGTACAGAAAGATCTGGAGCTTGCGCGCCAGGTCATGCTGGAAGATGATAAAGTGGATCGCCTCTTTGACGATATCCGGGAAGAGATGGTAAATTATATCGCGATCAATAAAGGGCAGCGGGGCAGCCGGATCGTGGATCTGATCATGGTGACAAAATATCTGGAGCGTATCGGAGATCATGCGACCAATATTGCAGAGTGGGTGGAATTTTCCATTACAGGAGTACACCGAAACGGAGTGAATGTATAAGTGTAAAAAGGAGAAAAGATATGATTTATTGCGTGGAAGATGATGACAATATCCGCGAACTGGTCATTTACACTCTGGAGACGACCGGTCTTAAGGCAAAGGGATTTGCAGAAGGCACGGCATTTATGGAAGCTTTGGCGTTTGATACGCCAGAGCTTATTTTGCTTGATATCATGCTTCCGGGTGAGGATGGTCTGGAGCTTTTGAAAAAGCTGAAGAATTCCGCAAAGACGAAGGACATTCCGGTAATCATGGTGACTGCAAAGGGTGCAGAGTATGACAAGGTGATCGGTCTGGATTCGGGAGCGGATGATTATGTGACCAAGCCTTTCGGAATGATGGAGCTGGTATCAAGAATCAAAGCAGTTCTTCGAAGATCCGGCAGAGTGCAGGAGCAGGATATGCTGTCAGTCAACGGAGTCAGTGTAGATGTGAAAAAGCATGAAGTGAAAGTGGCAGGAGATATTGTGACACTGACACTCAAAGAATTTGAGCTCCTGGAGAGACTGATGAGAAACCAGAATATCGTACTGACAAGAGATCAGCTTTTAGAGGATATCTGGGGATATGATTTTGATGGAGAGACAAGAACGGTAGATGTGCATGTGCGGACACTCAGACAGAAGCTGGGAGAAAAAGGTGATATTATCAAGACTGTACGGGGAGTCGGCTACAGAATAGGAGGAGGCAATGAAGGCTAAGATCCAGAGAAGTATGCTTCTTGTTCTGTTTGTGACGATCCTGATTTTTTATGGACTTTTGACACTGGTTATGTATCAGAAGAACCTGATGCTGCTAAAAGAAGAAGTGAATCAGGAAGCCAGGTATATTCGGACTGCTGTCGATATTTCGGGACCAGCGTATCTGAAAGAAATGGACGGAGTGGATATAAAAACCCGGGTTACGAGAATCAGTACGGAGGGAAAAGTGCTTTATGACTCAGGAAATGATGCAGAAACACTGGAAAATCACAGCAAACGTCCGGAGGTAAAAGAGGCGCTTGCAAATGGAACCGGTGAGGATGTCCGCGTATCCGGAACCGTAGGAAAAGAGATGTATTATTATGCGATCCTTCTGCAGGATGGCTCTGTACTTCGCGTGGCAAAGACGATGGACAATCTGGGAGCTATGGCAAGAGATACACTTCCGGTGATCGGGGTACTGGCAGTTGTGATGATGATATTTGCATGGATTCTCGGGCGCTGGCAGACAGAACGGCTGATTCGTCCGATCAATGAACTGGATATTGAGCATCCGCTGGAAAATGTGGTCTATGAAGAATTAAGGCCGCTGTTGACTGCGATGGACAGACGGAACAAAGAAAAAGCGGCAGTGGAAGATATGAGAAAAGAGTTTTCCGCAAATGTCTCTCACGAATTGAAAACGCCGCTGACTTCGATTTCCGGCTATGCGGAGATCATGAAAAACGGACTGGTCCGTCCGGAGGATATTCCCAATTTTTCAGAGCGGATTTACAAAGAAGCAAAACGCCTGATCACATTGATCGAAGATATCATAAAATTATCCAAACTGGATGAAGGCTCCGTAGAGATTGAAAAAGAAGAAGTAGATCTTTACGAACTGAGCAGAGAGATTATCAGCAGACTGTCCATGCAGGCAAGTATGAAGCATGTTCATGTTTCTCTTTCAGGAGAGCCGGTAACCTATGTGGGAATCCGGCAGATCCTGGATGAGATGATCTATAATATTTGTGAGAATGCGATCAAATATAATGTAGAGGGCGGAAGTGTCTCTGTCTGGGCAGGCAACACACTGAATGGCCCAAAAGTCCAGGTGAATGATACCGGGATCGGGATACCGAAAGAGCATCAGGAGCGGATCTTTGAGCGGTTCTACAGAGTGGATAAAAGTCATTCTAAAGAGCGGGGCGGCACAGGACTGGGACTCTCCATCGTGAAGCATGGAGCGCTGCTTCACAATGCAAAGGTAAGTGTGGAGAGTGATACCGGAAAAGGAACACGGATGGAAATTCTGTTTGAGACATCTCAGTCAGAGTGATGTAAAAGCGTTCTGGGTGGTTCGTGAAATTCTGTTTTGTAGGCTCGTGAAAATGTGGAGTAATCCTGAAAGCCGCTTGCAAGGCAGGCCTGCGTGATCGGCATCCCATCCAGGATCAAAGTGCGGGCAAGCAAAAGCCTGCGGTAGGTGATATAATTTCCGATGGTATATCCAGTTTCCGCTTTGAAGAGGCGCATCATATAATATTTGCTCAGATAAACCCGGGAAGAGAGAAAATCTACGTCCAGAGATTCTGTCAGGTGCTGGTTGATATACTGGATCAGATCGACGATCTTCGGATTGTACAGACTGGTGTCCAGAAATTCTACCGGTTTTAATGGCAGCCCGGTTGAGGTGGATCATAAATTCCAAAAATAAGATCTGCCGGTACAGACTGCCGGCATATTCCGTATCAGAAAAAGAACGTTCCAGGCGGTTCGTGATCTTGAAAAGAGAGCTTTTTTCAAGAGAATGAATGCGCAGCACATTGGAATGTTCTTTTTTTGCTTTTTCAAAACAATAGGAAAGATCATAGTCATCAGTCCGGTAGGCATCAATAAAACCGGGAGAAATATAGACGATGATCCGTTCATAGGGAAGAGAAGGATCCACCTGAACCCTGTGGATATCATTCCGGTTTACGAGGACAATGTCGTAAGGTTGCAAAGGATATGTCTTTCCTTCTACAAAGTATTGCACATTACCGGAAATAAAAATCGTGATTTTGTGGAATTCGTGGTAATGAAATTCAAATTCTGTGGAAATCTGATCTGTCAGATGAAAAATCTTAAAGTCACTGTTTAAGTATCCCCTCTTATTGTATCCGCCCATAATAACCTCCTGAAAAATAAGATACTTTCAGTATAGAGCATTATTTGCAATATAGAAAGCATTTTCTCTATTCTATTTGAAGAAAATGCGGGATATAATAAAAACAGAGACAAATCAGGAAGCAATATCGAGGAGGCAGAAAAATGGATATCACATTAGAACGTTATCATGGTTGGGAAACGATTATCTTGTCTATGATCCAAATAAAAATGAACTGGAGCTGAATGAAGAAAATGTGAAAATGCTCTGTAACCGGAATATGGGGCTTGGAGCAGACGGAATTCTGGAAGGACCGTTAATGGAAGAAAAGCAGATGGCAGTCCGTATCTGGAATCCGAACGGAAGCATTGCGGAAAAGAGTGGAAACGGTGTGCGGATTTTTGCCAAATATTTGAAAGATGCAGGATATGTACAGAAGAAGCATTATACAATGCTGACCGATGGCGGCGAGGTAGAAATCACTTACCTGAATGAAGAGGGAAGCAGGCTGAAGGTTTCTATGGGGAAACTGTCATTCTGGAGTGATGAAATCCCGGTGATCGGAGAGCGCAGACAGGTGATCAATGAGGATATGGTATTCGGGCGGACATTGTACCCGGCAACCTGTGTATCCATCGGAAATCCGCATTGCGTGATCCCGATGCAGGAGATTTCAGAGCACTGGTGTGCAAGATCGGAAGGGAGTCCGAGCGCGCAAGGTATTTCCCGAATCATATCAATACAGAACTCATGAATGTCATTGATCTGAACAATATCGCAATTGAAACTTACGAAAGAGGAGCCGGATACACCATGGCAAACGGAACCGGAGCATGTGCGGCAGCAGGTGTTGCGTACAAACTGGGACTGACCTCTAACAAAGTGATCGTTCATATGCCGGGTGGAGAGCTTCAAGTAGAGATCGGAGATGACTGGGAAGCCTATATGACGGGAGATGTGTTCTATGTGGCAGCAGTAAAATTGAGCAGCGAATTTGTGGAAATGCTGCGTGCAGTATAGAAGAGAGAAGCAGAGGGCGGATGCTCTCTGCTTTTTTAATACAAGAAATTCTATTGCGGCCGGAACTCAGATGTGCTACGATATCTATAACAAAAGAGGAAAGGTGATAGTATGCTGATAACAGTTGATTTTAACAGCGAAGAGGCAATCTATATGCAGCTTCGCAATCAGATTATCATGGGCATTGCGACTTCGGTGATCAGAGAAGGAGATTCCCTGCCTTCTGTACGGCAGCTGGCAGATACTGTGGGAGTCAATATGCACACAGTGAATAAAGCGTATACTGTTTTAAAGCAGGAGGGATTTATCCAGCTGGACAGAAGACACGGGGCAGTGATTGCTCTGGATGCAGATAAGCTGCAGGCTTTGGAAGAGATGCGCGGACAGCTTCAGATCGTGCTGGCAAAGGCACATTGTAAGGAGATCACCAGAGAAGAAGTGCATGAACTGGTGGATGAGATATTTGATAATTATGAATAGCAGGAGGAGTATATGCAGAATCAATATACAAGACAGGCAGAACGTGCGATAAAATATGCAGCCAGGATGGCGAGAAAACTAAAGCATCCATATATCGGAACAGAGCATCTCCTTTTAGGACTGCGTAGCGAGATCACAGGTGTGGCAGGCCAGGTGCTGGCATCCCACGGAGTGGACGAAGAGCAGCTTCTGCATCTGATGGATGAGCTGATCGTTCCGGGAGAAGAGATTTTACAGCAGGATGATCCAAAAGAAAGTCCGAGACTGGAGTATATTCTGGAAAATGCAAAGAAAGAGGCGCTGCATCTGCGCACCGGAGATGTTGGAACAGAGCATTTGCTTCTGGCGATCATGCACGATGCAGACTGCGTGGCAGCCAGGATGCTGATCACCCTGAACATCAATTTGCAGAAGATCCTGCAGGATATATTAAATGCGGCAGGGGTAGATGCAAAAGAGTATCAGGAAGAGATTCAGGAAGACGGACGTACCAGAAGAGGCGCCATTGACCAGTACTGTACAGATCTGACTGCTGAGGCCGCAGAAGGAAAACTGGATCCGGTGATCGGCAGAGAGGATGAGATCTATCGTCTGATGCAGATTCTGAGCCGGCGCACCAAGAACAATCCTTGTCTGATCGGAGAACCGGGAGTCGGTAAGACCGCGGTGATAGAAGGACTTGCAGAACGGATCGCGGCAGAAGTCGTTCCGGAAGGATGAAGGGAAAAAGAGTTCTGACTCTGGATCTGCCTGCGCTGATCGCAGGCTCCAAATACCGCGGAGAATTTGAAGAACGCATGAAAAGTCTGATTTCGGAAGTGAAAGCGGATGGAAACAGCATTTTATTTTTAGATGAGATTCACACCATGATCGGAGCGGGAGGCGCAGAAGGAGCCATTGATGCTTCCAGTATTTTAAAACCTTCACTTGCCAGAGGAGAGATTCAGCTGATCGGTGCAACGACCATTGCAGAGTATCGCAAATATATCGAAAAAGATGCGGCACTGGAGAGAAGATTCCAGCCGATCACGGTAGAAGAACCTTCGAAAGAGCAGTGTATGGAGATTTTACAGGGATTACAATCCCGTTATGAGTCACATCACCGGGTGACAATTTCAAAAGAGGCGCTAAAGGCAGCTGTAGAATTGTCAAAGCAATACATCACAGACAGAAATCTTCCGGACAAAGCAATTGATGTTCTGGATGAGGCTTGCTCAAAGGCCAGCCTGAAAGGATATAAAGTACCTGACAATCTGCAGCAGCTGGAAGATGAGTTGAAAGAACTGGCAAAACAAAAAGAAGCGAGCATCCGCAAAGGGGATATGAAGGCAGCAGCAGATTTTCATGCGAGAGAGAAAGAGGCAGAGACAAAACTGGAAATGCTCAGAAAACGTTTCCACAAAAAACAGGCATCCGCACATCCGGAGGTAAGCGGAGATGATATTGCGGATGTCGTGTCAGTCTGGACGAAGATCCCGGTACAGAAATTAAAAGAGACAGATGCACACAGATTGCAGAAACTGGAAGAGACACTCCACAAAAGAGTGGTCGGACAGGAAGAAGCAGTCAGCGCAGTCGCGCGGGCAGTGAAGCGCGGACGTGTGGGATTAAAGAGCCCGAATCGTCCGATTGGTTCTTTCTTATTCCTCGGACCGACCGGTGTCGGTAAAACAGAGCTTTCCAAGGCTCTGGCAGAGGCACTGTTTGGAAGAGAAGACTCCATGATCCGGTCGATATGTCTGAATATATGGAAAAACATTCTGTGGCGAAGATGATCGGTTCTCCTCCGGGATACGTGGGACATGATGAAGGCGGACAGCTCAGTGACAAAGTAAGAACCCATCCATATTCTGTAATCTTATTCGATGAAATCGAAAAAGCCCATCCGGATGTATTTAACATTCTGTTGCAGGTGCTGGATGACGGTCGTATTACAGATTCACAGGAAGAGTTGTCGATTTCAGTAATACAGTGATCATTATGACCTCCAATGCCGGGGCGAAAGCAATCGTAGATCCGAAAAAACTCGGGTTTGCAGTAAAAGAAGACAAAGCAGACGATTACAAGAGAATGAAACAGAATGTGATGGACGAAGTGAAGATGATCTTCCGTCCGGAATTTTTGAACCGGATCGATGAGATTATCGTATTCCATGCACTGGGTGAAGAGCACTTGAAGAAGATTGTCAGTCTGATGTGCCGTGAATTTACAAAACGAGTCAAGACACAGCTGGATATCAGCCTGACCCTGAGGGATTCTGCGAAAAAACGGATTGCGGAAAAAGGTAAAGATACAAAATACGGAGCGCGTCCGCTTAGAAGAGCAATGCAGACAGAGCTGGAAGATAAGCTGGCAGAAGCAATCCTGAATGGGGAAGTGAAACCGGGCGAACAGATCGAGGCAGGAGTTTCCGGAAAAGAAATAAAATTTTACTTAAAGAATGCAAATTAAGTAGAAAAAGAATTTGATATATTATATAATACAGACAGAAGAAAAGAGCTCTTGCCGCAAGTGATGGCGGGATGCAGAAATACCTAGGAGGACAAGGAAAATGGCAATCGTAAAAGAATTATTACGCACAGAAGAAGACGGAAGACTGAGTTTTGGAGACTATACACTGGCGTCTAAAACGAAGCTGGATAATTTCGAATTTGAGGGCGACTTATATAAAGTAAAGACATTTTCAGAGATCACAAAATTAGAAAAAAACGGAATGTTTGTATACGAATCTGTTCCGGGAAGTGCGGTAGAGAACTTTAAACTCACAGATACAGAGGTCGCTTTTCAGATTTCTGCACCGGAGGATGTACAGTTTACACTGGAACTTGAGCCGGAGAGTGAATACGAAGTGCTTCTGGATGGTGTTTCAGCCGGAAAGATGACCACAAATCTGAGCGGAAAGCTGAGTGTCAGTGTTGAGATCAGCGAAGGGGAAGCTGTGGACGTCAAAGTAGAAAAATGCTGATTGCAAGAGTAGAAGACATTTTATAATCAATAAGAGCAGAGAGCTGGGGCTGTGAATGAAAACAGCGTTCAGCTCTTTTTTATGGAGGAGTATATGGCAAAAGGAAAGAAAAGTATTTTTTTCTGTCAGAATTGCGGACATGAAGAGGCAAAATGGCTGGGGCAATGTCCGGTTTGTAAAGAATGGAATACATTCGCAGAAGAAAAAGTGAGTGCCGGATTGAGCCGCGGGACAACGGCAGCTGCAAAGCAGAGTAAAACAGCAGAAGTAGTTCCGCTTTCTCAGATCAGTGCAGGGATGATACCAGGATGCTGACCGGGATGAAAGAACTGGATCGGGTGCTTGGAGGAGGTATCGTCTCCGGTTCTCTCGTTCTGGTCGGAGGGGACCCGGGGATTGGAAAATCAACTGTTATTGCAAGTGTGTCAGAGGCTGTCGGCATCAAGAAAAATTTTATATATTTCAGGAGAGGAGTCGCAGACTCAGATCAAATTGCGTGCAAATCGTATGGGAAGTTTTACAGATCATATGCTGTTGTTATGTGAAACAAATCTGGATACCATACGTACTGCCATTGAGAGGCAAAATCCGGAGCTTGTGATCATTGATTCGATTCAAACGATGTACAATGAAGAAGTATCCTCAGCGCCGGGAAGTGTTTCGCAGGTAAGAGAATCTACCCATGTGCTGATGCAGCTGGCAAAGGGGATGGGGATTCCGATCTTTATTGTTGGACATGTGACAAAGGAGGGGACTGTGGCAGGTCCGAGAGTGCTGGAACATATGGTGGATACGGTACTTTATTTTGAGGGAGACAGACATGCTTCCTATCGGATTCTGCGTGCGGTAAAAAACCGTTTTGGTTCTACCAACGAGATCGGTGTGTTTGAAATGCGAAGAGAAGGACTGGTAGAAGTGGAAAACCCCTCCGAATATATGCTGAGCGGAAAGCCGGAAAATGCATCTGGTTCTGTTGTGGCATGCTCTATGGAAGGAACACGTCCGATTCTGATCGAGATTCAGGCGCTGGTCTGCCAGAGTAACTTCGGAATGCCAAGAAGAACGGCAGCAGGAACGGATTATAATCGTGTAAATCTTCTGATGGCGGTACTGGAAAAAAGGATTGGACTGCCGTTGTCAAATTATGATGCCTATGTCAACATTGCCGGAGGGATTAAAATGAATGAACCGGCGATTGATCTGGGAATCATCATGGCGCTGGTTTCCAGTTACAAGAACCGGGCGATCGATGAAAAGATGATCGTATTTGGAGAAGTTGGATTAAGCGGAGAGGTGCGTGCAGTCAGCATGCCGGAACAGCGAGTGGCAGAGGCTAAAAAACTGGGATTTGAGACCTGTATCCTTCCCAAAGTATGTCTGGATATGGTAAAAGAAATCAAAGGAATCAAATTACTGGGTGTAGGAAATATCAGTGATGCGATAAACCTTCTGTAAATAGATACAAGAATCAATCCGGAATTCAAAAATGCAGGCGAATTGATCATGAATTATCTGAATTAAATAAAAATAGAAAAATCAATTTACAAATTCACCTGCACAGTGATAAGAATAGCAACATGTCGGC
>ENA-OQDE01000182-OQDE01000182.1-human-gut-metagenome-genome-assembly--contig:-NODE-182-length-40311-cov-4.185099_pt1 | contig 40311 bp, 44 predicted proteins | sample MGYA00242768_ERZ504595 | MGnify/ENA primary metagenome ERZ504595 (study PRJEB26092, sample SAMD00036307) | human gut metagenome | host: Homo sapiens | study: EMG produced TPA metagenomics assembly of... | reverse complement strand
CAAAAAAGTTATCAAGTTTTAAATAAAACTGATATAGGAATATTAGTTATAGATGGATTAGTTGGACCCACACCACAAGATAATACCTTAATCGAAAAATTTAAGGAAAAGAAAATTCCATATATAGTTGTGATGAACAAACTAGACTTAGTTAGAGAAAAAGGAATAGAATTACCATTAGAAGATTCTCCTAATACTATGTGGGTTAGCTCTGTTACAAAAGAAAATATATATGAATTTCTCTGCCAGATACCAAGAGTAGATTTTTATCAGAAAAATCTGCATTATCTTCCGGCAGTTTATTATGGACAGGAACATCCGAGACAGTATATGGAATGTTTTTATAAAGACGGATGTGAAAACATGCCGGTTATTATATGGATTCACGGAGGTGCGTGGGATGATGAATTTCTTACTGCATCTTATCGACCGGAAATCACACTGGCAGAACTTGCAGAAAAGGGATATTTTATTGCATGCCTGGAATATCGTCTGGCCAGGTATGCAGCTTTACCGGCATGTCTGGAAGACTGCCAGATGGCAATTGAGTATCTGCGAAAAACTGCCGACATTTATCATATTGACCACAAAAGATAGGGCTTTGGGGAGAATCAGCAGGTGCTCATATTGCGTGTATGGTTGGAAGCAACTATAATAATAAAAAATGATGCCTGTGCAGGGAATTGTATCATTTTATTGTCCATCTGATCTGACAGAAATGCTGAAAGAACAAAATAACATTCCTGGCTTTCTTGTAAATATACTGCCGGATTTTTCATCTTTGGAAAAACCAGAACTAATTTTACGAAGAGAAACAGCTGGTTCACTGACAGAAAAACAAAGACAGAGTTTAAAAGTAATGAGTCCTGTTTCCTATGCAGACAAAAAAATGCTTCCACCGCTTCTGTTATTTCATGGAGATCAGGATAAAGTGGTATCCTATAGGCAGTCTTTTGAATACAAGAGAAGGCTGGAGGAGGCAGGCAATAAGGCTGAATTTGTTATGGTGCCAGGGCAGGGACATGGATTTTTTCAGGGGCAGATATACTATGACAAAGTAATAGAATTTTTTGAGAAAAATATAGCGGGCAGATAAACATGATAAGAAATAAGCAGATATAGGAGACTTAAATATGAACAGAGAAGAAGCACAGCAGAGAGCGCGTGCACTGGTAGCGAAGATGACTGTGGAAGAAAAGGCTTCACAGTTAAAATTTGATGCAGAAGCAATACCAAGACTTGGAATACCGGCATATAACTGGTGGAATGAAGCATTGCACGGTGTGGCGAGAGCCGGTACAGCAACGGTTTTTCCACAGGCAATTGGTTTAGCTGCAGCCTTTGATGCAGAAATGATGAAGGAAATCGGTTCTGTGATTGCAACAGAGGGACGTGCAAAATATAATGAAAACCAGAAATATGGAGACAGGGATATTTATAAAGGACTTACTTTCTGGGCACCGAATGTAAATATTTTCCGTGATCCAAGATGGGGAAGAGGTCATGAAACTTATGGAGAAGATCCATATCTTACATCACGTCTGGCGGTACCTTTTATTCAGGGACTCCAGAGTGATGGAGAATATATGAAAACAGCAGCCTGTGCAAAACATTTTGCTGTTCATTCCGGACCGGAGGCAAAGAGACATTTCTTTAATGCAGAGGCATCAAAAAAGGATATGGAAGAAACATATCTTCCTGCTTTTGAAGCTTGTGTAAAAGAGGGAAAAGTGGAAGCGGTTATGGGAGCCTATAATCGTACCAATGGGGAACCATGTTGTGCCAGCGAGGAATTGATGAATCATTATCTGCGTGGAAAATGGAAATTTCAGGGACATTATGTATCAGATTGCTGGGCAATCCGTGATTTCCACGAAAATCATAAGGTGACAGACAGACCGGAAGAATCCGTGAAAAAAGCTCTTGAAGCAGGATGCGACCTGAACTGTGGATGTACATATGAAAAGATTCTGAATGCTTACAGAGAAGGGATTATTGACGAAAAATATATCACAGAATCCTGTGTTCGTCTGTTTACTACAAGATTTTTACTTGGAATGTTTAATGAAACAGAATATGATAAAATCTCTTATCTGGAAGTGGAAAGCAAAGAACATCTGGAACTTGCAGAACAGGCGGCTACTGAGAGTATGGTATTGCTGAAAAATGATGGAATCCTTCCTCTGAAAAAAGAAGAAATCCATACGATCGGTATCATAGGACCGAATGCAAACAGCAGAAATTCTCTTATTGGAAATTATCATGGAACATCTTCAGAATATGTAACTGTACTGGAAGGTATGAAGCAGGCAGCCGGAGATCAGATCAGAGTGCTGTATTCAGAAGGTTGCCATTTGTGGAAGGATACGATTGAACATCTCGCTGCACCGGGACAGCCAGACCGGCTGGCAGAGGCACAGGCTGTTGCAGAATATTCAGATGTGGTGCTCCTGGTTGTGGGACTGGATGAAACTCTGGAAGGAGAAGAAGGAGATACCGGAAATTCAGATGCTTCCGGCGATAAAAAAGATCTGGAATTTCCTGAACCACAGAAAAAATTAATGGATCAAATACTGGAATGCAAAAAGCCGGTGATTCTGGTCAATATGACGGGAAGTGCTATGAATTTAAGCGTTGCAGAAGAAAAAGCAGCAGCAATTATTCAGGCATGGTATCCGGGTGCCAGAGGTGGAAAAGCTGTTTCCGATGTTATTTTTGGAGAGAAATCACCTTCTGGAAAACTGCCTGTAACATTTTATAAAGATACCTCAGATATTCCGGATTTTGAAGATTATTCAATGAAAAACAGAACTTACCGTTATTATACCGGAGAGCCGCTTTATCCATTTGGATACGGCCTTACCTATGGAAAATGCGTGGTAAATTCTGTGACAGCAGAAAAAGTATATGGTCAGGAAAAAGAGTTTAAAGGGGTAAAACTTTTTATAGAGACTGAAAATCAGAAAAATACAGAAACTGATGACGTATTACAGGTATATATTAAAGACCTGGACACAGAATACGCGGTATTGAATCCGACATTGGCAGCATTTAAAAGAATTCATTTGAATGGTAATGTCAGTGGAAAAACTGAGATTTTTGTTGATAAAAGGGCATTTACCAGTGTTGATGAAAACGGAAATCGAAAAATTACCGGGAAAAACTTTAAATTGTATGCAGGATTTTCACAGCCGGATGCTCGTAGTGAAGTACTTACAGGGATAAAATGTAAAGAAATCCTTTGCCAGATATAAAATTCTTTATCTATAAAGTGAAAAGCTGCATTATAATAATGAAAAGTACTGGGTTGGCAAAATGACAACTATTATCTGTAAAGCCTTAAAACAGTAGATGTAGTTATTAAAAAATGTTCTGGTAATCTGATAAAAAATGATAGAGAAATGACAAAGGAGAGCAAAATGAAACTGGCAGTATTTTTCCCTGGTATCGGGTATCATTGTGACAAGCCACTTTTATATTATTCACAAAAGCTGGCGCAGGAATGCGGCTATGAAGAAACAATTGCATTAAGCTATACTTATGATGGCGGAAATATCCGGGGAAATGAAGAAAAAATGCAGCAGCATTCGAAAGCCTTTATGAACAGGCAGAGAAAAGTCTTCTGCCATTGACTTTGACAAATATGATGAAATATTATTTGTCGCAAAAAGCGTAGGCACGATCATAGCATCCGCATATGCAGAGAAACACAGCATCAGATGTCGGCAGATACTATACACACCATTGAAATACACATATAATTTTGTTCATAGAGATGCCATTGCCTTTATCGGAACTTCAGATCCATGGAGTATTGTTCCTGAAGTACAGGCTCTTTCACAAAAACAGCAGGTGCCAATGTATACTTATGAAAATGCAAACCATTCACTGGAAACAACAGATACACTGGAAAACATGAAAATTCTCCAGGATGTTATGGAGAAAACCAAAGGATTTTTGGAGCAGAAATGAGAAAAAGCATATAATCATATTGAGTAGATATGGGTGAAGAAGTGTCAAGAAACTATTTCTTGACACTTCTTTTTGCTCCATGTGATAATCAATGATGCAAATTATTTTGCTGTGAGTCGGAGACTGCCAAATCAGTCAATGATACTATACTGCATCATTTCATAATGTAATCTGCATCCTTCCGTAATCTCAAAGGGCAGAAGTGCCCGTGCTACGAGCTTCAGTTCTTCTTCAGGCAGATCTGTTCTGCGAAGATGTGCATAGTCACCATCAATAGATTCTACAATATAATCACAAACTAACATAAAAATCCTCCACTTTATATTTTGCGTAACGCAATGATCATATCTATAGAATACCACAGAGAAAACGGGTATCACAAGTGCCTTCAGATTATATAGACATAAAAAGAGGGCAGTGTTATAATTTTTCCTAAAGAAAATGCATATGGGAGGTTATTAGCAATGTCTAAAGTTGTAAAGCTTTCATCCGTAATGGAACGGGAAGAAAAACTAAAGGAAATCTATGAAGGTCTGGAAGAAATAAAAGATCAGCTGACAGCACTGATCGATGAGTATGAAGAAGAGGAGACACACACGGGAAAAGCAGATGAACTGATCGAAGCCCTGGACGCTCTTGAGGATGCTTCGGAAACCATAGAGGATGTACTGGAAGATTAATGAAGGAGAATGCATATTTTCACCTGCCCGGGCTGTTTGAATTTTATGAGCTGTACCGGATGTTCCTGCCATTATTCCGGGAACACAGGGAATATTTTTACGACTGGTGTGAAATTGGCTCCATATATGGTGCTCCGGCAGACTGTATCTGGGGTGGAGGCAGGGCTGGCTTCGGAGAGAATGACCCGGAGGAGGTTCTTGAACTGATGCAGGAATATGGGATTTCTGCCCGGCTGACTTTCAGCAATTCCCTGCTTCGCCAGGAGCACCTTTCAGACAGAAAATGCAATGCACTGTGCCGGTTGTTTGAGAGAAACAGAGAACCGCGAAACGGCGTGATCATTTATTCAGAACTGCTTTTGGAATATCTTAAGGAGCAGTATCCGGGACTCTATTTTGTTTCCTCCACTACCAAGGTTCTGACGGATTTTACACAGTTTGAAGAAGAAATCCGGAGAAAAGATTTCCGTTATGTTGTACCGGATTTCCGGATAAACAAGGCTTTTGATAAGTTAAATACATTGTCTCAGGCTGAGAAGGACAAAGTAGAATTTCTCTGCAATGAATGCTGTTGGTTCGGCTGCAGGGACAGAAAAGTCTGCTATGAAACGGTCAGCCGTAAAAATCTGGGTGAAAACTGTCCGGAGCATCACTGCAAGGCACCGGACGAGGCGAGGGGCTATCTTTTTTCAAAAGCTATGGAGAATCCAGGGTTTATTGGAATCAATGATATCCGGGATATCTATCTGCCAATGGGATTTTCAAATTTTAAAATAGAGGCAGAGGACTCGGCAGCGCCCTGATACTGGAATTTCTGCTCTATTACATGACCAGATCGGAATACCAGATACATGTCAGAGAAAAATCTATCTGGACAGTATGCTGGATCTGTTTTGAGAGAATTATACCACCGCATTGTGTTAATATATGACAATGCGGTGGTTTTCTGTCCGAAAAAGTATGTAGATACCTGAACTCGGTTGCCGTAGCAGTGAAGTTTTTAAAAATATCCCAGAAACAGTTGACATAGTATACAGATTCTTATATTATATAGATAACCGATATATAGGCAACCTATATAATAGGAGGTGAATACTATGGCAATTGAAAAATCACTGGTTTCCGGGAGTATGACAATGCTTATACTGAAATTGCTGTCAGAAAAGGACATGTATGGATATGAGATGATCGATACATTGCGGCAGAAATCTCAGAATGTGTTTGAACTGAAAGCAGGAACTTTGTATCCATTACTGCACAGTCTGGAGGATAAAGGATTTCTGACAGTATACGAACAGGAGGCAGCCGGAAAGACCAGAAAGTATTACAGCCTGACCAGACAGGGAAGGGGATTTCTGGAAAAGAAAGTAGAGGAATGGAAAGAGTATTCTGCAGCAGTGACCAACGTGCTTGTAATGGAGGTGTGATCTATGGACGAATATCTGAAAACATTACTGGAACAGATTCGCTGTAAGAAAGCGCGGCCTTATGTAAAAAAGGAATTTCAGGATCATATAGAAGATCAGATTGGGGCAAATATGCAAGCAGGCATGGATCGTGAACAGGCAGAGAGGGAAGCTGTCCGGGATATGGGAGATCCTGTGGAAACAGGAATCTCGCTTGACAGTGTCCACAGGCCTCAGGTTGCATGGAAACTACTGGGAATAATCATTCTTATCAGCATTGCAGGCGTTTTGATACATGCAGGGATTGCCGGAAAAATCAGTGAAAACGCTGCAGCCGATTCGGACAGATATGTGTTTCATGTTGTGATCGGACTTGCAGTTATGATGATTTTATATCTTCTGGATTACACTGTACTGGCAAGATTTTCGAAAATAATTGCTGTCATTTTACTGTTTGCCTGTCTGGTTACTTTGTTGGGTGGCTATCAGATAAATGGGGCAAGATATTTCATTGTGCTGCCAGGAGGAAGAGGGATATCCATGCCGATTCTGATGCTGTTTTATGTTCCCATATATGGAGCAATTTTGTATAAATATCACGGCTGGGGATATAAGGGCTTGATGAGAGCAATCATATGGATGCTTGCACCGGTTATATTGGTCTATGCCATGCCGGCGCTTATGCCGGCTTGCATGATGCTGGTATCTATGCTGGTTATGCTGACAATCGCAATTCAAAAGAACTGGTTTACTGTGAGAAAAAAGAGAGCCATCTGCGGAATCTGGGCTGGTTTTCTGGCTATGCCTGTGGCAGCTTTTCTGATCAGGTATCTGAGCAGCAGCCTGACAGAATATCAGATCGCACGTTTACAGGCTATTTTTTCAGGTGGTGGAGAGGAAGATTATTTCACCGGAATGCTGCACTCATTCTGGCAGCAGAATAAATGGATAGGGAAAAGTGGATCAGATGTAATGGGAAATCTGCCGGCCTTTAATGCGGATTATATTCTGACCTATCTGTCATCTGTATATGGAACAATTGCAGTCATACTTTTATGCTGTGTTCTGGCAGTTTTGATTTTCGCAGTTTTTAACACTGCCATGAGGCAAGAAGAATTCAGCTTGGAATGATGATGGGATGTGGATGCGGAATTGTATTCCTTATAAACTTTTCCATAAATATCCTGGAAAATCTGGGTGTATTTCCACAATCAGTAACATTTCTTCCCTTTTTATCAGCAGGAGGAAGCTGCATTATAGTTTCCTATGGACTGATGGGGATTGTACTGAGTACATACAGATATAAAAATATCTATCCACGGCATCTGAAAATAGGTTTCAAATTCGATAAAACCAAAGCGAGAAAAGCTATGTATGTCTCAAAAATGTCCATGTGCATATGGACAGGAGGCACTGTTGTCGTTATGTGCGTTGCCATATATTGGGATTTGTGTAAGAGTTATATGAATATTCCGTTTAAAATCGTAACCATTGTACTGACATTGCTTTTGGTTGGAAATATGAGAAAGATTGTGCAGTACAATGAAATGAACAGATAGAAAATGTAAGAAACTGTATTAAGAAAGATACCGCATATTGATTGTGATAAGTCAATATGGCGGTACTTTTATCCATTAATTGTCAGGAGTAATTGTCTTGCGGTATTTTTCACGTTTATCTGTCGGAACTTCCAGGGCGTTCATTGCCTGATCAATGGTCAGGTTCATATTTTTCATAAGTTTTTTGATAGAGTCGGTCTGGTTGAGTTCGATACCCTTTTCCATTCCCTCATCCATTAACATCTGTCCAAGTCTGGTCATTCGCATTACCTCCTTAATTTCGTCTAACTCAGCTCTATCTAAGAATTTGTCAGCCAGTGTATACAACATTGCGGTTGCCTTTTCAGCACTCAGCTCAATATTGGGCTTTGCCAGACGAATAGCTTCTTTAAACATATCCTTGCGGCTCATTTTTCCGGACATCAATGGTGTCAGGGAAAGAGCTGCGTAATCATCTTCAGTAAAAGCTTCACCGTTATCCTGCTTCTGCTTTAATTATTAAGTATAGTCCTCATTCGTGCCTTGAAAATGTCTTCGGCTGTTCTTTTTGCTTTTATCATTTGTAAGGATTTCCGCTTGTCCTCCTTTATATGCCTATTTTATCAGAATATACTTCATTTCTCCAGTCAGAAATTGTGAAAAGACGGCGAAAAGATATGTTGACTTTTCGACAGTATATTGTTTACTCTGAAAAAAGAAAATTATTTTTATTAAAACTGCAACTTTACCATTCAAAATCCGTCTTATCTTATGAAGACAAAATAAAAGAAACGTGAGGTGAAAAAAGTGGAAGATACAGTAATTATCAATCTGTATTTTGACAGATCGGAAAAAGCCATACAGGCGACCGAAGAAAAGTATAGCAAGTACTGCTTCAGTATTGCCTGGAATATTCTGTATGATAAGGAAGACTCCGATGAATGCGTCAATGATACATGGTTGGCTACATGGAGTTCCATACCACCCAGAAAACCGGCAATTCTGTCTGCTTTTCTTGGAAAAATAACCCGGAACCTGGCAATTGACTGTTTTCGCAGGAAAAAAGCTGCAAAACGGTCAACAGAGCACATATTAGAATTATGCAAAGAACTGGAAGAGATAGAGGATGTAACAGCATATTCTTTGAATGATGAAATACAGAGAAAAGAGATTCTGGAAATTCTTGAAAAATTTCTGGAATCCCTGAAAAAAGGTGACCGTGACATTTTCATACGACGCTATTGGTATATGGACAGCATCAGTGAAATTTCAGCTCGTCATGGAATTTCGGAAAGCAGAATCAAATCCAGCCTCTATCGAAGCAGAAAAAAACTATGGGAAAGGGTGAAGCATTTATATGGAAAAAGGATTTAAAACATTAGAACTGATCGGTGATCTGGATGATAAATACATATATGAAGCTTCTAAACCATGGAAAAAACAGCACCGCTTTTCACGGATGCAGAGAAAGTGGAAAATAGCAGCAGCCGGAATCATACTGCTTATCACTGCAGGATGTACACTGAAGTATCAGGAAGATGTAAAAGCAGCATTACAGAGAGTGACCTCCTGGATCGGACAGGCACTGGGAATTGAGAACGGTGACACCGATTCTTATACAAATGTTGTAGGAAAAGCATCTCAAGAGATGGAATCACCATAACATTGAATGAGATTGTAATGGACAGCAAAAATCTATGGATTGCATATTCCGACAGTGAAGACTTAAACGACAAGAATCACACCGGAAAAGAACAAACGAAAAAAGACCTGACCTCTCAGAACACAGACTCAGATACACAGAATACAATAGAGGACAAAATCTTATTTACAGAAGTACGAATTAATGGGCAGGAAATCCATCAGGGTCTGGGGCAAAGAACAGTCAATAACAATGCTTTGTCAGAAAATCCAATAACAGTAGAAGACTTTACAATTGGAGAAGAAATCAACACAGAGAGAACTGTAAACATAGAGTTCAAAGTATGGTCGATCGCAATGTCTGATGCCGAAACATGGGAAAACATCCAGAAAATACAGGCCAATACACAACCTTATACATTTAAACTCACAACATCAAAAGAAGAGCTGGAGAAAAACACCGTAGATATAAATCTGGATCAGAACATTAAATTCGATTCCAACATTCTCAACCTTACAGAATTCAGATGGAATCCATTCGAAAGTACAATTTACGGAACATATGATGGAACAGTGTATATTGACAGTGACTATTATCTGATCGGAACAGACGATCAGGGAAACAAAATCTGCTATCAGGAGACAGGAAGAAATGGCGAAGAAACTGCATTCCAACAAACCATAGACCCTGAATTCACCGTCTACAAAGAAATCTCTCCGGAAGCAAAATTAATCACATTACAATTATATGAAGTAAAAAACGATACAACCCACCAGGTATTCGAAGAAAAAACAGATAAAGATTCCTCAGATGATGTCTACGAAGAATCTGCAGGCTATGTATATAATGAGGGAGAAAGCCCCACAGATGACGCAATACCAATAGGAGACAAGTTTACAGTACAGATAAGATGAAAATGAAGAAGACATATTATTTAAACAAAGATGTTCTGCCGACAATCCCGGTACCACATGATTGTATAATTAAAAAAATCCGTATAGAGCACAAATGGCTAATATTTACCTTTGACAATGATACATCCTATTATGATTCTGTCAGAAAACTTAGCCCAAACATCAGGAATTTGATTTTGAAATATCATTTAAGTAATCCAGAAGACTTTTCTGTATATAAGTGTAGTAAAACTTTAAAACGAATCTTAAATAAAGAATGCTATATACGCCAGAATACCAGGAAAATTACAAAATTACCCCGCAAACGTCTGGAATATTTGTACCATAATGTAGGATACTGTTCGATTATAACTAAGTTGCATTCAGATGCTCCTGTTATGATAGAGGCAGGGGTTGATTATCTGGTATATGAGTGGATAGAATAGTATGACTAATGAAGTAAAATATATATCTTTGTAGACGTTACATCTTCGAAACGTTATACTATTTCCATAAACTAATCGAGGTGATCCCAAAATGAAAAACAAAATCCTGGTAATCGAAGATGACAGAGCAATTTCCGAATTATTATGTATGAACCTAACCATAGCTGGATACGAAACAGTAGCCGCCTACGACGGAATAGAAGCCCAGCGCCTATTGCTATGGAATGAAGATGCAGACCTTGCAGTTGTCGATATTATGCTTCCCGGCAAAGATGGCTTTGCTCTGATGGAAGATTTCCGCGCAAAGAATCTCCCGGTGATCTACCTTACTGCAAAAGATGACGTAGCATCCAAAGTAAAAGGCCTGAAACTCGGTGCAGAAGATTATATGCTAAAGCCTTTCGAAATGTTGGAACTTCTTGTACGGATTGAAAAAATCCTTGAAAGAACCGGCCGTGCAAAGAGAATTCTCACAATCAAAAATATTCAGGCAGATCTCCAGAGCCATCAGATTCTGAAAGATGGGATTCCCGTAAACCTGAAACCACTGGAATACGATCTCTTTATCCTGCTCTTACAGAACAAAAACATCGCACTTGGAAGAGAAGAACTATTAAAACGTGTCTGGGGCGAAGAATATCTGGGAGAGAGCAGAACTGTAGACGTGCATATCGGCCAGCTCCGCAAGAAACTGGAGTTGTACGATGAAATAAAAACAATCCCAAAACTTGGCTATCGACTGGAGGACTAACCGCTATGAAGTTGTGGAAACGGACAGTAGCACTTATGCTGATAACACTTTTGTGCTCTCTGATACCGGTCGGTGTCCTGAGCCTGTATGTCACAGGAAAAAGAAGCCTGAATAATGCTGCTGAAACCTATGGACGGCAGCTTGCAAATGGAAAAAATCTCCTGGAACAATTCTGGGACAACAGTAAATATGAGCAGATGTCAGAAACAGGAAAAAAATCTTATCTGGAATTCCAGTTTCTGAGATGCTGCGGTGAGAAAATGCTCCTCATTAATTCCGAAAGTAAAGAAGCCGTAGTAAACCGCACAGATTATGAGATTGTCAGCATGGATAATCTCGGTTTAAACAACAAAACGGATTCCTATGAGTACAAAATCCAGAAACTGAATCACAAATACTTACTTTTACAGCATGCGCTGCTTACAAATCCAGAGGGTTACGAAATACTTTCAGTCCGTGATGTTACTTCTATGTTTACGGAACTGAGACAGACGGCAGCCTGGTTCCTGGGAATCTATCTGGCAGTATTTTGCATTGCTGGTCTGTTTATCTATCTAATGATGAAGCGGACCGTACAGCAAATGGAAAAACTGCAGGAAGTAGCCGGAAAACAGGAAATGCTTATGGGAGCACTTGCCCACGAAATGAAAACACCTCTTACTTCTATTATTGGATATTCAGACACTCTGCGGCATGTAAAACTAAACGATGAACAAAAAGACCGTGCCTTGGAACATATCAGCCGTGAGGGAAAAAGACTTGAAAAACTTTCCGGAAAAATGCTCCAGATGCTGGGGCTCCATCAGAATGATTCAATAAAAATGGAGTCACACTCTATAGGAGAACTGCTGGAACATGTAGTTCAGCTAGAGGCAGAACAGGCAGCGCAGAGACAGATACAATTGCAGACAGAATACGAAGATTTTTCTATGAAAATGGATGATGAATTAATGGAAAGTCTTCTTGTAAATTTGATAGATAACGCTCTCCGTGCTACAGAAGCAGGAGGTCGTATTACCGTAAAAGCATATAAAGAATCGGGTAGGAAAATTCTGGAAGTTGCAGACAACGGTCGGGGAATCCCACAGGAAGAACTGGGAAAAATTACGGAAGCTTTTTACATGGTAGACAAATCCAGAAGCCGCCAGGAGGGCGGGGCAGGACTTGGACTTGCGTTATGTGTAAAAATCGCAGAAGTTCATGGAGGCAGACTGGACATCACAAGCCAGTTTGGAACAGGAACGAAAGTAAGAGTAATATTTGATAAAAAAAGATAAGGATTTAACCTGATCAAACAAATATTCTGCTTCAATTATGAATAACTGACTGATCCAGACGGATTCACTCGTTATTACATGGACAATATTAAACAGATGAAATTTACAACTTGTTTACATCTTGATGAATACATTAGAAGTACAGTATGGTACTCTTTTCTTATAAGAAGAGGGTACCTTTTTTAATGAATCAGGAACGTAGCGAATGCGGATAATTTTATCTGACAGACCAAATTAAGCAGCAAAGAAAATATTTTATCTGTTTAGCTACATATGCGAAAGGATGAGAAAAAAATGAAGAAAATAAAAATATTTGTGGGAGCTCTTTTATGTATGAATCTTTTAACAATATCAGGATGTGACAAGGTCGTTCATTCTGCCGTTGTAGAAGAAAAGGATAAGACTGTTGTAAAGACAGAGGAAAACAAAGAGAAAGAAACAGTTCAGAAGACAGTTGCCGAACAGGTACAGGCTCCGGAAACATACCAGACAACAATACAGTCTGACTTAAGAACAGCAGAACGGACAGATCAGAAGAATCCTATGAAATTTACTTTGACAGCCGATGCTCCGATAGAAGTGCCGGATGTGGATGCCATATGCCTGAAAAATGTAAAAAAAGTGACAATTTCTGAAGAAGAGCCACAGAAAGTACTGGATACTTTTGCCAAAGGGCAATTGTTGAAACAAGACTATGATGGATTGGCAGAAACATATGAGGTGGATGGACTGACGTACCAGTATACAGGTACATTCCCCGATTTAGAGGCATTTAGCTTTTTGGAAAAATATGCTGCGTTTGATGATGTGAACGAAGAAAATATGTCTCAGGATGAGAAAAAACAAAGAGCAGAACGATTTCAGAATTATATAAAAGCAGGAAATCAGAATATGACTGATGACGGCGCAGAAAATTATGTAAAGGATATTGTTTCTGGAGAATGGCACCTGTTTGACAGTGCATCAAAAGAACTCACAGAAGAAAACTGCACTTTGGAAAAGACCTCTTTTTTCTTTGAAAGAATGGTCGATGGTGTACCTGTTAATTATATACGGAATTCTTATCTGCCATATGATGAATTATCCCGTCCCTGGATAGATGAAGACGATAATTTTCATGAAGCAAAGTGCGATGTGTGGGATAATGAATCGCTGACAATGATTTTCTGCAGCGGAACACTTCAGAGTTTCCAACACAGTGATCCAATTGAGGTATCAGATGCTTCGGACGAAGCATTGTTTCTTCTGCCATTTGATGAAATCAAAGATATTTTTGAAAAAACAATCACCATGCAGATTATGACAGAGCAGGAAAACCGTCTGCCGGCAGTAGATGGCATAAGTTTCACCCGCTATCCATCCATTGATGCACAAACAGTTGAGATGACGATAACAAAAGTTCAGCTTGGATATAGGCGTGTGCGGAATGGCAGCAGCAGTACAGAGGGAAGCCTGATCCCAGTATGGGATTTCTACGGAACCTGGAATTCTCAGGAACCGGCCTATGCAGATGGCGGTGATGAAATGGTTATAGACAGCGTTACTATGGATCGCATCGGTGTACCGCTTCTCACAATCGATGCACGAGATGGCAGTGTCGTACAAAGAGTACAGAGCGGACCATCTACTACGTTTCCTGGTGGTATTGGAGAATGTGAATAAACCGTAATAAAAAAAGTGCAGTGTTTATCTGGTTAAAATAGAAATGAAACCGGAAATATGGTATGATTGGGACAACAATTAAAACCAGAGCGTGTTTGAAAATAATTTCTACAATCTGCATGCTCCAGACATTAAGGAGGACACCACAATGGATGCAAACATGAAAAAAAGAAACGAACTTTTGGCAAAAACAGTGATCAAGGGACTGGAATCCCGCAATATGTCCGGGTATTATGCACAAGATAAAGAAGCAGCATTAAAGCAGGCCCTGGAACTGATCCCAAACGGAAGAACAATCGCCATGGGCGGATGCATGAGTGCACATGAGATCGGTCTGGTCAAAGCCCTGCAGGATGGAGAGTATAATTATATTGACCGCGCAAAGCTTGAACCTCGTGAGGGACTTATGGCAGCCTATGATGCAGATTTCTTTTTATCCAGTGCCAATGCAGTCACAGATGATGGCGTCCTTGTCAATATTGACGGCAATTCCAACCGTGTATCCTGCATTGCCCAGGGCCCGAAAAAAGTAATCTTTATTGTAGGTATAAATAAAGTCTGTCCGGATCTTGACAGCGCAATGAAGCGTGCCAGAAATGTGGCAGCTACAGCTAATGCGCAGAGATTTGATATCAAAACTCCATGTAAGGAAACCGGAAAATGCTTTGACTGCAAATCCCCGGATACCATCTGCTGTCAGTTCCTGATCACCAGATATTCCAGACATAAAGACAGAATCCATGTGATTCTGGTAAATGATACGCTGGGACTTTAACCGAATCAAGTAAGTTCCCTGCCTCGATTACGAATATCGGATTGCCCCCGAATAATAAAAAGAACAGTCTCATTGACGTATAATAAGTCAGAGGGGCTGTTCTTTTTTGGAAAATAATAGGTCTGAAAAAGTCAATATCTGTATCATGTAAATCAATTCCGGAATGGTTTCTGGTATAGAATTCTAATATAATATCCATGCGGCAGAAGGATAACCATATTAGCACTTTTGCAGCTTAAGAGAATTGTATTCACCGGGATTGCATCCGAATTGTCTGCGGAATGCCCGGGCAAAACGACTGGGGTTGCTGAAGCCTGTCATATCTGCAATCTGGATCATAGAATATTGGCAGCTCTGAACCAGAGGCAGACTTTGGTTGACACGATATTCTTCCAGATAGCCGGTAATTGTCTTGCCGGTCATTTTTTGAACAGGCGGCAGCAGACCTCTCTGGACAGATGAACCTGGTCTGCCAGTTCCTGCAGAGAGATTACGGATTCAAAATGCGTATTAAGATAGTTCAGCATTTGTTCCAGCCTTTCCAGTTCCAGCTGGTTGGCCGGAATAAATTTTGCAAGATTATTTTGGTGTTCGCAGAGAATCATACCGAAATTTCACAGAGAAGCCCCTTAATCTTCAACTCATAACAGAAGGTCTTCTGATCAAAGAGTGCTTCTGTTTCATTGAGCTTTTGGATCACAGTCCGGGTACATGAGTTTCCGGAAGTAAGAAGGATGCAGGGGACAGAAGAATTCTGGAGAAAAGGACGAAAACATCTGCGTTCAACATCACTTCCGTATTCGCCGTGTATGAAATCAGGACGTGCCAAAAAGGTACTGTATCTGGCATGACTGTTATTAGGTGAGTGACAGCTATGGGGTACATTTCGGTTCAGAAGAAGAACATCTCCAGGTCTTACAGTGTAGCTTTTCTGATACACCTGATAGATAGCTTCTCCTTCTCTGGGAAGACTGATCTCCAGGTCATTGTGCCAGTGGATAGGTACGCTTTTCCCTCAAATGCCCACAGGTCATCATGGTTAACGGTCATGGGAAAACCGACAGTCCCATGTTCACAAAGTTCGCGGTTGGTTTCATCTACAAGAATTTTACGCATAGCCATATTACAGTTCTCCGATTTTATTATATGTACGCTGTGATGAATTGCTTACAGAAGCATGAGCATCAATACGATCTGACAATTTATCACAGGATATATTCATTTACAGTGCTTGTTTTAACCACAATTATAACGTTGGTGTGCACATCGTGCAAGGAGAGGAGTAAGAAACATGGCAAGATCAAAAGAGATGGATCTGACTACAGGCAATCCGTTCCGGTCACTGCTGAAATTTGCGATTCCTGTAATTCTGGGAAATCTGTTTCAGCTTTTTTATACACTGGCGGACTCTGTGATCGTAGGAAAAACGCTGGGAGCAGACTCCCTGGCAGCAGTAGGTTCCACCAGTATTATTATTTATTTTGTATTCTGTTTTATCAATGGATTCACAGGTGGATTTGGTATCTGTCTGGGACAGAAATGCGGGGCAAAGGATGAAAAAGGAATGCGCAAGAGCGTTGCGGTTTCCGCGCTTCTGAGTATTGCGTTTACAGTAGTGCTGACACTGATCTGCTGTCTGCTTTCTCATCAGATTCTGCGCTGGATGCAGATTCCTGCTGATATTTCCGGTGAAGCATATGACTATATGTTTGTAGTTTTGCTTGGCACAGGTGCTACCGTTTTTTATAATATGATCTCAAATATGCTCCGCGCATTGGGAGACAGTAAAACACCATTGTATTTCCTGGTATTTTCATCTGTATTAAATATTTTTCTTGATATTCTGTTTATTGTACCGTTTCATATGGGGGTGGCTGGTGCTGCATGGGCGACTATTCTGTCACAGTTCCTTTCCGCAGTGCTGAGTCTGGTTGTAGGACTGAAGAATTTTTCGATTTTGCATCTGCACAGAGAAGATTTTACAGATTTAAAAGACACGGCAGTCCTGCACCTGAAGACCGGATTTCCTATGGGATTCCAGATGTCTGTCATGTGTATCGGACAGCTTGCCATGCAGGCAGTGGTAAACTCACTGGGTACTGCAGCAGTTGCAGGATATACCGCAGCATCGAAAGCAGACCAGCTTTCTGTACTGGTAAACAATGCAATGATGACCGCAATTTCCAACTATGTGGCTCAGAATTTTGGTGCAGGTAGATGGGACCGTATCCGTCAGGGTGTGCGTGCCTGTCTGATTCAGACAGAAGCATTTAACCTGATCATGTGTATTGGAATTCTGCTGCTGAGACATCCGATCGTAAGAATGTTTCTCTCAGATCCCACAAAAGAAATCTATCACTATTCAGATATGTATCTGACGATTGTAGCTCCCTTTTACTTTGTGCTTGGACTGCTGGCAGTATACCGTACATCCATCCAGAGCATGCAGAATGGCAAAGCACCTTTTGCTGCCTGTATGATTGAACTGGTTATGCGAATTGCTGCAACAGTAGGTCTTTCCGGAATTATCGGATATACATCTGTATGTATTGCCAGTCCAATGGCATGGATCGGAGCCTGTGCACTTCTGATCCCGGTTTATTATAAGATGATGAAAGGAAATTGTGCAGCATTACTGAGAACGGAGTGACGGGTAACAAGATTTTGAGATAACAGCCGCAAGGTGACACTTTACAATGGAAAAACGGATAAAAATGTGCTATGCTATCTATCAACAGACAGAAATCCGTTGATTAAGGAGAGTGAATTATGCGTTTTGTAATTCAGAGAGTAATGCATTCAAAAGTGACAATTAATGGTGAAGTACGAGCCAGATAGGCAAGGGTTTTATGGTTCTTATTGGAGTAGGAGAAGAAGATACCGTTGAAATCGCAGATAAAATGATCCATAAAATGGTTAATATGCGTATTTTCGAAGATGAAAACGGTAAGACAAACCTTGGACTGAAGGAGGTGGGCGGAAGTCTTCTGCTTATTTCCCAGTTCACATTATATGCTGACTGTAAAAGAGGAAACAGACCTTCCTTTATAAGAGCAGGGGCCCTGATATGGCTGAAAATCTGTACAAATACATAATTGCCAGATGCAAAGAACACATTGATATTGTCGAGCAGGGAGAATTTGGGGCAGATATGAAAGTGGAGCTTGTGAATGACGGTCCCTTTACAGTCATATTGGACAGTAATGAATTATAATTATCTGTAACTGTTCAGTATTTTACGGCAGATTGCTGGATGATTATCATTATCTATAACAAGAAAAAGATATGAAAAAAGCAGTTATAAATTATCAGAAAACAACAGGAATTGCAAGAGAGGAGCAGATTTATGAAAATCGGATTTATCGGATGCGGAAATATGGCTTCTGCCATGATCAGTGGTATGCTGAAAAAAGGACTTTATAAAAAAGATGAGATTATTGTTTCCAATCTTACAGAAGAAGGAAGCAAACGAAGCAGAGAAAAGCTGGGAGTGGTTACAACCCTGGATAACCATGAAGTGGTAAAAAACACGAAACTGGTTTTCCTGGCAGTGAAACCACAGTTTTATGAAGAAGTGTTGAATGAAGTAAAAGGTGAACTGACACCGGAACACACAGTTGTAGGTATTGCACCGGGGAAAACTCTTGCCTGGTTAGAAGAAAAATGTGGACAGCCTCTGAAAGTGGTAAGAATGATGCCGAATACTCCTGCTCAGGTTGGCGAGGGGATGACAGGCGTATGTGCCAATGAGAAAGTATCAGCAGAAGAACTGACTCAGATCTGTGAAATCACAGACAGCTTTGGCCGTACAGAAGTAGTTCCGGAGCGTCTGATGGACGCAGTAAGTGCTGTAAGCGGATGTTCACCTGCATATGTTTTTATGTTCATAGAAGCAATGGCAGATGCTGCGGTAGCCCAGGGAATGCCAAGAAAACAGGCTTATCAGTTTGCTGCACAGGCTTTACTTGGAAGCGCAAAAATGGTACTGGAAACAGGCATGCATCCGGGAGAACTGAAGGATATGGTATGTTCACCGGCCGGAAGTACCATTGAGGGAGTAAGAATCCTGGAACAGAATGGATTCAGAAGTGCTGTTTTTGAAGCTTTGAATGGAGCTGCTGAAAAAGGTAAAAAGATGTAATCTCAGTAACTCTAAGGCTCTGAAAATCCGCTAAAACCATAAAAAATCCGCTCAAACTCGCCGCAAAGCGGCTCAGACAGTGAGCGGATTTTTATAACGCGAATTTCCAGAACCTAAGAGTTACTACAATTCCTGCAAATACATATTAACAGAACAATATTTCGGAGCTGTTTTATTATAAATTTCCCTGACTCAGACGACTGTTATGATATTTACCGGAGTTCGTAACATCTTCGCCAAACCATACGGGTGGATTATAACTGAGCGCCTGTTCTTCAGAAGAAAATTCCACTTCTGCGAGATAGAGTCCTTCATAAGGAGCATCAAATACATCCAGTTCAATGGTGAGTCCATCTTTTTCCGGGATAAGATAGCGGGTTTTGGAAATGAGGATTCCGTCAGCTTTTGGACGCATATGTTCATAGGATTCTTTGGTAAGTGGAAGATTATATTCCTCGCGGGTCATAAGACCTTTGGATTTATAGGTAAGATAGTAGTTATCATCCTCTTTGCGGATACGGACTACCGGTGCGGTGGATAAGTAACCCTGTTCCAGTCTGTGATGTGGATAAGAATTAAGATCTGCAGGCAGATTTTCTTTGGATATTAAAAATTTGCGTTCGATTTCCATGAGAAATGTTCCTCCTTAAATATGAAATGACAGTACAGTTTTATGATTATGATAACACTTATGGTGAGTATGAGACAAGAAAAATATGTGTGATATTGAGAAAACAGTAACTTATTAAGAATGAATATAACCAACAACTTTAATATTATGTTGGAATATTTGAAAAATGGAGATATAATATTTGTAAGTGCGTAGCTGTAAATATTTCTCACGATCATAGCTGGAGATTATGCACTGATATTCGGAGGAGGCCGTATGAAATCAGATACAAAAAAATATTATAAAATACCACAGAAAATGCTGGAAATCTTCCTTGCGCGTGGTTATCAGGAACTTAGAGTGGAGGATCAGAGCCTGTTTGATCCGTATTATGACAGTATGAATGAACACTGGTCAGCCAACACCAGCTTTTTGAATTTGATTGGATGGAGGGATTCCTATCCCACCTACTTCAAAATAGCAGAAGGGCTTTTAATCAATATTACATATTTGAATACAGAAGGGTATCCGGTAGCTGTTCCGTTTGTAGGAAACTATACGGAGGAAAAGATAAAGAAAGCTATGCAGATCCTGAAGGAAGATTTTGCGGGATTTGATGCACAGCTGATCATTATGGATGTGGTTCCATGGATGCTTCCTTATTATGAAGCCAGTGGCATTCAGTTTGAAATAGAGGATAACCGTGATTATATGGATTATACCTTTACGCCTGAGCAGTTTCTGGCAGGTATGGATATGCAGGATGACCGTTACCGTTATAATTATTTCAAACGTAGATTTGCATATGAGACAGAAGAGATAACCCCTTTCCATCGGGAGGAGATCCGGGAATTTATGGAAAGGGAATGGTGTGGGGAGAAAACTTGTGAGGAGTGCCACTGTGGCTGCCTGCTCCGGGTGATCGACAATCTGGTTCCTGTTTTTGATAAAATCAGGATTAATGGAATTCTTGTAAGAGTAGAGGGAAAATGGCAGGACTTTGTATTGTGAGCTGCCGTAACGGACTTGGCGTATATCAGTATAAAAATGCAGTTAACCGGATCAAGGGAATTAATGAGTATTTGTTGCGGGAAAGCTTTGAACGATATCTGCAGTCTGCAGATACGATCAATTACACAGAAGATATGGGAGTTGAAAATCTGCGTTATTATAAAGAGCATATGGCGCCTGCCCATACTCTGCTATCAAAACTTACATTAACAGAAAGAGGTTAAGGTGCATGGAACATAAGAGAAAAAAACAGTGGATTTTAATAATTATGCTGCTTTTGACAGTATGTTCTGTTTTTGTAGTGTATGCAGGCAGGGAATGGATGTTTACCAATCCTTTTAAACCTTATACATTTTCTTCAGTATCCTATGCATCCGGAGATGGGGATGGATGTACTTATGTGATTGATGATTCCAACAGGAAAATATTGAAAATATCTGCTGACGGAAGGCTTTTATGGCGGGCATGTGCCTCTGATAAAAGTTTTCTGAGTGCCGAGCGGGTTGTGGCAGACGGAGATGGGAATGTGTATCTTCATGATGTCCGTATTGAGCAGGGAGTTCAGATTGCCAGTGAAGGAATCGTCAAACTGTCATCAAAGGGAAAATATATATCAACGGTTGCTTCTGTAGAAGCAGAGAAGGGTAGTGTAAGGCGCAACATTGTGGGAATGGTACCCACCGAGCATGGTGTGATCTACATGCAAAAGGAAAAGGAGGGCATTCTGGTCAGTAACACAGAACAGGGAAGCTCGAAGTTTTTTCTGTTGCTGATGCGCAGGACAGGATTTTGTGTTGTGCTTATGACAGAGACAGTGATAGCCTGTTTTATGTGACTTATGACGGTAAAATTTATAAATATACAGACAGCGGACAGGATGAACTGCTCTATGACAGTGATACAGTTGACGGAAGTATTCCGCAGGAGATCAGTTACTCGGATGGAGTGCTTTATTCAGCTGATATTGGTCTCAGGGATATCATACGGATACCCTGTGATATGGAAAATACAGGAAGTACAGACAGACTTACTGTGGAAGAGTCTTTGAAGAAAAGAGAGATTGCATATCATGTGAGTGCACCGGGAACCCTGGTTTCCTCTACCAATTATTCTGTTATATTGTGGGATGGAGAGGACTATGAACAGTTCTGGGACGTTCCGCTATCAGGAAAACTGCAGGTATGGAACTACCTGCTGTGGGCTGCCTGTGCAGTGATTGTCGCTGCTGTTTTGTTTTTTGCGGTGACTTTGTTAAAGATACTGGTAAAAAAATTCAGCTTTTATGCAAAGATTACCATGGCAGTCATAGGGATTATTGTGGGAGTTGCGGCTCTGTTTATTGGCACCTTGTTTCCGCAGTTTCAAAGTCTGCTGGTCGATGAAACCTATACAAGAGAGAAATTTGCCGCATCAGCAGTAACAAACAGACTTCCTGCAGATGCATTTCAGAGGCTGGAAAAGCCTTCTGATTTTATGAATGAGGATTACAGACAGGTCCGGCAGGTAGTAAGGGATGTATTCTTCTCGGATTCTGACAGTTCACAGGATCTGTACTGTGTACTTTATAAAGTAAAAGACGGAACGGTTACCCTGGTCTATACCCTGGAGGATATCTGTGTGTCCTATCCTATGACTGGGAATATGAAGGCACAGATCTTCAGGAGGTTATGGAGCAGGGGGCTACAAAAACCTATGCTACAAACTCAAGCTCCGGAAGCTTTGTATTTATCCATAGTCCCATCCGGGATAAAAGCGGAGATATTATTGGGATTATAGAAGTCGGAACAGATATGAACAGTCTGACAGAGAAAAGCAGAGAAATCCAGGTGTCTCTGATCATCAACCTGATCGCAATTATGGTAGTATTTTTCATGCTTACCTTTGAGGTGATTTATTTTATAAAGGGAAGGCAGGAACTGAAAAGACGAAAACAGGAGGAAAACAATAGCAGACTTCCTGTGGAAATTTTCAGATTTATTGTATTTCTTGTTTTCTTTTTTACAAATCTGACCTGTGCGATTCTTCCCATCTATGCAATGAAGATTTCTGAGAAGATGTCAGTACAGGGATTATCACCGGCCATGCTTGCAGCAGTTCCTATATCTGCAGAGGTGTTATCCGGCGCCATTTTCTCAGCGCTTGGCGGAAAGGTAATACATAAGCTTGGGGCAAAGAGATCTGTTTTTGTAAGCTCTGTACTGCTTACAGCAGGACTTGGATTGCGAGTGGTTCCCAATATATGGCTGCTTACTTTAAGCGCCCTGCTTCTTGGAGCAGGCTGGGGAGTATTGCTTTTACTTGTCAATCTTATGATCGTGGAGCTTCCTGATGAGGAGAAGAACAGAGCCTATGCCTATTACAGTGTATCCTCCCTGAGCGGTGCAAACTGTGCAGTTGTGTTTGGTGGCTTCCTTCTGCAATGGATGTCCTATACAGCGTTGTTTGCTGTCACTGCAGTACTCAGTGTGCTGCTGTTTCTGGTAGCAAATAAGTATATGAGTAAATATACTTCAGATAACGAAGAGGAGAACTGCGAAACAGAAGATACACATATGAATATTGTTCAGTTTATCTTTCGTCCAAGGATTATTAGTTTTTTCCTGCTGATGATGATTCCGCTTCTGATCTGTGGATATTTCCTGAATTATATGTTTCCTATTGTTGGTTCTGAATGGGGACTTTCGGAAACCTATATTGGATATACCTATCTTTTAAACGGAATTTTTGTACTGATCCTGGGAACTCCTCTCACGGAATTCTTTTCCAACAGAGGATGGAAGCATTTTGGGCTTGCAGCAGCTGCGTTTATTTATGCAGCAGCTTTTCTGGAGGTGGCAATGCTTCAGAATATACCATCTCTTCTGATCGCACTGGCATTGATTGGAGTTGCAGACAGCTTTGGGATTCCATTACTTACCAGTTATTTTACAGATCTGAAGGATGTAGAACGGTTTGGATATGACAGAGGACTTGGGGTTTACAGCCTGTTTGAGAATGGTGCACAGTCTCTGGGTTCCTTTGTGTTTGGCTATGTGCTGGTCCTTGGTGTAGGCAGAGGCCTTATCTTTGTGCTGATTCTTGTGAGTGTGCTTTCAGCAGCTTTCCTGATCAGCACCACATTTGCAGCACACAGAGACAAAAAGGAGGTCAAAGAACATGGAAAAAAGACGAAAACTGAATGTTGAGCTGATTAAATTTCTGATCGGTTCCATGCTGGTGGTTGGGGTTTTAATGCTTCTTGGAAGCTCTCTTGTGAATAACAGACAGTATAGAAAATTTTATAATGATAAAGCACTTGAAATTGCGAAGACGGTATCAGATCAGGTAAATGGAGATTTTATCGAAGAACTGTGTAAAGAGATAGATACGGAAGAATTTGAACAGATCCAGAAAGAAGCAGTAGCGGCTGATGATGAACAGCCGATCATAGACTGGCTTAAAGAGAAAGGCATGTATCAGAATTATGAGAGGATAAATGAATATCTTCATTCTATACAGGCAGATATGAATATTGAATATCTGTATATTCAGATGATCCAGGATCATTCCAGTGTGTATCTGTTTGATCCTTCGTCAGGCTATCTGACTCTTGGCTATAAGGAAGAGCTTTCGGAAAGATTTGCTAAACTGAAAGGAAACGAACGCCTGGAGCCTACTGTGAGCAGGACAGAATTTGGATGGCTGTCATCTGCCGGAGAGCCGGTACTTTCATCTGACGGAGAAAAATGTGCAGTTGCCTTTGTAGATATTGACATGACAGAGATTGTCAGAAATACCATTCGTTTTACTGTACTGATGGTATGTCTTTGCATTCTGATCATCCTGGCTGCCGGTATGGGCATATCCAGAAAAATCAAAAAGAGAATCTCCCGGCCCATTGAGCTGCTTACGGAAGCAACACACAAATTTGGCAATGGCGAGGAAGGGTATGATGAGAACAACATCGTAGATCTTGATATTCATACCAGAGATGAGATAGAAGAACTTTATCACGCAACCCAATCCATGCAGAAAAGTATTATTAACTATATGGATAACCTTACCCGGGTGACTGCTGAGAAGGAACGTATCGGAGCAGAGCTGAACGTGGCAACACAGATCCAGGCTTCCATGCTTCCCTGCATATTCCCTGCATTTCCTGACAGAGACGAGATGGATATTTATGCGACCATGACACCCGCAAAGGAAGTTGGCGGAGATTTTTATGATTTCTTTATGGTTGATGACAGGCATATGGCGATTGTTATGGCTGATGTTTCCGGCAAAGGAGTTCCGGCAGCCCTTTTCATGGTTATCGGCAAAACCCTGATCAAGGATCATACACAGCCGGGCAGAGACCTGGGAGAAGTCTTTACAGAGGTCAATAATATTCTGTGTGAATCCAATGAAAACGGAATGTTCATTACAGCCTTTGAGGGTGTGCTGGATCTTGTGACCGGTGAATTCAGGTATGTAACGCCGGACATGAAATGCCGTTTGTTTACCGCAGGGAAACCAACACCTATGAAGCCTACAAAATACGTGCTGGTTTCGTCCTTGCAGGGATAGAGGACATCGTATATAAGGAACAAAAGCTTCAGCTGAATATCGGAGACAAAATATTCCAGTATACAGATGGAGTGACAGAGGCAACGGATAAGGACAGGCAGCTGTACGGAATGGACAGACTGGATCATGTTCTGAATCAGCAGTGCTTAAGCAGTAATCCGGAAGAAACTCTGAAGCTTGTAAAGGCGGATATTGACGCTTTTGTAGGAGACAATGACCAGTTTGATGATATTACAATGCTGTGCCTTGAGTATACAAAGAAAATGGAGAATCAGAGACTTTTGAATAACTGTTGATGCTGTGAAGTGAAGTGCGGATATGTGACTGGAAATATAAAAAGAAAGCGGACAACAGAATGGATCATACAGACGAATACATAAAAGAAATCTCAGAAAAAATCGACAGTAAGAAAGATTATTATGCTGAAATCAGCAATAAGATCTGGGAATTTGCAGAGCCCAGATTCCAGGAATACAGATCTTCTGAATTGCTGCAGCATGTATTAAAACAGGCAGGGTTTTCCATCAAAGCAGATCTGGCAGGAGAGAAGACTGCATTTATTGCAGAATATGGATCAGGAAAACCAGTCATAGCATTCCTTGGAGAATTTGATGCACTGCCGGGACTTTCACAGAAGGCAGATGCAGCAGAAAGAATTCCTGCAAATACTGGTAGTTGTGGTCATGGATGCGGCCATCAGCTTATCGGAACAGGAACTCTTGCCTCTGTCATTGTATTAAAAGACTTTGTGAAAGAACACAACCTGCAAGGCACGATCCGTTATTACGGCTGCCCTGCTGAAGAAAATGCAGGCGGCAAGGCCTTTCTTGTACGTGATGGCTATTTCAATGACTGTGACCTGGCTCTTTGCTGGCACCCGGAGCAGGGGCGGCGTGCATGTTATGGAAGTACCAAGGCAAATTTCAGAGTATTTTTTACATTCCACGGAACTCCGGCCCATGCATCCATGTGTCCCGAACTGGGCCGCTCTGCACTGGATGCAGTAGAGCTTATGGATGTGGCGTAAACTACATGCGTGAACACATGATAGATGAGCCAGGATCCACTATGCCATAACAGATACAGGCGGAGATGCCCCAAATGTAGTCCAGTCCAGGGCTCAGGTACTTTATGCTATCCGCGCCCCAAAGATCACCCAGGTAAAAGAACTCTATAACCGCGTATGCAACATAGCCAGGGGCGCAGCACTTATGACTGAAACTACTGTAGAAATACGCCAGGTAGCGGCATATTCAAACCTGATCTCCAGCAAAATCCTGGCAGATCACATGAATGCGTATCTGGAAAAACTGGGTCCGATCACTTACACTGAAGAAGAATATGCCTACGCACAAAAATTCCAACAGTCCCTCTCAGATCAGGACAAAAATCAACTCCCCACAATTGCCCGGGACTACTTTGGCCCCAAAGCTGCTGAAGTAATGAAACAACCAATCTTTGAGCCAATGGCATACCAGAATTTGTACAGTGATCTCAAATACTCCACTGATGTGGGCGATGTAAGCTGGCTGGTACCAACCGTCCATCTCAACATCCCAACATTCGCAGCAGGAACCGCCCTCCACTCCTGGCAGGCAGCAGCCCAGGGTAAATCTTCAATCGCCCACAAAGGAATGCTCTATGCCGCCAGGATCATGGCTCTCACGGCCATAGACTTCCTGCAAAAACCAGAGTTAGTAAATAAAGCCAGAGAAGAACTGACAGAAACTTTAAACGGTGAAACATATCCCGATCCATTGCCGAAAGACTTGAAACCAGAGATATGGTAGAAGCAGAAAGCTCCAAACAAACATTGTAACTCCAAACCAAAAATGCTATAATCCATTTCAGAAAATAGGATGAAACTTTTACAAAAAAATCAATCAGGAGGAACCCAAAATGAGCAAAAAGTATACATTTTCCTCGCCGACGGCTTCGAAGATATCGAAGGCCTTACAGTAGTAGATCTTCTCCGCCGTGCCGGCATTGATATCAAAACTGTATCAATCAAAGAAACCAAACAGATCCAGACATCTCACGGTATCACCATGCTCACTGATACAACATTCGCAGAAACAGACTTCGCAGATGCCGACATGCTTGTCCTCCCGGGAGGAATGCCGGGAACCAAATATCTTGCAGGATACAAACCACTTACAGACCTTCTGACAGATTTCAACAGCAAAGGCAAAAAAATCGCCGCTATCTGTGCTGCACCAAGTGTATTCTCAGGTCTTGGATTCCTCAAAACCGCAAAGCCACCTCTTATCCGTCCTTCATGGAAATTATTGCAGGAGACGGTGCCAAGACCAGCGAAGACAATGTGGTAGTAGATGGAAATATAACCACCAGCCGTGGTCTGGGAACAGCTGTAGACTTCGCACTTTCCCTGATTTCACAGCTTGAAAATGACGAAAAAGCAAAAGAAATCGCAGAATCAGTAGTATATACCCGCTAAATCGTCCTCAAACCCTTATTTTTATGCGAAAAAACACTAGCACTTTTGGATTTTTTGTGCTATACTGCTACAATGACTGTAAATATATAATTGAGTTATAGAGAGGTCTCCCGCTTCTGCAACAGTGGGAGCGGAGCTTAGACTTAAATATATAGAAATAGGTAAAAACTGTGAATGATATAACGCAGCTGAAAAACCAGTCGCAAAATATAACCTGAATTTAAGGAGGAACATTGTAACATGAGTTTACAGGTGGAAAAAATGGAAAAAACATGGCTAAACTTACTATCGAAGTTGCCGCTGAAGATTTAGAAAAAGCAATGCAGAATGCATACCAGAAAGCAAAAGGAAGAATTTCCATCCCTGGATTCCGTAAAGGAAAAGCTCCAAGAAAAATGATCGAGCAGATGTATGGCAAAGGAGTATTCCTTGAAGATGCTGTTAACGCTCTGATTCCGGAACACTACAGCAAAGCATTAGCTGAATGCGAACTTGAGATTGTTTCCCAGCCGACAATCGACATTACACAGGCTGAGCCTGGAAAAGCATTCATCTTCACAGCAGAAGTTGCTGTTAAACCGGAAGTTACATTAGGTGATTACAAAGGTGTAGAAGTACCGAAAACTGAAATCACAGTAACAGACGAAGACGTAGAAGCTGAACTCAAGAAAGAGCAGGAGAAAAACTCCAGAACAATCAGCGTAGAAGACCGCGCAGCTCAGTTAAATGATATCGTAACAATCGACTTCGAAGGATCTGTAGACGGAGTACCTTTCGATGGCGGACAGGCTACAGAGTATCCTCTGACACTTGGTTCCAACACATTTATCCCGGGATTCGAGGAACAGCTTGTTGGTGCTAAAGTTGGCGATGATGTAGACGTAAAAGTTACATTCCCTGAAGAATATCAGGCAAAAGAACTTGCAGGTAAAGAAGCAATCTTCAAATGCGCAGTTAAGAAGATCGAAGCAAAAGAACTTCCTGAACTGGATGATGATTTTGCAAAAGATGTTTCTGAGTTCGATACACTTGCAGAGTACAAAGAGCATGTAAAAACAAATCTTGAAGATAAGAAAGCAGACGAAGCAAAACGTGCAAAAGAAGATGCAGCAGTAGATAAAACAATCGAAAATGCACAGATGGATATTCCGGAAGCTATGCTTATGACACAGTGCCGTCAGATGCTTGATGATTTCAGCAGAAGAATGCAGTCTCAGGGATTATCCATGGATCAGTACTTCCAGTTCACAGGCATGACTGCTGACAAGATGATGGAAGACATGAAACCACAGGCATTAAAGAGAATCCAGACAAGACTGGTTCTTGAGAAAGTAGCAGAAGTTGAGAACATTCAGCCAACAGAGGAAGAAGTAAATGAAGAGATCTCCAAGATGGCTGAAGCATACAAAATGGAAGCTGACAAGTTAAAAGAATTACTTGGAGAGCGTGAACTTGAGCAGATGAAGAAAGACATGGCTGTACAGAAAGCAGTTACTGTTATCGCTGACGCTGCTAAGGAAGTTTAATTTTAAAGTAATCGAATTTTAAGAACCGGAAAGAGACAGGCTCAGATGTCTGCCTCTTTCGGAAAAAAGTCAGCCGCGTAAATGGAGGCGTTTATATGAGTTTAGTACCTTATGTCATTGAACAGACAAGCAGGGGAGAGAGAAGCTATGATATCTATTCAAGGCTTCTGAAGGACAGAATCATTTTTCTTGGTGAGGAAGTAAATGATGTGAGTGCAGGACTGATCGTATCACAGCTTCTTTTCCTGGAAGCAGAAGATCCTGGTAAAGATATTCAGCTGTATATCAACAGCCCGGGCGGTTCCGTAACAGCCGGCATGGCGATCTATGATACCATGCAGTATATTAAATGCGATGTTTCTACCATTTGTCTTGGAATGGCTGCCAGCATGGGTGCCTTTCTTCTGGCAGGCGGTGCAAAAGGAAAGAGATTTGCTCTTCCGCATTCCACTATCATGATCCATCAGCCATCCGGCGGTGCGCAGGGACAGGCAACAGAGATCCAGATCGTGGCAGATCATATCGCACAGACAAAGAGAACTTTAAATGAGTTATTGGCTGCAAATACCGGTCAGCCGATAGAAGTTGTTGAGCGTGATACAGACCGGGACAACTATATGACTGCTGAAGAAGCAAAGGCATATGGACTGATTGACGGTGTAGTCATGCATAAATAATGCGAAAGATAAGACTCCTGTGAATCGTCACAGGAGTCTTATTAGTTAGTATAGAGAAAGGACAGACATAAATTCATGGCAGAAAAAATGAGAGAAGGAAAAGTAAGATGCTCCTTTTGCCAGAAGACAGAAGATCAGGTAAGAAAACTGATCGCAGGTCCGGATGGTAAAGTATTTATATGCGACGAGTGCATTGGCATCTGCTCAGAGATCATGGAGGAAGAATTAAATCCTTATGATGACGAGGTTTTGAATTCTGATATTAATCTGTTAAAACCGGAAGAGATCCATGCAGTTCTGGATGATTATGTAATTGGTCAGGATGCAGCAAAAAAGGCTCTTTCCGTTGCTGTTTATAATCACTATAAAAGAATTCTTGCGTCAAAAAATTCTGATGTAGAGCTTCAGAAGAGTAATATACTGATGCTTGGACCTACAGGTTCAGGTAAAACTCTGCTGGCTCAGACACTTGCCAGACTTCTGAATGTACCGTTTGCTATTGCAGATGCTACCACACTGACAGAAGCCGGATATGTAGGAGAGGATGTTGAGAATATTCTTCTCAAGATCATTCAGGCAGCAGATTATGATATTGAACGTGCACAGTACGGAATTATCTATATTGATGAGATTGATAAGATCACAAGAAAATCTGAGAATCCATCCATAACCCGCGATGTTTCCGGTGAAGGCGTGCAGCAGGCACTTCTGAAGATTCTGGAAGGTACAGTGGCAAGTGTTCCGCCTCAGGGTGGCCGCAAGCATCCTCATCAGGAGTTTCTTCAGATTGATACAACAAATATTCTGTTTATCTGCGGCGGTGCTTTTGACGGAATCGAGAAGATCATTGAGTCCAGACAGGATACCAAATCCATCGGTTTCGGTGCAGAGGTTTCTGTTAAGGAAGACAGAAATGTAGGTGAGATCCTGAAGGATGTAATGCCGGAAGACTTTATCAAATTCGGTCTGATTCCTGAGTTTATCGGTCGTGTGCCGGTAGTTGTAACTCTGGATGCGCTGGATGAGAATGCGCTGATCAGTATTCTGAAAGAGCCGAAGAACTCACTTACCAAACAGTATCACAGATTATTTGAACTGGATGGTGTTGAACTTGATTTTGAAGATGATGCACTTGAACTGGTTGCAAAGAAATCTCTGGAACGCAAGACAGGAGCCAGAGGTCTGCGTGCGATCATGGAAGGTTCATTGATGGATCTGATGTATAAGATTCCGTCAGATGACACGATCCGCAAGTGTACAATTACCAAAGATGTAGTAGATGGCACCGGTGAGCCGGAGATCGTCCGCGGAGAAGCTCCTGCACAGGCGAAGACTGCCGGAAGCAGAAGAACGTCCCGGACACATAAGAAGGATAAACCGGAAACAGCCTGATGAAAGGGACTGAACAATAAATGACAAATCAGAATATAGTGCTGCCTGCGATTGCTCTCAGGGGGACTACCATCCTTCCAGGATGATTGTTCATTTTGATGTGAGCAGGGAGCGTTCTGTCAAGGCTATTGAAGCTGCCATGCTTCATGACCAGAAGATTTTTCTGGTTACTCAGATTGATCCTGAAGTGGAATCACCGGATCTGGCAGGTGTATATCATGTAGGAACCATTGCCTATATCAAACAGGTTGTGAAACTTCCACAGAACCTTTTGCGGGTACTTGTAGAGGGAACGGGAAGAGCTGCACTTGTGAAATTTGAGCAGGAGTTTCCGTTTATCAGAAGTGAGATCACACCTGTTGATGAAGAAGAAATGCAGATGCCAGAACCAGTGATGGAAGCCATGCACAGAAGCCTTAAGGAATTATTCCACAGATACTGCATGGAAAATGGAAAAGTCAGCAAAGAGCTGGTAGCACAGATTTTAAATATAGATAATGTTGAGGAACTGGTTGAGCAGATTGCCGTAAATATTCCTTTATCTTATCAGAATAAGCAGAAGATCCTGGAGGCACTTACACTGGAGGAACGTTATGAAGTTCTGGGTGCAATCCTTGGAAATGAGATTGAGATCATGCAGATTGGCAGAGATCTCCAGAAAAAAGTGAAGGCCAGAATTGATAAGAATCAGAGAGAATATATTCTCAGAGAGCAGCTGAAACTGATACGTGAGGAACTGGGTGAGGATAATACTGCGGATGACGCAGAGGAGTTTAAGAAGAAACTCAAGGAACTTCAGGCCGGCGATGAGGTAAAAGAGAAGATCAGCAAAGAAATCGAGAGATTTAAGAATACCAACAGCAATGTATCCGAGAATGCAGTACTGCGTGGTTATATTGAGACCATGCTGGCACTTCCGTGGGAGAAGAAATCCACAGATTCTGATGATCTGAAAGAAGCATGGAAAGTACTTCAGGAAGGTCATTACGGTCTGAAAGATGTGAAGGAGCGTGTGATGGAGTTCCTTTCCGTCCGCAAACTGACACATAAGGGAAAAAGTCCGATCCTTTGTCTGGTAGGACCTCCCGGAACAGGTAAAACCTCCATTGCCCGATCGATTGCAGAAGCAATGCATAAGAAATATGTACGTATCTGTCTGGGCGGTGTGAGAGATGAGGCTGAGATCCGGGGCCACAGAAAGACTTATGTAGGAGCAATGCCGGGAAGGATCACTGCAGCATTACAGCAGGCAGGAGTGAGCAATCCTCTGATGCTTCTGGATGAGATTGACAAGACCAGCAGTGATTATAAAGGAGATACTTCTGCGGCACTTCTTGAGGTGCTTGATCCGGAACAGAACAGCAGATTTATGGATCATTATATAGAGGTTCCACAGGATCTTTCAGAAGTACTGTTTATTGCAACTGCAAACGATGTTCAGGGCATTCCGAGACCACTTCTTGACCGTATGGAACTGATCGAGATCGCAGGTTATACTGAGAATGAGAAGGAACATATTGCAAAGGAACATCTGATTCCGAAGCAGATGGAAGAGAACGGTATCGAGAAAGGTAAACTGACAATCCAGTCAGCGGCTCTTAAGAAGATCATCAACAATTATACAAAAGAAGCCGGAGTTCGAAACCTGGAGAGAACCATCGGACAGATATGCAGAAAAACTGCACGTCTGATCATGGAAGAAGATAAAAAGAAAGTTACAGTGACTTCAAAGAATCTGTCAGATTTTCTTGGAAAAGAGCATTTTAACTATCTTATGGCAAATAAGAAAGATGAGATTGGTATTTCCCGCGGGCTTGCCTGGACACAGGTGGGCGGCGATACACTGCAGATTGAAGTCAATGTAATGCCCGGAAAAGGTGAGCTGATGCTTACCGGACAGTTGGGAGATGTTATGAAAGAGTCTGCACAGGCAGGTATTACTTACATTCGTTCCATTGCTTCTGACTATAAAGTTGAGCCGGAATTTTTCCAGGAAAACGATATTCATGTGCATATTCCGGAAGGGGCAGTACCAAAAGACGGACCATCCGCAGGTATTACCATGGCAACTGCAATCCTTTCCGCAATTATTAAGAAGCCGGTAAGGGCAGACCTTGCAATGACCGGTGAGATTACACTGAGAGGAAGAGTTCTTCCGATCGGCGGTTTGAAAGAAAAACTTCTTGCGGCAAAATATGCTAAGATCAAAGAGGTGTTAGTGCCGGCAGAAAACAAACCGGATATTCAGGAATTAGATAAGGAAATCACAGACGGACTTACCATTACCTTTGTAAGTTCGATGAAGGAAGTGCTTAATAAGGCACTGGTATAAAATAAATGGTCAGTCAGTAAAGATTGACCATTTGTTGTGAAAAAAGAGAGGAAATCAATGGTTATTAAGAATGTATCATTAGATATCGTATGCGGTATTACCAGCAAACTCCCGGACACCAACAGACCGGAGGTTGCATTTGCAGGAAAATCAAATGTGGGAAAATCATCGCTGATCAACGGGCTGATGAACCGGAAATCTCTTGCCAGAACAAGTGCACAGCCGGGAAAAACACAGACCATTAACTTTTATAATATCAATGAAGCCATGTATCTGGTAGACCTTCCTGGTTACGGATACGCAAAGGTTTCACAGTCTGAGAAGGAAAAATGGGGCAAGATGATCGAAAGATATCTTCATACATCCAAAAACCTGAAGGCGGTTTTCCTTCTTATTGATATCCGTCATGATCCGTCTGCAAATGACAAGATGATGTATGACTGGATTCTGAACAATGGCTATGAGCCGATCATTATTGCAACGAAGCTTGACAAGCTCAAACGAAGCCAGGTTCAGAAAAATATCAAAGCAATCAAAGAAGGGCTGAAGCTGAGCAAAGATGGCATTATTATTCCTTTCTCTGCTGAGACGAAGCAGGGAAGAGATGAGATCTGGGCTCTGATTGACGAGTTGACCGGACTGGCAGCTACTGAAGAAGCCTGAAAAAATAAATATTCGCTGTTTACTGACGGGATTCTTTTCCTGTGAAAATAAGCAGCAGACAGACAAAATACGAGGACAAAAAATATTATGGGAATTATCAAGGCATTCAAGCTGGGATTTGACTATCTCAAGTATGATGAAGATGGTAACGTGCAGGATACGCAGCGTGCTGTCAATGATGTAAACCTGGACATTGAAGCCGGACAATTCGTGGCTGTTCTGGGACATAATGGTTCCGGAAAATCTACTCTTGCAAAGCACTTGAATGCGCTGTTGCTTCCGACGGAAGGAACTTTGTGGGTAGATGGGATTGACACGTCTAAAGAGCCGGAATTATGGAAAGTCCGACAGAAAGCGGGCATGGTTTTTCAGAATCCTGACAATCAGATCATAGGAACTGTAGTAGAAGAAGACGTAGGGTTCGGACCGGAGAATATGGGTGTGCCCACAGAGAAAATCTGGGAGCGTGTAGATGAGAGCCTGAAAAAAACAGGAATGACATCCTATCGTTATCATTCTCCGAATAAACTTTCCGGCGGACAGAAGCAGAGAGTTGCAATTGCCGGTGTCATGGCAATGCGTCCGAAATGCATCATTTTGGATGAGCCAACTGCAATGCTGGATCCGAATGGACGAAAGGAAGTTCTTGAGGCAGTCAGTGACCTTAACAGACGGGAAGGAGTGACAGTCATTCTGATCACCCACTATATGGAAGAAGTTGTTCATGCGGACAAGGTATATGTTATGGACAACGGAGAAGTGGTGATGCAGGGAACACCCAGAGAGATTTTCTCACAGGTGGAAACTCTGAAAGAATACAGACTGGATGTGCCGCAGGTAACACTTCTGGCACACGAACTTCATAAAGCCGGAGTGGATGTTCCGGAGGGAATACTGACTACAGAGGAGCTGGTGAATGCCTTATGTCAATAGAATTAAAAAATGTAACTTATACCTACAGTCCGGGAACTGCCTATGAGATCCATGCGCTGAAAGATATCAATCTTTCTATTCCGGACGGACAGTTTATCGGAATTATCGGACATACAGGAAGCGGGAAATCTACACTGATCCAGCATTTCAATGCGCTGATCCGTCCAACTTCCGGTACGATCACTTATAATGGAGAGGATATCTGGGGAGAGAAATATGATCGTCGTGCCCTGCGAAGCGAGGTTGGTCTTGTATTTCAGTATCCGGAGCATCAGCTCTTTGAGAATGATGTGCTTTCTGATGTATGCTTTGGTCCAATGAATCAGGGATTATCCAGAGAAGAGGCAGAAGTAGAAGCAAAGAAAGCACTGCAGCACGTAGGTTTCAAGGAGAAAAATTTTAGTAAATCCCCTTTTGAGCTTTCCGGCGGACAGAAGAAAAGAGTTGCTATTGCCGGTGTACTGGCAATGAATCCGAAAATTCTTATTCTGGATGAGCCAACTGCAGGTCTGGATCCGAAAGGACGAGATGATATCCTTGACCAGATCGCAGAGCTTCATAAAGTAAGAGGGATTACCATTATCCTTGTATCCCACAGCATGGAGGATATTGCGAAATATGCGGAGAGACTGATTGTAGTCAATGACGGAGAAATCGCCTATGACGATGCTCCCAAAGCAGTATTTGCTCATTACAGAGAGCTGGAAGCCATGGGACTTGCAGCACCGCAGATTACTTATATCATGCATGCGTTGAAGGAAAAAGGCCTGGATGTAGATGTAACTGCTACAACGGTGGATGAGGCAAAAGAGAATATCCTTGCAGTTTTAAGAAAATGTAATCCCGGGAAATTGTCCGGTGACAGACAATCTGTTTCAGACAGTCAGTCGAAAAAAGAAAATGCCAAAGCAGAAACCTTAATTAGTGAGATGGAAGCTGATCTGACTGAGGATGGGACGAAAGAGTCTCATTCAGATGCGCCTGATGAAGATTTAAGCATTCAGAAGGAAACAATGGATAAAAAGTCTGCAGAACAAGAAGAGAATGAGGGAGGCAGGAAGTATGATCCGAGACATTACAATAGGACAGTATTATCCTGCAGATTCCGTTCTGCACAAAATGGATCCGAGAGCAAAGCTGGTGGGTACGCTGGTGTTCATCATCTCTGTCTTTGTATTCCATACATTTCCGGGATATGCAGTGGCAACTATATTTCTGGCAGCGATGATCATTCTTTCCAAAGTTCCTGTGAAATTTATGTTCAAGGGACTGAAGGCAATCGTGATGCTTCTTATGATCACAGTGGTATTTAATATATTTCTGACACCCGGAAAGGTTCTCTGGCAGTGGGGAATCCTGCATGTGACAGAGGAGGGCCTGAAGCTGGCCGGAAGAATGGCCATCCGCCTGACGTATCTGGTGATCGGTTCTTCTCTTATGACGCTGACTACCACACCCAATCAGCTTACAGATGGTCTGGAACGACTTCTCAGGCCGTTAAATAAACTTCATGTGCCAATCCACGAGATTGCCATGATGATGTCTATTGCGCTGCGTTTTATCCCAATCCTTATGGAGGAAACCGATAAGATCATGAAAGCACAGATTGCACGTGGCGCAGATTTTGAAACCGGAAATATAATTCAGAAGGCAAAAAATATGATTCCGCTTCTGGTTCCGCTGTTTATTTCTGCGTTCAGAAGAGCAAATGATCTGGCCATGGCCATGGAAGCAAGGTGCTATCATGGAGGGGATAACAGAACCAGATGAAGCCATTGCGTTATGAGTCCAGAGACTACATTTCCTATGTGGTGATGTGGGCTTATCTGGGAATCGCCATTATTTTCAGGATTGTGGGAATCTGAGAAAGTACTGATATAATTTATAAAGATATTTTATATGCTGTAATCCGGTAGGAAAGGATTACAGCATATTGTTTATTTTGTTATAACAAAGTTTTCAATTTTTATGGAGGAAAACAGATGAAAAGAATTGGTCTTGTAGTTGCATATGACGGCACCAACTACTGTGGCTGGCAGACACAGCCAAACGGGATTACCGTGCAGGGGGTTTTAAATGAAACACTGTCCGAGCTTCTTGGCGAGAAGATAGAAACGATCGGTGCAAGCCGTACAGATGCAGGTGTTCATGCCATGGGAAATGTGGCAGTATTTGACACTGACACACGCATCCCGGGAGAAAAGATTTCTTATGCACTGAACCAGAGGCTTCCGGAAGATATCCGTATTCAGCTCTCCGAAGAAGTAGAACCGGATTTCCATCCCCGCTACTGCGACAGCGAAAAAACATATGAATACCGCATCCTGAACCGCAAATTCCCGGTTCCGACAGAGCGCTTATACACCTATTTCTATCACTATAAACTGGATGTAGATAAGATGAAAGCTGCAACCTCATACCTGATTGGACAGCATGATTTTGCTTCTTTTTGCGGTGCAAAGCGCAGGTAAAAACAACCATTCGTACAGTAACAGGAATTGATGTATGGCGTGACGGAGACATCGTAACTATCCGCGTAACAGGAACAGGATTCCTTTACAACATGGTTCGTATTATCGCAGGAACGTTGATAGAAGTAGGAAACGGTCAATATCCACCGGAGAGAGTAAAGACAATCCTGGAAGCCTGCAACCGCGAAACGGCAGGCCCGACAGCTCCGGCACAGGGATTAACATTGATGGGAATTGAATTTTTTGACTGATCTATAAAATGTAAAAATTATTGCATGCTACATTTTTTCAGACTGAATGACTGAAATGTAGCATGCAATTTTTTACAACAATGAGTATGGAAAACAAAAAACGGGGGAGTAACGAAAAAAGTTGAAAAAACGACACAAAACCTATTGACAGAACAGAACCCTTATAATATAATAACCAAATGTGACGTAGTGCGAGATGCTTAAGCCAAATAGCCCAGGCGAAAGTATTTATCAGCGGTTTCGGACATTTCCGCATTTTTAGCACCGGCGTTTCCAATAACTTATATTCGCGGGAAATTCCGCGGTTAATTAAACTATCGTTGATAAATAACAGGAGGTAAAACCATGCAGACTTATATGGCTAATCCAGATAAAATCGAAAGAAAATGGTATGTAGTTGACGCTGATGGATGTACTCTTGGCCGTCTGGCATCCGGAGTAGCAAGCGTTTTAAGAGGAAAAAATAAACCACAGTTTACACCACACGTAGACACAGGTGATTATGTAATCATCGTAAACGCTGACAAGATCAAAGTTACAGGTAAGAAATTAGAGCAGAAAATCTACTACAATCACTCCGATTATGTAGGTGGAATGAGAGAAACCACATTAAAAGAAATGTTAGCAAAGAAACCTGAGAGAGTTATCGAGCTCGCAGTTAAAGGTATGCTTCCAAAAGGACCTTTAGGAAGAAGCATGTACACAAAACTTTTCGTATATGCAGGACCGGAACACAAACATGAAGCTCAGAAACCAGAAGCTTTAACATTTTAATTAGGAGGTAGAAAACATTGGCTAGCGCAAAATTCTACGGAACAGGAAGAAGAAAAAAATCAATCGCAAGAGTTTATCTTGTACCTGGAACCGGTAAGATCACAATCAATAAAAGAGATATCGATGAATATTTTGGATTAGATACACTGAAAGTTATCGTTCGTCAGCCTTTAGCTGCAACAGAAACAGAAGGCAAATTTGACGTATTAGTTAACGTTCATGGCGGTGGATACACAGGACAGGCTGGTGCCATCAGACATGGTGTTGCAAGAGCCCTTCTTCAGGCAGACAACGACTACAGACCAGTTCTGAAAGCTGCTGGATTCTTAACTCGTGACCCACGTATGAAAGAACGTAAGAAGTACGGTCTCAAAGCAGCTCGTCGCGCTCCGCAGTTCAGCAAGAGATAATCTGCTGTTCAGACCGTATCAAAATGGTTCAAAAACCCCGGAAAATCAAGGTTTTCCGGGGTTTTACTATATCTAAACGGGCTGATATAGTTTGACCAAATTTGGAAAAACGAGAACCGTTTTCACTCAATTTTTAGTGGTCCGCAAGTGGTTAACCGGCCAAAAAGAGGGCAAAAAGAGGGTCAAGTGGTGCCCAAAGTGGTTAACCGAGAGCCGATTTTTGGGGGTGTTTTGGGGTCGCTTTTCAGCCTTTGTTCCCTCGTTTTGGTCTGTGGCAGTTTGACATAGTTTGACCTAATTTGAATAATTGAATATGAATTTGATACAGCACTCAGTATAAAATGACTGGGTGCTTTTTTCATTTCAGGAACTCGTATTCCGGCGATAGAAAGAGCCGTCACTTCACTTTTTATTTTGGAGTGGCGGCTTTTTCTATTTCCAGAAGCAACAGAAACAATTAGAAATGAGGTGAAGTCAATGAACACGCAAATCATTGCCATTGCCAACCAGAAGGGCGGCGTTGGCAAAACCACCACCTGTGCCAATCTTGGAATCGGTTTGGCGCAGGCCGGAAAGAAAGTCCTGCTGATTGACGGAGACCCGCAAGGAAGCCTGACGATCAGCCTGGGCAATCCCCAACCGGACAAGCTGCCCTTTACGCTGTCGGACGCTATGGGTCGTATCCTGATGGATGAGCCGCTTCGTCCCGGCGAGGGTATCCTGCACCACCCAGAGGGCGTAGACCTGATGCCTGCGGACATCCAGTTATCCGGTATGGAGGTATCTCTGGTAAATGCCATGAGCCGTGAGACTATCTTGCGGCAATATCTGGATACGCTGAAGGGACAATACTCCCATATCCTCATCGACTGCCAGCCCTCCCTAGGGATGCTCACAGTCAATGCGCTGGCCGCTGCAAACAGGATCATAATTCCCGTTCAGGCGGAGTATCTGCCCGCCAAAGCTGGAACAGCTGCTCTCCACGGTAAACAAGGTAAAGCGGCAGATCAACCCCAAGCTCCAGATAGACGGTATCCTGCTGACGATGGTGGACAGCCGAACCAACTTTGCC
>ENA-OQDE01000181-OQDE01000181.1-human-gut-metagenome-genome-assembly--contig:-NODE-181-length-40377-cov-2.719429_pt1 | contig 40377 bp, 38 predicted proteins | sample MGYA00242768_ERZ504595 | MGnify/ENA primary metagenome ERZ504595 (study PRJEB26092, sample SAMD00036307) | human gut metagenome | host: Homo sapiens | study: EMG produced TPA metagenomics assembly of... | reverse complement strand
CTTTGGTGTTTTTATTTGTACCGTCATCACCGTTAGGTTGGAAGATACGGTTTACTATATTTTTCTTGGTATTGGTAACTGGTCCGGGCTTGTAGTAGTTGTTCACGAAATTATAGCTTCCTCCTTCTCCTGCATAGCCACCATTGGTCGGTCCCCAGTTATAGAAAACATTATTTCGTAAATCGACTTTTTCATTTTCCGGTTTCCCTGTATAGCGGCTACCGCATAAACGTGGTGTACGGCTGCTGTGGTGGGCTAATAAATTGTGGTGGAATGTAGCGGGTGATCCTCCCCATATTCCTCCATAACCGTGATTACCTTTGGTGTGTACCGAACGATTCAAACTTCGCTGATGATACACCATTGCATGGTAAAGTTAGTGTTATCGTAGAAAGAAGCACATTCATCAGTGCTCCAACTCATCGAACAATGGTCAATGATAATATTTTTATGTTGCTTTCCCCACAGTGCATCACCACTGTCGGCTTCTGCTTCTGTTGTAAAGTTGTCCGATCCCATGCGGAAACGCATGAAACGGATGATTACGTTGTCTGCCTGTACGGATACGGGATGTCCTTTCAGGCAAATACCGTTACCCGGTGCACTCTGGCCGGCAATCGTTACATCTCCGTTGGTTATCTTCAAGGGGCTTTTCAGTTCTATCAATCCGCTTACCGCAAATACGATCGTGCGCTTTCCCGTGCGATTTAATGCGTAGCGTAGTGTCCCTTGTGTTGTGTTATCGTTGTCTTCAAGCGAAGTTACTGTATACACTTCTCCGCCTGCTCCGCCGGTAGTATAACGACCTGCACCGTAAGCACCCGGAAAGGCATAACGCGTTTCGGCAGGTGTCTCTTCTTCACCACCTTCGTTCTCATTACCACCGTTACCGGTATTCTGTCCCGGTGTTTCATCAGTGATACTTGGGTCTTCGCTGCTGCAAGCAACCGATAGGTTGATTACACAGAAGCACAATAATCCCATTTTAATAGATTTGAGCATACAAATTATCTTTTAAAAAAATAGAGTTCTTTGTCTCATACATTATATTTGCTGATGATGTGACAAAGAACTCTTTATTAAATCTTATTGGTTTTATTCGCTTACTGTACCGTACTGGCTTACAGTTTTCACTGTATAAATATTGCTTTCGTCAGTGTTGGTCAGTGTAACGGTAGTGTCTGTAGTTTGCCCTGCATAGTTGCCATTCATAAAGATGAGGTAACCGGCAGCACCGGATACTGCATCCCATGTCAGAGTGTTTCCCGACAGATTGACATTGGTAGGTGCTGCAAGGGGAGTTTCCATATACTCTTTCGGGTTCCAACTGTCAATAGTTATTATATTCTCATATGTATATTTAGCAGCTTCGGATGCTGTTAGCACTGAACTAGTGAAGGAAACGTTTCCGGAGGTGATTGTTTTACTTTCCGCAATCATATTTCCATTCTTGTCGATAGTGTTATATTCAGCATATAGTGTAGGTACTTGTCCACATATCCCAGTGTGAATCTATAATATCCATTTTCAACTTGGTGTTGATCCAGACAGTTTTCGTGGTTGTGGCTTGGGAACGTCCGAATGAGAATTTTGTATCATCACCGTTTACCGTACAATCTTTTATAACATATCCGTATTTATCGCTTTCACTGGTACGCGAAGCAGTTATAACGCTACCACCGTCATTGCCTGTATTATAGAATGTACTGTTTTCGATAAGTACATCGCCACTTCCCCAGATATAATCTGTATGACCTTCAATCCATGAGTTATAAACGTATGCACGATGAGGGGTTGTATTGTTCCAATAACGGGTCCACCATGTATCCTGATAGGAGACAAGCAAACAATTATTCAAAGCAAAGCGGTCTTCACGGTTTATCAAGGCTTCTGCCTGTCCGTTTTTACCTAAACCACCAGTGTGACGATTTGAGAATGCACCATAAAGATTGATGATTGAAATGTTTTCAGCATAAAAATCTGTGGCTTCAATCAACACTACTGTGTTTTGCTCTTCACTATATCCGGCTTTGCGGCTGGTGAGTTTTCGTTGAAAATAGAATAAGGCCATGAGGTAGCATTACTTGAATCATCTACACGGTTTACTGCAAACTGGATTTTAACACCATCGCGGCTCTCACCGATTAAATGAACAAATGGTTTATTCTTATTGATCCGGACACATTCATTATAAGTTCCGTTGGCTATGAAGATTTTATAAGGACTGGTCGGTGGAGTAGTGATGGCGTTGATTGCTGCCTGGAGAGTAGTGTAATCGCCATTCCCTTTTGAATCAACAATTGCATCGAATACTTTTCCACCACCCGAAATTTCAGATTTGGCAGTAAAGCTTAAAAAGAAGTCTTCGTCGTAAGCTCTTCCCTGCATATCCGTTAATGCTCCGGCAGGAACTTCGAAAGTACATTCTTTGTTTTCCATACCAGAGAAGGTATAACGTACTTTTTCGTAGTTGATGGATACACGCACTACTCCTCCGTTGAAATAGATTTCTGTGTCTGGAGCCTGACGCATAGCTTTGCTGAAAGTCAGTTCTACATATCCGCTCGGACCTACTACATCACCATCATTGATATTCTGTGAAATCAGAACAGGGATGCTTGTATCTTCTGCATCATCGTTGTCATTACAGGAAGCACCTGTAAGAATCAACAAGAGCAGAAGTAAGTATTTACTTATTGTATTGATTGAATTTGTATTCATAATATCTGTTGCTTTTTAGAGAAGATTCTCCGTCAAGTAAATGCAAATTCCAGACTTGACGGAAAACCTTGTAGTTTTATTTAGTTATTTGTTCCAACGTTGGTCACCGATGACTTTGTATTCTTCAGAAACATTGTTGCCATAAGTCAATGTGAATTCGGAATTAGAATCAGTGCATGAGAATAATTCAGATGAACTTAAAGTCATAGTGTCATATGTTGTAGAACTAGTTGTATTAGTGAATTTGAAGTCACTAGTAGCATAAACTTTCTGCCAACTAACATTTGACGGTGCAACTGTTGCCGAATTAAAGACTTTATAATTAGTGTTACTTGCAGCGAACAAAGTATTTGAAACATTAAATGTACATGTTGCTCCAGTAATATCTCTCATTAATTGCTCACCAGATGTTGTTAAGCCATAGAACGTACAATTTTCAATATTAGTAGTGACATTCTGTTGAGTGTTTGCTGTTCTTACTATTGATGAAGCGGCTCCAATGAAGTTTGCAATGGTAGAATTGGTTAGATTTAATTTGAGAGATGCGAGAGAACCTGCACCACTACTTCCTGTTATATCGCTTGCATGTAGAATGCCATAATGTCCACCTTGTAATCCTTTGATAATACAATCGTCAATTTCTATTGTTGTATTTGCATTACTTGTTGTTTTACGTACACGAATAACACCACGGAAATCTCTTATCATACAAGATGAGATAACTAACTTTTCTACAGAACCAGAATTAGTCTTACCTTGATTATCCAAATAAATGACAAAATTGCCACCTTTATTTGTAGAATAAATATCTAGATTATAGAATTCAATCTTTTTACATTGTCCAGAGAAATCAATGTTATTAATTTCTACACTTGGTTTTGTTTCGCTTCCCCAGAATACAATTTCCTCAATGTCAGCAGGAATACTGTTATTAGGCAGAATTATTGATGCATCGTTGCTTATATTAATCAGTACCTTTCCACTCAAAGTAGACCAATCTACATTTTCCCATTCTATTTCAGTATAACCCGGTCGGTTTACCTTTCTTAGTTGTAAAGGTGATACGGGAACATATAGAGCCGTTTGCGAAAGCATAAGCCGTATATTCCGTACTGGAAGCCAAACCTGTGATTGTCACCTTATGTGCAGCAATATCTGCTGGTGATAATTGGGTTCCTGATTCAGGTACTCCTTCGGTAGAAAGAACACAAGCATATTCATCTACATCCACCGTTTCTTCCCATGAGAATACAGCTGAATTTGCTGTTATATCACTGATGGTAGATTCGATTTCCAAACCAGGAATGGTAACAGTCTGTGAACCACGCGGATTATTTTCATTATAAATAGTAATTGTGTATTCAGTGAACGACTTCAAATTTTCAACCCATGCTTCACCTGCGGCAGCTTCTGTTGACGAAATAACACGTGAAGTTGCTTCTGTGGCACCTGTTTCCATGATTTCGAAATGATCGACTGCTAATCCGGCTTCCCATGACATGCGTACTTTTCCTTGACCTTCAGGTAAGTCTTCAGTAGTTGGGATATTCAGGATAGCTTCTTCCTTAACTGAAGCAAAAGTCTTTTTATAATTTACCCAGCGAGATTCTTTCTCTCCGGAAATAGACTTGATACGCATATAATAAGTCGTATTTACAGCCAGATTATCCATTGTGTAAGGTGACTGCTTGATCCGGTTGGCAGGATCATTTCCATAAACGATATTTCCATTTTCTTCTGATCCCATTGGAGTTTCGTCAGTCATCTCGTTAGGACTAATCTCGATAATGTAATAGTCGGTATTAGATGTTGAGCTCCAAGTTACTACCGCTCTGGCTACTTTACTGTCTGTTTCTACACTGATTCCGTTTTCATCAGTTCCGAAAGGACGGCTATAGGAAGAGTCAATATCCCAATCACTTTTCTCTGTACACGAAGATACAGCCAAAGAGGCCAGGAGCATGAAAGCTCCCATTCCCAATATGTTTTTTATATTCTTCATCATTTACGATTTTAAGATTAATCCGAATAACCATAAGAGTTATGTAATTTACCGTTTGAGGTAGAGATGGTTGTAGAAGCTATCGGCAATAAATAACGATTCTTCACAGCCTTGTTCAATCCGCCAGAAATACTAGGCAAGTTTACTTTCAGATTCTTTTGCTCCTTGTCACTGGTTTCAGCTCCGAAGAAGCTCTTGTTTTCATATTCTCCACCTACTTTAGCTCCAAATACGAGAGAAGTCATATCGATATACATCGGATTGTCCGTGCGATATTTATAGTTCACATACTGTGGATATGTACCATTATACACTGCATTTGTATATTCGTTTTTGAACTCGTCTATTTTTTCGCTCAACAGGTTCCAACGGATTAGGTCGAACTTACGAACACCTTCTCCTGCCAGTTCCCATGCATTTTCGTCAACAATTGCATCGAAGAAGTCTTTTCCCATTAGAGCAGTCCATGCAGCATCACGTTTGGTTGCATCGGTGAAAGCACGGTCGTGTACTTCTTTCAGGGCTGCTGTGGCTGTTAATGTACAACCTTCGGCTGTTGCACCCTTACCATAAAGTTCGTTCACAACTTCGGCATACATCAGCAATACTTGCGGATAACGCATTTTCACTACGTTGATACCGGAACAAACTTTCTGATCGCTGGCCAATACAGCTGCGTACCATTCAGAGTTTTCCATCATCTTACGATAATCCCATTTTCCACAATAAAGACCGAAAGGAGCATTTCCTAACATATATTCTTTAAATACTTTGGTGTTTTTGTCTGTAGAAAGTTGTGAAATAGCACAAGTCAGATCGCGGCGGATATCTCCTTCGCCAAATGACAGATAATAAGGAGCAGTCAGTTTCAACTTACCGGATGAGTTACCTTTCGGACCAAATAGGGAACTGGCACCGTTTATACGATATCCGATAGTATATCCCAGCTCACCACTTTTGTTTAGTCCCATTGGAATCTCGAACAGGTTTTCTTGATAAGTCTGATCTAGTTGTCCGATATTTATTAAACGCCAGTATTCTTCTACAGAAGGATTCAGTTTATGTTTTCCTGAACTGACAACAGCTGCCAGATGTTTTTCGGCCAATTCGAATAGTTCTCTACGTTTGGTATCGCTGCAACGTTGAGTAGGATAAGTAGCGTCACTGTTATCTCCGGTGATATATCCGTCTTTAGCTTGTTCGCGGATAGCATATCCGGCACGTGTCATTGCAATGTTAGCCAAGAGAGCGTGAGCATAGCCTTTGCTTACATGTTCGGTTGTATAACCGTCTTCACCAGCCCAAGGTAAATATCCGATAGCTTCCTCGAGTTCAATTATCAATTCATCCATGATATCGTCACGATCTGCCTTTCCAATGTAAACATTAGACAGGTCGCTGTTGGAAGATTCTGTTTTGAAAGGAATATCACCGAACAAGCGGATCAGATCGAAATAAATCATCGCACGCAATGTCATCGCTTCTGCACGGAATCTCATCATGCTGGTACGGGTTGCTCCTGCTTGTTGTATCAGTTGGCTATTGTTTATACCATCTACTACCAGATTCGCATTCTCGATTACTCCGTACATGGCATCCCATACTTTGGAAAGTTGTGACCATCCCGGATTAGCGTTGTAGTTCATATTACCACGTTCGCTGGACGTGTTGCTTGCATCCGTACCCAAACCGTCAATCAGTTCACAGTCGGTATTGTTCCGGCAATGATAGGTAGGAAGTTAGAATAAGTCTGGTCTTGCGTCAGGCTGCCGTAAACTTTATTAAGTGCAATTCTGTATAATAGGCATTATTAAAAGTTGATTCATTATCCAATTCAGACGGTGAGGTCTGATTCAGGAAGTCCGAACAGGAAGACAGGGCAATTAACCCCAGCCCCAGGAATAATGTCTTATATATTTTCATACGATCAATCTGTTTAATGTTTTAATTAGAATGTAACGTTAATACCACCCACAAATGTGCGCTCTTAGGATAAGCGGCGTAATCTATACCCGGAGTCATCGCATTTTTCTTACTGCTTGTATCGACTTCAGGGTCTGCTCCGCTGTAGTTAGTCCAACAGAACAGGTTATATCCTGTCAGATAGATTCTCACATTCTGCATAAACGCTCTCCTTACAATTGTTTTCGGAAGAGAGTATCCGATAGTAATGTTATTCAAACGCAGGAATGAGGCTTTTTCTACTGCATAATCAGTCAGCTGCATGGTAGTAGCGCTGGCCGGATTGTACATATTGGCGTTAGCGTTTATTTCATTCAGACGTAATCCTGCTGTTGTCATGTCTCCATAGGTATTGAGGACATCTGTAGAGCTGGACGACAGGTTCAAACCAGTTTCCGGATCAATCCATGTGTAACGGTTAGACAATCTGAAATCATTGTTTAAGTTATAACCGGTTCTTGAACCTGAACGGAAAGAAGCTGCCAGTTTTGTTCCATTGACAATTACATTTCCGAGAGAGTAGTTAAAGAATACATTGAAATCGAAATTACCTACACGACCATCGAATCCAAAACCTCCGGTTGTAGGAGCGATAGTGTTACCCAACGTTGTTTGAGAGGGTTACCATCTTTATCACATTCCAGTTTCAAACCACCCGGATAGTATTTACCACCGGTGATAGTAGGACTGTTATCTTGCATTCCGTCTTTTAATCCCCATTCGCTACCTGCCCAAACCAGTTCGCCGGTAGTTGGTGACAGGATCATATACAGTATAATAACCGTTTGTCTTATATCCCCAAACTTCACCCAAACGTCCGCCTTTCTCTACGCGGAAGTCTTCGTATTTGGCCATTGTACTACCTGACCAGTTACTACTTTGCCAGGGAGAGTCTGTATTCAGTTTATCAATGCGGTTGCGGTTGTAAGCAATGTTGGCATTGAAGTTCAAAGAGAAATTCTTTTTATCAAATAAAACAGCACTAACAGACAATTCTACACCTTTATTGGATGTCTGTCCGAAGTTCTTGTACTGATAGTTATATCCGGAGAGAGAAGGAATTTCAGTACGCATCAATAAGTCTCTGGTTGTATTCCAGTAAAAGTCGATAGCACCGGAGATACGATTGTTCCAGAATCCATAGTCAATACCGATGTTACGGGTAACTGTTGTTTCCCACTTCAAATCGGGGTTGTATAAGTTCGTTCCATGTTCCAACATGGTAGTGCTTTCTCCGTTGAAGAAAGGATTGCGTGCATCATTACCTCCCAAAGAGTAAGTGGTGGAAAGCAAACCGGAATTGATACGGTTGTTACCGGCAGTACCGAAGCTTAAACGTAGTTTCAAAGCTGACAGCCAGTCTTGAGTGTTACTCATGAAAGCCTCGTCAGAGATACGCCATGCCAAAGCTGCTGACGGGAAAACACCCCAACGATTTCCGGAACCGAACTTGCTCGAACCGTCTGCACGTACTGTAACAGCAAGCAAGTATTTATCCATCATAGTATAGTTCACACGACCAAAGAATGATAATATGTTTTCTTTTGCAGCAATGGTAGATTGGTTGGCTAAAGCTTTGCCCGAACCCATATTTGCTTTCATATCATCGAAATTCATAGTAACAGGGAAAGCTACAGATACATTTTCTATTGATTTCCTTTGGCTGCTGCTTACTTCATGTCCGATCAATACATTGAGTTTATCACGACCTTTGAACAGTTTTTTGTTATCATAGGTCAATGTGTTGGCATTACGCCAGCTCATCGTCTTTTCTCTCAACAGGTAGGCTTGTGGCTGACCGTTATATCCATATTTAGAATTAGATACTGCATCTACTCCCCAATACTGTTCTGTATCGTCAAACTTCCATCCATATCCGAATTCGGAACGGAATGTCCAGTTCTTGAATGGTTTCCAGTTTAAACCTACATTGTAGTTCTGGTTGAAAGTATTGCGGGTTTTATCCGTTGCAAGCAGACGTTCCAATGGAGATTTCTGTTGTGCCGAACTGTTTTCTTCGTCGTCATCACTGTATTTAAGTGAATCAACCGGACGGAATACGGTAGCATTAGCACAGTTGAATTGGCAGCATTGGATTCATTGGTATCAGCACCACCACCTAAACCGTCAATGGTAGAGTAACTTAACCGGGCGTTAAAGTCCAGTGTCATCCATTTATTCAGTTCTGATTTAATTTTTGCATTTACATTGTCTTTTTTGAAGCCGGAATTAAGCATGATACTTTTTTCTTCATTATGGGCATAGCTGACACTATAAGTCATTTGCTTGGTTCCGCCACTTACATTAATGTTATATTGTTGCTGGTTTCCAGTACGTCCGAACATCTCGTCTTGGTAATCGGTACCATCAATAGAACGCCAAATATCCATATCGGCAAAGTTTCCATAATCCAGAGAACCGATTTCACGCTGATAAGCAACGAAATCGTAAGGACTCAAGACTTCAGTCAGTTTGGTTACCTGTTTAAAACCGAAAGAAGCACCGAAGTCTACTTGCGTTTTACCTTCTTTTCCGCTCTTGGTAGTAATGATGATTACACCATTTGCACCACGGGCACCATAAATGGCTGTGGAAGAAGCATCTTTCAATACGTCGATGCTTTGAATTTCCGAGGGAGCGATATCACTAATGCTTGAAACAGGGAAACCGTCTACAATATATAAAGGAGAGTTATCCTGTGATAGTGAACCACCACCGCGAACACGGATCTTTATATCTGCATCGGGAGAACCTTCAGTAGTAGTAACACTAACTCCGGCAAGTTTACCGGTAAGGGCTTCAGATGCACTTGCTACTGGTATAGCAGCTAAGTCTTTGGCACTAACAGAGGCTACAGAACCGGTTAAATCTCTTTTATTGACCGTACCGTAACCAATTACTACGACTTCGTCCAAAGCTTTCGAGTCGTCGACCATTTGTACATTAATTGTTTTTCTACCTTGAACGGCTACTTCTTGAGTTTTCATACCTATGTATGAAATAACCAATGTTTTTTTGCCATCAACTTTAATAGAAAAATTACCATCTAAATCTGTAATCGTACCATTGGTAGTATTACCTTTTTCTACAACAGAGGCTCCAATAACAGGCTCTCCGCTGGTGTCTTTCACGTTACCTTTTACGGTAATCGTTTGCGCAGATACGCTAAGCGATATTGCTGAAAATAGTATTAGCAATAAGGAGCGCATGTTTTTCACTTTGTTAGACATTCTTTGCATGTTTATTAATTAATGGTTGTTGTTTGATATTTCATAAAAAATCCCGATGAGAGTTCATTCATCGCTACAAAAGTATGAGAATGAAGATATAGTGATGTGCAATATTTGTTTTTCACCTCGTATTTTTTGTTTTTAGTTTGTTGCGAGGTGTAGTTATTAGCTTTGAAGGGTGTTATTTGTGTTCTAAAGGCCGGCAAATATACGAATCAGAGATTTATAAATTGATTTTTTCACCGGTTTTTATCCGGCATTCATCGGAATTTATACCGTAAATCAACTGAAAAGCCTGTGGAAGCATAGGGAAATGATGTATCTTTGAACCATTAATCAATTAATAATAGAAACAATGGAAGAGAAACAAATTTTTCCCCGTGCTACAGGCTTTTCCGGTAAAATACTGATAGCTTTGCTTTTTATCCTTTCCGGGATTCTACTGTTTGCCCGTAATATGGGATGGATAACTTCAGAAGTATTTGATTTGATCGTATCCTGGCATTCACTCCTTATATTATTAGGTATATATGCTATGATTCGTCGCCATTTCATCGGTGGAATCATCCTTTTGCTGATAGGTGTGTATTTTTTGATTGGAGGGCTTTCATGGTTGCCTGAAAATTCGCAGGCAATGGTATGGCCCCTCGCTCTGATAATAGCAGGTGTTTTATTTATCTTCAAACCCGGCAGAAATAAGAGGGCGCAATGGGCTCGTCAGCATACAATGGAACATCGTCGGCAATGGATGAAGATGCATCAGGGTAGACCCGGCATGAACTTTGAGAGTGAGCAACAACAATCGGAATCAGTAGATGGCTTTTTGCGTTCGGAGAATGTCTGGGGAGCTGCACGTCACGTAGTACTTGATGAGTTGTTTAAAGGAGCCATGATTCGTACCTCTTTCGGGGGGACGACTATTGATCTTCGCCATACCCATATTGCACCGGGAGAAACCTATATTGATTTGGATTGCAGTTGGGGAGGAGTCGAGATTTATGTCCCGTCGGATTGGACAGTCGTCTTCAAATGCAATGCTTTCTTTGGAGGATGTGATGACAACGCTGGCAAAATGGGAATGTAAACAAGGAGAATATATTGGTCATTCGTGGAACGCTTTCTTTCGGAGGCTTGGAAGTTAAAGACTAGCGTATGAAACCACATCCGATAATAGATTATCCATTCCGCTGGATTCCGATGCTGGTGCTGGCGTTTATTCTGGTTGCGACACAGGTGGCTTTAGTCTGTGGATATACCGGAAACGACTATCTTCCTGCTCTGGTAGATGGAGTGGCAACAATTGGTTGGCTGGCAGCCATAGCCTATTTGGCCTGGTTTGTGGTCGGTCTTGTTTCGTTGTTCCAGACGGATATAATCATGATAATCGTTGGAAGCCTGTTATGGCTGGCGGGTAGTTTTATGATCTGTGATATCATGGTGAGGATTGTAGGCATATCCTATATTCCTTTTGCGCAGACCATACCTTTCCGGTTATTGTTCGGACTGCCAACCTTGATTGCCATTACTTTATGGTATCGCCTGATTGTAACTAAAGAAGAAGTACAGAATCAGGAACTGGATAAAGAATTGGCTGCACATCAGCTAACTGTGACCGAACAACAAGGAGAACCACAGACAGAATTAATAGATCGCATTACGGTGAAAGACGGTTCCCGCATTCATCTGGTAAAGACAGACGAACTGATCTACATACAAGCCTGTGGAGATTATGTAATGTTGATAACCCCTACCGGAGAATATCTGAAAGAACAAACTATGAAATATTTTGAGACCCATCTGTCTCCTGATACTTTTGTGCGTGTGCATCGTTCTACGATTGTCAACGTAACACAATTTCGCGGGTCGAGCTTTTTGGAAAAGAAACTTATCAGTTGTTATTGAAGACTGGCGTGAAACTTAAAGTAAGTCTTTCCGGTTACCGGTTATTAAAAGAGCGGCTGGGGATCTAAAATTTGTTCAATCTTATCATAAAAACTGATTTTTCCCCCATATCGGTCAAAAAATGAATGTCAGAATGAAAAGCTTCCACTACTTTTGTTTCCATCATCTAATAATGTGAATAAGGAAATGAAAAGAAAATTAGTTTATGTTTGTCTGCTGGCAATGGTTGCGGGAGGAATGATGTCCTTTTCCTATGACATACCCGAAAAACAGGAGACAGGCGGCCGGGAAGATCGAGTGATCTCTTTTCCCGGAGCTGAAGGACACGGTAGATACACGACAGGCGGCCGTGGTGGTAAAGTGTATCATGTGACTTCTTTGGAAGACGATGGTTCGCAGGGGACTTTACGTTGGGCTTTGAAACAAAATGGACCTAAAACGATTGTCTTTGATGTGGCAGGTACGATTCATCTGAAATCGGAATTACGAACAGGGAAAGATCATCTCACCATTGCAGGACAGACTTCTCCCGGAGGAATCTGTCTGGCTGATTATGGCTTTTCTATTAATTCTAATAATGTAATTATCCGTTTTCTTCGTTTCCGCCCCGGAGAAGCCAGTGGGAAAGAACCCGATGGGTTGGGCGGCTGTGATAAGAAAGATATTATGGTAGACCATTGCTCTGTCAGTTGGAGTGTAGATGAATGTCTTTCCGTTTATGGTATGGAAAACTCTACGGTACAATGGTGTATTGGCTCTGAAGCATTAAGAAAAGCGACTCATGTAAAAGGGGCACATGGATATGGAGGCAATTGGGGAGGACATAAAGCTTCTTATCACCATAACCTGATCGCTCACTGTGAGAGTCGCGTGCCTCGTCTGGGCCCTCGTCCTTCTACATTAGCTCTTGGCGAATGTGTTGATATCCGGAATAATGTTTTCTACAACTGGGCTGGAAACGGCTGCTATGGCGGGGAAGATCAGCATGTCAATATCGTCAATAACTATTATAAACCGGGACCGGCAACAAAACAGGCTTCCAAACAGGTGCAATATCGTATTGCCAAAGTCGGAGTTTATCCGCAAGCTTATGTTTACGTTGATGGAGAACCCAAAAAGAACTTAGCTTTTCAACCTTACCTGCAGAAATGGGGAACTTTCTATATTGATGGAAATAAGATAGAAGGTAACAACAAAGTTACTGCCGATAACTGGACGGACGGAGTCTATGCCCAGTTGAAGAATGATGAAAAAGTAGATTTCCTCTGGACAGAAGATGCCAAAGAATCTATCCGTCTGAAAGAACCTCTTGATTTTGGAGTAATCACTACTTATTCGGCTGACAAGCTTATGAACAGGTGATGAACTATGCAGGTTGCTGTAATTATCGTGATGAAGTAGACAAACGTATCATTTCCGACACCCGGAAAGGAACGGCAACTTTCACCGGAGAAGGAAATAAACCCGGATTTATCAATAGCCCCAAAGACACAGGCGATTCTCCCTGGCCGGAATTATCAATAACAGGTCTTTCGGCACCGGTAGATTCGGACGGTGATGGCATACCTGATGAGTGGGAAATAAAAAACGGACTTGATCCGAATAATCCCGTAGATGGAAATACAAAAACGAAAGATCCGAATGGACAATATACGAATCTTGAGGTATATTTGAATAGTTTGGTGCAACATATAGTCGATGCACAGAACAAATAGGTAATCAGCAATTCCCCGTTCAATGCGGAGAATTTAGATGATATGCCCTTCAGGTGTTTTATGATAACATTTGAAGGGCATATCTTTTTTGTGCATGGCTATACCAGAGGGGCACTTTTTTACCCCAGTCCGTTTTTTACTCCTTTTCTACTAAATCTTACTCTATCTTCTCTTGCTTAATCCTCAATTTTGCACTGGTGAAAGAACAAAAAAATCACTCTAGCGAAAAACATCATTAATGTACAATGAAAATCTAAACAAATGAGAAACATGAAGCCAGCACTTATAATAGCCAATCCTCCTTAGGCTTGAATCCGCCTTTTAAAGAAAAAGGGCATAGAATTTTTATTCTTTTAATAATTGTATATCTTTAAATTATATATAAACTAATATTTATGAAACATCTAGCAAGTTTATTTCTTCTGTCATTTCTGCTTTGCTGTTCTTGTTCACAGCAAATGGATGATGAATGGAAACCGAATGAACAACTTCCCAATGTGCCCGAAACCCACCCGGTTGGCGTTTCTTTCAGTAGGGCTAGTCTTGAAACTTTTGCTGAACATGGAATTACAGAGGTCGGTGTTTATGTCTACCTGCAAGATTCCATGGTATATGGAAAAAATCTCCCTTTAAATAATGGAGATTTAAAAGTCGACCTTCCTTTAGGAGAAAATCTGCAAACCTTCATCGTGGCAAATGCCGATCATCTGGTGGATACAGATAGTCTTTCCAAAGTGGTAGTTTATCAGGATGCTCATATTCAAAAGCCGGTTTATATTTCGGATGTCGTAGGCTTTACTTCAGATAACTCGGTCAGTTCGCTCAACGTAGAATTGAAACGTTTAGTCGGGCAAGCAGTGTTCCAGCCGAAAGAGACGGAGGAGGAATTGAGTGCTATCACTCGTTTTGACCAGTTGAATGTCACTTTTACAAATGTGGCAATAGGCTATAAAGTAAAGAGTAAAGAATGTATTACAGAAAATGTGACCATCTCCACTAATCTTTCTACCGGCTTTGGAGCTTCGGTTTATTCATTTCCCACAGTGAATGGAGATTCCAGAACATCTATAGATGTGGTATATCTGAAAGGAGGCGAGGAGGTGAATCGCATCATCAGCCTCTTGATACCGGTATAGGCTTTGAGTCTTCCAAGCGTTCTACGTACATATGAAAATTACGGATGAGAATTACTTGGACGAGCCGTGGCCTTCGGTACGCACAGTCATGTATAAGAGTACATCCACTCAACCGTTTACAATAGAAGTTTCAGAATTTTAAAACAGGAGTTATATGAGAAATATATTCTATTCACTGACGGGAATAATGCTCCTGTTGGGAATAACAGCTTGTTCGGAAGAAGAACGATATGCCACTTCGGTAGTAAAAGAGATACAACTGTTTCTGGATGACGAACCGTGGGCGGTGAACACAGGTGCCTCTAACAAACCCCTGTTTATCTATACAGCCGATGGTGGGTATGTAGCCAACTATTCGTCGCTTTATCGCTTTCAGTTGCCCAATGGGAGTTATAACATTATTTCTACCACACAATCCGATTCTATTCCCAGTCCGAAGAATCTGAATGATATTGTGATACATCAGGATCCGACGGCTAAAACAAAATATGCCATTTCGGCACCGGTGGCGTATAAATCCCCGTTCGACGAACCGCTTAGTGTGCGTATGTACAATCGTACAGGTGTGCTTCGTCTGAAGTCTACCGATCGTAATCGGATAAAGCTACTCGAAATTACGCGCAGTCGTTTTTCACCCATTTCGGGCTTATAAACTTTCGGACGCGACTTTTGTAAAAACTCCGATAAACGTACAACGTGAGAAGGAAACGACTACTGGCGGAGTGAATTACACCGATGACTTTGTCTTGTTTCAAACTCAAAGTGAAGGCGAACAAGTATCCGTGCGTATCGACTATCTGGATAAAAACAATACAGTGGTTCAATCTAAAGCTATTGATGGAGCATTTTCCATCTTGCCCGACGATACAGTGCAAGTGGCATTTGCGTTGAATAACGTAGACGAACCGATCATACAAGATTACACGGTAACGATTGCTTCGGAAGGCTGGAACGAAGAAGACATCAATCCGGAAGCTCCGATGAGAATTCCTGACGGATACAGATATGTAAGCCCGGAAGAGAACCTTGAATCAATCTGTAAGTCAATGTTGGCAGATGCTTCTGTGAATGAGGTGAAACTGTTCCTGAAAGCAGGTGCTACCTATAAATTAGGTACACAGACCGAAATACCGAAGGCTCTCTACATCATGGGACAGGCACCGGGTGATGGTGAAGAATTAGCATTTATGGAAATGGGCAACATGAGTATCAACTGCCTGATGCCATTATTGAAGCCTTCCACTTCGAGAATCTGAAAATAAAGGTGACAACTTCCGATTTCTTTAAGTTTAAAAACCAAGCTTTCCATGTATCTACTATCTCTTGGAAGAATTGTGAGATCAGTGACTTGGTGCGTACAATGTGGTATCAGGAAGTAGACGCTGCACAGAAACAGATTGCCGATCATATTGTGATTGAGAATTGTCGTTTCTTAGGTTTGAATTCCGGTGGAAGTGGCCTGTTCGGTCTTTCTACCAAGCAGGACGCGCCGGTACACAACTTTGTGTTCAAGAACTCTACGTTCCATGCCAACAATCTCACAAGAGCTTTGATAACCGGTTTGGGCAGTATGACAGGCGAATTGAATGTGACAATAGAGAATTGTACATTTGTGAGTATGGCTCCTGCTGCAATGACTTTCTTCGACTTAAATCCGAAGAATACCTCTTCATTCCACTTGGTTGTCCGTAATAATCTCTTTAGTGGTGTTTGTGAAGCCGGTCAGGGAACCTGGTTTACTACAAGAAACGTCACAAGCAAGACTTTCGAGAATAACTATCGCACCAATGGCTTTGTCGTGGCTAATTGGGGAGTCGATGCTGCTGAAATACCGGTAGAAACAACTCTCCCGATGGAAACACTCTTCAAAGATGTGGCTGGTTAGAGACTTTACGATCACCGATAAAACTCCGAAGTATATACCAACGGAATCGGTGACCCGCATTGGATTAAATAATCAATAGAGTATTAATAATATAAAGATATAAAACATGAGATATTTTCTATTCATATTGTTGGCCGGATTGTTGAGCGCATGTAGTTCGGATGACGAATCCAATGCGGCTGCGACAGCTGCCAAACTGGAAGTGTCGAAGAATGAGGTGAAGTTGAGCAATGTGGACGGTTCGTTTACAATCAACGTAACGGCTACCTCTGCATGGACTGCCGAAGTGACCTCGACAGACGGCTGGTTGAGTATATCAAAGAACTCCGGAGAGGGAAATGGTGATCTCCGCTTGTTTTTCACCAAGAATACAGATGGTCCTAAACGTACAGGGACAGTAAAAGTGTCCATGTCGGGCGCAGGTTCTACATTGGAACAGGAGATTAGCGTAGAGCAATTGGGGGCCGATCCTGATATATTGTTCGATTGTTCATCGGATCCTTTGTCATTCAGAGAAGGTACATTTACTTGTAAGGTAGTGGCAAATGTGGAATGGGAACTGGAGATAGCAGAAGAATACAACTGGATTAAGTTGCAGGAAACAACTCCCAGAACTCGCAGTTTTGTGACAGACGAAGTAACATTTGCTGTGGATGCCAATACGAACAAAACCAGAACAGCTGTCCTGGTATTCAAATCCGTAGGAGACTACACCTTGCAACGCGTTCTGAAAGTGACACAAGACGGTGTAAGCGGTGCGGTGACTATAGAGCAGGATGAGTATATCATTCCTTATAAATGTCGTACGTTGGTTATCTCGGCTCCGCAAGGAGAAAATCCGGTAGATTACGATGCTGTAATATCCGAGAGTTGGATTACGCAGGATAAGAAAAACTCTACTGCCAATGAAGTCGTATTGAATATCGAAGATAATGAAACAGTCTTCCCACGTACGGCAACGGTAGGAATGTTGGATAAAGTAATTACCATCTTCCAATATGGTAAACCCGATACAAGCATCGGTGACGATCATTCTACTTCTATATTGGCCTTCCCGGGTGCCGAAGGTGGCGGCCGTTTTACTAGCGGTGGCCGTGGGGGAGAAATCTATCGGGTGACAACTCTGGCAGATTATAACAAAAACGAAACTCCTATTGAGGGCAGTTTGCGATACGGAATTGAAAAGTCCAATCAACCGCGTACCATCATCTTTGATGTGTCCGGTATCATCGAATTGAAAAGAGGATTGTATCTGAATGAATTTCCTAATTTGAGTATCATCGGTCAGACTGCACCGGGTGACGGTATCACACTGAAGAATTACAACTTCACCTTTAATCTTTCTAAAGACCCGGCTATAGGTGCAGGCTCCAGCCTGAATGCTATTGTTCGTTTCTTGCGTTGCCGTCCGGGCGATCAGTTTGCCGATTATGGAGAAGATGCTATTGGCGGACGTTATTTCAAAGATGCCATTATCGATCACATTACAGCCGGATGGAGCGTGGATGAGACACTGACTTTCTATGGCGTACAGAACTTACGGCACAATGGTGCATTGCTTCTGAAAGTATGAACTTGTCTAACCACGCTAAGGGTGCACATGGATATGGTGCTATGTTTAGTGGCGACAATGCTTCGTTCCACCACATACTGTTAGCGCATCACGGTAGCCGCTGTCCGCGTATCTCCGATTTGTCAGCTCCCGGTACACAGGAATCTTATGATTTTACCGGATATTTTGATGTACGCAATAATGTTTATTACAACTGGAGTGGAAGAGGACAGGGCAGTTATGGCGGAAAGTATGCTACTTTTAATCTAACCAATTGCTATTATAAGCCGGGACCCGCTACCGGAACAAACAATCGTTCTTACCGTATCCTGTCAAGTGATCCTACTGCCAGAGCTTACATCAATGGCAACTATGTATTGGGTAATACCAGTGTTACGGCTGATAACTGGACAGAGGGTGTTTGGGGACAATTTGACTCCTCATTGGGTACGGTTCCTGAAGCGGAAAAGCAAGCTATGAAGATGGCAGATTACCAACCTTATAGCAAACTGACCAATCATACGGCTGAACAGGCTTACGATAGAGTGCTCGAATATGCCGGAGCTTCTTTGCGCAGAGATGTGATAGACCAGCGTGTGGTTCGTGAAGTGAAGAATGGTACTTACACCTATATAGGTTCCAAGCCCGAAGAAGATGGTAAAGCCAAACAACCGGGTATCATTGATACGGTATCAGATACTGAAGGTTACATTGATGTGAAATCATTGAAACCCTGGCCAGATACGGATGGTGACGGTATTCCTGATATTTGGGAAGAAGCTTACGGGCTGGACCCTAACGATCCGAGTGATGCACAAAAGATCAGTTCGTCAGTTGATCCTAACGGACGCTATCCGAACATCGAAGTTTATTTTCACAACCTGGTTCAGCATATCATTTACTATCAGAACCAAGGCGGAATAGTGATGGAAAAGAAATAATGGTGTGGAGCAAATAAATCTATTTACAATAAAAGCATAGAATGATGAATAAAATAATCATAAACATATTTATCCTGCTGTGGGTAGCGGTGGGTGCTATGGCACAGACTGCTACTGTGACCGGTACGGTGACCGACGACATGGGACCGGTGATTGGTGCCACAGTAACGGTGCAAGGCACTTCGATCGGTGCCACGACCGATTTGGACGGTAAATTTACATTGACTGGCGTGTCCAATGTAGCCAAGGCCGTGTTGATAGTTCGCTATGTAGGTATGGAAGAAGCAAAAGAACCGTTGAAAGGACGTACCTCGAACATTAATATCCACATGAAAGAAGCTGTCGGAATGTTGGACGATGTAGTCGTAATCGGCTATGGAACGCAGAAAAGAGGTAACCTGACCGGTTCTATCGCCAGCGTATCCGGCAAGATATTGGAAAAAGTACAGACCACTTCTGCTGCTGAAGCCATCGTCGGTAAGCTGCCGGGCGTACAGGTGACGGCTGTAGACGGCTCGCCGGATGCAGAAATCAAGATTTTGGTGCGTGGTGGCGGTTCTATTACACAAGATAACAGTCCGCTTATCATATTGGACGGATTTGAAGTGGGCAGCCTGAACGATGTTCCTCCTACCGATATTGAATCTATCGAGGTGTTGAAAGATGCGGCCTCTACGGCCATCTATGGTGCACGCGGTGCGAACGGTGTTATTTTGGTGACAACCAACGTCCTGTTGAAGGACGGGTTGTCATTAGTCTGAACACTTATGTGCAGACCAAAGAACTTTCTAACAAGCTGGATGTGATGGACCCTTACGAATTTGTATTGATGCAATATGAAAATGCTCGTCAGAAAAGTTCTAACCCAACAGCTTTCAATAATAAGTATGGACATGCTTACGAACACTATATCTATCAAGGGAATGCCGGAAAAGACTGGCAGGACGAGGTGTTCGGTTCCAATCCGGTGGCTAAATATGTAGACCTTAGTGTGAATGGTGGTACGGAGAAAGCCAAATATAAACTATCCTTTATCCATCAGGACCAACCGAGTGTGATGGTAGGTAACGGACTGAAACAAAATAATATGAATGCTTCTTTCAACTTCAAGCCTTTTAAATTCCTGACGTTGGAATACCGCACGCGTTTGTTACATAAGGAAGTGGATGGATCCGGTACGGAAGGCGTTAGTTTGTTGACTGCTTTGCGCCAAAAACCTACTAAGGGTCTGGATGAATATATGAAACTTCCTGAAGACGATACGTATTCGATCCCGATCAACTGGAAGAGGAAACTCTTTTTTGATCCCAAAGAAGAATCGAAAAGAAATTATAAAAAGAGAATTAATAAGTCTCTCAATACGATGGGAGCTGTGACTTGGGATATTATGAAAGGTATGACTTTCCGTAGTGAATTTGGTTTCGAAAATAACTCTGAAGAACAACGCCGTTTCTGGGGTATGGAGACTAGTAAAGCTCGTAGCAACAATAACCAGCCGGTGGCGGAATGGAGCATGAAACAAGGTACTAAGTGGCAGCTTACCAACGTGTGGAACTACAACTTTATGCTAAAAGATGTACATGATATCCGTCTGATGTTGGGACAGGAAATCAAGCATAACCAGACTACTACCAAAACTTACTCTACCCGTTTTTTCCGGAAAATATCACGGCAGAAAAGGTCTTTGATAATTTGTCGCTAGGTACTCCTTACGAGAACTCCTCGTCAGCGGCCTCTCCCTCGCGTATTTCTTCATTCTTTGGTCGTATCAACTATAGCTATAATGATAAATACCTTGCTACAGTAACGTTGCGTGCCGATGGCTCTTCCAAGTTTGCCAAAGGTAACCGTTGGGGATTCTTCCGGCAGGAGCGTTGGCATGGCGTATCTCTAATGAAGACTTTTTGAAAGATAATCAGGTCGTTTCCAACTTAAAGTTGAGAGTCAGTTACGGTACTTCCGGTAATGACCGTATTGATGCCGACCTTTATCAGAAATTGTATGGTGTAAGCAGTTCCCGTCCTGCCGGCTGGGGAGAAAACAGTCACTATTACTACAATTTTTATAACTCTAAATATGTCTACAATCCCGATGTGAGATGGGAAACTACCATCACACGTAACATTGGTTTTGACTTCGGCTTCTTCAAAGAACGCATTAGCGGTACTGTTGATGTTTATTGGAATACAGTGAAAGACTTGTTGGTGCCTTCGGATATTCCCGGTTATACAGGTTACACTAAGCTGATGACCAATGTGGGACAAACGTCAAATCGTGGTATAGAACTTCAACTGAATGCTTGGCTGGTAGAGACGAAAGACTTTTCACTGAACGCTACCTTTAATATCGGTCATAATAAAAACAAGATTGACAAACTGGCAAGTGGTGAAAAAGAATGGATTCTCACTTCGGGTTGGAGAAATGATGTGGTGAACTCGGATGATTACCGTGCCTATGTGGGTGGTACCAGTGGTTTGATTTACGGTTATGTCAATGACGGATTCTATACCGTAGCCGATTTTGAATCCTTCGACTCCAAATCCAGAACATGGAAACTGAAAGAAGGAGTGGTAGATTCAAGCCCATTGTCCGACACTCCGCGTCCCGGTAATGCCAAGTTCAAGAAACTCACTCCGGTAGATCCCAACAGCACCAATCCTTATCAGTTGACAGAAGCCGACCGTACTGTTATTGGTAACACCACTCCGAAATTCTCGGGAGGTTTTGGCTTGAATGCTACTTATAAAGGGTTCGACATGAGTATGTTCTTCAACTTTATGTATGATTTTGATGTACTGAATGCCAACAAAATCATGCTGACCACGTGGGCGGACAATAAAGAGAACAACTTCCTGATGGACATTGCTTCGGATAAACGCTGGCGTAACTTCGACGACATGGGGAATGAGATCCGTTATAGTCCGGAAGTACTGGCAGAATTCAATAAGAATGCTACCATGTGGAATCCCACTTCCATCGGGCGCCCCATCTGTATGTCGTATGCCGTGGAAGACGGTTCGTTCCTGCGTCTTAATTCAGCTACCCTCGGTTACACCTTACCAAGTGTCTGGACGAAGAAAGTAGGTTTGAGTAAAGTACGTTTCTACGTATCGGGCAATAATCTGTTTACTCTCACCGGATATAGTGGTTATGATCCGGAGGTGAACATCGCTACCGGTTTGACACCCAATATTGATTATGACCGTTATCCGCGTAGCCGCACCTATACATTTGGCGCACAGTTGACTTTTTAATTGAAATCTATAAAATGAAAGAACAATGAATAAGAAACTAATATACTCACTCATTGCCGGAACTCTGTTCACTTTGACGTCTTGCGATGATTTTCTTGATGTGCAGCCCGGCTCCGGTTTTACTCCCGAGTACATATTTTCCAGCGAATCGGAGATGAAAGCGTTGATGACCCGCATCTACTCTTCCATGACGGAAGACGGGTTGTACGGAAGTAACCTTGCCAGCGGTTTGAATACGAATACCGATGTGGAGATGAGTTCGTTCAAGAACAACACTGTCAGTACCAATGGCTCGGATATCGGCTGTTTTGATTCCCGTCCCACTTGGTCGGTGTTGAATTCAACTTGGAATAATCTCTATTATGCTATCAACTATGCCAACGACTTTTTGCAGGCTGTGCAGGAGTCACCGTTGTTTTCCGATAAAGTAACAGGTGATACTCCCTCCGAGACACAACAGATGTATGGAGAAGTGAAAACGCTTCGTGCCATGCTCTATCTGGACTTGATTCGTACATGGGGAGATGTTGTGTTTGTTACCAAACCAACGGAAGCGACCGATGATTTCTTCAGCCTGGGTACTACCGACCGCAATGTCATTCTGGAATATCTGATCGACGACTTGATAGCTGTAGAACCGATGATGAAATATGCAGTCGATTTGGATTACGGCGTAGAACGTGCTTCACGCGAATATTGCCAAGCGCTTATCGGACAGTTGGCTCTTTATCGCGGTGGTTGGACTCTTCGTGCCGATAAAGAGGATGTGACTCACGTAGGTTACATGGAACGTGGCGATAACTTTGAGCATTATTATGAAATTGCCGTCACTTATCTGGGAAAGGTAATCAAGGAAAGCAAACATGACCTTTCTCAAAGTTTTGAAAACTTGTGGATGAATGAATGTAACTGGAAGACTGCCAACAACGATGATGTCATATTTGCTGTTCCGATGCTGAAAAGTGTCACCAGCCGTTATGGTTATAACATCGGTGTTACCATTGCGGAAGGTAAGCACTCTTATGGCAGCGCCCGCAACTATGTAACTTTCTGCGGTACGTATGTTTATTCGTTTGATAAGGATGATTTGCGTCGTGATATGACTTGTGTACCTTATAAATATGATAAGACTGAATCAGGAGATTGATATGGGAGTGACTGGTATGGGTGTTGGTAAATGGTCCAAACTCTATATGCAGTCTCCGCTGGGTGCTTCCAGTGGTTCCAATACCGGTATCAATAGTGTGCGTATGCGCTTTGCAGATGTTTTGCTGATGTATGCTGAAGCAGTCAACGAAATCTACGGACCACGTGACGATGCCAAAGAAGCACTGAAACGTGTTCGCCGCCGCGCTTTCGATGCGGCTCAATGGACGGATAAAGTAGAAAGTTATGTAGAGAGCCTGACTAATGAAGCAGATTTCTTCCAAGCTGTCATGGATGAGCGTAAATGGGAGTTTGGCGGTGAAGGTATTCGTAAGTACGATCTTGCACGTTGGAATAAGTATGGTGAAGTCATCTATAATCTTTATAATGAAATGACTAATTGGGGACTGGTAGCTAACGGGGCTTACGTACCGGGCATTGAGAAAGTACCGTCTAATATCTATTACAAACAAGTAACGGATCCTGAACATCCCGATCGGAAGGTCTTGGATATTGTAGGTATTGACGAATATGGTCCGGGTGTGGGTCGTCCTGCCGGTTACACGGTATTGGAGTATGCGTTGGGATGGAGAGTGTTGAACAAAGAAACACAGCTTTATGAAACGTTGGATGCTATTTCATGGAGTTTCCGTGGATTTATCAACAAGAACAACGATCAATTAGTGAAACCTACCGATCCTGTGAAATACTTGTGTCCTTATCCTGCAAAGGTTATAACAGACCATCGCGGATTGATTCGGAACTATTATGGATACTAATCAGTAAAAAAGACAAACGTTATGATAAAGTTATTACGAAAACTTGCAACGGTTATGCTGCCCGCATTCCTTTGCGGCACCCTGTTGATAGGCTGCGAGGCAGATGATAAATATACGAAAGTGGACGACCTGTTCCAGCCCCGGTTTGTATTGGAGAAACCGGAGGTGAAAGCAAACTCTGTGACATTGGTATGGTATAAAGTGAACGATGCTACCTCTTATACGGTACAACTACATCAGGATCAATATTACACCAGCTTGTTTATGGAGATAGAAACTACTGATCCTTATGTGTTTATTGATGATATTCCTTACGGGACAACTTTCTATATTCGTGTACGCAGCAATGCTGCCAAAACAATCAACAATTCGCAATGGAGCTACGTCAGTGCTTCTACTGAAGCTCGTCCGGAGTATGCCAAGCTGGTGGAAGATGTATCTAAAACCGAGATTACGGAATCATCTGCTATCATTCGCTGGAAGAAAGACAACAAACAAAATCCGGTGGATAGCATAAGCATTATGCCTATGATGGATACGACTCTGCCGGGCGTTAGCCGCTATCTGACCATTGAAGAGATGATGCAAGGATATGCTGAAGTGGACGGATTGACGAAGAATACATTATACGCAGTCAACCTGTATGATACCAGTAAACCTCGTAAATATGACAAACCTTACAATCAGGTAACGTTCCGCACGGCTGGTCCGTCGGCCATGTCTATACAAGTTGGCTTGGAAGATGATTTATCTGCCATGTTATTGGACAACGATGTCGATCCTGAAGTGCCCGAAGGTACGGAATACTACTTGCCGGCAGGTTCTTCCTACCGTGTCACTCCGTTCTCTTTGATGAAGGGTTTCCGTTTGGCGGGCAGTCGTGACGGTGTTAAACCTGTTGTTGTCCTCGAAGGCAGTTGGAGCATTGCAGAAGGTTCTTATCTTTCCAGCTTAGAGTTCGATAATATCGAATTCCGTCATGAAGCAAACAATAACTACTTTATGAATACCAGCAAGGCATACACAATAGAGAATGTCAGCTTTGTAAATTGCGATTTCATAAGTCTTCGCCGAGGTTTCTGGCGCCATCAGTCCGCTAATGCCAAGTACATTATGAATCTGGAAATGGAAGGATGCCGTTTCGAAGGTTGTGGATGGCAAACAAGTGCTTATGGTGCATTTAATCTTCAGTCTTTCGACAAAGATAACGGAGTTTCTTATGACCAGGTAGACCGTGCAATCTTCCGCAACTGTACATTTAGCAACGACAATGATGGAACCAATGGTTATGGCTGGGGTAACCTTTTCTATGCTCCTTATATGGATAAACCTATCGACCTGGAATATAAGAATGTAACTATTTACAACTACAGCCGTAATCAACGTCTGATTAACATTGAATCTGCCGTAGGTTCCAAATTGGTAATGGAAGGTATCTTGTTGGCATCCCCTTGCGGTGACTTGTTTGCTATCGGTGCTAACACTACTACTACATTCTCTAATAACTATACCACCGCAGACTATACATTGGGAGGTAAGAATATGAATGCGACCGATTTGAAAATTACGGCAGCCGAACTGTTTGCCGATCCGGCTAATGGAGACTTGACGATTAAGGATATCTCTTCTCCGATTGTAAGCAACCGTGCCGATGATACTCGTTGGTTGCCTTAAATTTAAATTGAGAATATGAACTTACATGATTAAGAATAAATTAAAATATAATATTATGAATCTGAAACATTTATTTTTCTTAGCGGTTGCCGGAACGTTGGCAGTAGCTTGTAGTGAAGTTAATGAAAATTCTCTTACTGATGGCGATGGTCAAAGAATGCTTCGCACTATCAGTTCGGGCAACGACCGTTTCACTACACGATTGAATAGCGAAACCAGTGAATGGGAGAACGGTGATGCTATTGGTATATATATGTTCGATACGGAAGATAAGAATGTGTTGAACGATGCCCTTAACGTGAAATATACGACGATTGGCGAGGGGCTTACGGCGAACTTCTCGTCCGATCCCGGAATAGCAATCTATGATATGCCTACGAATTTCGTAGCCTATTATCCGCATACTACATCTGCAGATGTTATTGATGCCACAGCAGCACTTTATAAAGTAGATGTAAGCGATCAGTCTAACGGTATCTCTGCCCACGATTTAATGTGGGCAAAGGCCGCTAACCAGTCTACAGAATCATTGTTGGCAGGTGGATTGGCATTCACTTTCCATCATAAGTTAGTGCTTCTACGTGTCAAGATTACGAATGAAAACGTGTCGAATGTGACAAGTATAACGGTAGGGGGATGAATACCACAGCTACTTTCAGCCTGATAGACGGGAAATTGACTAACATGGATACGCAGAAGTCTATTTCCCTGCAGAAAACAGGAGATAAATCTTTTATTGGTATCATGTTGCCTGCTGAAGAGTTGATAAATAAAATGTCGCTCACTATCATGCAGACGGTGGTAAGTATCAGTACACAGTGCCTGAAGGCAGCAAGATAGATAAGTTTGTTGCGGGCAATGAGTATACCTTCAATATCAATGTAGGAAAAGAGACTAGTGGGGAAATAGGCGGTGGCTCCGGCAGTAACACACCTTGGGGTGATGGTGGCAGCGAAGACGGCGACGGTGATAAAGTTTCAGAGAATGAAGCAATCCCTGCTGATTATGCTCAAAAAGCGATTAATGCAGAAACAAACCTGTCGACAATATTGTCCGGTGCTTCCGGTAAAGTTGCGTTAGTATTTGCTGCCAATGCAGAAGCTTATACCTTTAGCGATGCAATAGTAGTGCCCGAAGCTGTAACAGAGTTGTTGCTGATTGGTGATACAGAAAAACAAGTGAAGATGAATCTGAAACAGATACAATATACCAGTCTTCAAAAGATAGCATTGAATAACCTGGATATTACAGGTGATAACTCAACCGCTCTGCTGACTAACAATGAAACTGCCCAACTTGCTACTGATGCTGTAGTAGACTTTAAGAAGTGTAACTTTAGTAATATGAAGACTGTTTGTGACTGGCCAACCAGAAATGACGGAGTACAAAACTTACTTCTGCCGTACTCATCAACAATTGTCTATTTGAAAACATGGAAAGTATTTTCAATTATTACGGCTCTAAAGCAATTACTATAACCAACTCTACACTTTATAAAATGACAGAACGTGCCGTTTATGTAAAAGATGCCAATGGTGTGGTTATCACTGTAGAAAATTGTACATTAGCAGATTTGGGCAAGACTCCTTTTGAAAGTCAATATGGTAACGGCAATCTCTACTATAAGAATAATATTTCAGCCTGCTTCGTTACAAGTAACCCTAACATAGGCTATAAAATGGATGTACGGGAATTCTCCGGTAACTATGCAGCGGCAGCTACCGAAGCCGGACAGCTGCCTGTATTGAATGTACATGGAAAAGCAATTGATGCCAATACTTTCCCTAATGCCTGGATAGATACGTCCAAAACAGTTACCGAACTATTTGAAGATGCAGGAAACGGCAACTTCAAACTGAAAATTGATGCTCAAGTAGGTGACCCGCGTTGGTATAAGAATGTAAAATAACCATTGAATTACTCTTGTAATACTGATTAAACATTACAGTTATGAAATTATTTCATTCATTATTATATCCCTTGTTAGGTGGTTTGTTTTGCCTCTCTTGTTCGGATGATGAGCAAGATACAGGTACAAAACAACCTACTACTGCGGGAGAGGTTACCTTCGGTGTAGACCTCACAGGTTTCTCAACCCGTGTCACCCAAGACGGATCGTCATGGAATGACGGAGATAAGATCGGAACATACGTATTGGATATGAAGACTCTTGAACCAGTCACAGAAGCAGCGAATGTACCTTATGTCTGCTCGGAAGAGGGTGCGTCGGTTTCTTTCACTTCCACTACACCGCTGAAAGTGCAAAATGATGGAACACCGGTGAAGTTTGTGGCATACTATCCGTATAATGCGATGTACGTAATTTTAATTATCCCGTGCAACTGGCCGCTCAAGAAAGAGGAAGTACGGCGTGCGACTTACTATATGCTGCCACGAAAGAAGAATACACCTACTCTCCGGAGAACGAACCCCATATCTCATTAAACTTTACCCATCGTCTGGCAAAAGTGATTCTGAAGTTTGTGAATATGGAAAAAGAACCGTTGGAAGTAAGTGATGTACGGATTGAGGGGATGCAAACTGCCGCTTCATTCAATATACAAACAGATGTACTGACGGTTGACGAAAGCTCTGTTGCTACAATCAACCCTTATCACAATGCTACAACAGGATTCTACGAAGCTATCATTCTTCCATCGGCATTGACAGACAGCTATAAAGTGTCTTTCGTATTGGACGATAGAGAGAAAGAGTGGATATTTACTAATTTGGACATTGCTTTGCCGCAATTCCACAAAGGTTATAGCTACACATTCGCACTCTACATAGACGACAGCGGCTTTGTAGAGATGGGACGTCTTGAAAATGTGGAAGGCGGAAACTCATCAGCTCCCTGGGAAGACGGAAGCAGTGAGGACGGAACGGCCGAAGGTGACAAGACTCCTGTATCAGGATATGCCTTCACACCTGCCGACGGCACGCAGCAAGCACTAGCAGATACCGAACTGAAAATCGCCTTTGAAGGCACTGCACCCGAACTTGGTACGAGTGGTTGTATCCGCATCTATCGTATGAGCGACCATAAACAGGTAGATGAAATCAATATGGCAGAACGCAGACAGTCTATCGTAAACGGTCAGACCCAACTGAATACGTGGATGGATATTATCGGCGTTACGCTACCGGTTCTTCCGTCAGTCGTCGTATCGTCAATTATTATCCGGCACGGGTGGAAGGTAAGAGTTTCATTATCAAGCCTCATCAACAGCGCTTACAACCCGACACCGAATATTATGTAACCATCGAACAGGCAGCAGTGAAACAAACAGACTTCAAGGGAGTATATGGCCGTGCATGGACGTTCAAGACGAAGCCGGCACCAGCATTGACCGGACCGAACTATGAGGTGAAAATTAGTCACACCGACCCCAATGCTGACTTCTATACTTTGCAAGGTGCTATTGACTTCTGTGCCACACATGTCGATTTGAATGCTGCTAAGACATTCCGGATGGATGACGGTATCTATCAGGAGATTATCTACTTGCGCGATCAAAGCAACATCACAGTAAAAGGAAATGCTAGTGATAATACGGCTGTCAATATTCAATATGATAACAGCAATGATATTAACGGTGGTATAGGCGGCGGAACCAATATCGATCAGTTTGCCCCTACCGGCACTATTGTGCCCTCTTCCGGAGGTCGTTCGGTGGTGATACTCGATGGTAACAGTGATAAAATCCGCTTTGAAAATGTGACGATAGAGAATGCGTATGGCTGGACACTAGGCAAGAATGGTCAGGCCGAGGCACTTTATATTAACAACAAATCGGCTGCTTTTATCAATTGCCGTGTCTTGAGTTTCCAGGATACTTTGCTTCCCGGTGGAGGTTACAACTGGTTCAAAGATTGTTTCATAGCCGGAGCTACCGATTTCATCTGGGGTCGGGTAAGGTGGTACTGTTTGAAGATTGTCAGATCCATGCACCTAGCGGTACACGTGCTGTAATGCAAGCGCGTGTCAGTGCGGGTTACTTGGGTTATGTATTCTTGAACAGCCGTTTCACGGTAGGCGAAGGCGTTACTAACTCTACTTTGATTTATCAGTTTGAGCCGGACAATCTGACCTTCTTAAACTGTACGTTTGCCGATGTGTACGGTCCTAACTTTGTAGGAGAGAATAAACCGCTGACACCGGCTGTACCTACTGTTGCCACCGGCTGCAAACTTTACAACTGCAAGACTGAATCGGGTTCTGATATTTATCAATCCATTCCGGCAACGGTGCGCAATACAGTGCTGCAACTTAGTAAGGAACAATACGATCAATACTTCGGTACACGTGAAACCATCATGAGTTGGGATGGCTATACCGATGCGGCTTGGTTCAAATAATAAAATGTTTAGGTAAAAAGATACGATGAATAGATTGAATCGAATGACTGGCTTGGTACTGGTCATCATAGGACTATTTTGTGCTTGTCAGGGTACTGCCAAGCAGGTGGATATGGAGACTGATTTGAAGGCGATGTATGCAGACCTTCCTTTCTCCATGCCCACGATAGAGCGTCCTGTCTTCCCCGATTATCAGGTGAACATCTGCGATTTCGGGGCAAAAAGTGATGGTGTGACGCTGAATACGGAGGCTATTAATAATGCAATCAAAGTGGTGCATGATAAGGGAGGTGGCAAGGTAGTCATTCCGGAAGGCTTGTGGTTGACAGGACCTATTGTTTTGCAGAGTAACGTCAATTTGCATGCGGAAAAGAATGCGTTGATTGTATTTAGTAGTGATACTTCATTATATCCGATCATCACCACTTCGTTTGAGGGACTGGATGCCAAACGTTGCCAGTCGCCTATCTCGGCAATGAATGCGGAGAACATAGCCATCACTGGTTATGGAGTTTTTGATGGGGCGGGGGATAGATGGCGTCCTGTGAAGAAGGATAAGATGACGGACAGGCAATGGAAGAATCTGGTGAACTCCGGCGGCAAGGTGGATGAAAACGGAAAGGTGTGGTATCCTAATGAAGGAGCGCTGAAAGCCTCTGTTCTCATGGCCGCAGCGGAGATAAACGGACTGAAATCACGAGTGAAGAATGGGAAGATATGAAGAGTTGGTTGCGTCCCGTATTGCTAAGTATCGTGAAGAGCAAAAAGATTCTTCTGGAAGGTGTGACCTTCAAAAACTCTCCGAGTTGGTGTCTGCATCCCTTGTCGTGCGAGTCTTTGACATTGAATGATGTAAAGGTATTCAATCCCTGGTATTCACAAAACGGTGACGCGTTGGATGTGGAATCATGCAAGAATGTATTGATTGCCAACTGTTTCTTTGATGCGGGGGATGATGCTATCTGTCTGAAGTCGGGCAAAGACGAGGATGGCCGCAGAAGGGGCGAACCTTGTGAGAATATAATCGTGAGAAACAACACCGTTTTACATGGTCATGGCGGATTTGTGATTGGCAGTGAGATGTCCGGTGGTGTGAAAAACGTGTATGTGTCCGAATGTTCTTTTATCGGTACGGATGTCGGCTTACGGTTTAAAAGTGCCGTGGACGGGGTGGTGTCGTGGAGAATATTTATATCAATAATATAAATATGATTGATATTCCTAATGATGCTTTGATTGCCGACTTGTATTACGCGGCCAAAAGTGCTCCCAGTGAACCGGTTCCGAGTGTGAGTGAGGAGACGCCTGCTTTCAGAAACATCTATATCTCGGATGTGTTTTGCAGGGGAGCAGGACGGGCAGCTTATCTGAACGGACTTCCCGAAATGCCGATTGAGAATATTTCCATCAAGAATATGGTGGTTACAGGTGCGAAAGAGGGTATTGTTGTGAATAAAGTGGCAAAGCTCAACATTGAGAATGTAGAAATTGACACTCCCGATCAATCTATGATACAGATAGAAAATACAACGGGTATTACTATTAACGGAAAAGAGTTGGGAAACATTTCGGAGAAGCGGTTGCTGACCAAGAACTAACTATACTAGTTGTTTTTATACTGTTTTTATTGTCAATCTGTCAGGACGGCAGTTAAAGGTATGAATTACAGTATAATACATGCTGACAATAGAAGCTGACAATAGGCTGACAATAAGAATTGAGAATTCTATTGTCAGCTTGTTTTTTTATTGTTTGGCAAGTAAGGATACAAGTCTGTCCATTCGTACATTATAGTATTGATAGGCTGATGAGGCATATATCAATATGCCTATATCATTCATTGATACTTCATATCATTATTAATATACCGATATAGTTATGCGGACATCTTGGAATTATTGTTTCAAGGTTTTGATGTAGCTGCATTAATATGCCTGTACAGTTGAGTAAGTATGCCTGTATCGTTTGGTTAGTGTGCCTGTATAGTTGGACAAAGGTGTCGCTATCTTTACCTTCCCACGGTCGTGGTAATATCTTCTCACGCTGTGGGAAGATCCTACCACAGCCGTGGGGAGATATTGTCACGGCCGTGGAGAATTAACAATATCGGTGCTTTAGGGGAATAATAGCGGCACTCTGGTTGAACGATAACGGTGTCTTAGCGGAATAATGCAGGCTTGGTAAATAAGGGATAATAGCTGCATAGTGTAGTTTTAAACAATAATAGGCTGACAATAAAAGACGGAAATCTTTATTGTCAGCCTATTGTCAGCTTCTATTGTCAGTAGGTAATAGCTTGAAAACAATCACTTTATGAAGCCATATCTCTTGGCCTGACAATAAACCCCATTTTTTATAAATTCTCAATGTAGCCTAAGTTCAACTTAGCCTCAAATTATATATGGAATGGTATTACCTATTGAATCTGAATACTGCACGTTTGCAAGTCATTTTCATTTGAACTGTTTCCGTAAAGTATCTTATATGTTCCGCTTAAAGGACGTATGGTATTGGTCGCTGTATCAAACCATTCGAAAGAATCGTAAGGAAGCTCTATATTGACATTCTGCGTCTTACCTTTAGCAATGTTGACCCGTTGGAAACCACGAAGAGTTTTTTGTGGACCTCCTTTGTCGTCAGGACGGCAGATATACACTTGCACCACTTCTTCACCGTCTCTCTGTCCGACATTACTTACCGGGATAGTAAGGATCGCTTTTTCGCCTTTGGCTAGCTTCGATTGGTTCAGGGTAGCTTTTCCATAAGAGAAACGGGTATAACTTAAACCGTAGCCGAATGGATAAAGGGGAGTTTCTGTCATAAAACGATAGGTACGTCCTTTCATTGAATAATCTTCATAATCCGGTAATTGTTGTATGCTTTTATAGAAAGTGATAGGCAGACGTCCGGCAGGATTGTAATTTCCGAAAAGAACATCGGCAACGGCTGTTCCACCTGCCTGTCCGGGATACCATGCTTGTAGAATCGCATCACAACTTTGAGTTTCGGGTACGATAGCCATCGCCGAACCGGAGAAATTAACAAATACCGTTTTCTTTCCATTCTTTTTCAATAGAGCGAGCACTTCGCGCTGGATGGCGGGCAATTCGATTTCCGTACGGTCGCCACCTTTGAATCCGGGATCAGATACCCGCATCGATTCTCCTTCCAACAGGGGAGAGATACCTCCGGCGAAGATAACTACATCTGCATTTTTCAACTTGTTTTAGGACTTCACGGGCATCCATTGGAGTCTGTTTAGCCAGATCGAAATGAAGTGTAGGGTTGTCTTTTACTTGAATAAAATGCAATTGAATGTCATAACTCTTTCCAGCTTCATAATTGAACGAATACAGGTTGGTGTGATTCTTGATATTGGTTGCTTCCGCTATCTGCTTGCCGTTGAGGAATAAGGTAACCCCTCCATTCGTCATCACGCGGAAAGTGGCGGCGCCGGAATCTGTCAGACGGAAAGTAGAACGATAGATGGCGGTGAAATTCTTCAGTCCCACACCCGGAGCAAACACGGTAGAACCTTCTGCGCTGAAATGGAAAGGAGTAGTCAGACGGTCGGTTGCGGCAATCTTACCTTTATATTCGCGGTTATTCCAATAGGTAGCGCTGAATCCGGCCTTTCCGTCGATGCTGCATTGGTTGAACAAGCTGTGCAGGGTGGTATCGTTCGTGTATCCGCACACAGTTCGTAGATGATTTGTGCGTCGGGGAGCTTGGCGCGTATTCCTTCCAGTAAAGTTACGGTGTGTGAAGGGAAACCGTTGTAATTACCCCATTGCATCACCGAGTCGTTGGCGTTGGGGCCGATCACTGCGACTTTCATTTGACGGTTTAATGGAAGGATATTGTTCTTGTTTTGAAGCAATACCAGACTTTCATGCGCCATTTTCAGTGCCAGTTCTTTATGCTTGGGGCAGTTGATAACAGAATAAGGAATGTTACTCCACGGATGAGTCGGATTCATTTCTCCCAGTTCGAAGCGGGCTTTCAGCAATCTTTTGACTGATGTATTGATTTTCTCTTCCGAAATCAGACCTTTTTTCACGGCATCGGTGATACTTTTGAAGTTACCGCCACATTCGAGGTCTGTTCCGTTTAAAACAGCGTCGGCGGAAGCGTGGGCGCATCGGGATGCGTTTCATGTTTTTTGCGTTGGAAGAAATCTCCGATTGCTCCGCAGTCGGTTACTACGATTCCTTTGAATCCCCAATCGTTACGGAGAATTTGGGTTAACAGACGATTGCTGCCGCAGCAGGGATCGCCCTCAAAACGGTTGTAAGCGCACATCACTTCTTTCACTCCTGCCTTCTGTACCAGTCTTTGAAAGCTGGAAGGTAAGTTTCCCATAAATCTCTGGGAGCAATGTTCTCTGCATTGAAGCTGTGGCGGTTCCATTCCGGTCCCGAGTGAACGGCAAAGTGTTTGGCGCAGGCGTGAAGTTTGTCATATTCGGCATCTTCCGGTCCTTGCAGACCTCTGACTGCCGCCATTCCCATGCGTCCGCTCAAATAAGGTCTTCGCCGTATGTTTCCTGTCCCCGTCCCCAGCGAGGGTCGCGGAATATATTGACGTTGGGAGTCCACATGGTCAATCCCTGATAACGTTTATACTGTCCTCTTTCATTGAATTGGCGGTTCTTGGCGCGTGCTTCGTCGGATACGGCATCAAAGACTTCGTATAATAGTTCGTCGTTGAAAGAAGCGGCCATACCTATGGCTTGCGGAAAGACAGTAGCCAGTCCGGCACGGGCAACGCCATGAAGAGCCTCGTTCCACCATTCATACGGCTTAATACCAAGCCGGGGAATAGCCGGGGAATTGTTTTGCATCAACGCTACTTTTTCTTCTAATGTGAGGCGTTGAAGTAAATCGTCCGCCCGTTGTTCCGCAGTCAGCTTCGTGTCCTGATAGGGATACTTGCTGGGTTGTTGTGCCTGTACATTTACCCCTTGAATTCCGATAAGACAGGCAATGATCCATTGCTTTTTCATTTTCTAGTTTTTTTGGTTTTTAGATTTGAGACTGCAATAGTACGCGCTTTTCATTATTTTTGTGGGGAATATCCGGTAGAAAAGGAGGATTTCCTATGCAAGGCTTATTTGGAGCCGATAAATCCATAGACCTGTTCAAAGATAAAACATTTTAGCCGAATAGGACGTGAACTTTATAATGTAAATAGAAAGATACCGAAATGTTTGTTTGAAAGGGTAGGTATGATTGTCCTCCTTTTGTACTGATTATTACTCTGGCAGGATGGAGGAAATGCTTAATATTGCATTGTTAATTAAGCTCATCCGGGCGTTTATTTATTGATTAAAATGCGAATACTATGATGTATCATTCAACTTGTTCTTTTAAGTGTTTACCTTGTCTTTGATTCTTGGGTGCATATTGACGTTCCTGCAAGCTTGTGCACCTGTTCAGAGACATATCCTGTTTTCCTCCGATAATGGTGACGGAACCTATACCAATCCGGTGATTAATGCCGATTATCCTGATCCTGATATTATCCGTGTAGGGGAGGATTATTATATGGTTAGTTCGTCCTTTGTGGCAATGCCGGGAATTCCGGTCTGTCATTCGAAAGATTTGATTAATTGGCAAATTATCGGTCATGCTTATGACAGTATCACTTCCAGCCTCAATATCGGATGGAAAATGAGAAAACGGCTTATAGCCGTTTGTGCTGGGCCCCTACCATCAGATATGATGAAGGTATTTATTATATAGGAGTCAATATTGCGGATGATGGTTTCGTCATGTTTAAGAGTACGAGGCCGGAAGGTCCTTATACGATGCATAAGTTTGAAAAGCGGTTGTATGATCCCGGCTTTTTTATTGATGATGACGGTAAAAAGTATGTCACTCACGGGAAAGGGAAAATCTATCTGACGCGGTTGAAAGATGATGCTACGGGAGTGCTCGACCCTCAAGATAAGGGAACGCTCATTATAACAGCTCCCGAAGGTTACGGCCATTTGTTTGAGGGATGTCACACTTATAAAAGAAACGGATGGTATTATGTCTTTAATCCGGCGTTGGGGTATGATGGAGTGCAGATGATAAGTCGTTCACGGGACCTTTACGGGCTTATGAAACGAAAGTCTGATAGATGATGATATTAATTATGCCGGTGCAGGTGTTCATCAGGGCGGATATATAGAAACGGCTGAAGGAGAATCCTGGGCATACACTTTTCAAGATCGCGATTATATGGGGAGGTGTCTGATGTTGTATCCTATGAAATGGGAGAATGAATGGCCGGTTGTCGGACCGGAAGGCAGACCGGGGAAAGGAGTGGTTACTTATCGGAAACCGGCAGTCAGAGGTAAACATAAGATGAATTATCCTCATCATTCCGATTCTTTTGACAAACCGGAATTGGCTCCGGTCTGGGAATTTAATCATGTTCCGCATAAAGAGAAGTGGAGCTTGACGGACAGGCCGGGTTATTTTAGAATATATGCTCAACATGCCAAAGGTTTTTATTGGGCGAGGAACTCGTTAACTCAAAAGGTGACAGGACCGTATAGCACGGGCACGGTATTATTAGACTTGTCCGGCTTGAAGGAAGGTGACTTTGCCGGAAATGGGATTATGGGAAGAATGATGTATCAATTTGGAGTCAGAAAGAAGGACAACCGCTTTTGGCTTGAAATGAGAGAAGGGAACCGGGATGCGGCAGAGATGATTGTGGATAGTCTTGAATTGAATGATGTTCAGAGAATCTATCTGCGCACAGAAACAACGAAAGAAGGGGCTACCCGTTTTCATTATAGTTTGGATAATCGCCAATATCATTGTTTCGGTCCTGAAGGTGTTTCTAATTTCTGGGGATTTCTAGGGATACGGCATGCACTCTGTTGTTATAATGTAATGAAAGGAAATCCTTGCGGATATGCCGACTTTGACTCTTTTGAACTGGAAAGTGCGCATCGCGGCAATCATTATGATGCATTTACGGAGATTGACTTCTCTCGTTATGACGACCGGGAAGGGATGACATTGGTTCGTCCTGTCGGCAAACGTCCGATGCAATTTCTAACGGATATAAAGGACGGTGATTGGCTTGTGTTTAATAACTTGACATTTAAGAAAAGACCCGGAAAGGTAACATTGGAATTGCAGGCTTCGAATCCGGGTGGAGTTCTTGAAATGAGAAGAGGCTCTTTACAAGGGGAACTGTTGGCTTCTTGCACTATTCAATCTACTAACGGGGAGTGGACGAAGCAGAGTTTTGAAGTGAAGAAATTACGGAAGAAAGAGAAAGTCTATTTTGTATTCAGAGGTTCAAATAAGGGATTATCTATTAAAAATTTCATATTTGAGTAGAATATCCAACAAGATCATATATTGAACCTTTATCGAAATAGAAAATCACTAAAGTAAAGGTTTTAGAGGATAATCATAGCTGGCTTATAGATATTTACTACATTTGCGAACGACTGGTAGTTCTTCTGGTTGTGTATAGAATATCCTTTTGGTACATTGTACGTTGGGGATATTCTCGTTTGTATAAGAAATAATCGTAAATAATGAATATTGGAGGACATAAATGAATAGTGATTATAAAGTTGGCGATTTAATTTATGATGCAAATATTTATGATGGAATGAATACCAGCATGGATGATTTGCAATTTTATAAGCGGTGGTTACCTAAAAACAAGGATGCCCGAATACTTGAGCTTTGCTGTGGAACTGGCAGACTTACTCTTCCTATTGCAAAGGATGGATATGATATAAGTGGGGTTGATTACACTGCTTCAATGCTCCATCAGGCTAAGATGAAGCTGCCGAGGCTGGACTAAGAATCAATTTCATTCAGGCGGATATCAGGACTCTGGATTTACAGGAGAAGTACGACCTTATTTTTATTCCATTTAATTCGATCCATCATTTATATGAGAATGAAGATTAATTTAAGGTACTTCATGTCGTTAAAAATCACCTCAAAGACGGAGGCTTATTTCTGTTGGATTGTTTTAATCCGAATATTCGTATATAGTTGAAGGTGAGAAAGAGCAGCAGGAAATAGCCACGTATACAACTGATGATGGAAGAGAAGTCTCGATAAAGCAGACAATGCGATATGAAAATAAAACCCAGATTAATCAGATCGAATGGCATTATTTTATCAATGGTGAATTCAATTCTATTCAAAATCTGGATATGAGAATGTTTTTCCCTCAAGAGTTGGATTCATATTTGGAATGGAATGGTTTTAGTATTATTCATAAATATGGAGGATTTGAAGAAGAAGTATTTAATGATGATTCGGAAAAACAGGTGTTTGTTTGTCAATGTAAGTTTGGATATTGATGTGTTGTTGACAGGCAAATCTCTTTATCTTGTATGAAAAGTCCCTTTATATCAGTTTACTCTATCGAATTTTGATTGATCGAATAATGAGACAACCGGGTATAAAGGGACTTTTTATATTCTTATCAAAGAGTTATTTTTTTCTCTCTTTGTATTCTGACGGGGTAATTCCTATCACTTTCTTGAAGCACTTGCTGAAATATTTCGGATCGTTGAATCCCGTCATATATGCTACCTGGGAGAAGTTATATTCGTCGCTGTCAATCAGTTGTACGGCACGTTTGATACGTATTTCCCGTATAAAGTCAACAGGTGTCAGTCCGACGATTGATTTTAATTTCCGGTAGAAGATTGTACGGCTAAGCATCAACTGTTCTGCAAATTCGTCAATCGTTAGTTCGGCATTGTCCATCTGTTCTTCATGTATGCCATTACTTTTTTCATAAATTGCTCGTCGTATGGAGTAATCTGTGGTTGTGAAGGAGTCAGAGGATCGGGAGAAGAGGTATTCTTTCCTTCCATCAGCCTATTCATATAGAGTTCCTGCAATGCTTTGCGTTGTCGTAACAGGAGGCTACACGGGTCTTTAGATAAGTAGCACTGAAAGGTTTGGTGATATAATCGTCAATGCCTTGTTCCAATCCGGCGATACGGTCGTCCAGAGAGCCTTGGCTGATAATACAATGATGGGGATATGGCAAATATTGTTGTTCTCTTTGATTTGCCTAATCATTTCTAAACCGTCCATCACCGGCATCATAACATCGCTGATAATAAGATCGGGCAGGTCGTCAACAGCATGTTGCAATCCCTCTTCACCATTGGAAGCTGTGATTACCGTATAATTCTCCGACAAAATACTTTTCAGAAAAGCCTTTAACTCTTCATTATCTTCTACCACCAATATGGAGAAACCATCCGAATTAGTCTCAAGGTCTTCTTTTTCTTCCACCTCTTCCGGCGCTTTCATGCTATCGACGGGATGAGGTGCTGAACTCTGACTATCATTCAGGATAAATTCGACCTGTACATCCTCTTCGAAAATTTCCCGTTGTAAAGGCAAGCTTACTGTAAAACGGCTGCCTATTCCGGGTTGACTATTTACTGTAATAGTGCCATGATGCATTTCCACCATCTCTTTCACGAGAGACAGCCCGATGCCGGAAGATGGTTGCAGAATATTTTGTTTTACCAATGACTCGAAGCGTTGGAACAAGGAATGTTGTTTTTCTACTGCAATTCCGATTCCTTCGTCTGCAACCTCTATCTCTACTGTCTTCTCTTTCGTTGTGATATTGACTGTAATCGACTTGTCGGTAGGTGTATATTTGAATGCATTGGAAAGCAGATTGAAGAATATCTTTTCAAACTTATCTCTATCCACCCAGCTATATACCGACTGGATGGTAGAAGTCAGCTGATAGTTTATGTTCTTTTCTTCAGCTATCAGTTTGAAGCTACTCATCACCTTTTGCAAAAGTGGAATCAAATCGGTCTCTTCAATCAGTAGTTTCATTTTCTGATTCTGAATCTTGCGGAAATCCAGAATCTGATTCATCAGTCGGAGCATGCGCTCTGTGTTCTGATGTACCAAAGTCAAATGCTCACGGGCGGAAGGAGAAAGCGGTTCATTCTCTAATACCTCTGTCACAGGGCTACTGATTAAAGTTAGCGGAGTACGTAACTCATGAGATATGTCAGTAAAGAATCGCAGTTTGATATTTGCTAATTGTTGTTCCATATCCACTCTGTGACGTAACCGATAGATGTATAACACATATACG
>ENA-OQDE01000179-OQDE01000179.1-human-gut-metagenome-genome-assembly--contig:-NODE-179-length-40413-cov-2.161967_pt1 | contig 40413 bp, 42 predicted proteins | sample MGYA00242768_ERZ504595 | MGnify/ENA primary metagenome ERZ504595 (study PRJEB26092, sample SAMD00036307) | human gut metagenome | host: Homo sapiens | study: EMG produced TPA metagenomics assembly of... | reverse complement strand
TTCCCGGAAGGCGGTTTGCCTGCACGGTAACTCAAAATCTTTGGTGCCGTGGGCATTTCTTTAGCGATGTACTTCACTGCCGCACCGGAAAATCGGGTAAAAGTGGCGGGCTTGCTGATCCCTGCAACCTTAACCGCCATGCTGGTGGGAATTACCGAACCGCTGGAATTTACCTTCCTGTTCATTTCACCGTTGCTGTTTGCAGTACACGCCGTGCTGGCGGCCTCAATGTCGACCGTAATGTATCTCTTTGGTGTGGTGGGCAACATGGGCGGTGGTTTGATTGACCAGGTTTTACCGCAAAACTGGATCCCGATGTTCAGCAACCACGCGGATATGATGCTGACCCAAATCGCCATTGGGTTGTGCTTTACCCTGCTGTACTTCGTGGTTTTCCGCACCCTGATTCTGCAGTTCAACATGTGCACGCCGGGACGTGAAGATGCGGAAGTGAAACTCTACTCAAAAGCCGAATATAAAGCCTCGCGAGCCAAACCACCGCGCAGAGCCAAAAAAAGAGCTGGATCAGGCTGCCGGTATCCTGCAAGCCCTGGGCGGGGTCGGCAATATCTCCAGCATCAACAATTGCGCGACGCGTCTACGGATTGCACTGCATGACATGTCACAAACGCTGGATGACGAAGTCTTTAAAAAGCTGGGAGCGCACGGCGTCTTCCGTAGTGGCGATGCCATTCAGGTGATCATTGGTCTGCATGTATCCCAGCTGCGTGAACAGCTCGATAGCTTAATTAATTCTCATCAATCAGCAGAAAATGTTGCCATTACGGAGGCAGTATAATGACCAAATTCTCAGTGGTTGTCGCAGGCGGTGGAAGCACCTTTACGCCAGGCATCGTGTTGATGCTCCTGGCGAATCAGGACCGTTTCCCGCTTCGTGCACTGAAATTTTATGATAACGATGGCGCGCGGCAGGAAGTCATTGCTGAAGCTGTAAGTCATCCTTAAAGAGAAAGCGCCGGACATTGCGTTTAGTTACACCACCGATCCTGAAGTGGCGTTCAGCGACGTTGATTTTGTCATGGCGCACATCCGCGTCGGCAAATACCCGATGCGCGAACTGGATGAAAAATCCCGCTGCGCCACGGCGTTGTTGGACAGGAAACTTGCGGACCCGGCGGAATAGCGTACGGCATGCGTTCCATTGGCGGCGTCCTGGAACTGGTGGATTATATGGAAAAATATTCACCAAATGCTGGATGCTCAACTACTCCAACCCGGCAGCCATTGTCGCAGAAGCCACGCGTCGTCTGCGCCCGAATGCGAAAATCCTCAACATCTGTGACATGCCAATCGGTATTGAAAGCCGGATGGCGCAAATTGTTGGGCTGCAAGATCGCAAACAGATGCGCGTGCGCTACTACGGCCTGAACCACTTTGGCTGGTGGACATCAATTGAAGATTTGCAGGGTAACGACCTGATGCCCCAGCTGCGGCAATATGTCTCGAAGCACGGTTATGTTCCACCGCAGCAAGATACACATACTGAAGCGAGCTGGAACGACACCTATGCAAAAGCGCGGGATGTCCAGGCACTGGACCCGGATACATTACCAAACACCTATCTGAAATATTATCTCTTCCCGGATTATGTCGTTCAGCATTCCAACCCTGAACATACCCGCGCGAATGAGGTGATGGAACATCGCGAGAAACAGGTTTTCGATGCTTGCCGCGCCATTACGGCGGCAGGAAATTCAGCGGCGGGCAAGCTGGAAATTGACGAACATGCGTCATACATCGTCGATCTGGCGGCGGCAATTGCCTTCAACACCCAGGAGCGGATGTTGCTGATTGTGCCTAACAACGGGGCAATTCATAACTTTGATGATGAAGCGATGGTCGAGATTCCGTGTCTGGTCGGGCACAACGGACCAGAACCACTGGTGGTCGGCGATATCCCGCAGTTTCAGAAAGTTAATGAGTCAGCAAGTGGCGGTGGAAAAACTGGTCGTGGACGCCTGGGAACAGCGTTCATATCAGCACCTGTGGCAGGCGATTACGTTGTCGAAAACGGTACCGAGCGCCTCGGTCGCCAAAGCTATTCTGGATGAGTTGCTGGAGGCCAACAAAGCGTACTGGCCAGAGTTACGTTAATTGTGTGGACTGGCATCCGTGGGGTGCTGGTCCGTATTCTTCAGCACAGTTGACGGCGCATAACCAAATTTATGTTTAAAGGCTTTGCTGAAATGAAAGGAGTCGAAGAAGTTGAGCGTATCAGCGACTTCGCCAACCGAGTTCCCTTGTTGCTTTAATAGCGATAGCGCCAGATCCAGACGTGCATCGAGGTAATATTCTTTCGGCGTCTTGCGGTATAGCGTAAAAACAGACGACGCAACCAGGCTTCGCTACAGGGGATCGTGGCAGCCATATCAGCTACGCTCCAGCGTTGTTGCAGACTGGCATGTAAAGTGGCAATTAGTTTTTCAATTTGCCGCCGTTGTGGATCTTTTTTACCGTCTGAGTACATAAGACAAATCCACTGATAAATAATTTTCGTCAGAAAAGCGACTGCCAGATTATTTTTTATTGCTTCTGGTGAAGTAATTAACTCAGCAACTTCGGTGAGTTCCTGATTATAAATTTCGCCATTATAAATAACGCTTTGCTGACCGACGGGAATATCCATCATACTGGTGGGGGTAAATTCCATCCAGTACTGTTCCCAGACTAAACCTTCACAGTGATAAGAGTGAATATCCATTGGCTTTAAAAATATAATACAGTTGCCATGCAGTGTTATTTGTTCACCATTCTTTAAAATAATTTTCCCACATCCTTGTACGGTATATACCGCAACCCATGAGTTGGCGATAAGCGGTTTCTTCTTGTCCCGCGGCAGATCACCCGATAATGCTCGTCGGCGTAGGTATGCCAGAGCGAGATCAGAGAAATTCCGCTGGAGATCACATTTTCGTTAATCAATAAGGGAATATTGTACGGAGTTTCGTTTTTTACATCCGAACTTTGCAATTTTCCATTCATTTTAATATCCCTCCGGCGAATTATGCTCACAACCTGAACTTAACAGAAAACAATCCGTTCAGGGATACGATGTTTGTATTTTAAGAATCTGACTGCCTGACCCGACGCATTTTACCTCTCCCTATATTCATGCGTCCGGGACATAAACATAAATAAGGGCTATGAGATGAATTCGTTACAAATCTTAAGTTTTGTCGGTTTTACGCTGCTGGTGGCGGTCATCACCTGGTGGAAGGTCCGCAAAACAGATACCGGATCGCAACAAGGCTATTTTCTTGCCGGACGTTCACTAAAAGCGCCGGTTATTGCCGCTTCGTTAATGCTAACCAACCTTTCCACGGAACAACTGGTTGGTCTTTCCGGGCAGGCCTACAAAAGCGGCATGTCGGTGATGGGCTGGGAAGTGACTTCAGCGGTGACGCTGATCTTCCTCGCGCTAATCTTTTTACCGCGCTATCTGAAGCGTGGCATTGCCACCATCCCCGATTTTCTGGAGGAACGTTATGATAAAACGACGCGTATTATCATCGACTTCTGCTTCCTCATTGCCACCGGCGTCTGCTTTCTGCCGATTGTTCTCTACTCCGGCGCGTTGGCGCTCAACAGCCTGTTTCACGTCGGGGAATCGCTACAGATTTCTCACGGTGCGGCTATCTGGCTATTGGTAATTTTGCTTGGTCTGGCGGGAATTTTGTATGCGGTGATCGGCGGACTGCGCGCAATGGGCATGCGACTCCATCAACGGTATTGGGCTGGTTATCGGCGGGTTGATGGTGCCGGTATTTGGCCTGATCGCGATGGGCAAGGGCAGCTTTCTGCAGGGCATTGAGCAAATTACCACCGTTCACGCCGAGAAATTAAACTCAGTCGGTGGCCCGACCGATCCCTTGCCGATTGGCGCGGCATTTACCGGTTTGATTCTGGTGAACACCTTTTACTGGTGTACAAATCAGGGCATCGTGCAACGCACGCTGGCGTCAAAAAGCCTGGCGGAAGGACAAAAGGGGGCGCTGTTAACGGCGGTGCTGAAAATGCTCGACCCGCTGGTACTGGTGCTGCCAGGGTTGATTGCGTTTCATCTGTATCAGGATTTACCGAAAGCGATATGGCTTACCCGACGCTGGTCAATAACGTTCTGCCAGTGCCACTTGGTGGGCTTCTTCGGCGCGGTGTTATTTGGTGCGATGATCAGTACCTTCAACGGCTTTCTGAATAGCGCCAGTACGTTATTCAGTATGGGTATTTACCGGCGCATCATTAACCAGAATGCCGAGCCGCAGCAGCTGGTCACCGTCGGGCGCAAATTTGGTTTCTTTATCGCTATCGTTTCGGTGCTGGTCGCGCCGTGGATCGCCAACGCGCCGCAGGGGCTGTATAGCTGGATGAAACAGCTCAACGGTATTTACAACGTGCCGCTGGTTACCATCATCATTATGGGCTTTTTCTTCCCGCGCATTCCGGCGCTGGCGGCAAAAGTGGCGATGGGGATTGGCATAATCAGCTACATCACCATCAACTATCTGGTGAAGTTCGACTTCCATTTCCTCTATGTGCTGGCCTGTACGTTCTGTATCAACGTGGTCGTGATGCTGGTGATCGGTTTTATCAAACCGCGCGCCACGCCGTTCACCTTCAAAGATGCGTTTGCGGTGGACATGAAACCGTGGAAAAACGTCAAGATCGCGTCAATTGGCATCCTGTTCGCGATGATTGGCGTCTATGCCGGGCTGGCTGAATTCGGTGGCTACGGTACGCGCTGGTTAGCGATGATCAGTTATTTCATCGCTGCCGTAGTGATTGTCTACCTGATTTTTGACAGCTGGCGGCATCGTCACGACCCAGCCGTAACCTTTACTCCCGACGCGAAGGATAGCCTATGAAACGCCCCAATTTTCTGTTCATCATGACCGATACCCAGGCCACCAATATGGTCGGTTGCTATAGCGGTAAGCCGCTGAATACGCAAAATATTGATAGTCTGGCGGCGGAAAGTATTCGCTTTAATTCCGCCTATACCTGTTCACCGGTTTGTACACCAGCGCGCGCCGGGCTGTTTACCGGTATCTACGCTAACCAGTCCGGCCCGTGGACCAATAACGTCGCGCCAGGCAAAAACATCTCCACTATGGGGCGCTACTTTAAGGATGCGGGCTATCACACCTGTTACATTGGCAAATGGCATCTCGACGGTCATGACTATTTCGGCACTGGCGAGTGTCCGCCGGAGTGGGACGCTGATTACTGGTTCGATGGGGCGAACTACCTTAGCGAACTGACGGAAAAAGAGATCAGCCTGTGGCGCAATGGCCTAAACAGCGTTGAGGATTTACAGGCGAACCATATTGACGAAACCTTCACCTGGGCGCACCGCATCAGCAATCGGGCGGTAGATTTTCTGCAACAGCCCGCGCGCGCCGAGGAACCCTTCCTGATGGTGGTTTCGTATGATGAGCCGCATCACCCGTTCACCTGTCCGGTGGAGTATTTAGAGAAATACGCTGATTTTTACTACGAACTTGGCGAGAAATCACAGGATGACCTGGCGAACAAACCGGAACATCACCGCTTATGGGCGCAGGCGATGCCATCGCCAGTCGGTGATGACGGGCTTTATCACCATCCGCTCTATTTTGCCTGCAATGACTTTGTTGATGACCAAATCGGACGTGTCATCAATGCCTTAACGCCAGAGCAACGTGACAATACGTGGGTCATTTATACCTCCGATCACGGTGAAATGATGGGCGCACATAAGCTGATCAGTAAAGGAGCGGCGATGTATGACGACATCACCCGTATTCCGCTGATCATCCGTTCGCCGCAAGGGGAGCGGCGACAGGTCGATACGCCAGTCAGTCATATCGATTTACTGCCGACAATGATGGCGCTGGCAGATATTGAAAAACCAGAGATTCTGCCGGGGGAAAATATCCTTGCCGTGAAAGAGCCACGCGGTGTAATGGTGGAATTTAACCGCTACGAGATTGAGCATGACAGCTTTGGCGGTTTTATTCCGGTGCGTTGCTGGGTGACGGATGACTTTAAACTGGTACTCAACCTCTTCACCAGTGATGAACTTACGATCGCCGTAATGATCCAAATGAAATGCATAACCTGATTGATGATATCCGTTTGCCGACGATCGCAGCAAAATGCATGACGCCTTATTGGATTACATGGACAAAATTCGCGATCCGTTCCGCAGTTACCAATGGAGCCTGCGTCCGTGGCGTAAAGATGCACGACCGCGCTGGATGGGGGCGTTTCGTCCACGCCCACAAGATGCTATTCGCCAGTGGTACGCGACTATGACACCGGCCTACCGACACAAGGGGTGAAGGTGGAAGAGAAAAAACAGAAGTTCTGACGATAATGCCCGCTGATGATCACCCGGCGGGCATTATTCAGGCTGCTTAAACCAGTGAACCGCCGGTCAGGAAGGAAAAGATAAGGAATATCAGCAAAATGCTGCACACGATGCCGATACCAAAAAGCAAGGTATGGAAAGCCAGCGTCCCGCCGCCAAAAACCAGCGCGCCGTGAATGCCCCAGCGATTTTCCTTACGCATACCGCCAATAAATGCGCAAAGTAGCGCAGCAATGGCCAGTGCGATACCGCTTTGATCGAGGATTTTATCGACATCCACGTCCTCTTTTTTCTCCACGGTGGTAATTTTTTCGCCTTTTATTCCGGCGAGAAGACCTCTTTTAATTTCAGCCGTTTTGTCCGCCACGATGCTTTCAAGCGTTGGCGGTGGTGCGGAAAAAGGGCCGAATGAAAAGTGGATAATCCCCATCATTAAAGCGATGGCACCGAACAGCATGCCCAATGAACTGATTTATTTTGCGCTATGATACCCATCTGACCTCCTTGTAGCGGATGGCAAAAGCATATCAGGAAACGGGCGGACGAAATTCTTAAAAAAACCGCTAAAGGTAAAGCGTTAGTGAAATTGCAAAGGAGCAACAATGAAAATTTCCCGCCTCGGAGAAGCGCCCGATTACCGCTTCTCGCTGGCTAATGAGCGTACTTTTCTGGCGTGGATCCGTACCGCACTAGGATTTCTGGCGGCGGGGGTTGGGCTTGACCAACTTGCGCCAGATTTCGCCACGCCCGTCATTCGCGAACTGCTGGCGTTGTTGTTGTGTCTGTTTTCCGGCGGGTTAGCGATGTATGGCTACTTGCGCTGGTTACGCAATGAAAAAGCGATGCGTCTGAAAGAGGACCTGCCCTATACCAACAGCTTATTAATCATCAGCTTAATATTGATGGTCGTGGCGGTGATCGTTATGGGACTGGTGTTGTATGCCGGATAGCCGCAAAGCCAGACGCATTGCCGACCCAGGGCTGCAGCCGGAGCGTACATCACTGGCGTGGTTTCGTACCATGCTGGGCTACGGCGCGTTGATGGCGTTGGCTATCAAACACAACTGGCACCAGGCGGGCATGTTATTCTGGATTTCGATTGGCATCCTCGCATCGTGGCGCTGATCCTCTGGCACTACACCCGTAATCGTAATTTAATGGATGTCACGAATAGCGATTTTTCCCAATTTCACGTAGTCCGTGACAAATTTTTGATCTCCCTCGCGGTGTTATCTCTCGCAATACTGTTTGCTGTAACGCATATACATCAACTTATCGTATTTATTGAGAGAGTCGCATGACAGGAAGTCAGGTCATTGATGCTGAAGAGGACAGGCATAAACTGGTTGTAGAGTATAAGGATGCTCTGCAACCTGCCGATTTTATCACAATTTCAAACAGCGGGGCATCCGCTCCGTACAGCTTATTCCCCATCTTGAATTTGATGACCGGGGCGATCTGACGGCGGCTTCGGTGACAGCAGAGCTGTGGGGGAAATTTTTAATTGCCCTGTTCGAGTGTTGGGTGCGGTCAGATATCAGTCGTATCTCGATTGAGCTTTTTGACGCCACCCTACAAAAATGGTGTGGCAGCGAAAACCCGCAACCGCGCCGTGGCTGCCAGGCGTGCGACTGGCATCTGCTGTGTCCGCACGCTCGGGAGGAGACGCCAGACAGCGTGCTTTGTGCGGGCTATCAGGCGTTTTATTCTTACTCTGCGCCGCATATGCGGGTGATGCGTGATCTGATAAAGCAGCATCGTTCTCCCATGGAGCTGATGACGATGCTGCGGTGACGTGAGCTTAAACAGGCTGCCTGATGCGACATCCGCGTCGCCAGCGGTAGCCAGCACAGCACGATCAACAATCCCATTAAGGTCATCAACAACCCCAGGCTGCCCTGACCGGTTTGCGGCAACATCGCAGAGAGCGACGCCAGCACGCCGGAACCAATGTTTTGCAGACCGCCGACCAGCGCGCCCGCGGTGCCAGCCAGGAAGGGGAACGGCTCCATCGCGCCGCTGGTCGCCAGCGGAAACAGCATCCCGGCACCGAAAAAGAACAGCGCGGCGGGAACGAGCAGCGTCCAGACATTCATCACGCCAAACCAGTCGGGGATCCACATCAGCAAGCCAGCCAGCAGGCAGCAGATAACCGACTGCCACATCAACGTTGAGAAGCGTTTATTAGGACGTCCGGCAAACCATGCCCCAAAAAATGCCGCCGGAATCGGCAGAATAAACAAAATACTGACCGTCATACTGCTCAGCCCTAATACCGCGCCCATCAGCACGCCGGAGCAGGCTTCAAAGGCGGCAATCCCTGCCAGACCGCCAATCAGCATCAGCAAATAACAGTTAAAACCGCTGTTACCGAAAAGCGTTTTATAACTGGTAAGCAGGCGCGTGCGCGGTGCGTCGACCGGACGTGTTTCCGGCATCCAGCGGGCCATACTGAAGGTCACACCGGCACAAAGTACCAACAAAAAGAGATAACAGCGCGCCAGTTCCACATCGTATCCAGCAGACCGCCGATTAGCGGTGCGAGCAACGGACTGACAAGAATTCCCATGTTTAACAGGCTATTAGCATGGCGCAACTGTGTCCGTTCATATAAATCACGCGGCAAAGTACGCGCCATTACGCCGCCAACGCCGGTGCCCATCCCCTGCATCGCGCTGGCGGCAATCAATACCGTCAAACTGGAGGTCGTGACCGCGACCAGCGTTGCCAGCATAAAAATGGACATTCCGACGAGAATCACCGGCCGGCGACCCACTCGGTCGGAAATCGGGCCATAAAACAGCTGTGAGACACCGTAAGTCAGCAGATAAGCGCCCATTACGCTCTGCACCGCCCCTTCACGGACGTGAGATCGCGCGCCATATCGGCAATAGCTGGAATATAAATGGTTTGCGCCATCTGACCGACGGCCACGAGTAATACCAACATCAATAACAAATTGACGTTTCTATGCCTTTTCATTATCACGGATGCTTTTATAAAAATAATTAGAATAAGTCACTACGCATTCCCATAAATGCGGGAGAGGAATCTATCACATTGATAAATGTTAGCCAGATATACGCCAGGAATGGGGAATTGTTTAGCGGCAGAATATGTAAACAAAAGCGGCAATAAATGTTGCCGGGAGGATGGTAGGGCGGATAAGATGCATCAGCATCGCATCCGACACCAACCCGCACGCTAAATATGAAAGGGGAGCGGTTACCCGCTCCCCTTTGGTGCGACTTGAATCTGAATTACTTCAGGTATTTCAGAACAGCATCAAGCAGTTGCAGTGCTGCAACAATGAGTTTGAGGATAAGAATGGCGATATCCACCAGGCTCATACGCGTCTCCTGTGGTTCAGGAGCACTGCCAGCTGACGTACCTTTCCGCTGCCTGTTGCCAGCTGTTGTGCACGCGGTATCTCAAGGAGAAACGTTGTGCTTGTTGACATAACACAGTGTGCTCACGCGGGGTTAAGGCGCTGACGGCACCACCCGTTTCAGCCAGGACTTAGTGCGCCGGGTAACGATGCGGCCCCCGCATAACACATTGCGTACAGTGATATTATAGAAGTTTACTGTATAAATAAACAGTAATATTTGGACAAAACGTAAAGTGTGATCGATACTCAACTATGTACTAAATACGTCAAAATTCGTGCCGAAATTGCGCGTTCTGCGCAGAACACGTATACTTTCTGTGTTGACATAATACAGTGTGCTTTGCGGTTACCAGCCGCGGGCGGCTGACGAAACCTCGCTCCGGCGGGGTTTTTTGTTACCTGCAATTCAGTACAAAACGTGATCAACCCCTCAATTTTCCCTTACTGAAAAATTTTCCATTGTCTCCCCTGTAAAGCTGTGCTTGTATAAATATTGTTAAACACAAAACCAACAAGGTCCCCAATGACTACTTCCATGCTCAACGCAAAACTACTACCAACTGCGCCATCCGCCGCAGTGGTCGTCGTGCGTGTGGTGGTGGTCGTCGGCAATGCGCCGTAGGGACTGGAACAACACACGATTCCAAAACCCCGCCGGCGCAAACCGGGCGGGGTTTTTCGTTTAAGCACCTCCCGGAAAGTCGGCCCAGAAGAAAAGGACTGGAGCATGGCAAGTTCGGGCACAACATCGACACGTAAGCGCTTTACCGGCGCAGAATTTATCGTTCATTTCCTGGAACAGCAGGGCATTAAGATTGTGACGGGCATTCCGGGCGGTTCTATCCTGCCTGTTTACGATGCCTTAAGCCAAAGCACGCAAATCCGCCATATTCTGCTCGCCATGAACAGGGCGCGGGGTTTATCGCTCAGGGAATGGCGCGCACTGACGGCAAACCGGCGGTCTGTATGGCCTGTAGCGGGCCGGGGGCGACCAATCTGGTGACCGCCATTGCCGATGCGCGGCTGGACTCCATCCCGCTGATTTGCATCACTGGTCAGGTTCCCGCCTCGATGATCGGCACCGACGCTTCCAGGAAGTGGACACCTACGGCATCTCTATCCCCATCACCAAACACAACTATCTGGTCAGACATATCGAAGAACTCCCGCAGGTCATGAGCGATGCCTTCCGCATTGCGCAATCAGGCCGCCCTGGCCCGGTGTGGATAGACATTCCTAAGGATGTGCAAACGGCCGTTTTGAGATTGAAGCACAGCCCGCGGTGGCAGAAAAAGCCGCCGCGCCCGCCTTTAGCAAGAAAGCATTCGTGACGCAGCGGCAATGATTAATGCTGCCAAATGCCCGGTGCTTTATCTGGGCGGTGGTGTGATCAATGCGCCTGCGCGAGTGCGTGAACTGGCGGAGAAAGCGCAACTGCCTACCACCATGACTTTAATGGCGCTGGGCATGTTGCCAAAAGCGCATCCGCTGTCGCTGGGTATGCTGGGGATGCACGGCGTGCGCAGCACCAACTATATACTGCAGGAGGCGGATCTGCTGATTGTTCTCGGTGCGCGTTTGATGACCGGGCGATTGGCAAAACCGAGCAGTTCTGCCCGAATGCCAAGATTATTCATGTCGATATCGACCGTGCAGAGCTGGGTAAAATCAAGCAGCCGCACGTAGCGATTCAGGCGGATGTTGATGACGTGCTGGCGCAGCTGATCCCGCAGGTGGAAGCGCAACCGCGTGCAGAGTGGCACCAGTTGGTAGCGGATTTGCAGCGCGAATTCCCGTGTCCAATCCCGAAAGCGTGCGATCCGTTAAGCCATTACGGCCTGATCAACGCCGTTGCCGCCTGTGTCGATGACAGCGCGATTATCACCACCGACGTGGGTCAGCATCAGATGTGGACTGCGCAGGCTTATCCGCTCAATCGCCCACGCCAGTGGCTGACCTCCGGCGGGCTGGGCACGATGGGTTTTGGCCTGCCTGCGGCGATTGGCGCGGCGCTGGCGAACCCGGATCGCAAAGTGTTGTGTTTCTCCGGCGACGGCAGCCTGATGATGAATATTCAGGAGATGGCGACCGCCAGTGAAAATCAGCTGGATGTCAAAATCATTCTGATGAACAACGAAGCGCTGGGCTGGTGCATCAGCAACAGAGTCTGTTCTACAAGCAGGGCGTTTTTGCCGCTACCTATCCGGGAAAAATCAACTTTATGCAGATTGCCGCCGGATTCGGCCTCGAAACCTGTGATTTGAATAACGAAGCCGATCCGCAGGTGCATTGCAGGAAATCATCAATCGACCAGGTCCGGCGCTGATCCATGTGCGTATTAATGCCGAAGAAAAAGTGTACCCGATGGTGCCGCCAGGTGCGGCGAATACTGAAATGGTGGGGGAATAAGCCATGCAAAACACAACTCATGACAACGTAATTCTGGAGCTCACCGTTCGCAACCATCCGGGCGTAATGACCCACGTTTGTGGCCTTTTTGCCCGCCGCGCTTTTAACGTTGAAGCATTCTTTGTCTGCCGATTCAGGACAGCGACAAAAGCCATATCTGGCTACTGGTCAATGACGACCAGCGTCTGGAGCAGATGATAAGCCAAATCGATAAGCTGGAAGATGTGGTGAAAGTGCAGCGTAATCAGTCCGATCCGACGATTGTTTAACAAGATTGCGGTGTTTTTCAGTAAGGAGCGACATTAAACCGCTCGGGGGAGTTACTGATGAGCGATTTTTGATAGATCCGTTCAGATATATAGGGTGAAATTGTGCCAGAGACCATCTCAGGCACAATTTATTAGCCCAGGACGTTAATTTAAGTCGCTGCACCGGTAACCTGGGGGTGACAGTTAGGGCTAAATTTTCCAGCGATGGTTTTAAATTCTGATTGCTGTCTATACCAGTGGTCATGACCAGCATTCTATTAATTAATGGTTCATCGTGAGGTATATTATGGCAAGCCCTATAAACAGCGGAATAATGATGTCAAATCTCTGCCCTTCCACCTTTTTGGATAAAAATAGAATTATCGCTGCTGAGCTTGATATTACAAATAATGAGAAAAATATTCACCTGGCAGTAATTTGGCAAAATGGATGTTACAGGAAATAAAGCGCTTAATACTAAATATCATGTCCGGTTCTCGGAGTGTTAACACCGATATTCTTGACTATTTCCACCCTATGCCAGGTACGGAAAATAATGGTAATCGTACCTGGATGGCGGCAACTGGAGAGGATGAATATATCGAAATCAAACAAACCGGTGATAAGTCTTTTAATATTACACTGGTTGGTAGAGATAAAAGTTTACGAAAAGAAATACCATATTCTGGAGTGGCTGTAGCGACTATTATCAAATCGCTGTCTGAAAAAACGGCTGCGTTAGAAACACATTCTGCTGACACGGTTTTGAGGAAAAAATTAGTTAATAGTATTGTTATGAAGAATACGGATCTTAAACACGTAATTACTGCAGATATTGAGAATAATATATATGATTTATTAAGGTTGAGAGTTCAACAGGACGAGGGGAATTTACCGGTTCAGAAAGATCCTGAATTTCCTGATGATTGCTTCGATTCTATGCGGGCAGATGCTCATAGATGTGTAAAAGATCAAGAGCAAAAAAAATCTGGCACAAAAATAAATAGCGGCACCAAAATTACTTGTTGCGGTGTTGAGTTAAGTAAAGATATTCTTGAAATATTAGCAGATAAAACTAAAAAACATGAGACCGCTGTTGAACATACCCTTGGACACGTGGTTGCAGACGTATGCTTTAAAGAAGATGAGCGTTCTCAGGTAAGAGAGTTATTAAAACAATCAAACGGTAACGTTACGGATGATAAGATTGATGAAATAGTCGCTTGCTTAGCCAGTCCTCAAGGGATTGCATGTTTTTATTATTCTAGTCTACAATTCTATCAAAAATATTTAAAAGAAAAATCTTCCGATGTTCAAGATTTGCTGAAAAAAAGTTCTGAAAGTTTTAGTTCACCCAGTGGTTTGGGCAATCAGGGAAATATTTTTGTGGGTCATGCTAAATATGTTAATGAAATGGATTTTACTATAAATGGTTTTAGTCAAAAGATGTATGTAGCGATGGTGAAAAACATTGATAATGAAGTTAAGCTTCAGTGTGCTCGTTATATTACTACCGGTAGTGTCGACGAGAAAAACTCCACCAGCGATAAAATCGCTTTTACATTTTCCGGTGCCGCAACAACTGCTGATTTATGATTTTTGCCTGATAAATCGCGTTTATCATTAAGGTGAACGCGTATTCTTAACCGTCTGTGTGTAAACAGTCTTTTTGAAAAAATGAGCGATTTTTGATAGTGAATAAATTGTATTGGTGATGCAATTGCATTGGGGAAATCGATAAAAATTAACGGCACTATAGTCTTATTATTGAAATAAATGAAATATAGCGGTTAGTATTGAGATATTTATCATGCTAACCATTGATGCTTCTAACAATGTCAAAATATGCAAAGTGTCATATTGCGAGGTTACTATGGTTAGTGTGACGAGTTATACATATCCAACGGAAACAGAGAATGATAATAGCCAGTTTCAGAGTCAGAGTCTAAGGGAGAGTATCGACAAAAGTCTCGAGGATAATATTCATAAATTTAATATGATAGAACAAAGCGGCCTGCTCGATAATTATAGGGCAAGGTTTAAAGATGACACTTTTCGTGACATTTTTCGAAGTTTTTTATTATATCTTTTAGATTCATTTCATATCTATCGTCATGATATTAGTGATAAATTGGTTCCTTATTTTCATGTTACGCCTGAATCGGAGAATGCGAATTATAAAACATGGATTGCCGTTACAGGCATGAATAGCTATATAAAAATTGAGCAGACCGGAAGTAATAAATTTAAAGTCACTGATATGTATCGTGAGTTCAATGACGAAACAAAGTGTTTTGATAAAAAGTGTAGGGATATGGATTTTAGTGGTCGAAACGTAAAAGAGTTTATAAGGTTATTATCAGATCACGATCAATTTGAAAAAGATCAAATCTCAGAATTAACAGTTGCTGCAAATGCTCTTAAGCTGGAAGTTGCTAAAAATAACTATAACATGAAATACTCTTTTGATAGGCAAACCGAACGCCGAATGATAGAGCTTTTAAGGGAACAAAAAGATTTAATTCCAGAAAAATATTTACATCAATCAGGTATAAAAAAACTTAAGCTTCATGACGATGAATTTAGCTCACTCCTTGTAGATGCAGAAAGGCAAGTTCTGGAGGGAAGTTCATTTGTTTTATGTTGCGGTGAAAAAATAAACAGCACTATAAGTGAATTACTTAGCAAAAAATTACAGATTTAACACATCCCACCGAATCTTTCACTCTCTCTGAATATCTTTCTTATGATGTTTATGAGGAAATATTCAAGAAAGTTGTTTTCACACCTGGTGAATGTGATCTGGTGAGAGATTCTTTAGTGCAGGATGGTATAAAGCCAGAAAAAATAGCAAAAATTATTTCTTGTTTATCCAGTCGTACCGGGATTGGAAATTTGTTTTATGCCTGTTCACAAGCATTTCATGTTGCTAATGATAACGCTGCACTTGATGTGCGTCGCGCCGCTACGTCTGTTGGCGATACAATAGATGTTAGTCCGGGTTTAGTTGCTTTGAATGGTAGAAATTACCATCAGCATGTCGATTTCTCAGAATACGGATTCACACAAACCCTTTACATTTTAAGTGCAGTCGTAAATAACGCGAATGACACCTTTGATGTTGCTAATTATATCTATACCACTAAAGGCGAAAATATTATCCATAACGACGCTGAAGATGATTCTCCCTATGTACATTCCGATGAGAGTTATAGACACAAAGATGATTATTGGGCAAGGGATAATGATATCCGCAATCTAAGGAGAAATTTCTCAGGCAATATTACGATTGCAACCTACAAATAATTCGCTTTTTCTCAATAACACGCACCAAACGCTTACCTCTCAGGTAAGCGTTTTGACGATAAGCTCAACATCATTAAGCCAATACATACCCCATATCCAACTTGAACAACATCGCGCTTATCGTTAAGGTATGCGCGTTTTTTATCCGCCAGGACCCAATCATGATCACCGTTGCCTTATAGACGATCACCTTATCGTCCGCTCCGGCTTTGCGCAGTTGCTGGGGCTGGAACCTGATTTACAGGTAGTTGCCGAGTTTGGTTCGGGGCGCGAGGCGCTGGCGGGGCTGCCGGGGCGCGGTGTGCAGGTGTGTATTTGCGATATCTCCATGCCCGATATCTCCGGTCTGGAGCTGCTAAGCCAGCTGCCGAAAGGTATGGCGACGATTATGCTCTCCGTTCATGACAGTCCGGCGCTGGTTGAGCAGGCGCTTAACGCGGGGGCGCGCGGCTTTCTCTCCAAGCGTTGTAGCCTGACGAACTGATTGCTGCCGTGCATACAGTTGCTACGGGCGGCTGTTATCTGACGCCGGATATTGCCATTAAACTGGCATCCGGTCGCCAGGACCCGCTAACCAAACGTGAACGCCAGGTGGCGGAAAAACTGGCGCAAGGAATGGCGGTGAAAGAGATTGCCGCCGAACTGGGCTTGTCACCGAAAACGGTACACGTCCATCGTGCCAACCTGATGGAAAAACTGGGTGTCAGTAACGACGTTGAACTGGCGCGCCGCATGTTTGATGGCTGGTGATGAAGACGTTGTTCTCCCGCTTAATTACCGTTATTGCCTGCTTTTTTATCTTCTCTGCCGCGTGGTTTTGCCTGTGGAGTATCAGCCTGCACCTGGTTGAGCGCCCTGATATGGCGGTGCTGTTATTTCCGTTTGGTCTGCGTCTGGGGCTAATGCTGCAATGCCCGCGCGGCTACTGGCCGGTGCTGCTGGGAGCGGAGTGGCTGCTGATTTACTGGCTAACGCAGGCGGTCGGGTTAACCCATTTCTCCTTATTGATGATCGGTAGTTTACTGACGTTATTGCCCGTGGCGCTGATCTCGCGCTATCGCCATCAACGTGACTGGCGCACCTTGCTGTTACAGGGGGCGGCGCTGACGGCGGCGGCGTTGTTGCAGTCGCTGCCCTGGCTTTGGCACGGCAAAGAGTCGTGGAATGCGCTGTTGCTGACTTTAACTGGCGGCCTGACGCTGGCCCCGATATGTCTGGTGTTCTGGCACTATCTCGCCAATAACATCTGGCTGCCGCTCGGGCCGTCGTTAGTTTCTCAACCGATCAACTGGCGCGGGCGGCATCTGGTCTGGTACTTGCTGCTGTTTGTTATCAGTCTCTGGCTCCAGTTGGGCTTGCCGGACGAACTGTCGCGCTTTACGCCATTCTGCCTGGCGCTGCCGATTATCGCGCTGGCCTGGCACTACGGCTGGCAAGGGGCGCTGATTGCGACGTTGATGAACGCCATCGCGCTGATCGCCAGTCAAACCTGGCGCGATCATTCGGTGGATTTATTGCTCTCGCTGCTGGTGCAAAGTCTGACAGGGTTGTTGCTTGGCGCTGGCATCCAGCGGTTGCGTGAACTTAACCAGTCGCTGCAAAAAGAACTGGCGCGCAATCAGCATCTGGCTGAACGTTTGTTAGAAACTGAAGAGAGCGTGCGCCGCGACGTGGCGCGTGAGCTGCACGATGATATCGGCCAGACCATCACTGCCATTCGTACTCAGGCGGGCATTGTCCAGCGACTGGCGGCAGATAACGCCAGCGTGAAGCAGAGCGGGCAGCTCATCGAACAACTATCGCTGGGCGTTTACGACGCGGTGCGCCGTTTGTTAGGGCGGTTACGTCCGCGCCAGTTGGATGATCTCACCCTGGAGCAGGCCATCCGCTCACTGATGCGGGAAATGGAGCTGGAAGGGCGCGGCATTGTCAGCCATCTCGAATGGCGAATCGATGAGTCCGCGTTAAGTGAAAACCAGCGCGTGACGCTGTTTCGTGTCTGCCAGGAAGGGCTGAACAACATTGTGAAACATGCTGATGCCAGCGCGGTCACCCTGCAAGGCTGGCAGCAGGATGAACGGTTGATGCTGGTGATTGAAGACGATGGCAGCGGTTTGCCGCCGGGTTCCGGGCAACAAGGTTTTGGCCTCACCGGAATGCGCGAGCGCGTAACGGCGCTGGGCGGCACATTGACCATTTCCTGCCTGCATGGCACGCGTGTCAGCGTTTCTCTACCTCAACGCTATGTCTAAGGTTCGATGATGTTGCCGTTTCTGAAAGCGCCTGCCGATGCGCCATTAATGACTGATAAACATGAAATTGATGCCCGCTATCGCTACTGGCGTCGGCATATTCTGCTGACCATCTGGCTGGGTTACGCGCTGTTTTACTTCACGCGGAAAAGTTTTAACGCCGCCGTACCAGAAATCCTTGCTAACGGCGTGCTCAGCCGTAGCGATATCGGCCTGTTAGCGACCCTGTTTTACATTACCTACGGCGTGTCGAAGTTTGTCTCCGGCATTGTCAGCGACCGCTCAAATGCCCGTTATTTTATGGGGATAGGGCTTATCGCCACGGGCATCATCAACATTCTGTTTGGCTTCTCGACGTCGCTATGGGCGTTTGCCGTACTCTGGGTGTTGAACGCCTTTTTCCAGGGCTGGGGTTCACCGGTGTGTGCGCGTCTGTTAACGGCCTGGTATTCTCGTACCGAGCGCGGTGGTTGGTGGGCATTATGGAACACGGCGCATAACGTTGGTGGTGCGCTCATTCCCATTGTGATGGCAGCAGCTGCGCTGCATTACGGCTGGCGTGCCGGGATGATGATTGCGGGTTGTATGGCGATCGTCGTGGGGATTTTTCTCTGCTGGCGGCTGCGCGATCGCCCGCAGGCGTTAGGTTTACCTGCGGTTGGTGAATGGCGGCACGATGCGCTGGAGATTGCACAACAACAAGAAGGGGCAGGGCTGACGCGTAAAGAGATCCTCACCAAGTATGTGTTGTTGAATCCGTATATCTGGCTGCTTTCGTTTTGCTATGTGCTGGTCTATGTGGTCCGGGCGGCGATCAACGACTGGGGCAATTTGTATATGTCCGAGACGCTGGGCGTCGATCTGGTCACGGCGAATACAGCAGTGACGATGTTTGAACTGGGCGGATTTATCGGTGCGCTGGTAGCGGGTTGGGGCTCGGACAAACTGTTTAACGGCAACCGCGGGCCGATGAATTTGATTTTCGCTGCCGGAATTTTGCTTTCAGTCGGCTCGCTGTGGCTGATGCCATTTGCCAGCTACGTGATGCAGGCAACCTGCTTCTTCACCATTGGTTTTTTTGTCTTTGGCCCGCAGATGTTAATCGGCATGGCGGCGGCAGAGTGTTCCCACAAAGAGGCGGCAGGGGCGGCGACGGGGTTTGTCGGCTTGTTTGCTTATCTGGGGGCGTCGCTTGCTGGTTGGCCGCTGGCGAAAGTGCTCGATACCTGGCACTGGAGCGGATTTTTTGTGGTTATCGCCATTGCCGCCGGGATTTCCGCACTGCTGTTACTGCCCTTTTTGAACGCCCAGACACCGCGCGAAGCGTGATGCATCTCACCTTTTCACTTCATATCCGGCAAAACTAAGAAATTTTCCAGGTTTTGCCTGGACGCTATCTCAGGCCTGATTTGCTGCTGATTTTTACAATGCCATCATTCATTAATTCTTTCCCAAAATAATTCAAGTTGCAGGAACGCAGCAAACGCGTGAGTCCCGGGAGCATAGTGAACTATGTGACCGGGAGGAATGCGTGCAGCTAAGGCACCTGCGGCTTGAAGTATGAAGGGAAATCAGGAGTAACCCATGCTGGCTTTCTTAAACCAGGTTCGCAAGCCGACCCTGGACCTTCCGCTCGAAGTGCGGCGCAAAATGTGGTTCAAACCGTTCATGCAATCCTACCTGGTGGTCTTTATCGGCTACCTGACGATGTACCTGATTCGCAAGAACTTTAACATCGCGCAGAACGATATGATTTCGACCTACGGGTTGAGCATGACGCAGCTGGGGATGATCGGCCTGGGTTTCTCCATCACTTATGGCGTGGGTAAAACGCTGGTTTCCTACTACGCCGACGGCAAAAATACCAAACAATTCCTGCCGTTCATGCTGATCCTGTCTGCCATTTGTATGCTGGGCTTCAGTGCCAGTATGGGCAGCGGCTCGGTTAGCCTGTTCCTGATGATTGCCTTCTACGCCTTAAGCGGCTTTTTCCAGAGTACCGGGGGTTCGTGCAGTTACTCCACCATCACCAAATGGACGCCGCGTCGTAAACGCGGGACATTCCTCGGTTTCTGGAACATTTCTCACAACCTTGGCGGTGCAGGCGCAGCGGGTGTGGCACTGTTCGGCGCAAATTACCTGTTCGATGGTCATGTCATCGGCATGTTTATTTTCCCGTCGATTATCGCGCTGATTGTCGGTTTTATCGGCCTGCGTTACGGCAGCGACTCCCCGGAATCTTATGGCCTCGGCAAAGCTGAAGAGCTGTTCGGCGAGGAGATCAGCGAAGAGGACAAAGAGACAGAATCTACTGATATGACCAAGTGGCAGATCTTTGTTGAGTATGTGCTGAAAAACAAAGTGATCTGGCTGCTGTGCTTCGCCAACATTTTCCTCTATGTGGTGCGTATTGGTATCGACCAGTGGTCAACCGTGTACGCGTTCCAGGAACTGAAACTCTCTAAAGCGGTGGCGATTCAGGCTTTACGCTGTTTGAGCTGGCGCGCTGGTCGGTACGCTGCTGTGGGGCTGGCTCTCTGACCTGGCGAACGGTCGCCGTGGCCTGGTGGCCTGCATCGCGCTGGCGCTGATTATCGCCACGCTCGGTGTGTATCAACATGCCAGCAACGAATATATCTATCTGGCTTCTCTCTTTGCGTTGGGTTTCCTGGTCTTTGGCCCGCAATTGTTGATTGGTGTGGCCGCAGTTGGCTTTGTACCTAAAAAAGCGATTGGCGCTGCCGATGGTATTAAAGGCACCTTCGCTTACCTGATTGGCGACAGCTTTGCCAAGTTAGGGCTGGGGATGATTGCCGATGGGACGCCGGTATTCGGCCTTACCGGCTGGCAGGCACCTTCGCCGCGCTGGATATCGCCGCGATTGGTTGTATCTGCCTGATGGCGATAGTGGCGGTGATGGAAGAACGCAAAATCCGCCGCGAGAAAAAAATTCAGCAGTTGACAGTGGCATAAACGTAACTGGTGACTTTTGCCCGGCATGACGCCGGGCTTTTTTTATTATTCCGTGACTTCCAGCGTGGTGAAGGCAAACTTCTCGCCATCAAACAGCCCCTGGCTGGTTAGTTTCAGCGCGGGGATCACTGGCAGGGAAAGAAACGCCATCTGAATAAACGGCTCATCGGGTAACGGACCGCATTCACGGGCGGCGGCTTTCAAGGCGTCAATTTGCTCCGCCAGTGACTGCGCCGTATCGGTGCTCATTAACCCGGCAATGGGCAACGGTAGATGACTTTGTACCTGGCCGTTATGGACACGCACAACCCGCCGCCATCCTGAATCACCTGATTGACCGCCAGCGCCATCTCTTCGGCACTGCGACCGATCACCACAATATTATGGCTGTCATGGCTGACCGTCGCAGCCAGCGCGCTTCATTCAGACCAAAGCCGCCGAGCAAACCACAAGCCGGAGCCAGACGTTGCCCGTAACGCTCAAGTACGGCAATAAAGCACATATCATCGCGATCAAAACCATTTTCGCTGTAGACGCTGGAGCGGGAGTGCGTAATCAATTCGTTATGGATGACGTCAATGACCCGATAGCGTTTTCCGGGCGTGAATTGCAGGGCAAAGTCGCTGGCGGAAACTGGCTGACGGGCAATGGTATTGCCATACGGCGGAGCGGATTGTGCCAGTCTCGCCGACTCTTCCGCCTGTAAGGTTTGCGCATCAATCGGCTCGCCTTTCACCAGTACCTGCTGCACCGTGACCTTACGCGCATCGCTCAACAGGACGATATCGGCCTGCTTACCGGGTGCCAGTAAGCCGAGGTGATTCAGACCAAAGTGGCGCGCGTCGACCAGCTGGCGACGCGATATGCCACATGCAGCGGCACATTGTGTTGTTCGATCAGGCGGCGAATTAAGGCATCGATATGTCCTTCATGGGCGATCTCCCACGGGTTACGGTCATCGGTACAGAGCATGCATTGCGGGCTGTTAAATTCGTTGATCAACGGTGCCAGCGCGTTGAGATTGCGGGCTGCGGACCCTTCGCGGATCATCAACGACATACCGAGTTGTAATTTCCGGCGTCCTTCTTCCAGCTGATAACTTTCGTGGCAGTTTTCAATACCCGCAGCAATATAGGCGTTAAGTTCTTTACCAACCAAACCCGGGCAGTGACCGTCCAGCGTCAGGTGGCGAAATGCATCCAGTTTATCGAGCAGCGCATTCTGCCCGCTAATTACGCCAGGGTAGTCCATCATTTCTGCAAGGCCGGTAACCTGCGGATGGTCCCGCCAGGCGAGCATCTGTTCAAGGGTAAAACTGGCACCGTTAACATCGCAGCCTTCCAGGGCGGGTACGCAAGAGCTGACCTGTAAGTACTGGTTTTGCCTTGCCTGTTCGGCACAGCGGGCAAACCAGGCGAAACCGGCTTCGCCCATCACGTTGACGATTTCATGAGGATCGCAAATAACAGTTGTCAGGCCGCGCGGCAGGGTGGCGGTTTCAAAGGTGACCGGCGTCATCATGCTGGATTCAATATGCAGGTGAGCATCAATAAACCCTGGCACCGCCGTTGCGCCGTGGGCATCAATCCGCTGCAAAGCCGGAGCATCAGTGTATTCTGCGCCAACACCGGCAATGTAACGCCCTTTAATCACAATTGGGCCGGAAATTTCTCCGCCATTGATCAGGTCGAGAATAGAGACATTATCAATAATATAATCGGCAACAGCGTCGCCACGGGAAACGGCTAACAATTCCTGGTATTCCGCCCGGCTAATGTGATGAAATTTATGGTTAATAGAATTATTCATATTTTTCTCATTTTGATTTTATCAATTTGATTATTATTTATCATAAAGAAACGTCGCGAGATTATTAAAGAATATCCATTAATGTGCAATTGAAATGTGATAATTATCACTGAACCGTTGTTGTCATTTGTTTTACAAAAGCAAGGGATTAAATCTCCTCCAATGGACAAAAAAATGAATAATGACAATACCGATTACGTGAGTAATGAATCAGGGACGCTTTCGCGATTATTTAAACTACCTCAGCATGGGACCACCGTCCGCACAGAATTGATTGCGGGGATGACCACTTTTTTAACCATGGTGTACATCGTTTTTGTGAATCCGCAAATCCTCGGCGCGGCACAAATGGACCCGAAAGTGGTGTTTGTTACCACCTGTTTGATTGCCGGTATCGGCAGTATTGCGATGGGGATATTTGCTAACTTACCCGTGGCGCTGGCTCCGGCAATGGGGCTGAACGCCTTCTTTGCGTTCGTGGTCGTGGGGGCGATGGGTATCTCCTGGCAGACCGGGATGGGCGCGATATTCTGGGGCGCAATTGGGCTATTTTTGCTCACGCTGTTTCGTATCCGTTACTGGATGATCTCCAACATTCCATTAAGTTTACGTATTGGTATCACCAGCGGGATCGGATTATTTATTGCCTTAATGGGATTAAAAAACACTGGCGTTATTGTCGCCAATAAAGACACCCTGGTGATGATTGGCGATTTAAGTTCTCACGGCGTGTTGTTAGGTATTTTAGGGTTTTTTATTATAACCGTGTTGTCATCACGTCATTTTCATGCCGCGGTGCTTGTTTCTATTGTGGTGACGTCTTGCTGTGGATTATTTTTCGGTGATGTTCATTTTAGCGGTGTCTATTCCATTCCGCCTGATATTAGCGGCGTCATTGGTGAAGTAGATTTGAGCGGCGCGTTAACACTTGAACTCGCCGGTATCATTTTCTCCTTTATGCTGATCAACCTATTTGATTCATCAGGAACATTAATTGGTGTAACTGATAAAGCTGGCTTAATAGATAGTAACGGTAAATTCCCTAATATGAATAAGGCGCTGTATGTTGATAGCGTCAGTTCGGTGGCGGGTGCGTTTATCGGCACCTCGTCTGTTACCGCCTATATTGAAAGTACTTCTGGTGTGGCGGTCGGTGGTCGCACGGGGCTGACGGCTGTCGTGGTCGGCGTTATGTTCCTGTTAGTTATGTTCTTCTCACCGCTGGTGGCGATGGTTCCTCCTTACGCAACCGCCGGAGCGTTAATCTTTGTTGGCGTGTTGATGACCTCAAGTCTGGCGCGCGTTAACTGGGATGATTTTACCGAATCGGTGCCTGCGTTTGTTACCACGGTGATGATGCCCTTTACTTTCTCGATCACCGAAGGGATTGCACTTGGCTTTATGTCGTACTGCATCATGAAAGTGTGCACTGGGCGCTGGCGCGATCTGAACCTGTGTGTGGTGGTGGTCGCAGCTCTGTTTGCACTGAAGATAATTCTGGTGGATTAGTAACTGGCGAGGGTTTCCAGATATCATAGTTCTGATTACGCAGGAGAACTCATGATCTGGATAATGCTCGCCACGCTGGCGGTGGTGTTTGTGGTTGGTTTTCGGGTGCTGACATCCGGGGCCAGAAAAGCGATTCGCCGTCTCAGCGATCGGCTGAATATCGATGTCGTACCCGTGGAGTCGATGGTCGATCAAATGGGAAAGTCAGCCGGTGACGAATTTTTACGTTATTTGCATCGCCCGGATGAGTCGCACCTGCAAAACGCCGCGCAGGTGTTGCTCATCTGGCAAATTGTCATTGTCGATGGTAGCGAACAGAATCTGCTGCAATGGCATCGGATTTTACAAAAAGCCCGCCTTGCCGCGCCGATTACTGATGCTCAGGTCAGGCTGGCGCTGGGTTTTCTGCGCGAAACCGAACCTGAAATGCAGGATATTAATGCTTTTCAGATGCGCTATAACGCGTTCTTTCAGCCTGCCGAGGGCGTTCACTGGCTGCATTAAAATCGCTTCGTCTTATCAGCCTACAGACCGCGCCTGACCTGGTGGGTGGATAAGGCGTGTACGTCGCATCCGGTATCGGAACTGACAGTAGGTGAACGTATTATCTACGTTCTATTTACAGCAGCACCTCCAGCCCGTGTTTTTGCACAATGCTGAGCAGTTTTAATGAAATGCCATTGGGGCGTTTAGCGCCACTTTCCCATTTTTGTACAGTTGAAACGCTGGTATTGAGATAGTGAGCGAAGACGGGCTGACTCACTTTTAATTTTTCCCGCAGTGCTTTTATCTCAACAGGTTGTAAGTCTTGCACGCTGGTCAGGCAGGCTTTGTCAAAAGTACGCATCGTTTCAGCAGAAATAGCATCGACGCTGGACAATCCAGCCGCTGCGCTGTGAATAGCTTCAAATGCAGGACTTTTAAATTTAGTTTTTGCAGTCATAGCAGATCTCTGTCAGTTCTTTAGTGTTAATCATTGCTGTTAGTTGGGCTTTCGTCAGGAAGGCATAATGCTTTGCAAGTTCACGAAACCCAGCCAGTTCCTGACTATTAATGTTCGACATATCCTGTTTTGCATATAAAAACGTGTAAAACCAATTGCTTCCCCCTTTCGCCAGAATAATTGCACGCTCACGATTTTGGTGAAGGCGCTTTTTAAAAACGCCACCGCCAAGTGCATCAGCTTTACCTTGTTCCGTTTCTAAAATGGCCCGGCACAACTCTTCATCTGTTATTGCATGAGACCTGGCTTCCCTTGCAAACCATTTGGTTTTAAACACGCGCATATCGTTGAGGTCCTGTTATTAAAGTATATCACCAAGTGCAATACTTTATCCCTTGTTCCCAACACAATCGCGAAAATACATATCACCTTGCCCTATGATTTTTATTTCTTCGAGCAGCCTCGAACTTTCCCACGACACCGTAAAAGTTGCAAAAACGTTAAATGCGTCACACATTTCAATGTTAAAGTGGTCGGCTTTTCCCCTGAAACATGCCACGGGTAACACCATGAGTGAATTTATTGCCGAAAACCGCGGCGCGGATGTCATCACCCGACCGAACTGGTCAGCCGTATTCTCGGTGGCGTTTTGCGTCGCCTGTCTGATTATCGTTGAGTTTTTGCCCGTCAGTTTGTTGACGCCAATGGCCCAGGATTTAGGCATTTCGGAAGGGGTTGCCGGGCAATCGGTGACCGTGACCGCCTTTGTGGCAATGTTTGCCAGTTTGTTTATTACCCAGACAATTCAGGCCACTGACCGCCGCTACGTTGTTATTTTGTTTGCCGTTTTGCTGACGCTCTCCTGTTTGCTGGTTTCCTTTGCCAACTCATTCAGTTTGCTTTTAATCGGTCGTGCCTGTCTGGGGTTGGCGCTGGGCGGGTTCTGGGCGATGTCGGCGTCGCTGACCATGCGTCTGGTACCGCCGCGTACGGTGCCGAAGGCGCTGTCGGTGATCTTCGGCGCGGTTTCTATTGCGCTGGTGATTGCCGCACCGTTGGGCAGTTTTTTAGGCGAGCTTATCGGTTGGCGCAATGTCTTTAATGCGGCGGCGGTGATGGGCGTGCTGTGTATTTTCTGGATTATCAAATCATTGCCTTCGCTGCCAGGCGAACCCTCGCATCAGAAACAAAATACTTTCCGCTTATTACAACGTCCGGGTGTGATGGCAGGGATGATCGCCATCTTCATGTCTTTCGCCGGGCAGTTTGCTTTCTTCACGTATATTCGCCCGGTGTATATGAACCTGGCGGGATTCGGCGTGGATGGCTTAACGCTGGTGCTGTTGAGTTTTGGTATCGCCAGCTTTATTGGTACGTCGCTTTCGTCGTTCATTCTTAAACGTTCGGTAAAACTGGCCTTAGCAGCGCGCCGTTAATACTGGCTGTGAGTGCGTTGGTGCTGACGTTGTGGGGAAGCGATAAAATCGTTGCTACCGGCGTGGCGATTATCTGGGGGCTAACTTTTGCATTGGTTCCTGTCGGCTGGTCAACGTGGATCACCCGCTCACTGGCCGATCAGGCAGAAAAAGCCGGGTCTATTCAGGTGGCGGTTATTCAGCTTGCTAATACCTGTGGCGCGGCAATCGGCGGTTATGCGCTGGATAATATTGGTCTGACTTCGCCGTTGATGTTGTCCGGCACATTGATGTTGCTGACGGCGTTATTGGTCACCGCAAAGGTGAAAATGAAGTAACGTATTTACAGGAGGGGTTACTGCTCTGGCGGGAAGCTCTCCTGTTCTTCCTCCTGATAATCCTTGATCAGGTATTGTTCTTATCTTGTTGTTATTTCCATTATTCCGCCTGTATTCATCATTTGCTAATCATGAATCATCATTTTCTCTCATGTTAAAGAAAGGTCATTTAATCTGAACGCATAGCGACAGGGATGACAAATGGCAGGGAAAGCGCATGGGAATGGCGATCGTCGGGGCGATAACACCATATGTGGATTGGGGGATCGTTTACGTCGTCTGACCACAGGTATTTGCCTGATAACACAAACTATTTTCCCTGTTATGGCTGCTGCCCCGACGCATATTAACCCTGCGCATTCGGATACTGCCGCGTCACTGATCCTGTCGAACGTTAAAACTATTCCATACACCCTGGGGGCTTTGGAATCGCCACCAACGGTCGCGGCACGCTTTGGTATCACCGTTGATGAATTACGTCGCCTGAATCAGTTCCGTACCTTTGCGCGGGGCTTTGACAATGTGCGTCAGGGCGATGAAATAGATGTGCCCCTCATTAACAGTAACAGCCCTGAAGCGCGCAACCTGAAAGCAATGCAGATGGAGCGCGATGGCAAAGATCCGCAAATGCAGGTCGCGGAAGTGGCGCAGCAAAGCGGAACACTTTTAGCGCGCGATATGGACAGCGAACAGGCTGCAAGTATGGCGCGTGGCTGGGTGGCTTCTTCTGCCTCTGCGCAGGCAACGGACTGGCTCAGCCGTTGGGGAACTGCCCGGGTATCTCTTGGTGTGGATGAAGATTTCAGCCTTAAAAGCTCGTCATTTGAATTTCTCCATCCCTGGTACGAAACGCCGGATAACCTGGTCTTCAGCCAGCACACACTTCACCGTACGGATGATCGCACTCAAACCAACCACGGTATCGGCTGGCGTTATTTCACATCGAGCTGGATGTCTGGCGTCAATATGTTTATCGATCATGACCTGACCCGCTATCACACCCGAACCGGGATGGGCGTTGAATACTGGCGCGATTACCTGAAACTGAGCGGCAACGGTTATCTGCGCCTCAGTAACTGGCGTAGTGCACCGGAACTCGACAATGACTATGAAGCACGTCCGGCGAACGGGTGGGATCTTCGCGCCGAAGGCTGGTTACCGGCCTGGCCGCAGCTGGGCGGCAAGCTGGTCTATGAACAATATTATGGCGATGAAGTGGCGCTGTTTGGTAAAGACGAGCGACAAAATGATCCTCACGCGATTACCGCAGGTTTGAGTTACACCCCCGTTCCCCTGATCTCCTTTAGTGCCGAGCAACGGCAGGGCAAACAGGGAGAAAACGACACCCGAATTGGTATGGAGTTGACGTTGCAACCCGGTCATTCACTGCAAAAACAGCTCGATCCGGCTGAAGTTGCAGCACGACGCAGCCTTGTGGGCAGTCGCTATGACCTGGTCGATCGTAATAACAATATTGTCCTCGAATATCGCAAGAAAGAGCTGGTGCGGTTGACGCTGACCGATCCGCTGAAAGGCAAGCCGGGTGAGGTTAAATCGCTAGTTTCTTCCTTGCAAACCAAATATGCGCTGAAAGGTTATGACATTGAAGCAGCCTCCCTGCAATCAGCGGGCGGAAAAGTAGCTGTTTCCGGCAAGGATATTCAGGTCACTATTCCTCCCTACCGATTCACGGCAATGCCTGAAACTGACAACACTTACCCGATAGCGGTTACAGCGAAGATTCGAAAGGAAATTTCTCCCGGCGTGAAGAAGTATGGTGGTCGTGGAAAAACCCACACTAAGCCTCGCCGATTCAACGCTTTCTGTCGATCTGCAAATCCTGCTTGCTGATGGAAAATCAACCTCAACGCTGACCTATACCGCGCGAGATTCCAGCGGCAAGCCAATCCCAGGTATGACGTTAAAAACACAGGTGAAAGGTTTGCAGGATTTCGCCTTAAGCGAATGGAAAGACAACGGTAACGGAACCTATACCCAAATAGTTACCGCCGGGAAGACGTCTGGCGCGTTATCGCTGATGCCGCAATTTAACGGCGACGATATCGCTAAGACGCCAGCGCTGATTGCTATCGTGGCGAATACGGCATCCCGCGCTGACTCCACGATTGAGACAGACCAGGATAATTACGTCGCGGGTAAGCCGATAGTCGTTAAAGTGACCCTGAGAGATGATAACGGCAACGGGGTTACCGGACGAAAAGAACTTCTCAAACAAACGGTTAAAGTTGACAACACGAAGGCTGATGCCGTTAGTGCCTGGACGGAAGAAAGTGAGGGAATTTACAAAGCAAGCTATACGGCCCATCTCATTGGCGACAAATTAACGGCCCAGCTGACGATGCCCGGCTGGCAAACCAAACATTCGGATGCGTTCAGTATTGCGGGTGATAAAGATACCGCCAAAATCGCTGCGATGCAGATCACCGCGAATAACGCAGTTGCCAGACGCGATCACAATACCGTCGCTGTGACGGTCAGGGACGTGCATCAAAATTTACTGCAGGGACAAAATGTTACCTTCACGGTCGTGAATGGTGCGGCGGTTTTTGCCGATCCAAATGGCGGTATTGTGACGACAGATAAAGACGGGATTGCCAGCATTAACCTTGCCAGTGACCAGGCGGTAAACAGTCTTATCAAGGCCGAGATCAATGGCAGTAGTCAGTCTGTGGAAGTGAGCTTTATCACTGGCGATATCTCGCAGCTGACCTCCACCATCAAAACGGACGATGTGACATACACCGCGGGTGGCCAGATAAAAGTGTCCGTCACCCTTATGGATGAGCAGAAAAACCTGGTGAAAGGGATGGCTTCGCTGCTGGCGGGTAGCAGTGTGGTCGAGGTGAGCGGTACAGATAAAAATGAAACGGGTAACTGGAGCGAAGAGTCTGATGGCGTTTACACCACCACCCGAACCGCGAAGATTGCTGGCGATCGCCATTACGCCACGCTGAAACTATCGACATGGAGTAGCGCGCAGCAATCCGATGCGTATGCCATCCGCGAAAGCGGAGCTGTGTTGGCTTATTCCTCCATCGTTACCGACAAAACGGCCTACACCGCGGGCGGTGCGATAAAAGTTACGGTAGCACTCAAGGATAGCTATGAAAACCTGGTCGGCGGGCAACGAGACGCTGTCAACCAGGCTATCCAGCTGCCAAATACAAAAGCGGAAAGCATCGCCTGGAATGAAGATCAAAAAGGAATTTATACCGCAACGTATACCGCCTTACTCCCTGGCACCGATTTAAAAGCACAGCTACAGATGTCCGGATGGGCGAGCGCTTTGACTTCAAATGATTACAGTATTAGTGGCGATGCCGCCAGCGCACAAATTGTCGCGATGCAAGTGACAACGGGTAACCCGGATGTGCTGGCGAATGGCAGCGATCGACATACGGTGAATGTCCGGGTGGAAGATCAGTTTGGCAATGTGCTGCCGGATCAGACCGTCACCTTTACGGTGACGAAAGGGGCGGCTGTATTTGCCAATGCAAGGCAGAGCGCAGATATCAGGACGGATGCGCATGGCATGGCAGAGGTTGATCTGAGCAGTACCGTAGCGGATGCCAGCACTGTTGAGGCTAAGGTCAATCAAAGCAGCGATAGTAAAACGGTGAACTTTGTTGCTGATGTTAGCACGGCGCAGGTCGCTGAGCTGGTGGTGACGCAGGACGGCTCAGTGGCAGATGGCGCGACGGCGAACACGCTGCGGGCGAGGGTCACCGATGCGTTCGGGAATGCACTTGCCGGGCAGACGGTCAGCGTGTTGGCGGACAACGGTGCCACGACTGCTCCGACGGTCACCACGCAGCCGGATGGCACGGTGGAGATCAGTGTCACCAGCCAGACGGCGGGCACCAGTGCGGTCACCGCCAGCATCAACAACAGCAGCCTGAGCCAGAGCGTGAAGTTATTGCCGATGTCAGGACGGCGCAGATCGCGGTGTTGGAAGTGACGCAGGATTACGCCGTGGCTGACGGCGCAATGGCGAACACGCTGCGGGTGAGGGTCACCGACGCATTCGGGAATGCACTTGGCGGACAGACGGTCAGCGTGTTGGCGGACAACGGTGCAACGGTCGCCCCGACGGTCACTACAGAGCCGGACGGCACGGTGGAGATCAGTGTCACCAGTCAGACGGCGGGCACCAGTGCGGTCACTGCAACCATCAACAGCAGCAGCCAGAGCCGGAACGTGATGTTTATCGCCGATGTCAGGACGGCGAAGATCGCGGACCTGGTGGTCATTAAGGACGACTCAGTGGCAGATGGTGCAATGGCGAATATGCTGCGGGTGAAGGTCACCGATGCATTCGGTAATGCGCTTGCCGGGCAGACGGTCAGCGTGATGGCAGGCAACGGCGCAACGGTTGCCCCAACGGTGATTACAGAGCCGGACGGCACGGCGGAGATCAGTGTCACCAGCCAGACGGCGGGCATCAGTGCAGTCACCGCCAGCATCAACAACAGCAGCCAGAGCCGGGATGTGACGTTTATCGCCGATATCAGGACGGCGCAGATCGCTGATCTGGTGGTCATTAAGGACGGCTCAGTGGCAGACGGCGCAATGGCGAACATGCTGCAGGTAAAGGTTACCGACGCGTTCGGTAATGCGCTTGCCGGACAGACGGTCAGCGTGTTGGCAGGCAACGGAGCAACGACTGCCCCGACGGTGATCACCGAGCCGGACGGGACGGCGGAGATCTCTGTCACCAGCCAGACGGCAGGAATCAGTGCAGTCACTGCCAGCATCAACAGCAGCAGTCAGAGTCAGAACGTGACGTTTGTCGCCGATGTCAGGACGGCGAAGATCGCTGATCTGGTGGTCATTAAGGACGGTTCAGAGGCGGACGGTTCGACGGCGAACACGCTGCGGGTGAGGGTCACCGATGCGTTCGGGAATGCGCTGAATGGGCAGGCGGTCAGCGTGTTGGCGGACAACGGTGCAACGGTTTCCCCGACGGTCACCACGCAGCCGGACGGTACGGTGGAGATCTCAGTCACCAGTCAGACGGCAGGAATCAGTGCAGTCACTGCCAGCATCAACAGCAGCAGCCTGAGCCGGAACGTGACATTTATCGCCGATATCAGGACGGCGCAGATCGCGGATCTGGTGGTTATTAAGGATGGTTCAGAGGCGGACGGTTCGACGGCGAACACGCTGCGGTGAGGGTCACCGATGCGTTCGGTAATACGCTTGCCGGGCAGACGGTCAGCGTGATGGCGGACAACGGTGCAGCGGTCGCTTCGACGATGACCACAAAACCGGATGGCACGGTGGAGATCAGTGTCACCAGCCAGACGGCGGGGATCAGTACAGTCACTGCAACCATCAACAACAGCACCGCGAGCCAGAACGTGATGTTTATCGCCGATGTCAGGACGGCGAAGATCGCGGACCTGGTGGTCATTAAGGACGACTCAGTGGCAGACGGTGCAATGGCGAATATGCTGCGGGCGAGGGTCACCGATGCGTTCGGTAATGCGCTGGGCGGACAGACGGTCAGCGTGTTGGCAGGCAACGGCGCAACGGCTGCTCCGACGGTCACCACGCAGCCGGATGGCACGGTGGAAATCAGTGTCACCAGCCAGACGGCGGGAGTCAGTGCAGTCACTGCAACCATCAACAGCAGTAGTCAGAGTCAGAACGTGACATTTATCGCCGATGTCAGCACGGCGAAGATCGCTGATCTGGTGGTCATTAAGGATGGTTCAGAGGCGGACGGTTCGACGGCGAACACGCTGCGGGCGAGGGTGACCGATGCGTTCGGCAACGCACTTGCCGGGCAGACGGTCAGCGTGTTGGCGGACAACGGTGCAACGGTTTCCCCGACGGTCACCACGCAGCCGGACGGCACGGTGGAGATCAGTGTCACCAGCCGGACGGCGGGGATCAGTACTGTCACTGCAACCATCAACAGCAGTAGTCAGAGTCAGAACGTGACATTTATCGCCGATATCAGACGGCGCAGATCGCGGATCTGGTGGTCATTAAGGACGGTTCAGAGGCGGACGGTGCGACGGCGAACACGCTGCGGGCGAGGGTAACCGATGCGTTCGGTAATACGCTTGCCGGGCAGACGGTGAGCGTGTTGGGAGGCAACGGCGCAACGACTGCCCCGACGGTCATCACAGGGCCAGACGGGACGGTGGAGATCAGTGTCACCAGCCAGACGGCGGGCACCAGTGTAGTCACCGCCAGCATTAACAACAGCAGCCAGAGCCGGAACGTGACGTTTATCGCCGATGTCAGAACGGCGCAGATCGCGAGTCTGGAGGTGACGCAGGATAACGCCGTGGCTGACGGCGCAATGGCGAACATGCTCAGGGCGAGGGTAACCGATGCATTCGGTAATGCGCTTGCCGGGCAGACGGTCAGCGTGTTGGCGGACAACGGCGCAACGGTCGCTCCGACGGTCACCACGCAGCCGGACGGGACGGCGGAGATCAGTGTCACCAGTCAGACGGCGGGGATCAGTACAGTCACCGCAACCATCAACAGCAGCAGTCAGAGCCGGGATGTGACATTTATCGCGGATGTCAGGACGGCGCAGATCGCGGACCTGGTGGTCATTAAGGACGGTTCAGTGGCAGACGGTACGACGGCGAATACGCTGCAGGTGAGGGTCACCGATGCGTTCGGGAATGCACTTGCCGGACAGACGGTCAGCGTGTTGGCGGACAACGGCGCAACGGTTGCTCCGACGATGACCACAAAGCCGGACGGCACGGTGGAGATCTCTGTCACCAGCCAGACCGCCGGAATCAGTGCGGTCACTACAACCATCAACAACAGCAACGCGAGCCGGAACGTGACGTTTATCGCGGATGTCAGGACGGCGCAGATCGCGGATCTGGTGGTCACCCGGGATAACTCAGTGGCTGACGGCGCAATGGCGAATACGTTGCAAGTGAAGGTCACCGATGCGTTTGGTAATGCGCTAGCCGGGCAGACGGTCAGCGTGTTGGCGGACAACGGCGCAACGACTGCCCCGACGGTCATCACAGGGCCGGACGGCACGGTGGAGATCTCAGTCACCAGCCAGACCGCCGGAATCAGTACAGTCACCGCCAGCATCAACACCAGCAGCCTGAGCCAGAACGTCACCTTTGTACCGGGTGATGCATCGCAGCTCACTTCAACCGTTGAAACAAATAAGTCGAACTACACGGTTGGAGAGACCATCACCATCACGGTAACGCTCCGGGATGCGTTCGATAATCTGGTAACCGGTGCAGCTTCACAGTTAGCCGCTAATGGTGTGCTGACGGTGGCTGGCACGACCCGTCAGAAATGGGAAGCTGGGTTGAATCAGGTGGCGTGTATACCACAACCCGAATGGCGACGATTGCCAGTACCAATCAGCACGCCAACCTGCAACTGCAGACGTGGAGTGATGGCGTAACGTCAGATCGCTATGACATACAGTCCGGTTCTCCGGCGCAAGCCACATCAACTATCGCCACGGATAAAAATGCATACACCGCTGGCGAGACTATAACCGTCGCCGTGACGCTGAAAGACGCGCACGGTAACCTGGTTGAAGGGGGCGAGTCCTTACTGTCTGGTGATAACGTAATAGTGGAAGGAGCCGTACGTTCAGGAGGATGGTCTGAAACCGCCGGTGTTTATACTGCTACATGGTCGGCGCAAATGGCGGGAGATTCTCACCACGCGACGCTGAAGTTGTCTGAGTGGGGCAGCAGTAAACAATCAGAGAGTTATTCCATCCACAGCGGTGCTCCGGTGCAGGCAAATTCTGCTATCAGGACAGATAAATCGGCATATATCGCCGGGGAGCCATTAACCGTCACAGTAACGTTGCGGGATGAGTTTGGTAACCCTGCTTTCGGGCTGACATCAGAAGTCATCGAGTCTTATATTGATAGTTTCGCGGTAGGCGGCGCAACTCCCGATTCTATGCAGTGGGTCGAGCAGAATAATGGTGAATATACCATTGTCTGGACAGCATGGGTTGCCGAGGAAAATCTGGTTGCCAGTCTGAAATTAAAAACATGGGCAGCGGAGATTAAGTCCTCATTATACGGAATACAACCAGGTGCGGCGGCAAAATCTCAATCCACGATAGTCACGGACAAAACGAAATATATCGCTGGGGATAGCATAACGGTAACCGTTGTTCTTAAAGATGCCCAGGGTAACTTTATTACCGATGGTGTCGTTCAGCTTAATGAGGAAAACGTACAAGTCAGGAACGCGTATCCTGTTCAAGGCAATAGTTGGGTATACAATGGCAATGGGCAATATCAAAGACAGTATATAGCGAGTGTTGCGGAATTGAATTTGAATGCGCAACTGAAGATGGCTGGTTGGAGCGATGCCAATTATTCAAATAGCTACATGATTAAACCTGGTGAAGTAAGTATGCAGCGCTCACAGCTTCGTATACGCGAAGTTTTATTGGTTGCTGGAGCGGATTTACCTGTCAGTGTTTTATTAGTTGATGATTTTGGTAATCCGGTTGATAACGGTCTGGAATTGCTGACAGAGGATGCGGTGTTCTTACAAAATGTGGAAAAGAAAGAGGGGGCTAAATGGGTGTCTGTGGGTGAAGGCAGATATGAGCGAACCTATAGGGCCTACAAAGAAGGAGAAAACTTAAACTCATATCTACATATTAATGGTTGGTATGTAAACGGGCAACCGTCTTATACCATCCTACCTTTTGTGGAAGTCGAGTCGCTGAGTGTTAATGGTGCAAAATTCAGGGCGGTAGATGGTTTTCCAGAAACAGGGTTTGATGGTGCAAAATTCACGCTGTTACTAACCCATAATATGAAAAATACGGATTATAATTGGACGGCTGGGATTTATGGAATTAATGTTGACAGTAATGGAGAAGTAACATTATCTGTGCTGATAAGAAGTGAAGTTACTATTACTGGGAAACCCAAGAATGGTAAAGGGAACGATGTTGTATTTAAATTCAAGATTAAAAAATGGTTTACTAGTTTAGGTGCTAGCAGTAGTAATACCTGGGATATCATAAATACTTCATGTAGCTATGGTCAAATGCCGTCATCTTTAGAATTAGCGCAGCGGCCAAGCGGTGGGGTAGTACCGCGAAAAGTAGGTACGTTGTGGGGCGAATATGGTAATTTAAAAACTTATGGGAACGCTTTTAGCGGTACGGATTATTGGACAAGCACTCAGTCATGGGAGTACACGAGAAATTTAATCCTGAAACTGGTATATCAGAGCTTGGAACAGGAAAGTCTTCTGGCTTGTGCGTAGAGTATTATTAACGAAGTAATCACTAAATTGCCCTGCATCAGCAGGCAATTTATATTCGTTATTACGCAGAAGTACGCATCACACCAATAGTATTAAATTCATTTTTCACACTGAGCAAACGGGGGTCATGAAGCAAAACATTTGACCATAAATCATTCTCTTTAATTAATTGTTGCCAGCGCTTTTCATATTCTTTCTTACCATAAACAGTGTAAATTAACGGCAAAATCACACCATTGATTTTGTTAGTGTTAATATTTGCCAGTAACTTCATAATGTCATTTTTTATAGATGCGCCATAGATCAGAAACTTCGTATAAAGCGAGTTAACACAGGTGTAATCAAGACCATGTTCAGGCTCAAGTTTAAGCAATAAACTTTTGGCTTTGTCATTATGTCCTTTCAGTGCCATGAACATAGCCAGAATAGAGGTAATAATTGGATTATTACAGGTGTTTTGACTGTTAAGATTTAATGCAAAAGATATCGCGTTATCGAGGGGGATGTGTAATAAAGTATAATTAATTTAAGAATGCTTATGCCCATTTTATTGGTTCAAGAGCAATGCTTTTTTCTATTAAATTAAATGCTCTTGCTAGGTCACCGTTCAAAAAACATAGCAGAGACTGATAATAATAAACGTCTGGCGAATTAGGTTTGAGTAAATGTGCTTGCTTAAATAGCACATTAGACACTGAATGTTCATCTTTTAGCCCACTGATTAAACCCAGTAAACCCAATGCCTGAGAATTTGAAGGGTTAATTTCAAGAGCCTTTTCAATGGAGGTTACTGCCGTAGTTATTGCTTGTTTTTGTTCACTGAGTCCAAGGAGGGCTAATGATATATGCATTCCGCCAGGCAACAGTAGGGCAAGGTATTTTGCGGTTGCGTACTCACACAATCTCTAAATATTACTAATGCTCGTTTCAAACTCTCTGGTGTATAACGATACATTTCCATTCTGCCATTCATATACATAACAGCAGAATCCAGAGATGGCATTTGTTGTGTATTAATAGATTTAAAATTAATATTGGGTATTTTTTCAATAAGAATATTAATTACTTGTGATAATAATACGGAAAGAGGATTATCGGGGTTGAAATCAATACTTTGATGATCAATCAATTTATGTGTTCTGGCATGGATTAATTCAATAAATAAACGCCAGTTTTTACCATAGTGAACGACCTGACCCATAATATAATATTCTGGACCTGTTTTATTGATAAACTGATGGATAGTGGAGAAATCACTGGCCTCATTTGTTACCGAAGCGGGTAAAATATCTAAACCACAAAAAGCATATTTTGAAAGGCCCTGGACAAGTTCGTAATGGAGTTTTAGAACATTGATCGAACCTTCAGTACGAAAGGGAAAAACGGCAAGAGTGGTGGTCGACTTTACCGGTTCATTATCGGTCACAATCACAATAGGTACAGTAAAACGGTATCCACGACCATAGACCGTTTCGATATACTTACACTGTTTATTCTCATGCAAAAGTTTGCGCAATGCATAAATACATCGTGTTAGAGATTCATCACTGGCAACACTCGCGCTCCAGACCTTATCGATAATCTCTTCTTTGCTAACAATTTCACCGTCAGCATTAAGCAATAGAATAATAACGCCAAGTTCTTCGGGGGAATATGATATTCTTTGTTTTTGAATAATAATATTCCATTTGTTTTTAATACAAAGTCGCCAAATATATATTGTTGTGTATTATTTTTTCCATGTTGCAGTTGCATAGAACGCTCCTTCCGTTTTCTCTATTCATAGTATTAATTTGATCAATATAAAATAAGTATTGGCAGAATTGCTCTATCAAAAAACGCTCATTTTGTAAGATTGTGATGAAGAAATGAATGAAAGCTGATGCTTAATAATATGAAACGCTGGTCCCATTTTTCGGGACCAGATAGTGGGCGATAATTGTGGGTGTTACTTAATCAGAAACGTAAATAATCTTTTGCTGAATCAAACAACGCAGTAATGGTTGAAGATAATAATTTGATAATCGTATCGTAGGTGGAGTTGGCTGTACTGTATTTAGTCGTGATAACCTGCACGTCGGTTTCATGTTTTCTGCCTGGCTGTTATAACCCGCCAGCCATGCCTGGTATTCAGCCGTGCTTATTTCGTAGCCGGTGAATTCTTTAGATTATATTTTTTCCTTCCCTTTATCGTCCCTGTGCACCATTGAGTCTGAAGACTGGCTCATACTGTCTATAATCTGAGGGTTGGGAATAATAACATACAGACCGCTACCTTGCGGTTCAACTTCGACAATCGGAGAAGGTGTGCGGTGTTTGGGATCGGGTGGAATTACCGGAAGTCCTAAAGCGGCGCACCATTTTTCTGCTTCTTCCAGTGGAACACCAATTTTGTCAGCTGGTGCCGGAGGGTATAAAACATAGTCTGGATTGTAATGATAGTGGAAATCACCATTAGGATATTTATCGATATAATAAAAATGCATCAAGGCCTTTTGAAATGCATTGACATCAAAAACTATCGCATCACCTTTTTTATTAGAGTGAGTCCACTTTCCCATATTGCTTTGGATATGTTCACTGAAGTCCTGCCAGTATGCGCTCATTATCTCAACGCTATTTGCATAGATTTCGAGGTAGTCGCTACCGAGCACACTCATCAAATCAGCAATATCACTGCATATATATTTATCACTTTTAAATTCGCTTGAACTACTGGCCGTTAAAGTACTGCTGGTTGCTGAACTTCTCATTTCAGGCACAGAACTCTCTAAAGAAGCGATAGCGTGAGTTAAGGTTCCTTTGGTCGTTGCCATTGCAATTGACCCGGTTGTGTTGTCAGCAACGTTAGCCAGGGTTTTTCTCACAGAGTTATGCAGGGTCAATATTTTAGCGGGATCCTTTAACTTTCCGTCAATAGTATTAACATTTTCTGTAAGCTGCAGAACGTTTTTTATCAGCAAATAACTTTCGTGTAAGAGCGCGGATCCTTTCTCTGACAGGTTCTCAGTTGGGAAATTTCTGAGCATGTTTTTAACGAAGTTGAGTTGTATGTCATGCTGGCATTTCCAGTCTTCATTTCGCGGGCTACGTTCACTGACTAAAGTTGATAGTTTTTCAACATCTTTCTTGAGCATAGCGCCAATATTATTATCCTTACTGGCGCTGTTATACAAATTACCCTCGCTTTTGCTGTTTTCCAGTTGATGAGGCTCCTCACTTTGCGAGGATGCCTCTTTAAGAGGAATGTTTGCATTCTGCTGACGTAAATATCTATATTTAAATTATTATCTTTATTAATCATGTGCCATTCCTCCTTAAATGTAATTAACTATTATTGCAATAATTTATGAGCGAATGCCTTGAACGATAGCACTATCAGTATCAATAATGGTTTGTATTATTTGCTGTAATAAATTGAGTGCCTGATCTCTTCCTTGAACATCACGATTAATTTGATCCAGATAGCTACTCATAACTGAATGCATAACATTTTTAGCCTGTTCAACTAAGTCTTTTTCTGCATGAGTATATTCTGCCGCTAAAGTACCGCTGGATTGCATTGTACTGCCAAAAGCTTGAAAGAGATGATGAGAATTAGAAAGAGAATGATAACGGCTAAATTTTTTATTATGACTATCAATTTGTTGTTTATCAGCAATTTGCTTATTGATACTATCTTTTTCTTTTTCTAATTTACTAAGTTGTTCTTGTTTTGTGTTCATTTTCAACTTTAGTATTATTTGATATTGTTTTTTGTTCTTGTTTTATATCAGAAAGTCTGGCTTTTGCTTTTTTCACATCTTCTTTTGACTTTAACTTCTGTTGGTCTTCCGGTGTGTCTGTTTTTTGTTCCTGGTTTGGGGTGACATCATCTATTTTACCTGCAGGCTTATTATATTCTGCCTTCGCGATTACTCCAACTCCAACCACATTAACAATTGCACCCGCTGCGGCACCAGCTAAATTTTCCTTAGATGAATTAATTGTTTCTTTACTCTGAAACTGGACAAGCTCTTCAAATAGGATGCTCATGCTAGCCTCGGCCTTGGCAGAGGCATTGTACATTGATGTAAAGACTCTTAGAAAGGCCTCCATAATGTTCTGTTGCCTCATCGTCAAATTATCTAACATATTACGAGAATATTAAATTGTTATGGTTTTCTCTTTG